>Ga0163217_1035860_pt1 | contig 11077 bp, 12 predicted proteins | sample SynspAceP_FD_185933 | JGI IMG/M metagenome (GOLD analysis project Ga0163217, IMG submission 185933) | Saline lake microbial communities from Ace Lake in Antarctica - Synechococcus sp. Ace-P (PacBio error correction) | ecosystem: Environmental > Aquatic > Non-marine Saline and Alkaline > Saline ... | reverse complement strand
ATGTACGACTTACGGAAATCTCATCGCACGCGTTATTGATGGTGGGTGCTTGCATGGCCTGCCTGAGGGTATACAGCGATTAACAGGCCTGGATACGATAGTTATCTGGGCACCTGTACGATTTGCGGCTTGCCATTTTTTCGAGCCAAGGTTTAGCCGGTGACGGCTAAGTATGGAATCGCAGGAGGACGAAGCCTGAAATTGATCAACGCGGTTTACCAATGACGAAAAGAATTGAAAGAAGCTGAGGGTCGGGCCGGTCTTTGTAATGAAGCATTGACGGCCACCTGAAAGTGTTCGTTCTTCGGGCCCTTCTATGCGTCGTACGTGTATTTTTGAGCTGGATGACCATTACCAGCGGGCTTACTAGCTTACATCGAATTATTTGTAGGTTTTCTGTCAACGCAGCCCGCGGTAAAGCGATGAGGCCATGGCAGGAGTTCAGAAAAACGGCTCTAGATGCAGGGTTTGCTGCAAGAGCTGATCGTGGTGGATCACAGACATTCAATTAAACTCGTCTGTTCAACAGGCAAGTGGCGGTTTTTTACCCACGATAACAGTCTCTTGTCTACAAAGGATGATGTTGGCTCAATATGGGGCTTCTTATCCAGGTGGCTGCGGATAACGACCGTTCTCTTCACAAAACTCCCTGAAAGAATAGATTTTCTTCCCCGCCAAAATTGGCGGTGGGGCTGAAAGCGTTCATTGGCCGGCCATTTACAGTGCTACATGTTCGTGCTCGAATTCGTGCAGAAGGGCATGGACTTCCATGCCACGATTCAGGGAAGCACAGCGAGTTTTCTGGGTATTTGATTGCACGGAGTGCGGTCGCGGCTTGTCGAATGATGAAGCTTTTACCAGCAGGGTACAGCCCAGGTTTGCTAAAGGCGCGTGACCGTGCCGGCGGGTTGGCAGATAGGTACCTGCGGGAGTAATCACAGGTTTATCCGAAAAAACCGCCTTCAAGCACCAGTATTTTTCACCCAGTGGGTGTCATGGCGGTAGAAACGAGGCACGGGCTTATTTAGCGAAAACGATACTGGTCGCGTGGCCGCGCTCCGCTCTTCTCGGCAATGGTTTTCTGTCCACCCACCTGAAGGGCTGGCAATCCATCTGGTTCACGGTGTGATTACAACCTGGCAGAGGCAAAATCCATGATTTCAGCTATTTGTTTGACGTTTTGGATGTGGAAAGGGAGTAATGACTAAGCGCCTGTCTATGGAACAGATGATTAGGGTTTCTGGCTACTTAATTCAACCGCTGAAGATCTTTGAAGGCGCTGGTTTTTTTTTGCGAGTGGGCGCGCCAGCTAAAACGCGACCATTTCAACCAGGTACGGATGTGCGCGCCCGGCTATGGGGCGTCAAGGGCGACTCCCGATCGAATTCTCTACGCGACCGTGTAGCATCTGACCACAGAGGAATACCGCCATCAATCAGGCTAAGTTGGCCGTCTGCATCGCAACATGGGTTCGCAGCCGGCAATTAACAATATGTGCCGGCCTTCGGGTAGAGCCTTCGATAGGCCGTCGAGCAGCATCAAGTTGAGTTTGTCAGGGTATGTGGCAAAGCAACCTGGACGCTTCAGATTGGGACGAGTTTTTTCTGCATTGTTCGGTGGCTAAAAACCGGTACGGTTCAAAGGGCTTGAATCGTTCCAGAGTGAACTGGTTGACCAGATCATGCCTGGGCGAATCGCGGGTATCAGTTTTGTCTTGGGTATCGATTGCAGCGAGGCTTGAGGGTCCAGATCGCATCAAACATTTATTATCCGCTTTAAGTTACTGCTCATATTTCTGAACGAATCATGCCGCTTGAATAGACAACAAGGAGATGAGTTTTATCGTACAGACCATTACTGCGCAAGCTGGAAGTTGTGCAGATTTCGGTTTCAGAGATGGTTTGCAAACGCTGATAAAAACGATAAAGTCTGCGCCCTCGAATCGACGATATTTGCTGATTCGACACCGTTTTAGGAGAGGTGCGAGGTGAAGGCGCACGCCTGGAAAGTGTGAAACGTTTAATAGCGTTCGGAGGGTTCGAATCCTCTTTCTCCGCCAATTTGAAACCCTGTATTTTCTAACGAGAAAAATCAGGGTTTTTAGTTTTGGGGACAAAATTGCTGCAAAATTGGCAACCGATGGATGCGGGCTCGCACCGAGTAGCGTTCATTGCTGCGGGGTTTTCCCGGTCTATCTCGTAACTGGGGCAGGGGTGAATCCGCGACGGAACGATCACCCCAGGCGAGGACTCCGGGTTCCAGTAAGCGCTCGAAAAACCGGTTTGGGTCACCATTCCCATAACCGCTATCAAGTATCTGTAACCAGCTTGTAGCTAAAACGCTTTCTCTGACGCCTCTTTGTTCACCTGAAATAACTAGCGTGTGTCGAAGGGTGAAACCGAGGCGCAATCAGAGAGGCGTATGGAAAAAATCCGCAATCCATTCTTGCAGCAGCCTCTTTAAGCCACATGGGGCTGTAAGCCTGTGTGGTAACGTTAGCAATACGGGCAATAGGTTGCTAAGCCCATTGCCGGTAAGCAGATTTTTCCTGCCGAAATAGGACGCGTTTAAGCAGTATCATAATGAAATTTGATTGAGAGTGCTGCAGAAATTGTTGTTATGATCGGATTACACCAAGTTTTGTGGTCAACGCCCAGCAAAGGCGCGGTGGTGTTCTGACCTGAGTGATCCCGCTCATCTGAGAAGTGGGACGATCCTTTGCCAGTGCGCATTGCTAGAAGCTGGGGCGATTAATTAGCGGTTCAGCGTTTTGACGGTCGGGTGGACCGTTGCTGTACAAAAACAGCACAAAGACATCTGCGGTTCGGGTGCAAAATATTGATGGCTCCGATGACAGCGTTCTCGGGAAGTGGTCGTGGGCTCGCTTCCCGATATGTTGACGTTACCCGACGGTGGCCATACTGGTAGCAATTGAAGGCGAACAATTCCTGATTACAGCAGGATCCGGAAGGTCGGTGCATTATCGATGTCCGGAATCGGCTCAAGCTCAGCAGTAACGTAGATTTCAAAGATTTTAACAGGAATGGTCCCGGGGAGCCGCGAGCTGCCGGAGCAGGGTGCGGATTTTTGCAAATACGGCAGATGAATTGAAGGTGACGGGTTTGGAAAAACAGCGAGCCCGCCCGACATGACGGTTATGGATGCTTGTGTGATGTTGGCATTGATGACCGTCGGCCAGTAGTGGAAGGTGATCCTTCCCTATTAGAGTTTGCTCGATTGCTGGTAATACCTCACTCTGACCGACGGTTTGACGGGGACACTTGAAGCTGGTGACGAAGACACAAACTCAGAGCGTACTACATGACGGTCAGTGTCGGTAGTAGGATCTTGGCCGGAATAGCATGCGGATCGCCAGAGGGGACGGAAGCGCTGGGTGGACTCTGACTAAAGAAACACGCCATATGGCGTTGATCGATATTCAACAGGCGAAAGTTGACCGAATAATCGCCCTGGGTTACAAAAAACCATCATTCGGTAATGAGCTTGTGATGTCTCAGACAGGATGATGCGGTCAATATCGCCAATGGCCGGGTTCGGCTGTACATGCCCGATTTACCATAAATCTGTGGAATAAACGCAGGTCTACTACCTGACCGCAATGAAGGCGGATGCCGTGAATTACGAATGCTTCGTGAGGGAAATTCCGGTTTGCGGGATGGCCTTTGGCGATAAAGAATGTGTTTCCGGCAGGCGGATTTCACTAACGCCAGCCGGCATTGACGATTACTGACGATCTGAGCTGCAGACAATGATGGCGACGGCGAGTGGACGAAATCGTGGGCCTAATGGCGCAGCAGTTTTAGCATCTGAGTCGCTCTGGGGATTTGATTGACGGACAAGCGCAACGGAATTCGAAGTGATTCCGCAACTGCTGGGTTCAACTTTAATAACGACAATGATGAAAACAGTGCGCGATAGCCGCAGTGATGCCAAAGGGCCTGGAACCCGAAGCGATTTGAAGTCGCGCAGATCAACGGCAACCTATGCGTTCATCGGGTTGGAGGGTAGGGTGGGCTGATGATTTAGACATCAGCAAACCGCCAGCCCAGAATACATTCAATCAATCAATATCGGAAATTAGATTATCGATTTGAGGACCGTATTGACGATGCAGCCTGCTGGACGCGGAGAATTGGCCCGAAAGGTATCTCTTTATCTCTGCTTGAAGAGCTCGGGACGGTCGACCGTTGCTGCGTGTGAGGCAACGAAGTGAGTGGCAACAACACCATTTACGAAATTAGTTAAATGCTGTTCCTGAAGAAGTCAAGCCGGAGTGGCGTTTTTGCCCGCCGCTCGGCTTTTCCCGTTTATCTTCCTTCCTCGGCGGTTTCCGTATTAAAACTTCAAAATACTAAATTTATTAAGAAGTTGCCTGTAGATTTAAAAGCCTAAAAGCTGAGGAGGAATTCCAGCTTTGATTGAGCGCTTATTTTAGGTGAAGAACTTTGATGCTGGGCTGCTCCCGGCTTTTTTAAAATTTTGAAGCCTTTCGGTTGTCGCTCAGTGCAAAGCGCGCGCCGGGGGAAGTTACGATTCTGAACTTCTGGAGTGATCCGTTGAAAGCCATCCGGTTGCCCGTCTTTTTTATTGGCCTGTTTTTTTTGTCAGGGCCTGCCGAAGTTAACGTGGCATTTGGCCGTGTGTGCAGGCCACGTGGTCAACGGCGAAGAAAAAACATTCGGCGGAGGTTCGCTGACGGCTGACCAATGGCACCAGCAGTTGGTTGTGGATTGCACGGCAATGGCTGGCGTTCCACGATGATTTGCGTTCCCGAAGGACCGGCGAGGCTTTTATTGCTATTTGAAGCGGCCTGATTACAAGTGATGCTGTTCAACTCCCCAGCATTCACCCGCCAACAAATGAAAGCCTTTAATCGCCGAGGAATTTCCGGCTTGACCACTGCCGCAGGAAGTCTCTGAATTACCAGTGGAGGTGTTGGAAAAAAGAGATTTCAGGTGTTTCCGGGATAATCCGGGCGAGTTGAGGGCTTCAAACCGCACCTCGCACGTGTATCGATGCAAACTGCGGAATGGCTGATTGCTGATACAGAGTCAGCGGCCCTCGCCAAAGCTGCGGTCAGGGCGCTAAAGGATCACGAAACGGTTCGCCCAGAGCTGCGCTACTAGGTATTTTGCAGGGCGGACAAGCAAACTCGCAAAGGTGGAAGACTGATCCCAATCCAGCATTAAAAGCCATTAAACAATGAAATGGATAAAAACAGTGAGAGTTCTTCTGGCTGTTTGCCTGTGTCCTCTTGTAGCGAGGTTTGCAGCCGCTGCAACATTTATTGAAAAAGAGGATTTACTACAAACTTGACGGCGATTTCCAGGTTCAAGATGGTCAGGCTGGCCGAAACGATGAGCGTGCCGAGTGGAGTACGAATGACTGAGCTTGAAAAAACTATGTCAGCTATGACTGGGCAAAACTTACAGCTTCTGGTCGCCTGGATTTGGTTCAAAGAGATGTGCGGGAAGATGATGCAAACGCCAGTAATGAAGGAAGCCTAGTAGGACTGAAGTACAATTCTTGTTTCTTGTCTCCTTCGGTAAGGCAGAAACTATTGCTCGATGAAATTTGGCATCGAGAAGACCTATGAATTAAAACCATCGATGACGACCCGTTTTGATGAACGGGGTACTGATGGCGATGACCTGCGCGTTTGATGTTGAGCTGCGATGTGTAATCGCGGTGTCTACGAGGATGGACGCGCGAGACGACAAATGATGGCATTGGATGGTGAGTAACTAGAGTCTTGGCGTGGCGACGACATTGCGGATATGGACTTGGCAGGGCCTATCAGGTGACAATTCAGGCCGGGACACGCGGATTCACGGGACACCTATGGTGTCAGGGCATCTTACGATTTCGGGTTTCATGAATCTGGCAGCGGATTACAGCGTGACGACGACAAAACACGATTTGAGACCAAGAGTAACAAACATTGCGGCAGTTTTGGCGTTTCCGCACACGGATGTGGTGTGGGCATGGGCAACAAGGGATCCGATGGATAATGGCTTCAAGAAATCACTGGAGGTGGTACGCCACGTTCGACTACAAGTTTCCTGCAGGCCAAGAACGTCAGGTGTCTTTTGGCCTGAGGTTGCTAACCCAGTGACTTTTGGAAAAAAATAGGCAAAGAAGTGGATATGGGTTATTGGCGTGGCGGTTTGCGCTGAAGTTCTAAGTTTTACTGAAATGCGCATCGCTGTTCAGGGGGTGCGTGACAAAAGGCAATACAAAAAGCCGGGCAATTGCCGGTTTTTCTGCGTTTATATTATTGCATTGTCTCTCGGTTTTTATTCAGGTGACAGGGCCTACGAGTGAGATGTCAGGATCTGAACCTTGAGGTCCAGATCTGAATGCAGGCTCGGGTACGGAGTCTAGTCTTTGAGAATGGCATAAATGAGTTCTGATCAGTACTTTCAAGCGTCCTTTTTTGACACCATTTGAAAGAGGGTCTCCCTCATACCGGAGCGACTTATCTCGCGAACGATAGCAAGACCAAGCCATGCCTGGAGGTTTGTTCATCGAGCCGGCGCCCGCTCTGACCACGTGCACGTGATCATCTTCTAATACGCAGCCCATCATTCTGTTACGACAAAATCAGCGCTAACCTCGCGCGTTTTCTAAAGAGAGTTCAAGAATTCTGCAGGACCATTTCCGGCATTATCCCCGAGTAAAATTTCCCAATATTCTTTAGGATCATTTCTTCAATCGCCAGCGAAATTTCTCCGTGAGCGAAGTGACAGTTCAGATTGAGCTTTTCGGAGGTAAAGTCGCCAGACATCCACAAAAAGATCGCGGCTTGCTTGACGGGAAAGGCACTTTTTACCAACTGGGGGCCGGCAAACGAACGTGCCGGCCGCATTTTCTGCTTTAGTTGCTGTCAATGTCGCCAGGCGCGATACCATTTCATGCCTTCAGGTGTGAGCCAGAGGTCGGCTGATATCTTCAAGAACTGTCTAACCGCGCAAATGGGCGTTTTAACGCTGTGAGACAGGTTCGCAGCGCTTCCGGAGAGCTTCTCAAAGCCAGTCGATCCAGGCGAATCAAGCAGTTGATTGAGCTGTTGCACAGTGGTTGGGGAACTCTTTCCGGGCCTCCCGCGCGAATCCGGATATTTCAGCCACTTGTAGCGTTTGAGAGCGGCCCTGAAGCGAGACAAACCGGGGCGCATTGACAGGTAATACGCAACAGATAATTCCGCAAGCAAAATGTCAGCAAGATCACATGGATTCGCGTCCACGCATTCAGTTCTGCTTGGCGTGTTTTTCAAGGCGTCCCATGTCTCCGAAACGATAACTTTTATAGGAAGCGCGTTACAAGAAGGATTCCGATAGGCCAGAATGTCGGATGCGCGTTGGCAGATGTCGCATCTTTACTCTGATACTATTCGTTGCATCAGATTGCAGCGAAAGGATAATAGCGGTGTTCCAGGATAGCGGAGATATAACGTTTGATTGGGGGATTGAGATGGCAAGGCATATGGATATACTCTCAAATAATCACGGGTTTGAGCCTGGCGATTGCCCCGGCGGACTTGACGAGATGTGGAGTTCCAAGAAAAGGCCACTTCGTCTTTCAGGTCGCTTTCAGGAACTCTTCGCGACATCCCTTTCAGGAGTAAACGTGTATCAGCCATGCGATGGCCATCAAACAATTGCCGGCGGCAAAGCAGGGGAAAGAGGGTTGGCCGTTTATGGATACGTTTGTCTAAAAAGCGTCATTACAAAACCTGACCCGCACGCGTTTCAATAGATCTCCGGCCGACCAAGCTTTTCAGCGCCGGATGATAGGCTTCGATGGACGTTTAATTGGACTTTCATTAAGATATGTAGAGCTGCGTCCAGTAAGTTGTTCTTTGGGAAAAAAGTGTTGCGGGGCGCCTAATCAAAAACCTGGCAGTCGAATTCGGTTTGGCGGTTAAACGTGTTCCGGGGTTGTCGATTTTAGGCACGCCGGTTCTCGTCGAGTTCAAAGTGGACTTGCTTCACTGAGGAGGAGACCGCCTTCGCTGCGGCGCACGATGGGCGTTCAAGCGTGGGCCAATCAGTTCTTCAGTATGAAAGGGTTTGCCAATAATCGTCGGCGCCGGCTTTCAGGCCCGTGACTTTGTTTTGCCAGTCGCCTCGGCAGTTAAATTCAAAACCGCAAAGTTTGGCGTTGTCCGCCGCCATTTTCCGTAACAGTCTAAACATTTCGTCGGGCAGTCGAGATCCAAACACGGCTGCCAGGTAGTGTTCCTGCAGCCAGAAGCATCGCTTCTTGCCGTGACGGTGACATCGACACTGAGCCGGCCTTCTCAAGCTGCTGGAGAAGCTTTCGGCAACAAAACGGTCAATGCCCATCTACTAGCAGATAATATCATCTGTTGTTCCTTATGTGTCACACACTGATGCCTTAGGCCAAATCGGCTGTGCAGGTCGCTTACCAACCTGATTCAGCCTTGAACTAAAAAATATTTCAGCATTTTCAGGAAAGAATTCAGGGTTGATGAGCGATGGTAGCAAGCGCTTTTAGCCAAATGCTCACGTTGCCGGATAAAACCAGTGGGTTTTTGAACGACGCCATGAACATTATCACAGGAGGAAAGTTTGATGAGACGTATCAAGTTTCGTAGTAGCAGCATTAAGCATGTCAGTTTCAGCAGTAGCCTTGGGGCTTGGCGGCTCATGGAGGAGGGGCACGGGCAAGGTCAAGGTGCAAGGAGCGGTGAAAGCCGGTAAAGCCTCGGACGCCGGGCGCAGTATACTGTGCAAGCATGTACGACAACGAATAGAGCCTGAGTCTTCGAGGTCAAACAGGAGAACGGTGGCGCTGTTGTTGTTTGAAACAAAGGACAAGTGGTTCACGGAATTCAATATTGGTTACCCCGGCCCATGCAGAAATCATCAGAAAGAAATGATTGATGTGGTCGAGGCACGGGGTTATTCAGGGGGCAAGCTGAATCGCGAACATGATGGAAATGGAATGGGAAATGGCATGTCATGAACATGAACGACCCCAAACAGTGCTGTTAGAAGCCGGGCGGAGCAAAGAGGTTGTGTTGGGAAAATTCTCGGAAAGAAGCAGCATTGAATTTGCCTGCAACGTTGCGGGGCATATTCAGGCTGGATGTATGCGAGTGAACTTTAATTCGGCCGACTCTCGCGTTCGCTCACTCGCCGACGCATCGAAACCTTTGAATACTGCAAAAATAGTTCTGGAGTAGTTGACCATGAAGACAACTTCTTGCAGGCTGTTTATAGGCTTGCTATTCTACGGTTATTGGTGCCTAGGGGGTGATTACAACCTGACGGTCGCCGGGTTCAGATCGACACCGGCGATTTGCAAAGAGAGACGGACTACAAGTGGCGCGTCCCCGGGCGGTTTTCTGCGCTTTAAAGAAGCGGAAAGGTTCGGATTAAACGTGACAACAAACCTGAACGAAATGACGTCCATTCACTGGCATGGCATTTCTGCCGTGTATCAGGAGAGTGCCGGTATCAGTTTCCGGGTATCGAGCGGGGGAAACCTTCACCTATAAGTTTCCATACCCAATCAGGCACTTACTGGTTTCAAGCCACTCGGGCTTTCAGGAGCCGGATGGCGCCTACGGTGTGCATTGTGATTGAACCCGAAGGCGCGAAACGTTTCGTTACGATCGCGATTACTCGTGGTCAGTGAACGGATAGAGCACCCCATTCCGGGCGAGCCGCATTATGCGTAACCTCAAGAATAATGCCGGATTATTAACAACGTGGAAGCAACAAACAGGGTCGGGAGATTTCTTTTCGGAAGCGTCTTGAAAACGGTCTGATGGCCACCATCAAGGATTCGGATGGCCTGGGGCGACATGGAATGATGAAAGGCGATGTTGAAGGACCTTCAAGGGATTCACAGGGCTTATAACGGGCAAAGGCTGACCAAGAAAACTGGATTGGCATTTCGAGGCCCGGCCGAGCGGGAGACGCTGCGTTTATTAATGCGTTCTGCCATGACCTATTTTGGATATTCCGCATCCCGGGCTCGAAAGTGACGTTGTTCCAAGCGGATAGGCAACAAATGTTCAGCCAGGTGATGTAGGATGAGTTCCGCATGGGGGGTAGTGGGCGGAAACCCTACGACGTGTTGTGCGGGCCCAAAGAGAAAACAGGGCTTAATACAATTTTTGCTGAATCCATGGGGCGTTCAGATATGCGGGGGAACGGCTGGCCTTGAGGCAGGAATGGTCGCGGCTTGTGCCAAGAGCTTGCGCGAAGCGGCTCGATTGACCCATGGCCGAATGAGCGGTGGCAATGGAAGGCAGATGGATCATTCAGCATGCCGGTTAATTGGAAGGCATGTCTGGCATGGACCCCTCGGCATGAAGGGGAATGGAGGGCATGGACATTCGAGCATGGGCCGGTATGAAGGCATGTCTGGCATGGGGGAACACTTCCCGGTATGAAGCGAATGGAGGGAATGGATCATTTCAAAAATGGCGGCATGGATCAGTCTGACATTTGGAAGGGCATGGAAAGGAATGATCACTACAAAATGGCTGGCATGGATATTTTTCAAAACATGGCATGCATTCCGCAGGTGGCGCCAGTGAATCCTTTTATGCGGCAGGGCAGTGGCCTGGTGCAGACGCAGCCAATGGTGGCAAGGTTTCTGTTGTATTCGACCCTGAGAGCGCAGGGGGAAACCGCTTTACGACGAACGGCGAACCAACCGGGGAAACGGAACTGAAGCTGACGGGGCAAAACATGGGCGTTACACCTGGAGCATCAACGGCGTTCAAAATGAAGGGACCGCCGATCCGATTTCGCGCAAGTTTATGGCGAGCGGGTTTGCGGATTCAAGTTTAGTTGAAATACAACATTGGATGACCACCCCATTTTGCACCTGCCACGGCCATGTGGTCCATTTTGCTTTTTCGACGGTTTGGGCGCAGGGGGGCAGTTTTTTCCAAATCCGTTTCAAGCCAACACCAATTTTTTTCAGGGGCGGTTCCAAGGGCCTGGGGGGGCACCCAGCGGGTTTAAATCTTTTCTTTTTTCTTCCCCCCTTTTTTTTTTTTTTTTTGGGGGTG
>Ga0163217_1118936_pt1 | contig 11079 bp, 13 predicted proteins | sample SynspAceP_FD_185933 | JGI IMG/M metagenome (GOLD analysis project Ga0163217, IMG submission 185933) | Saline lake microbial communities from Ace Lake in Antarctica - Synechococcus sp. Ace-P (PacBio error correction) | ecosystem: Environmental > Aquatic > Non-marine Saline and Alkaline > Saline ... | reverse complement strand
CCCCAAGCGCGATAGCCTGGCGTTGGATTTGACCGGTATCAGCTGCGCGCTCTGGGCTCTATATGTCGCCAAGAGACCGCGGCCAAGACTGTTCTAACGGGGTCAGGCCACTGACCACCCAGTTAGCCAGATACAGGGCCTGGCAATCATCAACAAACCGCAGCGGCGCAACAAGTACGCCCAGGCCCAGGTCCTGAATCAGCAGCCAAACGGCTGCCATCACTGCGCCCCCAGGGCTGATAGCTGGCACATGCGGCGGCATTATAGCCAAGCAGAATCCGCCACAGCATCAGCCCGGCGTTGCTTCGGCTGGTTATGGCCAGCGTCAGAGCACCCATCAGCCCCGCCGCAACATCCGATGCAATGGTCCGCCCACCCAGCAGGGCCGAGGGCCAGGAGCGGTCCAGAAACAGATGGTAACAGGTTTCACGTGCTCAAGGCGCGTAACCTGATTCGTCTTTTAGTCACGACGCTCAGTGGCGTTTTTCATTGTATTCAGTCTGCTGGCTCGCATCTGGCTGGAGCAGCACAGATGGGCGGGTCCTCGTTCGTCAAACAGTGCTGTGTGCGGGCCGATCCAGGTCATCGTACTAGGCCGCTTGATCTACCGCCCAGGTAAACCACCGCCCAGATGGCGATAATCACCATAAAAACACGGCGATGGGCACCAGAACGTTTAAAGAAAGTCATGCGGGACTCTCACTAAGGGTCGGCGGCGCACGCAGGGGTGTAGGCGACCCTTGGGCCCCATCGGCGTTAGCCGCAGGGCGTGCAGCACCATCCAGCAACGAACTGGCGACATTGCCGATGGCCCGCCAGGCCGGCGTGACCGATTGCCCAGCGCAGCCAAAGCGGCAGAATGCCGGCATTCGTAAATGCCAAGCCAGAACAGATTCCTTGCAACATGAATACGGCCGGGTTCGCCTGGCGCCGCTCAAAGCCTGACGAGCCAGGACCGTCATTGGACTGCTGAAGCAAGTATTCGGCATCGGCAGCTGGTCTTGCCAGATCCGAGGCTTCGCCTGGGACGATGAAATACGCACTGCGCCAGCACGGTACATCGTTTAAACCCCATCGACCCAGCATCAAGCTTACTTTTGCGGGCCTCTTCGTCCTGCCATTGACTTGCAAGATTACGCGAGCTGTGTTCCGCCGGAGTGGCCATTGCCGATGGCTCTGCTCAAATACCCAGTGGCTGGCCAATGGCGCCTGCACCACCTCGTCGTGGTTCGCCTGACAGCAAGTATGGACGTTTGAGCGTGGCGCTGTTTGAGCCCGCATGACAGGTCGGCGGGCGGTCGCTGCGCAACACGGGTTTCATTCAGAACAAACCAGGCGGATAGGCCCCTTGGCGGTCACCCAACAACGCACGGCCAGGTGGGTCGGGTAGCGCCAGGGCGGACCTTGACCGCTCAGTTCGCAACAAAGGCTGGTTTGCAATGGCGCAAAGCTGCTCATGGCACTCGCCTTCAGGCCGCTGCCTGGGTAACTGGTTACGCTGTCAAGCTTGGCTCGTAGCGTCGCGCCAACGCGCCGGGCGATCGGGTGCTTCGGAGCGCGCCTCGAGCATGCGAGCCAGAGCGAAAAGCGCCTGCTCGCATATCTTGACCGGGCAGTGCTTACTATGCGCTCAAGCGGTTCATGCGGCCCTACGGTCAGGTGCCGGTCTTGTCGAGCACCACACGGTACGACCTTGGTCAGCCCCTTTCGAGCACGTGTCGTCAGGTAATCAGAACGCAAGCTTTGCAGGCTTGCCGGTGGCCGTGGTCAGTGCTGTTGCGTTGCCAGCAGACAGGGCGCAGGGGCAGGTAAGCCACCAGCATGGCCACGACGACCAGAAGCATCGTGTCACCGTTGACCTGCCACAACAGAGTGCGGCCAACCACCACGGCGGCGCTGATCACAATCCAACAGAAAATACTGGGACTACCTGTGATCGGCTATGTGTGCAAGCGCGGCATTATCGGTTTGTGCCCGCTCCAGCAGCGCGACAATGCCGACAAGACGGGTTTCCTGACAATCCGCGCTCGACGCGGATGCGCAGGCGGCCCACCTCGACATTCAGAGTTTGCCGGCCAGTGACGGTGGTCGCCATGGGCCGCTTGGGTAGCGGAGGTATCTCGCCGGACAGCGCCGATTTCGTCGCATGGTGCTTGATACCACTGAATGATCTCGCCATCGGCCGGAATGCTTTCGCCGGGCCTGATGTTCCAGGCAGGCTCGTCTGGGCGTACTTCATTCAAGCATGATGCGGCTCGGAGTTGGCCTTCAGCGTTCAAGCGCATGGCACTGGGCGCGGCAGCAGGTGAACCAAGCTTTGGCGCTACTTTTCAACGCTCGTTTGCCGCGCCACGGCTTTCCAGGTAGCGGCCGGCGAGCAAGAAAGACGCAAACATGCGTCACCGATCGAAATAGATTCTTCGCCGTGTTGTCACTGTGGGCCCAGATACCGCCAGATAAGCGCACGCCAATCGCCAGCGAGACGGATAACGTCCTACTTCAAGCGCCGGTTGTTAAGATCACGCCATCGCGCCCTGGAAGAAGGGCGCACAGCTATACAGCACCACCGGCGGTGGTCATGGCACCAAGGCTCACCCAGCGAGAATGTCGCCATATCGGCGGTCAGATCCTGATGAACTCTTACATACAGGGAGCCATGTGGCATTATGACCCTGCATGAACATCAGGGCCGCCGCCAGCCCGGTCCGCAAATAGCGGCGGGTTCTCGGCAGGCAATCTGCTCGCTGGGCTTGGGCGGCTCGGAAGGGGTGGGCACCGTAGCCGATGCGTTTTATTTCTGCCGCAGACTGGACAAGGACGTGTCTGCTCCGCGTCCCAGGTCAGCGTCAGGCGGTGGTTGCCAGGTTTAGGGTCGCCTGGACTGACACCCTGCACCTGTATCAGGACGCTTTGCTATCAGCCAACGACAGGCTTGCACAGCTGATACCCTTCGATCAACAACTGGATCTGTGCTGATCGCCCTCGCTGTGGACATTACGCTGTTGAATACTCGGCACCGCGTCAACAGTTCGTTCATCTGAAGCACTCGCCGGCAAGTTCAGGATGGTCGCATTATCAGTTGCCAGATGCCCAGGTAATACTCTCAAGGCCGCGCGAACAATTCGCAGTCAGCAACGGCTTGGCAGCCAGGCAAACACATGGGCTGACTCGCCACGAATCAGGCTGCGTCCAGGAGGAGGAACGGCGGGATACCGGGCTCGCCGCAGTAGATACGCACGGAGCTGGGTTGCCATACTTACTTGGCGTATGAGACGTAGGTTTGCCCGGCGCTGAGGGTGATTTTCGTCCGTTTCAGCGGCCAGCCGGTACGCACGGGTATGACGGGCGCTCAGTTCCACGTATGGCGTCCCTTAGCATTTCGGAGCTCGGGTAAACTGGCCACGTACTGATTGCCACTCGATAACGCTTGGGCAGCACGGTTGCCGGTTCACGCTCGGGTGGAGAAAGGGCGAGATCAGTCCAGTTGCAGATCAGTCGGCAATGGCTCCAACTGCCCATCAATGCTCAGACTGATCTCACCAGTTCAGTTCGTCCACAGTGAAACTCGAAGACAAGCGCCAACTGCAGTGCATCTGATTCGCGGACCCAGGTTAGCATGTTTTGATCGCTCGGCCCTCAGTGTAATAGTTATCGCGCACACCATGCTGTCACTGGTTGGCGAGGGCGAATAAACAGCAAGGCCCACAGACCGATGACCACGGCGAACACCAGAATGCCGACAATGAACCAGGGCGAACTGTTGTTACCACGGTGGAATAATTACTCGATCGCTTGCTTTAGCGAATCGTTATGTTTCGTTACCCTTGACTGTGGGCCATGAAGCGGCACTCTCGGACAGGGTAGTTGACCTGAGCGCTCGTCTCAGCGGTGACCCGGAAATTTACTGGCATGTTTTTGTGTTTCAGGAAGGCGGGTTCCAGTGCCACATTTGACCGGCAACTGCAAACGTGCCCGTTGCTTCGACACGTTCAGCGGTTATCCGGCAATTCATTTTCAGCTCCCGGATGCCCCTCGATACGTTGAGATCAAAGTTTGCGCTCCTGCTGCGCCTTTGTATGAAACGCGAATGATGTAAGACTTCTCGAGATCTCCACCGCGCGCCTCGCGGAACAGCACGTTTGCGGACGCGCTGCAGCATCCAGCATACCTCGGAGAGGCTCAGGTGACTGGTCATGATAAACAGACCTATCATTGATCGCCCAATGGCGGCGCCCGTAGCCGAGCAGACGCGGCGGATGAACTGGGTCTTTCCCCGGCGAGTTGTGTCGGTGGATGTAGCTGTGATAAAGGCCGCGCGAGGTAGTTTCTTCTCTGGTCCATGACCTCACTCGAGGCGTCGAATACAGGTGCGCACTGGATGTATTCATTAACTGACAGGCCGTACGGATATCAGGATAGCCGTTGGCAGGGACCTGGGACGCAGATATTTTGAGTCCGACGGCATCACCCAGGGGGACTGCAGCGGGTTCAACCCCTTTCTTGCGCGGGCACGCGTGTGCTCGCGCGAACCGGGTCATAGCAACGATAGCGTTTCCTTGGTCGAACATCACATATGGAAAGCGCCCATAGGGCAAATATAGAAACACACCTTGCTCGCGTAGGCCAACCGGCGTGATATAGGGTGGCCATGGTGAAAAGAACACCCAGAACAGCGCCCAGCCGCTGATCTGAAAGGGTGAAGGTTTCTGGCACCAAGCTCGCGAATCGGGTTGAATATCCAACGAAGGTTATGCCGTGACCACTGACAACGCTAACCAGATGCTGTGCTTGGCCGTACGCCGCGCAGCTTGTGCATTCATGGCTGTTATATCGAGCTGTTGATGCGCGCATAATTGCGCTCACTTCAGTTACCTTTTTTCTGCCCACATGAAAAAATCCACGCCAGCCGTCTGTGGGCAGGTGTAACGACCAGATTCGCCCGGCAAAACACGGTGATAAAAAACAGGGCGAAGGCACAGACATTTCAGTAAGAACGAGAGCAGAAAAAAAGGTCTTCCGGACTGGAAGGTACGAGGCAAAGATATGGAACTGGCTAACGCCGGTAGATCAAACAGCACTGCCTGCGCGGCCACCCCAGTCCAGCCAAGCAGTACGAAATAGAGGCGAACAGCAGGCCCCACGCCAATCCAAGCGCCACGTTGCGAACAATCCCTTGTCGACGGGATATGGATCTTGTTCGCGCTTGGCGTACAGATCATAGGTCTGAACCTGACCGGCGGATTTTGTAACGTTGTTTGAGGGAATCTTTTTCATCCATGAATTGAATGGCCATTTGTGCGAGTGCGGGAGAGGTGCCCGGCCGGTGAGTCCGGCCGGCGGCTGGTAGCGCATTAAACACTCAAGGAATAGTGTGGCGCTATTAGCGACGCCATGCGACTTGGCTCGGTCGCCAGGCGGGGGTGATCAGTCTTGTTCGCGTCAGCGTTACGCTGGGAAAGGCCGTAGACCATAGGCAGTCTAGCACGTGGAAGTTTGTCTTCACCCATGTTGCGCCTGGGAGGGCATAATTGCCGTTGCGCCATAACGCAGTGAGTGTCTGTGTACTAGCAACATGCTCGAGCATACAGCCCAGTGTCATTAGTCAGTCAGGCGCACCCAGCAGCGGATTGCCTGTGCCCTCAGGACCGGCAGGCCACGCAATTGGTCTTGAACAACCTGCTCACGGGCAGCCAGATTCCACACTTCTGTTTCCAGGCCAGCCAGACTGCGTAGTAGCCAGCCGTGTTGCGACACGCTTCGCCAATAACCGCAAGCCAGGCCGGCATTGCTGCCAGTGGCGGCCTTGATGTCAAGTTGGTGCGAATCTGTCAGGGCTCGCCGCCCCAAATCCAGTCATCTCGGTCAGGTTCGGGAGCACAAGGCGCCGCGCGCATCGAGACGTAGGCAGACAGAGCAGCTTCACCGCAAAAGGCGCTGGCAATCCGACGGCTTGGTCTTCTTAGGGCACTTCCTCTACCGACATGTCAGCGAACTTGGCGCAAATCGGTGCGAAGCGCTTCTTCTGCGTCAGCGGAGATTCTCTTTCTACTTGCCCTACCTGACGTCAACCAGGTGCCGGGCCATTTACCCTGACCGGGTTAGAGGCACAAGGTAACCGCGCTGAAACGATTAGTGGCGATGAACAGGATAACCACCCAGCAGCGGGCAGGATGGCGGTGTCGTAATTCTTCGATACCATCAAAAGGAGTGGCCTACTTATTTCCTCGGTTTCTCCCGAAGTGCCTGACCCTTGCGGGTAGCGAAGAGAACCAGAGGATCGGCCAAGGTTGTTTAGGAGTCAGGACAATGATGTACCCGCTCCAGAAATTACTCATGCTTTGTTACTCCTAGCATCTTGCTGCTCACGGCGAGCTTTTTCATCTGCAGACTCATCGGGCGAAGGCAGTTGCGCCGCTTTCGTCAAATCTTTTTTCTTGTAGGATTCTGTACGCCCCATACGGTGATACCGCATGGAATGCCAGCATCGGCCAGGATAGGTCGCAATGCCTCGGAGGGTATTGATATCCATGTTCCAGTTTACCGCCGGGTCCAGAAAGAACGGTGCCAGGTTGCTGCAGGTAGGCAATCAGGGCGTCCGATTCGGCGACTCCTTTGACGCCCTGCTTCAGCAGTGGCATGATCTTCGTCGCTGTAGAGCACGCCCAGGCGACGCAGCCCGGTATCTTCGCAAGCAGTGTGCTTGGCCGGTCAGCTCGTTTTCCTGCAGGGCCAAGGACTTAGGACGGCATTTTCCTTCAGGAACCACGTCAACGAGGGTTGATTCAAGTGCGCGCGTTTTGCCAGTCATCGGAGTAGCGCTGGCCCACACGAGACCAGGTCCGGCCCGGGGCGCGCTTGGAAGCCCACAGGAAGGGGTGTCATAAACGCTCTCACCGGCAACGAGTAATGGCCATAACGCTCTGTTTCGGAACGGAACGGGCGCACCATTCTGCGAGTGGCAACCGACGCAGCCTCCGATGTGGAGATGTACGTCCTTCCAGCTCCAGAGCGGTGTCAGGGGCGCAGGCACTTCGATTGGCTCGCGTGGTTTCCTGCTGGAAAAACAGCGGGACGATCTGGGTTAGGCCGCCCGAAACTGATCGCAATCCACGATCAGCCACCACAACAGGCCCAGTTCTTTTCTACAATTTCATTCGTCTTTCTTCGTGTGCGGACTCTCGGGCCATTTTGAGCGTGCAGCGTTGAGCTTCAGAACGGTGCGGGCACGAATTGGTGCGCAGACGTTTTAGCCCCCATCAGGAGCATACCAGGATGAGGGAAGAACAGGGCCGCCGATTCATGCCGGACGATTAAAAGCCCGGGTGGCTGGCTTTCCAGCGCTTCACGAAGGAGTAGGTCAGGGGTTTGCCGTCGTACCGCTTCATAGCGCGACATCAAAACCCTGGGTGATGCCGTTGGACCCACATGGATTACGATGTACCAGACACCAGTGCCCCAGTGGCGGGCCAGAGTGCACGTTGATCAGGAACGGATGTGTACATCTTTCCTCGCGGCCAAAGACCTTGGGGATCAGGTGATACAGACGAACCAATGGAGATTCATGGCACCCAGCCCAGCGCACCGGCGTGTAGTGACCAATGGTCCAGTCAGGTGTAGTTGGACAGGCGCCATCATCACTGTCTTGATGGGGCCAATCATCGGGCCTTCAAAAGGGGAATGCCGTTTGAACGCAGTTGCCACGACCAGGAAAGCGCAGAATCGGATTCTGTGCGCAGTTTGTGCATGCGCCGAGAGGGTCATCATTGCCGTTTGATCATGCGCCCCAGCGGGCGCAGCCAGAATCAGTGACATCACCATGCCGGGGACTGGGACCCAAGTCAGGGGCAGTGCAGGTTGTAATGCAGGGTGTGAGGGCCGGCCCAGATATTAGATGGAGGCCTCAAAGGCAGAAGTGCACGATCGACAAGCGGAGGATGCTAGATCGGGCGCACGGTTGGCCTGCTTGGGTACGAAGTATACTCATGCCAGGAAAGCCGGCGTTTCAGGAAGTAACCCCACGGCGTTGTGACCGACCACCACTGGATCATCGCGTCCGGTTCGCCCGGAATACATCGAGTACGACTTGAAGGCGGGACACCGGCAGGCCATTTGCTGCGGTTAAGATATGCAGGATAGCTACGTGATGATGAAGGGCACCGAGAAACCAGTTGCCAACGTAGATGTGCTTCATTTTGCGTTCATGATGTGCCAAAAGAACACCAACGGGGCAAGCTGATCCAGACACACGGCGGACAGAGGTCGATCGGCCATTCCAGCTCGGCGTATTCCTTGCTGGCAAGTCCAGACCCAGTGGCAGGGTGATGACGGCAAGCCACAATCCACTCGCTTGCCACCCAGAACACGAAAAACGCCAGCTTGTCCGAAAAAAACAGACCTTGCTTGAGACGTACGCTGTTCCACATAGGGCGATGGTGGCCATCAAGGCACCAACCACCAAAGGCAACAGATCACGGCAGTCGTGTTGCAATGGGCGCAGGCGTCCAAAGTGGCCAGGGCTAGTATTCAAAGTGAGGGCGGGCCAGGACTAGTGGAGCTGCCAGAAGAGACCACCAAGGCTCATGGCCTACGATACCCCAGATCACGTCATAACGGCGAACTGACGCTACACTTTGTAGTTATTAAGCATGTCGAAGTAGGTAGCATGTGCTGCATGCGAGGCTTCCCACGGATAGCCATTAGGTTTAAGGGGTCTTAAACGGCGGCAAGTATGAAGGAAAGCTGCCCTCGTTATTGCAATGACACAGGTCAAGGAATTGGTCTTGTTTCAGGGCCCCTGTCGTCAGTCTTTGGGCCATTATCTGGAGGCTGTAGGCAGCTGGCCGTACAAACGACCGATGCAGCAGACCGTATCAGCGATTACAAAATTCGTTGCCTGCGGCGCAAGATTGATAACCGGCAAGCTATTTTTAGTCGTTGGGCCGTCCCTTCTCATGGCTATCGTGCCGAACATGATTTTCGGGGCAGGTGAAGCTTGTACCAGGCCACCTGGTGTGAAGCACATTCCTTTTACATCACGTGGCATTCTTGTCGCACGATTGCTTGCTGTGCAAGCGCCATTCGCGTTGCGGACGTATCAAGGAGACCCTAAATTGCCCAGCATGAGTTGATCGACGAAACCTTCGCAGGCCAGCCCCTCGCCGCCGTGCTGCTCGCCCCATTGTGGGCGGCGGGCAGCCAATGCGATAGCGACTTTGATGCAGTTGTGGCCAGCGAGCTAGCTCGCTCGGACTGAAAGTGTGCGTTTTGATTTCCGTTCACTGCACCAAGCGGCGACTGACCGGCAGTAAGCGGCCCATGATCGAGATGGCCTCGTGTGCTGAGTGCTTCGTTGCGGTAATTGCCCGATTGTGAAAGGGCCTGTGTTTATTGATAGGCAAAGTCGATGCTAGGTGGCAAGGTGTTTGCCCAGCATCGCTGGCTGAAGAAAGCCGGGCGATCCACGGGTGTTCAATTCTGCTTCGGTATCGTTCATCCGCCGGGAAACCGGAGAAAAACCGTATTGCCCATTTGCAGAATTGGCTACGCGGTATCTGGTACTGCAGGGTACGCGTGACCTCTGGGCACGCTGGACGATGTCGAAACTACCCGCTCTCGGCGTTGCCGTGCAGTTACATTGGCTGGCCACGGTGATCACTGACTTCAAGCCCGCGCGGACGCCTCGCCGGCACGCTAGTCCGAGATGATTCAGGGAGGCTGCCGAGCTCAGCGTTTGCGTTTTGTCGCCAGCATGTGTCCAGTCAGTGTAATGAGGCACAGTGATGGCAACCAAAGCGACACGGGCCGGGGAACGATACTCAATTATCACCGTGGCGACCAGCAAAAATCGGCATAACGGCAAAGTGCACGAATGACGTCAAAGTAAGGCCGGCGAAACACCGCCATGAGGCGTCGATATCGCAGCCGAAATGGCGGGGTACGGAGCCGATTCGCCGCCTGCAGCGTACAATTATCCCCACATGCATGGGTCCAAGGCGGCGGCGGCGACAGCCGCTGGAAGTTGGCGGGGTGAGAAAGTCAGGATTCACACGATCGGGTCGGACAAATGCAGCCAATAAAAAGGACACGCGATCAGCGCCACACCAGGCGTTTTAGCTGTTCGCGCATGGGTCGATCACTGGCCCAAGCACGCGCCTGCTGGGAATGCCAGCAAGGAAATTGGTTTTGTAGGTGAAGCCGTGCCGTGCAGCCACCAAATAAACACCAAGCCAGTAATCAGGCCTCGATAACGCCAATATCCCAGAAGCTTCGCGAAACCCTTCACCGCGCGCAGGTATGATCACTTCCAAGAATCAGGGGCATAAGAGCACGGCAATGGCCGCCGCCTCGGTGGGGCTGAAGATTCCCGGGCCGTAAATCCCGACCTACCCCACCAGGGGTGCAAGTGGCAGAATAGCCTTCTTCAAGGCGCGCCCGCGCATGATCCCACGGTGGCGCGCTCTTCCGGTGCAATAACCATGCGGATAGAGGCATACCAGCAATACAGGGAAAAAATAGCAGATCAGAAGGCCGGCAGGATGCCGCGATAAACGTCGCCCATCGAGGCCCGGATACGACGCCTAGATAATCATGCCGATGCTAGGCGGAATAGAAGAAGCGATATCGCGTTGGCTTTGATAATCAGCGCGATGCTGAAACGAGTCACGAATAGGCCCTATTTCCAGCAGTTTGGACGCATTGGGCCGCCAGTCGCGCGACTGTGGCCTGGGTCGAGCAAGAGAGGCACGAACAGCGTGCAACCTGGCAGCAGTGGTGAGGGCAGTTCCGCGCGGCAGGTGCCCGACGAGGTGTTGCACCAGATCCCAGGCAAGCGGTTGGCGGTGTGGCCACGGCGTTCATCAGGTCGCAGCAAGCATGAACAGCGGCTACGGGCTGCCGCGCCAGCTTTTGACTTCCGCTGTCATTCTGGCCCATGAGCAACCCACGTTGCTCACTATCCAGCACCAGAACAGGACTCAGACTGGCGACCAGACATGGCACCATCATCGGGGAAGCGGAGTAAGCAGCAGCACGAATCATGGTCGATCATGGATCAGCGTCAGCATGGGCGCGCTCTCTGCT
>Ga0163217_1047352_pt1 | contig 11079 bp, 11 predicted proteins | sample SynspAceP_FD_185933 | JGI IMG/M metagenome (GOLD analysis project Ga0163217, IMG submission 185933) | Saline lake microbial communities from Ace Lake in Antarctica - Synechococcus sp. Ace-P (PacBio error correction) | ecosystem: Environmental > Aquatic > Non-marine Saline and Alkaline > Saline ... | reverse complement strand
CGCTGACTCAGTGCACCCGTGGCGGTGGCTCGGTGGCCGGCACTGGGCGGGCACCGCGTCGGCGTGCCTTGGGCCCGTCCGGGCCTGATCGCCATGGCCAGCGAGGCGGCGCACGCCGAATTCGCCCCTCGCTTGAGCGCCCGAATGGCGGCTCAAGGCAATGGCGTCAAGACGACCTTCGCCTCGGAATCGCCTTCGGTGGAGCGGGTGGTGAGCGGCACGGCTCGGCATTTCTGTTCCGCTGGATGCTGACGGGAAAGCCCCCAGCGCCGATTTCCCATTCCCTGGCTGAGCCAAAGCCCTGGGCCTGGGCGGCCGCTGAACGCGGATTGGGGCCGCCCCGATTCGAACCGGGACCGCCGGCTTTTGGTGTCAGCCGGCCGCCGCCGACGGCGATCCTGGCCGGCAGAGCGCTCAGCCTCTGGCTGGGGGCTATGGCAGAGCGGGCCGGTGATCTGGGCCTGCACTTGCCTTTGCCGGGGTGGGGCCTCTGGGTGGGTGGTGGCACCGCCGCCAAAACTGTTTGCATCGCCGGCGCTCGCCGGCCTTCCTGCAGCCTGTCAGCGCCAAAGGGCCGCCTCTCGCCGGTGCTTGAAGCATTCCACTGAGGGCCATCGTGTGGACCCGGGCGCGGGGTCTGTTCAGCGCCGCCTGGTCGGGCGCGAATGTTGGGCGGGGGGCAGACACGGCAAGCCCTTTATTCAACCCATGATCGGGCCAAGTGGGACACTGTTGGCCAGCTAGGTGGCAGACCCAACATGTGCGGGCCGCGACTCGGCCAGGCAGTCGAGGTGAATGTTCCCGCCACCACGGGCGAATCTCGGGGCCGGGGTTTGATTGCCTTGGCGCTGCCTTGGCCCTGAACAATCGCTTCGTGTTGCGCTGGCATCGAAGGAGGATTGGCGAGCGCGTTCGATCTGCTGATCGATGCAGTGAGGCTCCCACTGCGCGGGGGACCTGACAACTCGTCTACCGTTCTGCCAAGCGGTCTGGGAAGGAGGCGGCGAGGAGCGCGGTGGCGCTGGAAGCGGCGGGTGCGGCGCTGGCCGTGCGCCGGGCTCGGGGCTGGCAGCAGACGCCACGGCGGATTCGTGGCCGGCCTGATCGGCGCCAATGCCCTGGTGGGAGAGCCGTTGAGCAGGAAAAAGGCTGGCTGGAGCGGCCATCGACATCGAGGGCCATCCCGAACACGTCGTGCCGTCGTTGCTGGGAGGGCTCTGCCTGACGCCAAGGCAGCTCCAATCGCTGCGGGTGGTGGCGTGCGATGGAATGAAGCCGTCAGGTGGTGATCACCATCCGGCGCTGCGTCTGCCCCACCAGTTTGAGCCCGGCGGGTGATGCCGCGCCACGTGGCGAATCACGGACGCCGTCGTCAATCTCGGCTCGCTCACCTTGCTTGGCTTTTGGGGGGCCCAAAGGGGGGGGGGTTTTTGGGGGCCGCCCCCCCCCCCACGGCAACGGCGATTCTTATCGCGTGGCATGCACCGGACCGGCTTCACGAGCCCTACGCTGGGGGTCTCTGATACCAAGGGGGACGGGCCCGTGCATGCGGCGGCCCTGGCGGTGGCGCCTGGAGGTGTCGTGAGCAGAGCCGGCCCAAGTTCTTTGATGGCCCTGAGCACCGCGGGACAAAGGCCGCTCAAAGTGGCGCGCCCATGGTGGAGGCCTGGAGAAGGAAGGCGTCGCTTCACGGGGCCGAAGTGCTCGAGCTTCACACCACGGCAGCCGCTGGCAGGCCATGAAGATCCGCCCTGGAGTAGTTCCTGACCAACTGATAAATTCGCCACCGCCGGGTCCACCGGGTGACACCGGATCCCTTGTTGGCTGCATGGGACGCCCCCCTGCTCCTTTTTCGGCCACAAGCCGGCTCCCACGGAGTTTCCCCTGGCTCAGCCTGACGCCCTGGCTTGCGGCCGCCGGCGCCCTGCTGCTTCCCCCTTTTTGCCGGGTGATGGCAACGGGGGACCCTCGCGGCCCACGCGACGGTGGCCTTCGGTGGTGCTGCTGGGCCGATCTGCTGCTGATGCTCTGGGTTTCAGGCCAGCGGCTTTCGATGGCAGGCAGGCAAGCGCCCTTGCAGCTGGTGGAGCGGGTGCCCTGGGTGCCGTTTCCTGGCCTGGAGTGGTCGTTGGCACGCTTGATGGCCTCTCGGCGCCGCTGGTGGTGTCAGTGGGCCTGGTCACCTGCTGGCGGTTGGCGGCCAGCTGGAATGTGAACAGCAAAGACCAACCTCTACTTCGGCCATGGCTGCTTGCTGCAGGGGCCTCGGCCCAGCGCTGGTGTTCCTCTCCCAGGACTTTTCGTGCTCTTCTTCCTGGCCTGGGAACTGGAGCTTGGTGCCGGGGTACTTGCTGATCGCGATCTGCGGGCGGAGGCCCAGCGCCCAGTACGCCGCCACCAAGTTTCATCTCTTACCCGCAACGCCTCGCTGTTGATTCTGATCAGCGCCTGGCCCTGGCCCTCGGCGGTGACAGCTTCACTTGAATCTCGCTGAGCTGAGCAGCCGCTCCTAGGCGGCAGCTTTGGTCTGGCTCTGTTACCTTCGGTTTTCTGGTGGGTTTCGGCGTCAAGTTTGCCGAATCTTTCCGCTGCACACCTGGCTGCCCGATTGCCCACGGTGAGGCCAGTGCGCCTGTGTCGATGTGCTGGCCGGCGTGCTGCTTGAAGATGGCGGCTATGCCCTGCTGCGCGTTCAACGTGCAGATGCTGCCGGAGGTGCATCTGCGGCTCGCCCGGCCCTGGCATCGGCTCGGCATCGGTCAAATCATTTATTGGCGCCCTCAAAACGCCTTTGCCAGACCAAACGTCAAGCGACGGATCGCTTTGCAGTTCGGTTGAGTCACATGGGCTTGTGTGCTCGGCATCGGCGCGATCAACAGCCTCGGCATGAGCGGCGCGTGTTTGCAGATTGATCAAGCCACGGGCTGATCGCCGCTTCGATTGTTTCTGTCGCACGGCTGGTTCTACGAGACGCACCAAGACCCTCTCCGATCTCCGAAACATGGGGCGGCTTGGCCAAGGTTGTTGCCGGATCACCTTTGCCTTCTTTCCTGGCCATGCTCGCTTGCCTCCCTGGCCCTGCCGGGGGGCATGAGCGGTTCTTTGTTTCAGTGAGATTCCACGGTGTTCCTCGGTGTTCACCAGTAACGAGGGCTTCACCACCAGCTTCCGCTCGTACGGGTGCTGACTGGCGGCGTCGGCCTGCGTCTCACACCGGTGTATTTGCTTCCTCGGATGTTGCCGGCGGCGTGTTCTTTTTGGCCCGAGGATCCCGGCGTTTGGCGGTGCTGGGCGACATGCGACCGCGCGAAACTGGTGATCGGCTTGGGTTGCTCGTGGCCCACTCCTGGCCATTCGGCTCTGGCCCCGCCTGGCGATCGACTTCTATGCGCAGCCACACGGGCCCTTGGGCCCAGGACCGTGGCCAACCAAAGCGTGATCGCCTCAGCCGGCTCCCGCCCTGGGTTGAGCCCACGCGGCGTGCGGCATCGGCTGAAATGGCTCAGAGCCATTGATCCTCTGATGAGCGCCAAACGTTGATTGCGTCCCCGCTGCAGTCCTCGCCCTTGCTGGGCGGCTCGGTCTGCCGGCCTTCGAAAGCGATCACCGCCGAGCAGGTTGAGCAGCCAGATCCCCTGCTTGCTCTGTCAGCTCGGCTCAGCGCTCACAAGCCCTGGAAGCCAAACCTCAAAACAAACAGATCTGGAGCGGCTGGGGCCAGCGGCGAGATCCTGGGGTGGAGAGCGGTGATGCAGCCCTGCACCATCTCGGCGAAGCAGCTGGCGCTGGAGCTGGGGAGTGCGGTGAGCCATCTGGTGGGTGGTGCAACAGGCCCGGAGCTGCGTTGAGCCCACCAGAGCCAGCAGGCGGCCGTGGTGGCCTTCAGCAACGGGCGCCAGAGCCAGGCGATGTTACCGGGCCCTTGAAAAAACTTGCAGAGGCCAGCACAAGCAAGCGGGGGCCCGGTGAAGCGGTGAGCTCGATTGCCACCAGCAACGGATCTCCAGCGCCGAGCTGCGCACATGCGGGCTGCGCGGTTGTGGGCCTTCAGCGACGGTGAGCAGACAGCCTTCAACAAGGCCAGTGATGGAACTCGGCTCAACCTCTCCAGTGATTTCGGCAACCACGTGCTCGATGCCACCAACCAGTGACGTTACGGCCTGACCACAGCGGATGAGGTGGAGGGCCTGCCGTCCAGCGTGCTGGATCCAGCGGCCCAGGCGGGCCGGACATCCAGTGGACCGACGGTGGGGCCTGGCTGCTGGGGCCTCGACATGCCCCGCTACGGCCGTTGTCTGAAAATACAGGCCGTCGCCGTGAACCTTGCGGGCCCTGGCTGTACAAGGGCCCATGTGGGGGCGGGGCCTCCAGCGTGTGAACTCGACAAACCAGCCGCTGATTCAGCCGCATCCTCACGCTCCGCGGTGAGCAGAGCCCGCCGCCCTTGGTTTCCCCCATTGGGCCGATTCTCAGGGCCTCTCGAAGAAGATGGCCGCATCGGTGGAGGGCAGTGAGGCCCTGCTTGAAGACCTTGCGTGCGGGCGGCCTTGCCGATCGCCAGGGCCGAGCTTGGCCGACCTTTTCAGTCCTGCGGCCGCCGCCACGGGCGCCCCTGAAGGCCAGCGATTGTCAGCTGGGGATCTTGCCGTCTGGGCCGAGTGTTACGCCAAGGGAGCGCTTCGGATCTCGACAGCGGGAAGCCCTGCGGCCTGGGTTCCGCCTGCCCCGGGTGCTTCGATGGCCTCTTTGGCCCTCCTTGCGCCGTCTGTTCGGCATTCCAGATCGTGCCCGCCGATGGGAAGCGCCGATTCTGGCATCCGGATGTGCGCTTTTTTCGCGTGATCGGATGGCCGCCAGCGCGCGCGCGATCGCCGCTTCTATCTCGACCCCCCCATACAGCCGCCCGGCCAGCAAGAGGGGTTGGGGCCTGGAATGGACGACTGCCTGGGGCCGTTCGCTCGATTAGCTGGACGCGGTCTTTGCGGTGGCCTACCTGATCTGCAACCAAGGCCCACCGGTGGGCAGCACGGCCAGCCTAGATGGACCTGTCGAGGAGGTTGGAAACTCTTTCATGAATTCGGCCACGGGGCTGCAGCACATGTCACCACCCGTGGAGCGGCCCCGAGGCGCCGGCATCAACCACGTGGAGTGGGATGCGGTGGAAGCCAGCCAGTTCATGGAGAAACTGGTGCTACGACCGGGCCCACCATGCTGGGCATGGGCCCGCCACTGGCAGACCGGCGATTCCCTTGCCCAGCGAACAGCTTCGCCAAGCTGCTGGCGGCCCGCACCTTCATGGCCGGAGCAGCCACCTTGCGTCATGGTGCACCCTGCCATTGGTGACCGCGGCTGCACCAGGCCTCGGCAGCCGGAGGCTTGGCGTCACACCGGGCCCAGCTGCGTCGCCAGATCGCCACCACCACCACGGTGCTGCCGCTGATCGAGGGAAGATGCCTTGCTCTTGCTTCCTCGGGCAACAATCTTCGCGGGCGGTTATTGCCGCCGGCGTACTACTCCTACAAATGGGCCGAATGTGCTCAGCGCCGATGCAATCAGGGTGGCCTTTGAGGAGGTTGGGCCTGGAGAACCTGAGGCCGAAATCATCGCCACGGTCGCCGCTTCCGCGACACGGTGGCTGAGCCTTGGCGGCCAGCCGCAGTCCCCAGGAGGTTGTTCGAGCGTTTTCCGCGGCCGCCCGCCCAGCCCCGAAAGCCCTGATCCGCCACTCCCGGTGCCTGGGCGACTAAGCGCGGTCTGAACCAATCAGCCCGAATGAAATCAGTCTTGAAAAGCAGGGCCTGGCGTAACGCGCCAGGCCGCGCTGATCGCTTGAGATGCCTGGTGGGTCATCGGCCGGCAGAGCCGTGCGGGGCCCCACAGCAGCACCCCCCGCCAGCCCGGGGCACCACGATCTTGGTCGGTAGGGGTTATAGAAGCTGCGGCAGTCGACCGCTTCGAGGGCACGGAGAATTCGGCATTGAGCCGTGCAGCAGCGGGCTGCCCAGTTTGAGTTCAGCCAATTCCACCCAGCAGCCCAGGATGGAACAGATCTGGGCCAGGGGCGTGCCCTGCTGGCGGGGCTGGCCACACAGAAAAGCGGCGGGTGCGCCTGTGCCCCCCCAGCTCCTGAATCCAGGTGCGGCCAATCACACACGCCCATGGAGGAAACCAGCAGGGATCGATCGGCTCGGTAGGCCGAAGGCCGCCTCTGATCGACTCGCCAGGGTTCAGCCGGGCCCCATCGGGTGGCTCCGAGTCGGTGGGTTTGGCAGATAGGGACATCAGTAGCGGGTCGCGCTCACCGGCCAGGGCGTCACGCAGCCGGTTGACAGGCGTGTTGGCGTGTCCCAGAGGCGATGAACCAGTTACCAGCGGGCGGGTAGACGGCAGTGGATTTGGCAGGCAATCGGATGGCAGCCATCAGTGTGGATCAGGCCAATGTGCGCCAGCGGCTCCACGCTGACGCTCCCCTGGAAGGCCCGCACCGGCGCCTGGGCATTTGCAGATCTCACCCGCTAAGGGGGCACCGGCCCGTAGGAGCTGCTCCAGGCGGTCCATCACCCAGCTCGGCGTAGTGCTCAGCGTTTGAGGCAGCCAGTCACGGGCCTGCGCCTGCAGCGCCTGGATCCCCAGGGCGTAATAATCCAGCTGAGGCTGAGATTCGTCGCTGCGGCCGGCTGGTTGCAGGTTTCGTGCCAGAGGCTGAAAGCCAGCTCGAACCACTGGACCCAGTTTGCCGCTCTTCTTCCAGTAACGGCCCCACATGGGCCCGGAGCCGCAGCCCGCGGCATATGGATTCGCATCCGTCCCAGGGCTCCCAGCGTGCAAAGCGGCAGGGGGCGATGGCGGAACTGACGCAGGCTTGCCAGCATCGGCGCCACTCTCGCCGCTGTAATCGGCGGCGATCTGGCCGTGGCCCCACGCAAGCCGGTACGGTAGGTGAATCAGGCCCTCAGACCCAAACAGGGCCCCGCGGCGGCATGGTTCTGGGTGCTGATGCCGGAGCTCAGCGCCGAAGCCGTAGCGGGAAGCCATCGGCGAAGCGCTGGAGCAAATGTGAAACACCCCGGCACTGTCCCACTGGCGCAGGAAAGCACTCGGCGGTGTCCGGTGTTGGTGGTATCAGATCAGCTCGGTGTGCCGGGAGCCGTAGCCTGGCGATGTGCGCCATCGCCTCCTCCAGGCTGGCCACCACCTTCACCGCCAGCACCAGCCTCGAATATTCCGTCGACCAATCGGCTGCGGCTTGGCGGCTTTGGCCACACCGACGGGCACAGGCGGGCTGGATCGCCGCGCAAGCTCCACCGCCGGCGGCAGTGAAGGCCGGGATCGCCCGCTCCAGGAAGAGCGGCAGCCACCTCCTGGTGAACCAGCAGGGTTTCGGTTCGCATTGCAGGCTGCCGTACTGGAGTTACTTGCTGTCGATCGCAATGCGCAGGCGCCTGATCGAGGATTCACCTGCCGGTCGACGTATTGATGGGCAGATCCATCGGCATGGCCGAGCACGGGGATGCGGGTGTGGTCCTGGAATGGAACTCCACCAGGTCGTTCGAGCCGCGCGGGAATGATCAGATCCCACCAGGCCAATCGAGCCTGAGCAGGCCGAGGGCTTTTTCTTCGCGTGATGTGAGCAAACGCCAGGCAGCCTGGCGCCACGGCCGTTGCCTGCCAGCCCCTGGGTGGAGCGCCTCCACAATCGCCTGGCAACTGCGGCGGGCCTCGCGCCTCCTTTGAGGATGGCGCCGTTTGCTGGAGCGGATCGCCAGGCGGCGATTCTGGATCACCGCATCGGGGCGCGCCTCAAGATCACCCCCACCACCCCCAGCGGCACGCTGACCCGCTCGAGGACCAAGGCCCTCATCGAGTTCGGTTTGTGCAGTTAGGGCGGCAAGCCGAGCGGGATCGGCCAAGGGCAGCCACCTGGCGCAGGCCCAGCGATTGGCCGCCTAGAGGTTTGCCGATTCCAGCTTCAGCCGCCCCAGCAAACGCAGGCCGCCAGCTGGTTCGTGCTCGGCGGCCTTCCAAGATCAGCCCGGGTTGGCGGCCACGATGGCCTCGGCGTCTTCTCCAGGGCGCCAGCCATGGCCTTCCAGCGCCTGGCTGGTTGGCTGTACACTTGGTTCTGGGCCAGGGCCATCGCTTGCTTGGACCGCACGCGCTGGCCGTTTGCAGCAGATCGGCGCATCGGTTCGGGGACGGATCCTGGGACGGAATCGGGAATGGGATTCAGGAACAGAAGGGCACCATCCATTCCCACCGATCGAGGGCGAGTTTCGCCGCTCCCAGCCGGCCGGCCCCATTGCCCCAGGGCCAGCGCCGGATCTGGAGCGCCTTTGGGCGGCTTTCAGGCAGCACCGCTCCTCCCACTTTTTCACGCCAGAGGGCCGGCAGAAAAGTGGTGGCTGGCGCCGCTGAGGCCAACCGCCGAGCAAGACCGTTTCCGCCTCGGGTGAGCACGTAGATCAGGGAAACTGATCCCCACTCCCAGCAGGCGCCCATTATTCCGCCAGATGGCCAGGGGCTTCGCCCCACCCGCATCGGCGCGGCGGCAGAGTTCGGGCGGAGATCAAGCGGCTGGAGGCCGGCGAGGCCGGCTGATGCTGCAGTTACTGCTCCAGGGAAGCCCCGATTGCCGCTGTTGCAGGGGGAGGCCCAGCCGGATCCAGCCCCGATCAGGCCCGGTCGCAGGCGCGCCACCATGGCCGGTGAACAAGCTCCCGCCCAGCAGCCAGCCCACCTCCCACTCCCGTTACCCAGGGTGAGCAGCAGCACGTTTGGCGTAACCCCGGGCGGCGCCGGCCCAGGCTTCGCCACGGTGGCGGCGTTGCGTCGTTGACACAGCGTGACCCGCCCGTTTTCAGCAGGGGCTCCAGCCAGGGCGGCCCACGGCACCTCACGCCGCCCGGCAGGTTGATGCAGAGCCGGGCACCCGGCTGGCCGATCCATTGGGCCGGGCAGCCCCACGCCCACAAGCGCCGCTGCGTTTGCGGGCCGAGACGCTGATCGCCTCCACCAGGGCCGTGGTTCAAGGCCCCAGGCAGGCCGGCTGAGGTGTGGCCAATGCAGCTCCGCCAGCAGGTGGCCGCTGGAGCTAAAAGCGGGCCAGCTTGATCGCCGTGCCGCCGATGTCCGACACGATCAGCTGGGGTGGGGAGTCCATCAGAAGCGGAAAGAACAGTTGCAGCCGGGGTCTGCCAGCGGCCTCGGGTGATCCGAACGTGGCCCTGTGAGGGCCGATGTTGTCAGGTGGCCTGGTTAGCGGAGGTGAAGTCGGGGGGAGTCGCTGCGGTTCGCGGGCGCCAGCACCGAGAAGTTTGAAGCGGTCGCGAGGTCCAGACCCAGTTCAGTGCCCCCCAGCACCAACGGGCTCGGAAAACAGACTGGTCTGGTTTCCTCAGAATCTTCGTTGACGACGGCGGTGGACGAAGGTTGGGATAAATATCGCGAAAAGCTGATCCGCTGACGAGGGCATCGGGAGGGCTTGCTCAACAACGGCGAGAGCAGGTCTGCAACCACCGTGGCCAGGGCCGCCACCGGGCATTGCCGGCCGCTGAGGCCCCGCCACGGGTATTGCCCCGATCAGGGCCACCAGTTCGCTGCTCGGAGATGGGCGGTTGCTGCGCAGCTCGAACGACTCGCCGATTCGATCGGCCGGGCCGCTCACCTTGAGCACGACCGCGAACCAAAGTTCGAGCTGGTTTCAAGGGGGGTGAATCACCGCGCAGCGAGAGATCCGTGGCGCGCTGCGGATCACTGCCAGTGTTCAGGTGTTTGGGAGATGCGGGTGCGCAGAGCGATGTCCAGGAAGGGCACCAGCCCCTGGGACGGGTGAACACCGCCACGTCGGCGCCGTCGGGATCGAGGGTGAAATCGGTGGTGAAAAACTCAGTTTCCGCTCAGCAGCCGCACCACGCCCCTGGCGAGAGGGTTCTGTCGATTGGGCCGTTGAGGTGAGCATCCGCCCGTCTTGAAGGTGGCCACGGTGGGAGCAAGCCACCAGCAGATCGGGGCCGAAGCTGAGGCCCGCAGGTCGTTCAGCGCACATAGGAGAAATTGGGAAATCGGCCTGCCCGCAACGGCCAGGGCCGGTTCGTTGTTTTCCACTCGGACCGAACAACACCAAGGGCTGTTGGAAGTCCCACTTCTCCTCCAACCAGCTTGCTGGACCGCCCACCGGCTCGACCATTGCCATTTGGCATCGCTGCGGCCAAGGCCACCAGGCTGAGCATTTTGATGCTTCCCTTGCTGACCTGGCAGCTTCGCCGCCCAGCAAGGGCTTTGAGCAGGCTGCCGCCGATTCCCAGCTCGCCATCGATTGTCGGCTTCGAGTCGGGGGACACGGATGCGGGCCTGGCTGATCTCCACAACCAGGGATTGCGCTGGAGGGCTGTGGACCATCGGTGAGGCCCAACCGCCCGGCCAGCCTTGATCGTGCCCCTTTTCACCACGCGAGCCGCTGATGAAACCTGGACTAAGGCAGCTCTTCGAATTCGAACAGGATTCGTTGGCTTCGAGCTGTCGCACCTCCTGGCCGCCCAGAGCCGAGGTTCGCCCTCGCGGAGAAAGCGCCAGGAAAGCCGTTGGCCAACTGGCTGGCTGAGGGCTGCCGCGCACGAGCACTTTCCAGGGTCAGCGCTGCCTTTCCTGCCAGATTCGTCTCGCCCGCGATCGTCCATTGAGGAAAGCCGCAGGCCATTCGCCCCGACTCGATAGCCGCAAGCGCAAAGCCCTCGGGGCCTCACGGATCCCAGGGGCCACCTCAAAGCGATCAGATCGACGCTGTTTTCAGGCGCCCGGCCACCGCGGGCAGGGCAACCCTGGACAATTCTTTCAAGGTTTGTTGCCCCGGGCCAGCGGACAATTCCCCCTGTTTCCCAGGGTTCAGCGGGGTGTCATCAAGGGAAAGCCCTCCCGCGCAGCGACGGATGGTTGGTCGAGAAAAGCTTTGGGCTTCCTCATCCCACGGAGCTGGTTACTGGGACCCTTCAATGAGAGGGAACGCGCCGCAAGTGGCCGGCACGGGGTGAAGAGCAGCCAGCAGGCTGAGCGACAGGGGCCATCGAAGCTCAATCTCTTCTC
>Ga0163217_1089757_pt1 | contig 11080 bp, 7 predicted proteins | sample SynspAceP_FD_185933 | JGI IMG/M metagenome (GOLD analysis project Ga0163217, IMG submission 185933) | Saline lake microbial communities from Ace Lake in Antarctica - Synechococcus sp. Ace-P (PacBio error correction) | ecosystem: Environmental > Aquatic > Non-marine Saline and Alkaline > Saline ... | reverse complement strand
CAAATACACTTTTCCAGGGCCAGATTAGGCTAGTTGGAAACACTCCTATTCCATGCAGATTTTCAATATCTTTAATCCTTTCTAATCAATGTTTGTAATGGCGATTGATGGGTTTTCTGCTTTTTTTAAGCAATTTATTTCAACTTAAAAAAAATCACTTTTAAGGTCATTACTTTAAAACATATTTTTCAAACAAAGCTAAGATCAAATGGCCTCACTCATCTTAGTACTTTCTTGGTCGCAAAAGTAATTTTATTGCGCAACTTTTAAATAAAACCAAAAATAACTATCATGTTAGACCAATTGTTTAAAATTAGCCGAAGGCCCGCTCAAGAATGCTATCGGGAATGAATCAAGATAAACCGGACAGTCAGGCATCTGCAGTGAAAGACAGTATTTTTTCTACTATTTCAACCAAATTCAGTTCGGGGCAATCTCGATGCGTGTAAAGAAATGTTTCAGTTCGGAGACATCAACCAATGCCCGGTAATTCAAAAAAATCTTCAATGTGGAGTGCGGAGACTGATGGGCAAACTCGGAAAATCTCTAATCAACAAGCAAATGGGTATGGCTGCCGGCTGCAATTCCATTGATTTTCATGAATTTCTTCAATAAGCGAGGTAAAAACGATGCCCACAGGACAATCAGGACATTAATGTCTCGATTGTGGAAACTGTCAAGGTAAATCTGGCAAAAAATCGAGCTGGTGATTTAATGGGATCTTTGCCTCGGGTGGTGGAAAAAGGGTGGCGGAAGGATCTCGGAGATGTGACCTCGGAAAAGGGACTTTTTTAAATAAACTCGAATTAAGATTTTCTAGTTGGAATTGGTGGTTGTGAAAAATCATGAAAACCGTATTTTAAGTATACAGAAATCAAGGCTGTGAGTCCTTACAGCAACTTACTCCACAATTATAATCCCAAAACCTTATTAAATCAAGAATGCAAAATGAATCTCAAAAATTCACATTATTTCTAGTTTTCCTTTCATTGGAGATATTGTTCAAGCACAAATCATTAAAACTACCAAAAGCAGATATGTCTTCCCACTAATGGGATCCTAGATAAAAGTGCGGACGGATTATCACTTAGTGGAGATCAAAAACTAAACTGACAAAAGACAATAAAAAGCTTTGTCGTAAAAAAAACTAATGACTATCCAAAATGATCAGGCACAGACGACAGTAAAAAAGCTTCATTTCTTGGTTTGAAAAACTCCAGAACAAATTTCTAACGGACCTTTTAGGGAAGCAGTTTATTACAGAAATATTCCGGAAACCTCTTAAAATCAATAAAACCCACTCAAGTCTAAACTTGGATTAAGGCAGCGTTGGGCTTTTTTAGTCGATAAAATTTTATTATAGAAAGCCCATGGACTTTTTGTCATTGGCTTTTTTTTATTTTTTCGGATGCTTAAAGCCTTCTTTACTCTTCCTAGCCTTTTTCGGATTCCTGGCAATCTCTGCAACCAACCAACCAAGACATTGAATTTTGGTTGACCGATCCAAGTTCAGGAAATTAAATTTCAAATTCAGGATTCTCTAAACTTTTCAGACTGAAGAAATCCTCAAGTTTCTCAAACTAACTTATTCCAAATCAAGCAGAAAAACAGCTTATCAAGAAATGGATGGTCTTGGGTTTACACTTTCCAAGGCAGTGCGATTCACCATTGGATATGAGTGAATTTCAGCACGAGAATCCTTTTGAATGAGCTTTTTGGAAAGAAGGGGAAAATCAAATCACCATATCATTACCTACGGTTGGCGGTGGCAGCATCCGATTTGAATGAGCGGCCTTTTTCATACAATTTGATTGGAAAGACTCTTTGGCTATTGATCTAGAGCTGGAGAAATTTTGATCTGGGTCCAGATCGAGACGATATGAATTTCCTTCCTAAAGAAAATCCTTGCTATTAATCCAGAAATCAAACTAATGGCCTCTCCTTGTTCCACCAAGTGGGATTGAAGGATAATAGGGATTACAAGAGGAGGTTCCTTACTGGAAGAATATGAATCCGTCTATGCCAATTATTTGGTAAAATATATCAAGCAATGAACGCTGAAGGGATAAAAAATCGATGCCCTTTTACTATACAAAAATTGAACCACTTCACCAGGAAATAAACCCATCGCTTTTTGATGCTTCCTGAAGCAAGCAGGCCACGCTTTATAGGCCTACACTTGGGGCAGCTTTTTCGCGAAGCGGAATCAAAACAAAAATCATCATCTATGATCATAATGCTGATCGCCCCAAGTTACCGATCACGGTTCTTCAGGATTCACTGGCGAATCCATTTATCGACGGTTCGGCTTTTCATTCTCTATGGAGGTCAAATTGACGCCCTTTTCAGAAGTTCATTCAGGCTTTTCCAAGACAAAAAACATATCTACTTTACGGAACAGTGGATCGGCGGCTCCTGCAATCTTTGCGGAGATCTTTCCTTGGCATTAAATCAAAAAAATTTTAATTATTCGGAGCCACTCGAAATTGGCCAAACCGTATTGGAATGGAATCTCACTTCTTATCCCACGCTTACTCCCCTTTTACAGATCGAGGTGGATGTGATCGCTGCCTAGGGCCGTGACGATTGATGGGATTCGGTTGACTCGAAATCCTGCTTAATTACGTGATGCGCATGCGAGTAAGTTTTGTGATTCCTTGGTTCGATCCGGAATCGATAGTGGGGAAGTTAGAAGGCTTCCAAATGTTGCTTTTCAGCGGCCTGAGGAAAATTTGGTTCTGATTGTAGTGAATGAGGGAAAAAGAACCAAAAAAAACCTTTTCAACCAGTTGGGTGAGAAAAACTTTTCAGCAAGTTTAAATCCAGGAGCTGTAGGACTTTTGTGTGAAGTAAAAGACGCATCGCTTCAATTCGAGGGTTTGTACCAATCATTCCTTTTATTGAAAAACTCCGCAAACTGGAATGCAATCTTTAAACATCCTTGAGGTGGAAAGATTGTTCGGAAAATGAATGATATCTTTTTCAATCCTGATACTGCTATTTTCCTCGCAATGGACGGATATTAACGAATGAGGGCTATTTACTTCAACAGGCCCATCAATTCCCTTGCTGTAAACTTAACCTTTCTTCTGATCAACTCTCTAGGAGTATTATCTCCTACTTCAAAAGTCATCGACTCCGCTCCGTGGACAAAAGAAAAAATAGCTATTGGGAAGTCCACACTTCGCTCGTTGTTTTTCGTTGGTCTAATATTGGGATCATAGCCGGGGTTCTTTCAAGATCGCTTGATCAGTTGGAATTTCAAACCCGGAGAATTCCCCTCCAAATCTTCTTTGTCGTGTAGGAAAATATCCTTCCCAAGTGGCGTGAAAGTTCTGCTGCGGGAAAATGAATTTCCCACCATCTCCTTTGACCTTTATTTTCCATAAAATTTTGGATAAAGCTCGGGGGTTTCTGGTTGGGTTGAAATTCACCCAATCTCGGTTGATATCAATGCCTCCTGCATGGTGCCGCCAAATGACCATTGGCTTATGCCTCTTGGATTCATTTTGTGCATGACATACAGATTGTAATTTGGATCTAATTTTCTCGGCCTCTGGGGAATCTTTCACAAATCGTTTTCCGGACAAGATTTCATTTGCCAGATAGCCTGGAATCTCCGTTTGGGATGCTGCATGGGAGATCACCATCAAGCATTTTGCTGTCATCCGCCCCCCCTATTTTCAGGCACTTCCAAAGTTCTACCCTGGTACTTTCTCCGATTTTCACTTTTTCTACAAATGGGAGTTTGAGAAAATTTCTTCCTTCCAGCCAGCCACATCATTTGTTTCCACAAATCTTTGAGCGGAAATCCAAAGTGTGTCTGAACTTATGTCAACCTGCAAATAAGCTTTTCTCCGGTCTTTTTTCCAGTTAAAGCTTCCGCCTCGAAAACTGGTGGAGTCCACATCTGAAAATCCTACCATAGCACTGATTTTAGGAAAATACCGATGAAAACCGACCTCTGAATAGGTAAACTCAATCCAAGTTCAATAGGTTGATCCGACCATTATCTTGAAGGCCGTACAAGGGCTGGATTTAATCGGTCGGTTTTCTGGATTGATTTGCACGCCGTATCAAGTGTCATTTACAGGCAATAGCCTCGTTAAGTCTTCGCTCCCTCAAAATTGATTGGGAAAAGTAACTCCATTTCACTTTCAAATCCTGCTCTTCTGATTGAATTTCCTTTGCTCTCGGTGGGGATGATTTGAAATCGGCCCTTGGACCTTCCCACTTAGCCGTAGATTTGCAGGAATTAATTAAACCTAAGAAAAAAGGATGCAGATTAGTTTTTGAGAAATTTCATGTCAGAAAGTTAAAATTAAAAAACCCTCCAATCGCTTCGGAGGCTTTCTAAATCAAAAATCATATTTATAAATCAACTATACTTTCGGGTAACTGCCATCCATTATGATACTGAGCCTTTCATCAGGTCATTTGCAGCTGAAGCAAGTGAATTCGTTTTTAGCTTGCATTCCAATACACTTTCTCTCCGGTCTTGTATGCAATATTTCCCATTTGGCATTGATCGCAGCAAAACAGAACCAGTCTGAATGGCACAATTTTCAGAAGTTTGGATCATTCGCTTTTACCGCTTCGGAGAAATTAACCTGCATGCAAGTTCCAATGCATTTTTCCGGACAGGTTTGATATGGGCCACTTCCTCTATTTTATTGGTTCGGACGCCATCTTTATTCTCTGGTCTCAGGAATGACTTTCAGCCACCACGATGGACGACCAAAAGTGCATTTATTTTCCGATAAAGGCAATTCCCTCTGTAGTTGCCATAGTTGCCGCCATCAATTCTTGGGCATGCTCCCAAAGCATATTGAACGCCTTCGTATTCGTAAACCGTCTGTAGCGATATCCGGCGTCTCAGAAGCATTCGTCAGGATAGGCAAATTTCCACCTGAAAGCCATCACTGACTTTGGTGCAGAAACCCCCATCGCATACAGTGCAATATCAATTTCATGGACTCCCCAGTCTGTTCATCAACCGCCTGCATAATCCCAGAACCAAACGGGAAATTAAAAGTGGAAAGATTCGGGTTTGAATTCTTCGAGTTGGAGCTGGACCCAGCCACATTTTGTAATCCACGGCCAGCGGTGGAGGCTGAATTGGAAGGGACTGGTACCGGCTTCATCCAGCCTTGGTTAAGGCCCAAGCATTTGGGACTAAATCTTATCTGTCCAGCTTTCCAGATTTCACGAATCGATCGCTTTAGCTATTGGCGAACCGAGCGCTGCCATTGACCCACTGAACGATTTTGCCATAGCGCTCTTGAGCTTTTACCAAAAAATCTGCATTTCTAAATCTATTATTGGCAATTGGTTTTCGACATAGACATTTTTGCCAGCCGAAACCGAATCCACCCATAGTCAAGCATATGCCTATGATCCGGCGTTCAATAATCACAATATCGATATTCGGATCTTCGAGGCATCTTTCGATAATCTGTTATATTGCTTCGGGCGAGTGCCTCGGATTTGAAGACGTCTTTCTGTTTCGCATATCCCCAAACAGATGATCGACATCAGCCAGAGCCACACAATTAACATGAGGCATTTTAAGATGTGCATTCATTGTTGGACCAAACCCATTCCTTTTTAACAGCCTTGACGCCGTTAGTTGAGTTGATCTGAGGGAGAGACTCTCCGAGTAAAACGCCGCCGAAATTTCAGCGGCTGTCAGGACTTTGAGCATGTCATTACCCGCTCCAAGAGCATTGTATTTTGTATAAATTTTCTTCTTGGGACATTTTTCGTTGGTAGTTTTATTAGGGTATTGGGATTTGGGAAAATTACGATTTTCAGATTTACGATTTACGCCCATTTTTTTTTAAGGTTCAAAACTTGATGACATATTTGGCCTTTCCGATTCCGAATCAATTGAATTGAAAAAGGCTAATCGAGGAAAATAGTCAAACTTAGCCAGATTAGATTTTCGTAAATCCGGAAAATTAGTAAATTCGGTAAATTCAAGGGTCTTACCAAATATTCCTGATTCTAACCGGATTTGCCATTTGATCCTGAGCTTGATCGGTAGTTTCTTCAGCATGGGCTTTATTTTAGTTTGGAATCCCAATGTACTCCGTAGGACCTTTAAGGATCACAATTATTTGTACCAAAAACCCCATTAACAAAACAGTAACCATAGCAGGCGAAGTGACCATCATTCTTGTCAAAGCGAGGTTGCTTTGAAGATGAAATATCGTAGTAATTTCCATTCTCCCGGAGGACGGAATTGGGTTGACAATGAGCGGGATGTTGTTTGTTAAATGCTTCCAAGCTTGTCCTATTCGTATAAGTCTTACTTACATAGCTATCCAAAACCTGCACTTTCATAGATTCCCATTAGGAAAAATCCGGAATTTCCTCTCCCTGACCTTCTTCCGATAATTTCAGTAGGCGCAGTTCCATTCCAAGTGGTATTGAGCATCTCCAAAAGCTAATTTGGATTGGATATCCCCCTTTTCCTCTTTTGCACAATGAATGCTCCATCTTCGATTTCCACTAGCTGGTGAACTCCCATTTCTTTTGCACTTACAAAAGCATTCAGGCTTGAGCCGTCAAAAGAACAATCGCATCCGAGGAGGGAAGATTATTTTGGAGTTACCGGGTGTGATTTTTGGAGGTATTGTAGTGTAAAACTCTGTGGCCTCAGGCTTCATCGGTGGTGGAATCTTTTCTTGGGCAAAAGTTGCGGTACTCAGCAAGCCCACTCCAACTAAAAGCAATGATCTTTCGTAATTCATATTTAGTTTTTTTTAGGCGTTGAGATGTTAAATACTTTTTAAATTAGGTCAATTTGCCTCGAATTCAAAAAACCATTGATGGATTTTTGTTTCAGTGGCATTTCTTTTCTTAATTTTTCACCATAATAGCATTTTATTGAAAAATCCCTACTCCTAATTATTGTCTTTAATTATATTTGAATTCGGCTTGCCTTTCGCCCAGTCATCCTATTTTTTTTCCGGAAGAAAAATTTGAAACTCGTCCATCCTTCACCTGAAGAATTTTTGGGTATCCCATCGGTGATTGGGCATACCGCTATTGATTTGATCGTTGAAGTATTTTTGAAAAACTGGATCAACTAAGCCGAATGCGCAAATCACTACGATTTGGCTTTACACACGAGGCGTAGACTCTAAAGTTAATATTGACCTTAGGTTCGACTGCCAATCTTTCCAACTGAAAGCGATCGCGTTAAACAATTCAATTGCGCAGAACCTTCGGCAAGCTAAGCACGGAGTCAGCCCCAAATGCCAAGCATCAATCCATCTTGGGATATGGGGTTCATTGGCAACTGAAACCTCTTCTGCAGAAGCGGGGCGATGCTTTCCGCTTATTGGATTCTAGCCTCTCAAAAGTGATTGGCGAAAAAATATTAGAGGAAAATTCCATTGTCCACATTGATCCAACCGTGAATTCCTGACGGCCGCGATCGAACCATAGCCTTTTGGGCAAACAGCAATTAAAGGGGCTTTCCTCAGTTTAGCAGATCCACTCGATCGAGAGCATAACGAAGCTTGGGCCTGCAGGTCGGACGAAAAAAATTATTGGTTTGATCAAATCGGGATTGGTTGCCGCTGGCACATCCAGAATCTCAATCGGAAAATCGCTGTTATCATCAGTTGGTACCCAAATTGTGACGACAGATTTCCATGAAATTGCGGAACAAACAGTACTTACTTTTCAACCTACCAAGCCTTTTTGGAAGTGAGGAACCCGTTAGTGCCAAGAAAAAACTATAATTGACATTCAATGTCCGTTTTGCTAAATACTTCGCGGAATACCTAGATGAATAGGAAGCTTTATTGCGTTCCAAAGAATCTTTGATAACAGCTACCCGGCTATGGCTCTTACCTATCCCGATTATTCAGGGCGGATTGGGTTTTGGTCTTTGAGCAAGCCAGTGCCGTGGACACTTGCAATCCAGCAAGCGAGCCGATATTAAGCTTTGCTTTTTACGATCAGAAATCATGTCAGAAGCTCCCTACCACGATGGAAGCGGGCGTTTAGGGACAATCGGGTATTTATGGCATGATTACCTTTCGTGAGTTTTTTGAAACAGCAGTAGCGGAAAGGACAGAAAGATGCCTGCGAAGAATTGACCTCTTCGGGAGGGACGAGTTTGATGCAAGCCGTACACAACTTTTTGTAAAATTCTGATGGATCATCAGATCAAAGTTATGAAATACGAACGATGTTAATTTAGGAGGGCTATTCATTCAAAAAAGGGGAAGTCACCTACCATCTGTTTCCTACTGCAGACCTTCAATATCGCATGGTTAGAACCGATGTTTTTGAAGAAGTAAAAGAATTTTGCAGACTCAGTCTTTTATTGATGCCTTCGGGCTTGGACCATGGCACATGATTTACCGGGATGCCTTTTTGCAAAAGCCCCAGGAGTTAAAATTCAGGAGGAATTATGAACGCGACTCCCAAAGCCACTACTTTTGAATTCCAACAGCCAAAGCATACGCTTTTACTTGAATTGACTGGTCTGATTACTATGCGGCCTAAGTGCTTCTCTTTGAATTGAAAAAGAAGGAATTCATGTGGAGGCAGTAAATCGTCCTTTCAGTTTTTCAGAGACTCAGTTGGCCGCAAGGATTTTTTCCAAGCCGGAAAACGCTAATGATTTCGATGATTCCAAAAAGTTTTAAAAAAGCGAAAAAAAAGTAGTCGAACTACTTTCAAAAACACTCAAAATCCACCAATCAACAAGTATTTGCAGTGGAAAACAGGATTGAACCTGGAAGGTTATTGACTTAGGTTCTAATCTGTTGGCGCAATCACAAACCCAAAGCCTTTGATGGTAGTTGGTCCAGGCATTTCATCTTCAGAGGCCGGAGAAAATCTGTTTACTAGACAGTCAAGTGGAATGCCAATCACAATTTCAATTTCTGATCAAATGGCTAGAGTCAACCTTTTGACTACAATACTTTAATTCTTCCATCTGGAATTACAGTGATTTTCTTCCGATCAACGGTCGCTCATTTGAAAGATTGGGCAAACGTGAGTGGGACGATCATTTCCATTGAAGACAGCGAGTCTTTTGGTTTAAAAATCGAAATTGAACTGGACAAAGGGAAGGCCCAGTGATCCTAGAGGGAGAAGTTAAAAAAGAATCTTAGGCACCATTGGCCTTTTGAAGATCGAATTGCTTTTTGGAAGGAGCTAAAGAAGTTGGCGGAAGGCATCTATATGGCAAACCTTAGACTTTAACACACCGATTGCTTATGGAACTATCCAGCGTGAAAACAATACCCGTTTTACCGCATATACCAGTTTTTCATCAAGCCAAGTTCAGAAAAACTTGACGCCGATTCGATATACTGCCAACCCCTATTTTGGGAGGCTAACATTTCCAAAACCAATTTAGAGAAGTTGAAGCTAAGTGCCAGTGTATTATGGTCAAAAAACAGGCCAAGGCCAGAAGTGCATTCATTTCTTTGATAGCCCAAATTCCGAGGCACTTGGTTTCGCGGACAATTAAAGCTGTTTCTTGAATGCTTTGTTCTTGGAGATAAGATGGGATTGAGAAAGTGGGAAGTTGGATTGTGGGAAGTTTTGGAAGTCAGGAATTTGGATTGGGAAGTTTGGAGTCGGTAAGCGTAGCAGGAAAACGGGAAGTGGAATTGCTTCCAGCCAATCAAGTATAATTTTTGTTTTTTTAAAACAAACTTATGAAACTAAGGACAGTGATATTTAATTCAACAAAAAAACCGATCAGGATTCCTGATCGTTTTTTACTGCTTACTGTTGACTACCCTAACTGCAAACTTGGCCAACTGTAAACTCAAAAGAAAACTAGAATTACTTGGTAAGGTCAATGTGATCTTACCGCCAATATTTCCCAGTGGACTTTCCTTCCGCCCACTCGTTTCGAGGATTAATTGAGAATCTGAAATCGCTACAATATCATAAAACCACTTTTCCCTTTGGCATTCTCAGATTTCATGATTCAATTGATCCTTCTTACTTTCCAATTCCCTTTTCCATTCATCATATCTCTTGGGCTATTTAATGATGAAAGTGGCCAGTTCCTCAAGGGATCAATTTGCCATTCAATGTTGCAATCCTTTCCCACCTTCTACCATTGCAGCGAGAGTCAGGGCCCTCGCTTTGATTCAAATTTAAAATCATTCCGGACCAAGTTCCTATTAGCATTCTTCGTACTTTTTCCAACAAGAGAAAAAGTAATGTGGCAGTTAGCGCAAAAAAGAATAGATTTTTCAAAGGATTGAGTATTCGATTTTCAAGTGCAGATTATTTTGGTTCAGAAAGATAAAAAATTTACGTGTGAAAATGTCTGAAAATGGCTTGAAAGACTCTCTAGAGTCTAGCTTTAGCTAATTAAGCCAATTAGGACTTTCAATACAAATTGAAGCATTTTTATCATCGAAAAATCTCCTTTCAATTCTTAACTTAATAATATGGATAAAATCCAGATTATGGCTTATTTCTAGATTACCAGCTTAATCGTATCAAGCATTCTTTTGCCCGGAGTTCTAAGTACATTCATTTTTTAGCCTTAGCCGCAATTTCTTCTTTTTGGACGTTTCTTGAGCTGGTCAACAGCTAAAGACAGACCTTCCTTGGCTCACCATAAAAGATCCTTCCACAGCAAGGAGTATTTTGGGAGCAATTAGCCGGCAGGAGTGATCTCACTCACCGTATTCAGGTTTTCCATGGGTTGATGATTTCTCAATCAGGCTGGCTCTCAGATTTGAGCAATAGGATTTGGATAAGTTGATCGGATTAGATTTTCAGGGCAAATCGGTACTTTGGGAGTCTACATTCGGAAACGATTATCTACACATTTTTCATGTTTAGCACTATCAGAGACCACTGGCGATTCATTTCAAATCCCTTCCTTAAAGCATTTTTTTAATCCTTTACTGTATTAACTGTTTTTGATATTTTTTTTCTTTTCAATCTATTTTCTTGCACTTCATCACTCAATCGGTGATATTGACGTCATCATAATATTCGGATAGAGTTCGGCTACTTCGATGGAATGAAGGAGTTTTGCATAGCTGAAAAACGAGGTGAAGGAGGCAACTGGAATTCC
>Ga0163217_1094042_pt1 | contig 11081 bp, 2 predicted proteins | sample SynspAceP_FD_185933 | JGI IMG/M metagenome (GOLD analysis project Ga0163217, IMG submission 185933) | Saline lake microbial communities from Ace Lake in Antarctica - Synechococcus sp. Ace-P (PacBio error correction) | ecosystem: Environmental > Aquatic > Non-marine Saline and Alkaline > Saline ... | reverse complement strand
CAACTTATCGATTGGAAATAGCATGGGGAACCGTTTTTGCAGCGGATCTCGAATTTTCCAACCTCGATAATTATACCTGGAAATTAAAATGCCTTCCGGGGGTGGATTCTCGAAAAAATCACCCAGATTACTCCCTCCGAAAGGACATTCGTCTGAAGGGTAAAGTAAAAAGGCCATTAATTCTTAACCACTGCGGGCAATTTGGGCCGATCTGCCAAACCAAAAAAATATCATCTTGTTTACCCACAAGTGCCAATGTTAGCCGTCAGCGGTTCGATTATAACGGATTAGTAAAACTGCCCTACAAATTATTCACTATATCCTCAATGGCGCTTCGTTTCGATCCTGAGAAAGATTTCCTTTTGATCACTATGAAGGAAACCATCGGCCAAAAGTGACCTTGCCATACCGGTTCAGTATCCAACTATATGGCTTATCTTATTTGCACGAAAATCAGGTTCTCAAAGGAGCAATCAGCGTAAACCTCCTAGCTGATTTAACCTTCAACTGAATTGATGAGCGAAGAAGTTGAGGACGATACGCTAAGCCACAAAAAACACTGGTGTCATTGAAAATACCAAAAAAACATCGATTTGTGAGGATGGAAATCAAAGCATCAAGGCAGTGACGATGTGGATGGATATGTCCATTGCCGATGTCTCCAGGGGAGACATCATTAGATAAAAGACGTTGTGTGTGCATCCTTAAGCGGCATAAATTTAATCTGTTGGCTGGGGGCTTTCGCTGTGTCAACGGCAGCTTACGATCCCGCGATTGTCAAAAGCAAAATATGATTTTTCAACTTTTAAAAATCGATCATTATCCGCCAATAAAGCCGTTTTGAAACACTTAAGGTTGTTCAGACCTAACTTCCCCATGGCCAAAAAAACATTGATGGTAAATGTTTCTACTGACCTGCAGCTCAATGGATTGCTGGATGAGTCCATTTGGTTGCCGGATATGTCGAAACCATTAGCGGTATCGGATCCTTAAATATGGCAATGCAACGTTTTAAAAAAACTCTGTTAATGCCATTGCTAAGGTGTTGGCACCTTTATGGGGTAACAAATTATATGTCCCGTGAAACTAGGTGAGATAAAAAGATTATAGTATGACATTTTACCATTAAAAATGGACTGGTAACAGTCAAACTTTTGACCTTAATTTGGGCGGTATAAATCCACCCTATTTCAGGAACATCTTCGTTAAGTGGCAGGCCTGGCGATTTCGATATTAAAAAAAATGAAACGTTCCGGCCGGGCAGTTAGGGAGTCAGGTAAAACAGTCTAGTGGTTCTCAATATTTGGGAGGCTCAAGTACCCCTTCGGCGCCTTAGCTGAATCCCCCTCTGGATATCGGTATTGGCGGCACCATCGACGGGCCTACTTTAATAAAACTGAAGGGACAGCCTAAAGGTAGCCGTATAATTAAGCATGCTGTGAAGGAGCAACCGGGAGGAAATGCTTGGTGGAGGACGTAAAATGCCAAAAAGAAGAACAACGCCAAAAAATTCTTTCAGCGGCCGTCAACTAGCGACAAAACTGACAGCCGAAGCATAAAAAATTTAGCAGACAAAGTCGGAACATTGAAAGGGTACGCCAAGGAGGCAGTTGATGGACGGAGACCAGTAACAACCCGCTAAAAAAGAATGATAGCGGAAAGAGGCGGCCCAAAAAGTTAAGGAAAGAAGCAGACAACTCCGCAATAAATTTGAAAGGAGGCCAATGAGTCGGTCGATGCTTATTGTCCAAAGCCAAAAAAGGAGTGTGCGCTATAGATTAAAGAATAGTGAGCACCGCAAAGCTTAACTAAATTGTACAAGCTCTACCTAAAACAAACTGAAAGGGGCTTGAGCGAAAAACCAAGTCATACGATTAATGGCCTGTGAAGATCGCGTAAACTGAGATAGGCAGACAGTCGAGACGTTTGAGCGTCACCATAAATTTGTGACAGAAAAACCCTTTCGATGTGTAGGTTTCTCTGAATAGAAAATTACTTTACTTACGGACCCTAGTGATTCAGAATACCTTAGGCTGAAAAAAGCGGACTGAGCATTGTTGGCAATTTCTACTTAGTTTAGTTTTAGAGGGTTTTATGAATTTCGCGGTATTAGTCACTAATCTTTTGGGTATTTTATAATTCCCTTTTCTTGACTTTTTGGGTTGCCGAAAAAGGGTGGTTGGCTGGAATTATTAGTTCCTTTAACGTTAACCTGATTTCATACCATTGTAACAATACACAAATATAGCTTTTATTGCTACGGTATCTGACCGCTCCATGGAAGGTGGGGGAGCCCAATGTCGCTAGTTGTTTATTGTTCTTTATGGGGTACCTGCCACTTTAATAAGGTTTAATATAGTATCGTTTCAATTTAGGCAAAAACATGAATGAAGGCTCTTATAGTAGTTTGGTGTCATAGTAACGATGGGACCACCTACTAATTACCTAGAAGGTTTAAATAGAACATCCCAAACAAACACGAGTTATCCAGATTCAAGGTAGAGCGCACCAAGTACTTTCGGACCTTGCATTTAGTTAAGGAGGTGCATCATGAAATAATTTCCTTATTCACATCTGTGGTGTTTTCGAGTGTGCTGCATTTTAGATTTGATATCATTATCAAAATATATCAGTACAGGAGAGATTACGAGCGCTCTTGGCCACATTAGAGCAAGTCAGCTCTAGCTCTTTAACTCCAATAATTAACTGTCTTTTTTAACTGATTTTTCCTCTGTTGAACTCTTGTGTCCTCAGTGGTTCAAATTTGTTCTCTTATCCACTTCGACTAAAAAGATTAACCCCATGACGGGTATAGGCACATTTCAAGCCATGCCGTCTCAGTTTCGACGCAATATAAAAACACGTTTAATTCACTCTTTTGCCTTTGTGTTCTTTGGTTGCCCTTTGTGCTTAAACCGCTTTTAGCTTGTCTTTTGCACTTTTTCTAGTCACTATTTATCCGTTATCTATTACTGCTCTTGTCTTGCTTTCTTAAGCTCATCTTTGTCTGGGTACCATTAGTGAAAATTGCTTTTGATTTTTTTCTGCGCCTATTGCGCCCTACTCCTATTATAATCCCGCCATATTTGTAAGAAAATTAGTGACATTTAGTCAAGAGAATTAAAATAGCATGTTTACGAAGAACTTCGATTTAAGGACGCATGATTTATGCCCGCGCAGGTAGCGGAATTTAGGCTACCCAAAGAGCTACCAGTATGCAACAGTTAGTCATCCCAGCGGCGATGGAAGGGCAAAGATATACTAGCCTCAGCTCCTAACGCGGTTTACCGGTAAAACTGCGGCGTTTTTGCTGCCTGTTTGCCAATTTTTATTAGACTATCCGCCGCCGTCAGCCGGTTGCAACTCGCATACTGATCCTGACACCAACCCGTGAGTTAGCCTTTGCAAATATTTGAGCAAGCTTAAACTCATCAGCAAGTATTGCCCGCATAATTCATTGTGGCGTTATCACTGGCGGTATTAACTACGGAAACGTTAGACATTACTCGACAAACGAGTTGGATATTTTGGTCGCGACCCCGGTCGTTTAGTTGAGCATATTGAAACCGAAAAATTTGGTATTGTCGGATATCGAATGCCTAATTTTGGACGAAGCGGATCGTATGCTCACATGCGGGCTTTTCAGCCATTCGTCAATCAAATAGCACAGAAGCCCGCTGGCGCAAACAGAGCATGGTGTTTTTCAAGCCAGGGCCTAGATGGTGGCGGTTATAGCGCGTTTTTGCTAAGAATACTTTGAAATGAGCCAGTGCAGTCAGTTGCCGAACCCCAGCCGTAAAGAACACGCCAAGGAAAATCATTCAATGGTTGCATTTAGCCGACGATGCCTAAAACACAAAATATGCCCCTGCTTTGTCATATTCAGACTATCATTGGTCGATAAGCGCTGTGGTGGTTTGTCAATACCCGTGACGCTGGAAACGAATTAAAACAACTGCTTCGACGTTGATGCTTTAGTGTTGCTTTGGTTACAAGGTGAAAATTGTCCGCAAGATAAACGGAACGATGCAATGCGCCGTTTCCGAGAAGGTGAAGTTAAAATTTCTTGGTCGCCACTGACGTGGCGGCGCGGGCATAGATGTCTTGAAGACATCCCAGCCCACGTGATGTAATTACGACATGGCCACGCACCGCAGATGTGTACGTACTCGTATTGGGCGCACTGGTCGTGCTTGGTAAAAAAGGGACCGCTATCTCCTTAATGTGAAGCTCATGACGTGTTCTATTCATCCTAAAAGCGGAGCGCTACACAAAGCAAGTACTTAAAACGCCTTGTGCGTGATTGATGAAACATTCGCCCTAAACAAAAGAGCGGAAAGTCTTCTAAAAACCCAAAGGTAAGTGCCAAAAGCCTAAAAAGAGCTTTAGTAAAAGAAAAGTAAAAAACCAAAGTTTAAAAAGAAAAAGGCCGCGGTAAAAAATCACCAGAAGCGTAAATTTTTCTGAGTTAAAAAAGGACAGTTGTGAGTCAAAAAAATTAGTGTTAGCCACGGGTAACCAGGCAAGGTAAACGAAGCTGCGAGTAGTAACATGCTTAGCGCCTTCAATTGAATGTTCGTTGCGCATAGCGGGAATTTGCCATTGGGTGAAGGTGGCGAAACCGGTAACTACTTTGTTGAAAACGCGATGTATTAAAGCCCGCCACCGCAGCCCGTATCAGCGGTTTGCCTGCCATTTGGGGGTGATGATTCAGTTTAGCCCGTAGATGCCTTAGGTTGGTGCGCCCGCGGGTTTTTCAGCCCGCTTTGCCGGCGATAATGCTACTACTTGACAAAGACAAACCATTCAACAAACTATTAGCAGACTTAAAAGACCGTACCTGAAGGTTTCAAACGTCAGGGCACGTTTTTTTATGTGTTTTGGTCTATTTGCGTCATGCAGATGATCCAACACGTCTCATTTTTCCAAGGCGAATGGCATTGGCGCCTAATTTACCGCAAAATAATTGGTACAAACGGTTTTGGTTATGACCCGGTATTTTGCCTAGAGTGCAAAATTGTATTCTGCCCAGCTTAGTTCCGAGGCAAAAAAACCTTACATTGAGTCACGGTTGGCAAAGCACTTGCTTTATTAGTTAAAGCCAGGAAAGCCAACTTGCTAAGGCCATCTAATCAAGACTCAAGCGTTAAGTTTACCGCCCCTGTTCGTTTATATATTCATATTCCGTGGTTGTGCAAAAGTGCCCCTATTGGTGACTTTTAACTCTTCACGGTCAAAGCAACAAGAAACTGCTCGTCCGAAGTGAATATGTCAGTCATTGCTGGCTGACTTGGCTGAAGATGCGGCATTAGTCGCCGAGACGCCCAGTGCACAGTATTTTTATTGTGGTGGCACACCCAGTTATTCAGTGCGCAGGCTATTGATAGACTTTAAAAGGGGTTGCGGCGAACGGGCGTGAATTTACTGCCAGATGCCGAATCACCTTAGAGGCCAACCAGGCACAGTTGAAAGCCAGCGTTTTTTGCCGGCTAGTGCAAGCGGGTATTTAATCGCATATCGATTCGGTGTTGCAGGGCTTTCAGGCGGATAAATTTTATCGGTTTGGCCGTTATTCATGTATGATAATCAGGCACGTATCAAGCCGCCGTTATTGGCCTGATGTGGGTTTAAAACAGCTTTAATTTAGACCTTGATGCATGGCTTACCTAAGCAAAAAACCTTGAAGATGCCTTGTGAGTCATAAGCAGTGCGCTGCCGCAAAAATCCTCCACACTTATCCTTGGTATCAACTAAACTATTGAACCCGAATTACCCAGTTTCACTCCAAGCCGCCAAAAATTTGCCCGGAGGATGAGCTGTTTTGGGATATTCAAGAGTCATGTAGTCATGGCTTTACTTGAGGCCGCGGGATTATAAACAATATTGAAAATCTCGGCTTTATAGTAAATCGGTCTAGCAATGTCAGCACAATCTTAATTACTGGCGCTTTGGTGGATTATTTAGGTATTGGCTGTGGAGCCCATGGCAAAAAATCACCCTGCCCTGAGCAAAACAAAATTGTTGCGCACGGTAAAGGGTCAAACACCTAAAGGGTATATGGATTAAACAAAAGGCCTTACCAGCGAATTAAAAAGCGTGGCGATGATTGAACTTGCCTTGAGTTTTTTATGAATCGCCTGCGTTTGGTTGTCGAACCCTGTCTTAAGCTGATTTATCAAAAAATATACCGGCTTAGCTCTCTGCGAGGATGTGCAGGCTAAGTCTGCAAAAATGCCATTAAATAAGGGTTTGCTAAGTGAAACCGCCCACATATTGGCAGGTCACGCCATTTGCGTTCGTCGTTACTTAAATACTTCTATAGAACTCATGTCTAAGTGAGTCTCATACAACCCCATACCTCGCTTACTTTGTTAGATTTTGTGCACAGCTAAGCGACAAACATTATCAGGAGTAAAATCAATGCTGAATAAAAAACGCAAGTTTGGGATTTCTGCTTATTATTTTGCTTTATTATTCCATGGGGGCTAAACTATGCCCAATCCGTGACAGTCTTAAAACCAATATTGATGACCTACACCAAAACCTGCAACAAAGCCTTTCTTGTCTGAGGGAAGAGCAAGAGTAAGATAAAACGCAGCTCGACCATGCTCAATTTCTTTAAACGACTCTGCGGCAGCTAAAAACCAAGCAATCAAACAATATGAGGCAAATTGCACTCAACAATTGATGAAAAAACTAACTAAGTTTGACAAAGCAACAAACAGATAGTAGACCGACAAGGTATAAAAACATTGGAAGGGCAATCAACTAACAATTAGACAAACAGTTTGGGATGGTAATTTGCAGCTGAGCAAATAATTTGCCTTGTGTTCCATTACCGAAGACTTGCAACAAACAAAAAAAGGTTCTTAAAGTCGCCGACCCAACGGTAATAAGCGATGAACTCAATTACGATTCGAGCGAGTAGACCACTCCCTTTTGGCACTTAGAACAACAGTAATTCTGCCAAATGACGACCTTCAGGAGCAGAGCAGTATTGTTCGCTCTACAAGCCAAGTTGCCTTAAATTTGCGCACCAAGACGACGGGTACTAGAGCGGGAAGTCGCGGACGTGCCCAGCAATGGCAGTTCCTTGGCTCGACGCACAAATTGCTCTAGTGAAACTTCAGTTAGAGGCTGGCGGAAGTTAAATTTTTCAGACCAACAACAACTGGATAAAGCGCCGTGCAGCGGCGCGAGTTGAAGCGATACAAAACCCCGCAGAGGCAAGATTCTACAAACAACAAACAGATTCCCACTTTTAAGGCCTTGTTGCTAAAGACAATCTTCTAGCTTAGCTAATAGTTTACAAAGTGTGTTACGTGCCGCCCGATGTCGATAAAATAGCTTACGCTTGCGCCAAGGCAGCAGCAAAACCTTTAAGCAGTCTTCCCAAATTGTCAGTTTCCAAATTTTTAGCCACTGGACAGATTACCGATGAAACTCGGGATTTTATTGCATCGTTTACGTTTCGCTTGGGCCTTGCCGCAAGAGGACCGCTAGAAACCACTGGATAAACATTAATGAAGAAATTGTTTAAACAACCAACTCAATTTAATCTATGGCCAAGACCAAACTACGAAATCTGCACATTGATGAAAAATTATCATTTTTTACCTTATAAAGGACGGCCAAAAAATAACACCCTAGTTAGCAAGACCAGGGGTCTTAGGCCAACAAGAACGTTATGTCGGGTTTAAAACGCGCTTAAAAACCCTCACAAACTCAACTCCTGGAGCAATTGATTTGATGCAGCTCACGTCAGTCTAGAAAAACTGCCTTGATTTGAAAAGTTTGATGCTCATGATGTTCAAACGTAGTACCAAGAAACTAAAAAAAACCCTTACTTGAATCGGCGCTTAGTTTTGGGCTAGCCCTTCTTACACTCCCAATTGGCGATAATATTTTTCCTTACTTTTGCTGGTGAGTTTAAATTGTACCTAGACGGCGAAGCATGGGTGCAAAGTAGGTCGCGACTTATGGATTGGGTTAATAAAAATAGCCTCGCCACATTCTGGGTTGCTACTCTTAGGTGGTTTTGTTCGTTTTACTGTATTTACGCAAGCTTCTGAAAAAGTCTCTAATGCAATTAAGCACCCACGTGGGTAACGCGGTAAGGGACACGCACTGGGCCACGCCCACGCTTGTTTGAAACCATTATATTAGCCTTACCGCTGCCCTTAGGCATTGCTTTTGCAATTTGCCGGGCTTAATCAGTTGTCGGCGCAGTAGTAATGGTTTTCAAAAACGCGATTGCAACGGCATTGGCAAACCCGTATCAAGCCTCAGGCCCTTACCTTGTTTATTTTTTCGTTCAATGTGTCGCAAGAATGGGCATTTTTGTAGCGCATTTTGCGTGGAGCAATAACGCTCGCGCTGCTCTTGGCTCATTTACTAACCTTGGTTTGCTTGGTATCAGGGCGCCGCGACCTTTTTGTTTGCTTCAGCCATTAGCTTAGCAATCAAATTGAACTCCGATACGGTATTCGCCATTACTGGCATTTATTGCCATGGTCGCTGGGCATTTGCCGATATTTAGTTTTCATTTTTTTTAAACCCAAAACGGGTGTGGCATGGAATATTGTTTGGTCACAAACCAAAATCATTGTTTAGCTCAGCGGGGCCTTTCCTTTTATGTGTCGCCGCCCCACTTGTAATCGTTTAACTGCCACCTTACCGGTTTTTTTGATACCGCGGTTGACTGCAATCAAAACTTCTTATATCCGGCGTCAGTACTGATTTTTGTATTCCATATTTTTTTATGGCTATTGGTTTATGCGTATTTTATGGTGCGTATCGCCTCTATTACTGCCGGCAAAGTAAAATTAAGACGGGCAAAAATTGAAGCTCAACGCAAGCCAAACAAGGAACAAAAAGAGGCCAGTTGGTGAAGCCTTACCAGGAAATAGCACCAGAAGCCACTTCCAAGATAATCAAGAAGCGGCTAGAAAAAATGCGTAAAAGTGCAATGTGGTTTATCTACGTACTGTTTTTTTAGGGGCCGGTTTGTGGTTTATCTGGCTGCCACTTTTACCCGCTCGTTGGCATTGTCAAACGAAATTTGTAATGGTGTGCAGAAAAACATTGCCGTGATGGTATTCCATCCAGTGATAAACGTTTGACCTTGTGGAAACTTAATTATCTTCCGTGTTATTTTTTAGTAGGTGGTTATCGCTTTGCCAAATGAATTCACGGGGCATGCTGGCAGATTAGGTTTTTTCGACAAAGTAGAGTCGTTGACCCCGGGTGCCCGTTATGCCGCGGTAACCATTTTGGGTATTGTCATTATGGGCACAGCCTCGTATTAGGGTGGCTTGGGGCAATTAGGTATGATTGGTCAAAACTTGCAATGGATTGTTGGGCCGCACTAATCGGGGTTGACTGGGCTTTGGCTTGAAGAGATTGTGGCTGCTAATTTTGTTATCCGGACTTAATTATTTTATTTGAACGTCCATTGCGAGGTTGGCTGATACCGTCAACTATGGCAACTTAAGTGGCCAACAGTTCTAGCAATATAAAATCGCGCCACCACCATTTACTGGACTTTGATTAATCGGATAGTATTTGCTGCCGATAAATCTTATTATTACCGAAAATGTCCCAATTGGGACTTTTACACAAATCCGATTACCCGTTTTATTATTAAAATTGGTTTTATTGCTTATGGCTCTGATACACGTTTAAGCCCGCGAGGTGTTATTAAAATGTACTGGAACTCACCCAGATGTACTTTTAAACTGCCGGCCCCCCATGTGTTATTTATGAATCACCGGGTGAAAGTTCATTTAGACGTGAATTGCGTTATTTTTGTCGAAACCCCTCTAAACGAACTACCGGTTTATTTCTGAAATAAACCACTCTGATCAACGAAGCCCTAAGTAAAAATGGCTTTGAAATAGTCCCATTTGCTCACAAACGTGATTATTCATATTATTGGCAACAAAAACTTGTTACCATTATCGACGATAGAGAAATAAGGTCGGATCGTGACAGTTTACCTTATAATTCGGGCTAATATCATTGAAAACATCGCTTTGGTGAAAAAACATAAACCAAAAAAGACTAAGCGTCTTTTAATCGTCTGTATGTTGCCCAATAAATCAAGGAATGAATCCCTCATAACATAGGGGAAGATATCATTATCACACCCACTAGTTTGCTTATTACTTTAGATTACAACAAAGCGACCGTAATATGCAGGAATTCAGAGATTAGTTGTATTTTTGTTTTAAGCTGGCGACGGCAGATTGGGGAATCAAATCCGAGGGTAATGGTTACATGAATAAGTTTTTAAAAAATTGTTTTTTAGTGCATTCTTATTTAATTTGCTTTAAAAATAGCAGGGCAAATGTATTTATTTTTTACAAAGGGTCGAGGAACTCCGGACGATCAACGCTACCAATATGTACAAAAAGTATTGCAATTAGCCCTGAATAAAAACCAAAACAAGGAGTTTATTGGCGACTTTTGGAATTTAAAAGCACCAGTGAAGACATAAATCTAGGCCGGTTTTGGCTGCTTACAAATGGATAAAGATATTATTTCCTAATTTTACTTTTTTTTAAAAATATCAATAAACTGACGAGTTTACTCGAGGAAATTTCATGTAAATTCAATTTTCCGTCCGACCGCGCGTTCTGGTTATCGCTCGCTTTCATAGATCAACAAAACGCGATAAGAAAGCTTTTTTGCCCATAGAAAACATTGAAAAGCTTGCGTAAACAAGTAGTGCGTGCAAAGTATTGCGTTGGTTAGGGGACGGGAAAATGATTGAAAAATATATGCATTAATGTTTTCGCCCTGGCTAATTAACCGAAGCATGTTTTGAATTAGTTAGCCTCAACAGAGTGGGATCTATTTTTTTCGGGCGGATTTAACGAAATCAAAAAAATGATTATATGAGGGCAGAAACAAGCGCAACTTTCCTAATTTGATGATGTCGAGCCTTGCATTGCTCTTTTTAACTACCCAACATACCCCGGCTTTTTTTTGTCACCCGCCTAAAAAAAAATTAATTATCGAAAATGCCAATCGCCATTTTGAAAAGGGCTTAAAAAATTTGCCTACGCAAGATTGGTAGT
>Ga0163217_1031713_pt1 | contig 11081 bp, 9 predicted proteins | sample SynspAceP_FD_185933 | JGI IMG/M metagenome (GOLD analysis project Ga0163217, IMG submission 185933) | Saline lake microbial communities from Ace Lake in Antarctica - Synechococcus sp. Ace-P (PacBio error correction) | ecosystem: Environmental > Aquatic > Non-marine Saline and Alkaline > Saline ... | reverse complement strand
GATCGCGCGACCGGCAATGAACTGATCATAGAAAGAGAGAATCCGCAGATGACCGGACGAGCAGATCGCCTATCGGCAGTCGAAAGATGAAGGACACGGCTGGTACGGCGTGATTGCCGAGGACCGGCGTATCGGCGTATATGAGCCGATTGAGCGCTGGAAGGCTTTGCGCGATTTCGATTGCTCAAGGCTGAGCTGATCTCTGCGACCTGGACATCCATGATGCTTCACCTTGGGAATTCCGCCTTGAAGAACCGGTGCTCAGATGTAAGGCGCGCACTCACAAACTTCTTCTGTCTTCAGCTGGAAGTCTATCTATCTGAGGGGTGTTGCCTGCGCCAGCAGGTCACCCAGAGCCCACAGCATGATATTGTTTCACCCATCACTCCGGGTCCCAGTCGGCTTTAGTGGACGCCGGCCGCAGCCTCCGAGCACCCAGCCTGATGCCGCCGCAGACGAAGCCGCCCGGTGCTGCAGGTCAAGCGGACGTCAGAACAAGCATTTTACGCCAACGCACCTGGCGGCTGCAAGGGCGCAGACTGACCGTGCGCCAGGGCGAGGTTTGTCAGCCTGCGTGCCTTCTGGTGCGCAAAAGTCTTACTGCGATGCATGGCCGGCCTGGGCGAGTGGTGACCAGCGGCAGCGGTGATAACTGGTGGAAATGACGGTTACAACGTGATCGCGACAAGGGCGCAGGAAATGGCATCGTGTTCCCGAACGGCAACGGCTGGGATGCCGCTGGGCCCGCGGGCGCGCAAGAATGTAAGAAGAAAAAAAAAGTTGGAAATTAGGTGCGCCTGGTCCGACTGGACCTGGAAGTGATGCCAGTGCCGAGCATTGATAGGCCGGATTCGAACGCGCGCATACTGGGAAGATTGGTGCGCGCTCACGCGGTTTTGACAATGCCTTCCCGCGCGACTGGTCCAGGCGGCAGTGCAGATGCGCGGCCTCGATTGGCGGGGGGGCCATGATCACAGAGACCGCAAGCCTACTGCTCGATGACGAACCTTTGGGCGCACTCGACGCAGGATGACCCGCTAACAAGCTCAACGACGATGTACTCAGCTCTGCAGGAAGATCGGGCTGAGACACATCGTCTTGGTCACCCACAGCGTTATATGAAGGGTTCTAGCTCTGTTCCAGCCGCGGGTGTGCATAGGACTGCACGGCCCGGCGGATTGTCGAGTGTATCCGTATCGATCCAACCTATCGCGCAGTGCTGGATTTTCGCGGTTTGTGCGTCCGAATTCGCGGCTATTGCCGCCAGGTTTCCAGGCACTCGAGCGTGGCCAGCGCCGCTGGGTGCGTCTCAGGCATCACAGGAGGGCTCACTGATGGGCGCGCCACTTGGATTTTCAAAACGAAACTTTCGTCAAGGATCGCCGCGCCTCTGGGCGTCGGCGTTGATGTTTTCTGCTGCTCTGGAAGCGAGCCGTGTCGTCGCATGGAAGGGTACGTCGCCGTATATTTCTCCCAGGCCCTTTCGGCCATCTTCGTTATTCGTCTGGTTACCGATTGGCGTGTGAGCTGCTGGCGGGCACCTTGATGATCACCGCTGAAAGTCACCGTCATCGGCGCTTGCCATCTTCAGTGATACTCGGCGTGGGCCGCTATCCGGCTGTTGGTTCGATGCAGAGCAAGATGGATCGAGTGAGCCTGGTTCCCGTTAGCGGCCAGTACTGATGGCAGGTAGAAACCGCCGTGGTGGCCAGTCGCCCGGTGTATTCATCAGTCTTTGGATTGCGACGACGCATCCTGGGTGCACTGACGGGGCTGCGCCGGGTGATTCATCGCCATTTCCGGCGATTCATCCCAGACACCACTCTGGGCTGCGCAGCGTGATCCGAATGTGCGAGCATGTTCCGCATGTACGCGAGCAGCCGCGGCAGGAGCTGATTTCGCGCTGCGCATCCCCTGGCGCACTGGCCGGTATTTCTTCGGCGGCTGCGCATCAGCAGGCGGCCTGGCGCTTTTATTGGCGCGGGTGGTCGCGGGAGTTGTCGCGGGTACCGGCGGGCCAAGGCCGGGCTGGCGCTACATGATCCTTGCAGTCAGGCTATAACCTGCAGATTCCACGCAGTGGTTCGCGCGCACTGGCACTGATCACCCTGACCGGCATTCGCCGCTCTTCGCGCTTGATAGGTCTGGCTGTCAGGGACCCGGGGCGCTGCGCAACTGCATGAAAGCGCTCTGAAAGTGGAAGCAATTGAGCGGATGCGCAAGGCCAGTCCTGGGCCAGCTGATCTCGCAGTACGCTGTGCGGTCTTGGCTATCTGCTGCTGGCAGCTACGGCGTGCGGTGGGGGCTTGAACTTTCCGGAATCCTCAAAAGCTCGGGCTGGGTATAACAGCCCACGCTGCTGTTTCACCGCCAGCCTGCGGATTGCTGCTGGGGCCGCGACGATGTTTATCGTCGCGCGGCCATGTGGCATTGCGCTGGCCTGCGCGGGGCGATGGCCGGTGCTGTCTCGTGCTGGCGTGCTGGCAATTGGCCGTTATTCTCGCTGGTGACCCATGAGGTTGCAGTATCTGCCGGCTGGCGCGCTGCGATCTGGGCTTTTACAACCACGCCATCCTGGGGTCGTACCAGGCGGGCTGCGCTGTTTCTGCGAGCGCATTACCTTGCCCGAGCTATCGCGTGGGCCTGTGGCATGGCCGGGCTTAATGGATCATACATCAACCCGCTATGCTCATGACTGGGATAGACCCTGACGTGCTAGTCGCGCCTGGGTGATCATGGCTCGGTACGCTGGTCTGGACCGCCGGACATGATCACGTTTCGCCGTCACATTGCAGCGAAGTGCTCTCGCTGATCCTTGGCAGCTGCTGATGTCGGGTAACTGTACTTCACGCCCATCGCGCTGTTGTAGAAGGACACCCGTGAGATTATCTGGACACCGACTTTTCTCTGGTTTTAGCCGTTGGCTGTTCAGCGCACTTGTCGCCTTCCGGGCTTTGCGTGGCCGTGCAGGTGGCTGCGATCGAGTCCCGCGGGCCGTTCAGGCATGTCGCTCAGCTCAGCGGTCGGTTGCCCGCCGTGGGCCTTGCTTGTCCGCCGCTGGTTTTTGGTGGGAACGGCCCAGCAGACGGATTATCATCGGCTTTGTGCTGGACTTCCGTGCTGTATTCTCGTCGTTCGGGCTTGGCTGGTATCGTCCAAGGCCGCCGCCAGCCGCGCAGCAACTGCTGGGCGAAGGCGATCTCTTCCTGAAGCCGGTCCGTCAGCCACCTGCGCGGCCTAGCGTTCTCTCTGCACTTACCCTGCGACAACCGCGCAAACCTGCCACATTTTTGCCAGCTGCCCTTGGCCTCTGAGCCCAGCAAAGATAACGGCGCCCCCGAGCGATGGCAGTCGTGCTTGCGGCCCCGTGACTTGCAGGCTTGTATTGCCCAGAGCGACATCCGGTTGCGAAAGATGGCCCACAAATTTTTGCTCATTGGCAAGTGAAAAGCCTGCCTACTGGTCAGGATAGTTGACGGACGAGCGTTACCTACCGTCCGGAGAGAGACACATTGTTGAAGGAACACGTTCAAGTTTCTGCGATTACCCTCGCATCGCAGGCAGCGTCTTGGCAACTGCAGCAGACAAGGTGGAATCCTACCAGCTCGATGCTGGCTGCCAGGCGGGTGACAGGGGCGCCGTGTTAACGGTTGGTATGCCAGCCAGGGCTTCTTTTGGGCCATAGAGGATTTGGAAGTCAGCATCGCCAGCGCCGCGGTTCCACCGATGCCATCACCAGACGCCACGGCAAAGCCGATCTGGGCAGTGCGACATCGGCGCATTGTGATGGCCGCTCGCGCGCAGGAGAGGTTGCGGTCCAGCGCCAATCTACATTCTTCAACCAGGCGCCGCACGGCCTTCTTTATTGCTTCTCGAAGCAGCGACATTCGAAAAGCATTTCCGATTATTCCAGGGGGCAGAAGGTGGCGACATCACCCTTCACGTTCATCCAACGCATTCTTCGCTGGTACTCGAGGGAAAACGGCGGCCAGCGGATTGCGGTCACTCCTGACCAAATCTCGGGACCCGGCGGCGCTGGGCCGCGATGCTGATCACCGGCAATACCTGAGCAGTATCATCGCGGCTGGTCCCAACGTGTGGCGCTGTTCAAGGACCAGGCCGCCAGTGCTGGCAAGGACATCCTGGCGTGGCTGCCCTTGGTCGGAAGCCGGCCGTGCTGTTACAGCTCGGCATAGTCGGTCGCCAGCAGAACAAGTTTCTTGAGAACGGCCTCCGAGTATAGCCAAGCGCTATTATTGAAGGCTTACGGCCAAGTCCGCTGGAATTCACATGAACGATCGCTTGAGGGCCGCAGCACAAGACCTGCATACCAGTGGGTGCCTGAAGTGGCCAGCGGGAGCCGTGGGGCCTAGATCAACGACACCAAGGTACTGGTCGACAAGCGAGATCAGCGAAGCGACGGCCTGGGCGTACCCATGACCCTAGAGGCGCGTGGCCAGCAGCCTGGGAGTGGGGATAGGCCGGGCCAATGAGAACTTGAGCACCGACTCGCTGGACCCTGAACATCCATCAACCGTGCGGTTTCATGCCGGAGTCGAAGAAATATGGAGGCCGTCCACCGCGCGCTTTCGTTCGGATGGATGGCGTGGCGGTCACGCTATGATCCGGCGCCAGACAGCCCGATTGCCGTGCTAATATCGGATCTGAAATCCGACGTCACGAATTCGTCGCGGTGGTGGGGCCGCCCGGCTGCGGCAAGTCGACCTTGCTGCGGATGGTCTCGGGCCTGCTGCTACCCAGCGAATGTCAGTCGTCAGCGTCTTTTGCAAACCGGTCAGCGGGCCACGCGACGAGGCCGTGCGGCATCGTGTTCAGAAGCCGACCCTGGCTGCCTCTGGACTGAACTGCGCAAGAATGTTGCTGTTCCCGGCTCAAATCACAGTTCGGCCGTTATGGCCGGGACAGTGAGCAGCGCGCCACACGAGCTATTGGCGATGGGCTCGCACTGGGACGCCTTTGCGCGAGGAAAATGCCGGATGGAGCTGTCCTGGCGGCATGCAAGAGCGGGTCGCATCGTCCGCGCGCTGCTGCCTCATCCGGGACATGTTACTGTTGAGGAGAAACCTCTCCGCCATGGATGCTGACCTGTGAACAGATCGGCTGTCGAGTCTGCTGAAGAAATCTGGAGTGAGAGCCCGAAAACGGGACTGTTTCATTACGCCACTCGATTTCCGAGGCCTGTTGCTGGCTGTCGCTGACCGGGTGCTGTCTGATGATGGCGAAGATCTCCTGCAGCGGTGCTCGTCTGATTCGATGATCGACCCCCCGGCACCCCCTCTGCACGAGCCGCGCTCTATCTCCGACACAATCAAACTACCGCGAGTTCCAGCGCGCTGATCGCGGACCGTGATCTGAAAAACACATTGGTTACGGAAGCGGCGGCGGCAAGCAGGCCAGCCGAGTGCAGCTAGTGGGCGCTGCGCAAGATGATGATGATGCCTCACCCTGGGTGGTTCTTCGCGGGCTGATTGTGCTCTGGAAGGTGTCGTGGCGCGATAGTCGGATTTTCAGATCGGAGCACGCTGCCAGGACGATTGGCTCAGTGGACTGCGAGCGACGCGGGTCAGAGAGCAGCCGTCCTGGCGGGAAATGTCGAGATGAGGGTAATGAAACAGTACCGTTGTTGGTCTGTGGCTCATCCAGGTATCTTAGCAGACGTGAAGGGCGGATCTGTTCACGGGGTTCATGGCTAGTCCATGTGCGGAGAAGGGTGCGTCCGAATCAAACAGTGAGTCGGATTGTAGCAGCAGCGCGCGGCGATGTCCGACGTCCGCTTTGTGGATTGCCGGCCTGGACAGTCTCATCGGTCATTTTATCGGCGAGAGAGGCGTCGCAGGGCGCGGCATCGCAATAGCTTCGGTTGGCGCGCTGCTTCATTCTGCCCGGCATAACGGCCGAAAGACTTGTGTTGAGCGGGGCGGACAGCAATTCTTGCGGCACGGTTCAGCCAGGGTGGGGGGGTTCAGGGCAAGTTGGGTCGGCTTCTGGTAACACTGTGATGCCGACGTGTCGTCGGCGTGGCCGGCTGAGCCGGTTTGGCAGAAGACGCGATGACGTGACGTTCGCTGGGGGGTGGTAGCAGGGCAGGCGGAGGACATTGGCGCCAGCGAAGGTCACTGGGTTGCCGCAGCCGGACGCTCCCACCACCGCGGCCGAATTCGTGGACGGTGGATTGTCGCAGAATGCGGAATTTACGCCGGCCATCGGAGGCTGTCTGGCGCCGGGATCATAGCGGTGGAGCCGAGCGCCATTCGCATGCGCGAAGCGAAGAGGCGCGGCGGCGGGTGGGGCTGGGGCTCATATTACGTCGAGCTCCGGCATGAAGCCGCGTGATGATGTTTCAGGTCCGAGCGAGTCGGGGTGCTCAGTTCATTGGCGGGCTACCCACTCCCATGTGCTGGCCCGCCTCAGGGGTCATGAGTGCCAGACGTCGGCTTCGCTGATCTCGGTGTCGTGAGCCGAACTGTCTGTCGTTTGATCTGGCCCGGAGCGGGCTACGCTGAGGTCCGAGCTTCAGGCAGCGCGGATGTATGCTATTCTTTGCTGGGGGCTTCGGATCGTCATGGTGAATGTCGCAGCGTACTTGGGCGTAAGCCTTTCATAAAAGCGCTGGCTACACGGGGCGTTTCCTCAAGAAACTTGTCGCTGGCGACAGGGATGCGCGAGTGCTGGGGTACAGCGACGGCCGGCTTGCCGGACCAGGGCAGCATCGGCGGATCTGTCGGCTTGCGCAAGCGAGCGGCGGCCTGGGTCCTTGAACAAGCGCCAGCGTGGGCTGGACCCGAGGCGATGAGTGCGCCTCGGTAGTTGCCGGTGAGTCAGCGGATCGGCCAGCGCGCGCGGGGTGCGATGATGGTCAGGAATGACGCATCCGCTGGGCCATTGCCGTTTTCTCGGAGTACCATCGGCGCAAGATGCGGTTGGATGACGTTTTGAAGGATGATGTCGCATCCTTTGTGCCCTGGAGATCGGTATAATTGCTGTTCGATGTCGCTGGTTGAGAGCTGAGAAGGCGTGGCGGCGCGGGCTGTTTTGGAAGATCATGTAGAGGGCGGGGGGTGACGGCACTCTTCCTGGCGGCGGCGTGTAGCAGGCCTATCAATGCGCGATAGTCTGGCCAGACTGGGCCCAGATGACGTGTGGCGTGGCGGATCTTGGGTTGAGGTGGCATCGTGAACCGCGCGCTAGGCGGATGGCTGATTGCTTCCAGTGCGGCTCAGTCGGCGAAAGAAGCGCCTGGGCTGGGAGTCCCAACGGTAACCGGCGCCTTGTCACGGCCTGGGAGGCCGAGTCGAAGGCGTGGGGGGGTGAGTCGAGCCTTGTCTGCTGCAGTTGGCGGACGCTGCCTGCGATGGGCGAGGGTAATCGCCAGAAAAACTTGAACGTGTTCTTCAAAGCATGTGTCTCTTCTCGCGGGGTAGTTATTATTGCTGTCGGGTCAATATCGTCTGACCAGTTTAGGCAGGTTTTTACTTGATATGAGGCAAGATGGTGGGGCCACGGGTCGCAAACCGGGTGGTGCGCTGCTGTTGGCAATAATGCTGGCGAATCGTTCAGGGGGCCGGCAATGCACGCTGGCATGGCGGCTGGCGCCGTTGTGGTGTGGGGCTCAGAGCAAGCAGTTGTGCAAAGAATTGGGTGGGCAGAAGGGGTTGGGGCGGTGTCGCTATCGGGTGAAGGCAGGAGAAGATCGCGTAGCGCGCGCAGGTGGCTGACGGACCGGTTCAGGAAGAGGTCGATTCGCCAGCAGTTGCTGTGGCGCGGGGGCGAGCGGCTTGGGTCGGACAGGTCCGCCAGCCGCGACGGGGACGGAGGGAATACCAGGCGGTGGCAGTCAGCGACCAAAGGCGATGAGTGATCCGGTCTGGCGTGGGCTGGTTCCGCCTCAAAGAACCAGGCGGCGGACAGGCAGCCCACGGGCGGGGCACCGGAAGCTGAGCTGAGCGATCGCGTGCTGACGGCCGGCAGGATCTGGGATCGCAGCCGACGCTGAGCGGCCACGCAAGCGCGGAGGGACAGGTGCCGCCCTGAACAGCATATGGCCATGAGGAAAGTGGGGTGTTCCCAAATAATCTCCCGGGTTTTCTACCAACAGCCTGATGGGCGTGGGCAGTCCAGTACGAATCCAGCCGCTGCAGGGGATAGCGGGAGGCACTTTCGCCTTGCAATGGGTGACGGTCGAACGTGAATGCAGTCTGCGGTCCAGACCAGGGCTATCCGAGCTTATGATCACGCCGGGGCGAGCAGTACGTCGGCAGGGTTATCACAGCTCAGGTGACTAGCGGGTTGAGTCTGGGACCATAAGCCCGGCCGGATGCCGAGGCAGCGCCGATAGCTCGGGGCAAGGTTAAGCGCTCGACCAGAGAACAGGCGCAGGCGCTGGTACGACCCAGGTGATGGGGCGTGGTGGTAAGCCGGATCGCAGCGTCTGGGCAGCCGGCAGATACTGCAATTCCATTGGTCACCAGCGAGGAGTGAACGCCAGTGTTTGTGCAGCCGCGGACCGAGAACAGCACGCCAATCGCCGCCGCGCAGGGGCAGTGCGCAATATGCCATGGCCGCGCGGAGCGATAAACATCGTCAGCGTTTGGCCCGAGCTCAGGCATTCGCAGGCTGTGAAACCGCAGCGGTGGGCTGTTTTCCAGCCTCGAGTTGGGAGTTCGGAAAGTTGCAGCCCCCCAGGCGCCAGGCGCGCGTAGGGCTGCCGAGCAGCAGATAGCCAAGACCCCAGGCGTTTACTGCGAGCAAGGCTGGCCAGGACTGGCCTTGCGCAGTGCTCAATGGGCTCCACTTTCAGAGCGCTTTCATTGCCAGTTTGCGCACGGCGCCCGGTCTGACAGCCGAGACATCAGCGGGAAGCGCGATGCCGGTTCATGGTGGTGATCGAGTGCCAGATGCGGCGAGACTGGCGTGGAATCTGCAGGTTATAGCCTGACTGCGAGATCATGTAGGCCAGCGGCCTTGGCCCCCGGTACCGGCGCGACAAAGCTCCGCGACCACGCGCGCCAATCGCGGGAGCGCCAGGGCGCTGCTGATGCCCGCAGCCCGCCGATTAGATATACGGCAGTGCGCCGGGGATGCGCAGGGCGAGATCAGCTGCCTGCATCGGCTGCTGCGTTCATGGCGGAACAGTGCTCAGCAGGATTGGCGGATCCCACGCTGCGCAGGCCCAGAAGGTGGTGTTGGGAGAATGATCGGGGAAAATGGCGGATGATCACCGCGGCAGACGTCGGTGCCAGGGTGGTGGTCGTCAATCCAGTTGATGAGTCTGAGCGGCGCGGATGGGCCACCACGGGTACCTGCAGTCAGTACTGCGTACGGAACAGGCTCAACCGGATGCCGCATTTGCTCTGTCGACGGAACAACAGCGATGCGGCGCGACGCCGGAAGGGTTATCACTGAGATGGCAGAGGCCATGGAAGGTGGATGTCAGGGTGATCATTCAGTGCCGCCAGCTAGTACGACGCCAATCGGTAGGTACGAGCGAATCGGAAGATGGCCGAGGCTGGAGATATAAGCGGGTACCCCGATGGAGACGACGTGCTTCCCAGAGGCAGCGAGAAAACCAATACGTCCGAGCGGCCAGAGGCGCGGCGATCTTGACGATAGTTTTCGTTGTGAATCGAGGGGCGCCCATCAGTGAGCCTGCCTGGATGTAGGACGCACCCGGCGCTGGCACGCTCGGAAGTGCCTGGGGAGAAACCTGGCGGCAATATGCGGCGAGATTCGGACGACACGCGAAATCGCACTGCGCGGGAATAGGGTTTGTCGATACGGATATCCTCGAACTGATTCCGCCTCGGGCCGTGCAAGGCCATGACACCACGCGGGCTTGGACGGGTGACCGCTTCATAGACGCGTGGGTGACAAAAGACCGATGGGTCCAGTCCGTGTCTTTCGTGCCAAAGCTTGAGTACTCGTCCGTTTGAGCTTGTGGCGGGTCAGTCGGTCGGGCGCAAATGGTTCGTCCATCAGCATGGGTTTAGTTTGGGGTTTCTGGGTTGATCATGGCCCCCGCGCTAATCGAGGCGCGCGATCTGCATGCGCGCCGGACAGCTCGGGCGGGAGGTAGGCATTGTCCAAAAACGGTTGGGAGGTGGCCGACCATTTCGGGGGGCGCGTCGATGCGGCCTCAATGTCTGCAACTGGCGTTCACCTCCAGTCCTGAGTGCAGTGCGCACATTCTTCGCACGGCGGGGGCCAGGGGCATCAGCGTTTGCGTTCTGAACGCGAATGCCAGTGCGCAGTTAGCGGCCCTTGTTCGCCGATTCACGTGGTAGTGTGCATGTTTCCCACCAGGTCACCTGGCCGCTGGGTCAACATCGCAGGCCGGGCCATGATCCGCGAGGGTGAGTACTTTGTTTGCCGCAGCAGGAAGGCCAGCAGGCTGACCAAACTCGCCCTGGCGGCACGGTCAGTCTGGCGCCCTTGAGGCCCACGGGTGCCGTGGCGTAAAATCTTGTTTTGGACGGTCGCTGACCTGCGAGCACCGGGCGGCTACGTCTGGCGGCATCGGCGGGGGGGTGGCCGGAGCTGCGGTTTCCGCGTCGTAGCCGATTTGGACCCGGCGTGTATGGTGGAAAATTCTATGGTAGTGGCGCCTGGTGTGACCTGCTGGGCGGCAGGCACAGCCAGCTCGAAGATAGACTTTCAGGGCTGAAGGAAGAGAAAGGTGAGTGGCCGGCTGTAATTGAGCACCGGTTCTTTCAGGCAGGAATGCCAGGGTGTAGCGATCATGGAGGTCCAGGTCGGCGAGAATCAAGCTCCAGGGCCTTGAGCATTGAAATCGTGCAAAAGCCTATTCGCAGTCGGCTTCAGTCGGTCATTACGGCCGATACCGCCGGGTCTCTGGGCATCAGCCGCCGGGTTGGACCGCCCAGGCCTGGGTGGGTCCTTTCAAAAATCTTTTTCCGGATTTTTTTGCCGTAGGCGATTTCTGGGGCCTTTCGGTCGGTTTTCAAGTCTGCGGATTTTCCTTTCTTTGATTCAGTGTTCATTTTTTGGCGTGGGTTTGGGGCGGGGGAAATTTTTTTTCTATTTCCTTTCTCCCTCTCTTTTTG
>Ga0163217_1093041_pt1 | contig 11082 bp, 16 predicted proteins | sample SynspAceP_FD_185933 | JGI IMG/M metagenome (GOLD analysis project Ga0163217, IMG submission 185933) | Saline lake microbial communities from Ace Lake in Antarctica - Synechococcus sp. Ace-P (PacBio error correction) | ecosystem: Environmental > Aquatic > Non-marine Saline and Alkaline > Saline ... | reverse complement strand
TAGCCAGAGCAGTCGGGCCCGCTGAACCACCACGACCCACCGCAACAGAAACCCCGAGGCTGAGGCACAACCCAGAATCGCCACGGCGGCCAGCCACCACCAACCAGGACCCCGCAGCCAAGGCGATGCTGCCAGCAGGCCACGGAACGCGGGGAGATTGTGGTGGCAGTGAAAGGCCAGCTCAGCATCGAGATCGCAGTCAGTCGCGTAGCCGGCGTCCAGCTCTACGAACAGATCCACACCACCAGCCGAGCACAAGCCCGGTGCGACAGTAGCAGCGCTTCTTGATAGGAACTGCCGAACCAAGTTGGCAACAGCAGCATCACGTTGAGCTGGAATCAGGCCCCAGATGGCCACGGCCGATGAGACACCGATGACGGCCCGCCGGCAGCAATAGTAAAGGCCGAGCAGAGTTCGCACATGGCGTTCGAACAAAAGTGCTGGCGGCACCCGGCTTGGCTACCGAACGCCGCCAGCAGCAGCATGGTCCTAGAGCAGTACGATCAACACGCCAACCCAGCCGCAGGCAGTGAGCATCCAGCTGAAGCGCGTCGGCCGGGGTGAGCCGATTTGCCAGCAGCGCGAACACCTGCACAAAGATCACAACCCCACCACGGATCAGCCCAGCAGCATGGGTCATTGTGCGGCAGGCGGCATGGAAGGCGGGCTTGTAGGCGTCTGGTCGAACTTCTGCCGATTGATCATCCGGAGTCTGTCGAAGCGTGGATAGCCACTAGCGCGTAGAGGTTTTTGCATCCTCGGTGGCCCGCATCCAACGCAAACCCCTGCAGCTCGGGTGGAGAAAACACGCAGCGGGACCAAGCCATCCCAGACCCTGGCCCGATGCTCCGGCAGCACAAAAACACATCGGTGAATTAAGCCGCAAGGTGGACCGATCACTGACCACCCGCGCATTAGCCCATCTGATCGCGGGCCCTCGACAGGCTGAAATCAAAACGAATGTTGTATGGAAACTTGACCCTGGCTGTGGATTCCCGTGCCCCAATATCGACTGACGCAGAACTCCAGCCACCACAAATCCAATTGAATGCGCTCGGATCACAGGAGAGCGTGAAGGCCCCTTGTTGCCATTCCATCGCCCCTGCCTGAATCCAGATCCAGCCATCCAAAAGCATCGAGCCCCACAACGATCTCTGGCCTGTTGGAGGCTCATCCCGATGCTTGAATTGCGATTGATTCAGGTTTCTTGTGTGCACAGCCGCTCACGTGGCCAGGAAAAATCTGTGATCCCCCAGCAAGCCGGCCATGGCCCCCGGGAAGCAAAGCAGCCACTGGAAACCAAGCAGCACGCGCCAGCGGGCGTTCCCACACTCCCTTCTGCTTCGGGACCAGCGCAGACAATCACCCACAAAAAACCCCAGTGAGGAGCAGAGGCAAAGCCGCAGAGTGCACGTAGCGAGACACCATCCGAGCGGATCGCTCCATTCGCTCCGCCTGCAGGCTGCGCCAGGCTCACAAACGCCGGCACCTCCGTGCCACCCCGCAGGCCAGCAGCCGAGCTGGAGCGCGTCGTTTGAAGGCAAACCCGATCATCCAGACCAAGGGAAAAACAGCCAGCGAATGCAGGGATCAGCGTACCTTTGCGGCTGGTCCAAAACCAAGCCGCCCCATCCCAGCCCGACCCCCGCATTGGTAGCCAGGCACAGCCCCGAAGCGGATCAGCACGCCGTGATTGCCCAGCCGCCAAGCTGAGGCCGTCGTGGCGCCCTGCTGATGGCCTCCACATGCTCTGTACGCCCCTCTGTCCACAGCCTCCGCAGCAACGCCGCCGATGCGCTGCCTCCACCCGTCTCCGGCCTCCGTGGCGCACCAGGAGACGCCCATCATCCACCGCCGCCGGGGCATCTTAGCAGGTTGGCGGTGATCAGATGCCTCAATGCCTGAAATAGCTGGAGCACACCCACATTAGAGCCCCAACATGTGCTGCCGATGGTGCCATGCCAGCGTGAGCACCACGGCCAAGCTCATGGGCTGCCGTGCCAGATAGGGGCTTAATCTGAGCATCGATTCAATTCCCACCGAACACATTGCTGCGCCGCCGTGCCTCCTACAACCCTGTCATTCCCCCAGACTCCGGCGAAAAAGCGGGCCAGAGTAACCACTTCTCGCATCACCCCCGGTGATAGGCAGGGCCGTGAGAGACGCGAAAAAGACGCAATTGGAAGGCCTGAAAAACGAGATCAAACCCAGGCTCCCTCTTCTCCGCAGAACCGCCAAGCGCGGCCAAACACAAATTCAGCGCCCTACGGGCCGGCGCCAGCAGCGCCACCGAGCGCGCGTGCCATTGACGAGAGAAAACACCACCCGCCCGAATGCAAGCTGGAACAGGAGCAAAAACCGAGCCCCACCCTGCGTAGCCAGGCACCCCGATCCAGCCGCCTAAGGAAAATCGCCCCCCGATCCTGCGGAGGAACAACCAGGCACCAGCAGCAGCAGGCATCCCCAGGCTTCTCGCACGTCTTGCCAGAGCATGGCCCTTCGCCTTGATGCTGGTGCGGCTGTCAACTACGGGGGGAGTGCCGTTCAACGCTTGTCTGGGTGATACGGGGATTTTCGGCCAGCTTCAGGTCAAGAACACCGTTCCTCGCGTCAAGCCCGTCGACGCCCAAGCATCCGTACTACAATCAAAATTACTTCGTCATACGGTCGTAGTCCTGCGCACCATGCCGCTTCACCGTCCGCTGGACAACCGAAACCAGCCACTGCTAAGAGCTTCCTGGCGCGAAAACCGCAGACAGATGTTCCCTATCCGCCAACTGATCCGTGAGTGTTGGCAGCAGCGGCAACCCAGCCGTCCGAATCGCGCAAAGCGATTGCGGCACCTGAGTCCTTCCTTCAATACCCTGCCGCCGGCAGGCAGAAAGCGTGAGCAGCCGCCGCGCTGGCAGACACTCACAGCAAGGCAGGCGGAACGGCGCTATGCGGCGGGATCCTATTATTCGCATCCGCTGAAGCTATACCAGCAGCAGAAGCCCTCCTGCATCAAGCTGTCGTCAGCTTCTTTTGACCAGACCGCTGCGCAAGCTATCCACTCTCACCGATCTTGCATCCCGATTGCTCTGGCTTGCTGGAGAATCCAGTGATCCCCCGTCCTGTCGGCTCAGAGCACCACCTGCTTGGGCCGTCAGCCCGCGAGTGCAATCATGCAATCAACCCTGCTTCGGAGGATTACGCCCGCATTTGCGGAACTTCAATCACCGCTATGCCGATCCTACCCGCGATTTGCCGATCTCACCCTGGTGACGCTCTCGTAACGACTGGATGTTGCCGAGATCCTTCAGCCTGGACCAAGCGACTTCGATAGCTAACCGGCGTATTCCGCGTGAGACCATTCTGCCGCGTTCCGATCGCTGACTCTGCAATCAGCAGGCAATTGCGCGAGCTCGCAGGCACGCCTGCCAAAGCATCTTCCGAGCCTGAACTACCGCATTGGTTGCTGGTGCACGTAGAACTACGAAGAGAACTGTGCCTTGCATGACGCTCGAGCATCCAGCCATCTGATGCCCGATACACCAAACCGGAACATCTATCGATGGCCGGTACTTCAAGCCAACATCAGCTCCACGTTGAGGAGCGCAGATCGCCGTGCCACAGGTGCTCCGCCACCTTCGCGGTGGTGGCAAGAAAGCCAAAGCAGAGGCCAGCCTGTAACCACAAGGGTGACACCCAGCCTTGCCAATGATCAAAACTCGCTAATCGTAAAGTTGCCTTCACCAAGCATTCCTGTCATCAAAGTGTCGATGTCATCAAAACAGCTATTCTTCTAGGCTCATTGCTCCTTTTCCAATGAAAAAACTCTCCGGCCATCTCACTGCTGGCCCAGCAGCATTCCACCCGCTGCCGCCTCTGCCCGCAAAATCTTCATTCACCAGACGAAAAACCTGCCCGATCCACCACCTGCTGCCTCTTGCACAACCCATCACCGTGACTTAACGTTGTTTCAGTCGTCCTGTCCCTATCTGATACCCAGCTCCACGATCTGCGCTCGGCTGCTTGTGCACAGGAAGCAGCGCCATCGCCCGTAGCCAGCCCGCCGAAACTGGACCTTTCTGGCTGCAGCACCGCGCCTCTCTGGTTGGCCCTGCTCTCCGAAGCCCATGAAGATCAGCTCAGAGGCCGAGCTCATGCGACATGGCACCATGGTGTTTGCCGATTCGATGCGTTTGCGCGACGTGCTCCAAGTGGTGGAGTTCGATCGAAATCCTTCTGCCCAGCCGCCCAGAGGAAACCTCCCACCACCGCTTGGAGAAGGAGAGGTGAGCCATTCCTGTCCTGCGTCTGCCTGATCGCTGAAACCTGCACGCAATGCCATGATGGAAAACCGAAGGAAATAGGCACTCGGTGCCTGCAAACCCTGTCCCAAATGTCCGGATTTCAGCGTTTTTATCGGAACATGACCACTAATCCGCGAACATGCCACGCTCCGCCAGCAGCAGGACTCAAACTGGGCTGCGTTGCAGTCGTTCGCACCCTGGCAGCGGTGTTGGAGGAGCTGCAAAGGAACACGGCGAGAATGAAAGTGCCAGCCACCGCCCGCGCCCATCCAATGCCACGGCAGTCCGGCGCTCCGGCGCTGGTCCCGCTGCCCCTGGCGCAGCCAGCCCCTGCTTCCCCCAGGCAGCACAGCGCTGATCCAAACCCGAACGAGTTCAGCACCGATTCCGATTACCTCGAAAACATCAACGCCCATCTGTTCTCCGATCGAAGCCTGATGGAAGCGCATCTTCTATGTCGTACCGGAGAAGTGAGCAGAAATCCCGAGGTGGCCGGCGAAATGGCACCCGAATCCCGTCAAGCTGACGCTTGCGGCTCAATCGCCGCGCATTCAGACCCCTACCTGCCTGATCTAGTTAAGCACCGGCCAGAGTCATTTATCATTCCCCTTCCTCGTCGGCGGGAACCACCACAAAGCAAAAGGCTCCAGCCAGGCCGCTCTTCGGCCATTCGACCTGATCATGGTCTTTTTCGCCGATCCACCCGTCAGGCTACCATCAACACCGCCCAGGCTATCCGCCATCCCGATGCCCTGCAGCAAGCCTGTCAGGAAAAACCTCCAGGCCAGCCGCCCCGCATGTTTGTTGCTGCTGCCTCGCCGCAGCTGGCGCATGCACCGCTGGACCCGAGAGCCCCGCAGCCCACTCTCCTCTGCAGCTGCTCTCCAAATTCCTCGACCTCAGGGCCGGCGCCGAGCTGAGTGCAGCCAGCAAACCCCGGATCCACCCTGAGCCGCTGCCGACGGCCATCACCAGCCCTTCTAAAAGGGTGTAAGCCCATCGTGGTTCGATGCTGCGCCCATCGCGGATCGCCCGCCACGAAGCAGCCCCCGGCCCAAGGCAGGCACCAGCCTCAGGCCGGACGGATGGTGATGCCGTGCTTGCGCCATCACCACCTCGCTGATGTGTGTGTTGAGGCCATGGAACCAAGCGCGCAGCCCGCCCCCAGCGCCAGGAACTCCGCACCCGCAAGGTGACTGAAAGCAAGCCGGCTCCAAGGGGCTGTGAAAAACCGGTCGAAGGCAGACCCACTGGGCAGCCGGACGCCACTGCCCAGCCAGCGGATTGCCGCCAGGCGCCCCCGTTGTGAGCGGCGCCAGGGCGATGAGCGCTGATCCCTCTCCACGCCTGTGATCAACTCGTCGTAACCAGTCGCCGCCATGCACACCCGGTGTGCGCTGCCAACCATCCGCCTCCAACCAGGCGCCAGGGCCTCAGCAGCCAGCACCAAGCCAAGCAGCGGCCCTCCCTCCTCCCGATTCGAAGCTGGACTCTGCTGCCAGAGATGTCGCCGCTCGCCATCGATCCAGGCGGACCTTGAGCTGAGCTCCCCAGATGAAGACGACCACCAGATCACGCCGGATTCAGCTTCCTTCCCAATGCTGTCCGCTGGTTCCATGCGTCGCCATCCCCATCGATGCCACAACTGATCGGACGGGGAAGCTATCGCCTGCCAGATGCGCGCCGCCATGCGTACTCGCGGACGAGCGGTCAGAGACGAGAAGTAGCCCGCTGCGGACCGAATTCACCAGCACATCCCGATTCCATTGCTCGCGTCCGCCCAGGCGCGCTGACGCGTCCTGCGCGCGAAGTAATCGCGAAGTCCGAACAGAAGAAGGGATCGCCCCGTAGGGGCGCGAGCAAGGGCGTTGAACAAAACTCCCACATCGCCCATTGCGAGAATGACCGAGCTTGATCCAAGTGCAGCACCTCCGCAATTCGGGGATCTCACCGATCAAAGTCCCAGGGCGGTAGCCGCCATCCCGGGACTTGTCCGATCTCCTCGGTGTCTTGCCGGAACAGAGAACGTTCTCCCTCCCACCTGCTCGCAATTTCCACATTCGCCCCCAGGTTACCATTCGTGAGGGGCACCATTCATGCAAAAATTTCATATTTCATGCCGAAGCCTCCAGCCGCGTGGAATCTCTCGGAGAGATCCGTGCCGATTAGGGACCCGCTCGCCCAGCTTGACCACTTAATCAGTAGAAAAACAACCCGCAGGCGCCCTTCCAATCAGATCGACTCACCATTTCGCGACGCCGTGATGATAGCGATGATCCAATTTTGGCCAGGAAATGCCAGGTGCTGCCTTACCACCGAAGATCACGTCGGGGGGCTGGCCATGCCGTGCCGTTCTTGATGCGCAGTACTTAACATCAACTGCAGCATGAGGTGCTCGCTGTATCGTGGATGCGCTACTGCACATCGAACACAGGAGGATCACCAAAACAGCCCTCTGCGGTGAATGTTAATCGAAAGCCGCGTATAACAAGCCAGTTTGTCTGTCCCCATCGCTCCAAAAAAGCCTGGATCCAGCAGCGAAGGCTCCAGCTTCTTCAAGTTCGGACAACTCCGGATCCAGTTGTGCCGATCGAGCCATCCAGCACTCGCGCCGCAACGGATTGCCAGGGCATCCAGCGCCTGCGGCTGACGCCATTGGTGACGTTGATTGACTTGTTCAGCCAGAGGTGGCTTATGTCAGGAAACCAGCTGGTCCACAGTTCGCTGTCAGTCCGCCCACCCCGTGTACGTGGTGAGAGCCCAACCGTGGCCAAGTTGGCCATCCGCCACCGCCTTTCCGCCTTCGTCGATGATCGACCACATGCCAGAGCGATCATTCCGGTACTTGAGCGCACCGTGCCAGGAAGCGTCGTATCTCAAAGATCACTCCAGTGCGGCAGCAGGCTGCCGAAACAATCAGCCCCATTTCTCCAGGCCTCGCCTAAGCAATGGTGGTGTGGTGTTAATCCACCGAAGCGGGGGTGATCGACCAGCCTCTTCCCAGCTCAGGTGCTTTCTCATCAGCCAGCAAGGCCGCCATCAGCTCGGCGACGCCATCAGGCGATGGTGCGTTGAGCTGCACCGCCAGTGATCCGGAAATTCGCTACTGGCAACTGCGCAGATCGAGGCTGCGCAGCATTCCTGAGGCTTGCAATCTCACAAAGAAGTCTGCTGCTTTGCCGCCAGCTCCGCCCTCCGCGGTCCGTCATTTGGTTAGAGCACCTTTGAAGAGGTTTCCCATGCTCACCTTCTCCTGCACGGCCCGTCGTAATCGCGAGGTTGAAGGCGTAGAAATCGAATCTCGTGCTCAGCCCGCCAACAAGCGCAGGCCGGTTGCAGGTGTTGACCCTGTAGCCCAAAGCACCGCAACATCGTAGGGATGCCGGATCGCAGTTCCCGGGATCCAAGCCACCCGCTCGTGGGCCCCTTCATCCGTAAACTCGGTGTGGAACCGCCGAAGCCACATAGCAGCGCCTGATCAGGTGCGGCAGTTCCCAAGGGCCAGCCGGCCTTGACCATGCGGTGACCTTCCACTGCCAAGCCATCACGATCAGCTGATCGAAATGCGTAACTCGTACGATGCCGTAGCCCGTGCGGGGATTCTCCAGGCTGGAGAGGATCGATATAACAGCCGCCAGACGCCAGACCGCCGGTTCCCCCAGCCCCGGCTCTTCACTTCCAATCGACTTCAAAATCGTGAATGCCCGAAGCTTATGCAACGCCTCGGAAAGCCGCTTCCATGCCGTAACATCAGCAGTTGTTGCCCCAGCGCGACCGATCAGAAACTCGCCGAAATTAGGCCACCCACCGGGGGCTGCGCTGATCGCTTCGATTCCCGCGAGTTAGCGTGTTCATCAAGCCTTCGCCCGAACCGGTACTGAAGCGCCCAGTAAAGTCTGGTGGCCGTCGGCGAGCTCCGATGGAAGAAAAACAGGCTCCGGTCATGCCCTCGAACAACCCGTCCGGCCGCTGAGCCCCGATGCCTCTCGTCCTGATGCAGCCCCGCGTGGCAGATCAGTTGACGCGGAGGCGCTATCGATAGGTCTATGGAGAGAAAACGGGGCTGGCCAAAGAAAGGAGGAAAACGGGGCCGGTAAGACTTAGCGGGGCCTCGTTCCAGCTCCCAAGCCCCCAGCCCAACGGTGATTTCGGCAAGTCCATCCATGATTGCCATGCACGTCCGAAGATCTCCTTCCTTCATCCTCCTTGACATTGGGCAACGCTGGGAGCCCAGCGATGGCACCCGTCGAATCACGTCGTATCACCAGGTTAAGCGTCCGATTGGTGTTCATCGCCAACTCCAGTGGGTGTTGTGTTGCCCTTTCCTTGTACCGCGCACAATGATAGCGTGGTGTGCGGCCGCTAGCCCATACGGTAACAGCAGATAGCCTGAACTTGAAATTCACCGCTTGTCGTGCGTGACAGCGTCGAAATCGCGATCCGACAGCCCCGTGGGGGATGCTCGCTCGGCTCGCAGAGCGAAAACAGCTGACACATCAGCACCCGATCCTCAGGGTCGGGATCTCGCGTCAGATCTCCACGGCCCCAGCACCTCCTTGGAATTTCGCCCGCGCAGCCATCACCAACATCGGGTTCATCCGGCTCTTCGCCGTCATCTTGCGGCCTAAGCTCCAGACCGATCCTTGCCACATGCTGGCGGCCTGCTCGATGGATATGAGTGCTTCTGCTTTCAGAATAAAACAATGATGTGCACACGTTCGTTCAGGAACGCCTCTCGCCACCCAGCAGGCTTCTTGGCATCGCCGCAGATACACCCGCACCACCTCGCCGCTCTGTTGCCGGCCAGTCGATGAAGCCGTCTTGGTTAACCGTTTATCCTGCCGCCAGACCGTGGAGAGATCAGGCAGTCCAGCACGATCGTGCGCGCCAGGTGCTGTGATGCAGGATTCAGCCATTTGCTGCTGGTGAACATCGAGGCGATTCACGTGGCGAAGGCCTCGTAGTGTGAAAAGCCGTGTGCGACCGGTGAGCAGTATGCCCTCATCATTCCCACCAGGCTTGTGCCGAGAGCATCTCCACCACCGCCGTCGGCCAGCTCCTACCGCGCATCTTCCGGCAGCAAAGGCTCCTCCATCCACACCTTCTTCCTCACCTCATTAAATCGCCTGTAGGCATTGAGAGCGTTTCACGGGCCGAACACCCGCATCCCTCGGATTGCGACATGTGTCGCGCAAGCAGTTACGAGCGGTAGGTTCTCGTGCCGCTCGGCCCGGGCTGCTCCACCGCCCGCATAGTCTCGATCGTGCAGCGCCAGCTTGCGCGCAGCAGCCCCCATGGCATGCGGGCTCCGAATCCCACATCGCCTGAGCCCTTGGGCGAAAAGCCGGACTCGGCGATCAAGTGCCGACGCATACCGAACAGTCGTCCGAGCGTAGCTTCCGCAGCCACGTCTCGAGCATCTGCAAACTCTCGGGATCCTTTGTGGCCCGCAGCGCAACCTGTGCGACGCAGAAGCCCTCCAAGTTCTTATCCAATGCATTCGGCTGCCCGTCCCAAGCCCTTGGGATCGCACACATCACGGCCAGCCGGCCGCCACGCCTCACCGCTTACGTCGGGCCTGCTGGGCGGATCGACCAGGATCGCTGTACGCCGTATCCATCGCCCGCCATCCGCCTGTCATTCGCCTCCGGCTCATCCCCTCGACGAAACACGGAATTCCACCGTAGCCCCGCACAGATGCTCAGCTCCTGTTGCGATCGAGCCAGCAGCTGGCTTGCATCTTGTAAGCCGTTAGGTGGCAGCCAACCGCAGGCACCGCGCCGTCACTGAATCGTTGAAAAACTTGTGGATTGCCAGGAGGGGGCCAAAGGGCCCGGTTCGCCTCGCCTATCACCGACGCAGCCAGGGCATCAGTCGGGTTGTCGAAAAGACCGCCACCAGCTGGTATAGCACGTAACCGAGTTCACCCGCCCTCATGGATCGAGCCGCGTTCGGCATTCGCCATTGCCGGGAAGAACAAAACTGCTTGAAAAAAGACTGCGCATCCCTCCGCGTCCTGATTGTCGGAGAATGAGATCTCCTGTAGGCTGCCGTCGATAGTGCGTCCGAGCACGCCGGGGCAACCATCGCCAGGCCCCACAGGTAGATCATTCGAGATCGTTCCGATCAGGCCCGTTGGGCGTGGGCCCAATTATAAACGCCTGACCCAGGACTCGAGCCCCCAGTGCCGAGCAGCCGGTTCTTATGTGCTCCGGACAACGGTTCCGCGCAGCAGAGGGTTGTCCTGGGAGTAGATCATGCGCCCACAGCCAGTATTGCCGCGCGCCACCCAGCATCGACCAGGCTGAGTTTCCTCTGTGCCCCAGGGAGCCGTTTCGCGGAAAGATCCTGTTTGAGGCCCCGTTTTTGTTCATTGCGGAAAATGCGGCAGGGGAGACAGTATTTTCATGCTTGCTGCTCCAAAACCCTTGATCAAAAACTTTGGCAAAAAAAATACGGTGAGCTTCAAGGCATTCCCTGGCCTGGCTCTTGGCTGCCATGAAAAACCCATCACTTTTTCGGGGACTGGGGCAAAAGGCCCGATTCAACGGCGGTCCCCATCCGCCGGCGCGGGTTCCCGTTGCAACTGCGCCCCATGGGCAGGCCAAAGGCCCAATCAAAACATAAAACGCCCCAAGGGGGGCCTTGTTCCGCAAGGCTTTGGGACCGTTCAAGCTCGCTGGCAGACACCCCCTTAAGTCGCCGGCCATTTCCAACGCCCCACCCAGGTTCAGCTGCTGGAATATCGTCCTCCCTATCTGCTCGAACTAGCAACCATCCTCTCCTT
>Ga0163217_1084581_pt1 | contig 11082 bp, 15 predicted proteins | sample SynspAceP_FD_185933 | JGI IMG/M metagenome (GOLD analysis project Ga0163217, IMG submission 185933) | Saline lake microbial communities from Ace Lake in Antarctica - Synechococcus sp. Ace-P (PacBio error correction) | ecosystem: Environmental > Aquatic > Non-marine Saline and Alkaline > Saline ... | reverse complement strand
CAGCAGCAGGCGGCCCTGGAAGGCGGTTCGGAGAACGCGTGTTGAGCGCCCCTGATTTGCCCGCCGACACGCCTCGCGGCTGCGCCGGAACACGGGAGCTGGGGTGTGCTGAACGCTCAAGATCGGCCAGCAGCCCTGCCGTGCGGTCTTCACTGCCGTCATCGACCCACCCACAGCCTCAGGCAGTTGGTGCGGAAGTCCAAACGGCAGACCCGCTGCACCAGTCCGCACGATCACCCTTCTTCGTCCCGGGCGGCCACCACCACATCCACCCTCGGGCCAGACCTGACACCCACCAGGCCAGGGGCGAGGGGGGATCGCGTCGTTGACGACGGACCGCCCGCCAGGAGGGACTGAAAGACGCTGCGCGCCAGGTAAGGTGCGGCCATCAGGCAAGCTGTGACGCTGATCGCGGCAGCCAGCATGCGGGGAGGCTCAAGCAGTGGGGAGCTACCCCGGCCCAGCCGCAGAGGATCACAAACACGGCCGCCTGTGCCCCTTCGCCGCCCTGGGGCGGGCCAGTGGCCTCGCTGGCCTGTCACGGACGACCTCTGCAGCTTTCAAGACATCAACCTTTTCAAGGAACGGTGCCCTCCAGGGCCTGGGATCCGTGGACGTTTGAACGGGCTGTGGTTTCAATTCAAAGGTCACCGCCAAAGGAGCTGATCGGCCTTAGATCCGTGCCCGGGTAGTATGCTCGAGGATGCGCGTCAGGCTCCAGCCCCGTGCCGCCAGAATCGATGGCTCAGCCTGGGACAACCCAGCCCCATGCCAAAGCCGCTTCCGACGAATTCGCCAGCACCGGCACCATCAGGAACCGCTCGGAACAGGGTGCGGGCAGAGGTTGGCGGAAGGTGCGACGGATCGCATCGAGCCGCAGAACCCGCTCCCCGGGCGCTCGCCTCGACGCGCCAGTGCCACCACCCGCCGCTCGGCCCCCGCTCCCAAACCTTGCAGCCGCAGGGCGGTGCCCAATTGCTGGCCGCCGCTGCGAGCTTAAATCCTGGCCAATCTGGGGCGCCAGTAGCCTTCGTTGCCAGCGGAAACGGGTAGTGGTCGGCCGCCATAGGCGCTGCCGCCCTGGCTCAGGGAGTCCGGGCAGCAGTGGTCGCTGGCATGAGGGACGCGGAAGCGTTGGGCAAGAGGCGCTCGGCCCATTCCGGACGGGCCTTGCAGATAGGGGCGGGCCTCGCCGCTCCAAGACCTCCTCGAACCAGCGGGAGATGCCGCCATGTGGACGTGATACACCGCGTGAATCGGTTCGTTCCCCAAAGTGAAGTACCTGCCCGGGTGGCCTTGGAATGGCCCCACGCAACGGCAGCAGCCGGCTGGCGGGGATTCGGCAATAGACCTGGCACTGGGTGGTCAGGCGCAGAGGTGGTAGCATCGGTGGCGAAGCGGTGGCGTGCGCAAGGCCCAGGTGCGTGCCAGCACCGCCTGGGCCCAGGGCCGCGCTGGCGAGCGGGCCCGCCATGTCGTGGGGAAACCAACCCGAGCAGGTAGCGCTGATCGGCACCTGCTCGATCAGGCTGCCAGCCGCCGTAGGCGTTCGCTGGAGGCGGGACGTCCTCTGAACACCCCCGCCGTCCCCAGCGAAGCCCCACCGGGAGCGCTGACCTGAATGGACCCTCCAGCAGCGCGCCCGCCGGGGTTCGAAGCTTCAGACGGCTGATTCAAGCACCTTGCGCTCTTGCTCGCGGGCGTTGGAACCCTTGCGGGCGGTTCGATCCAGCCGGTGCCGCACACCTCAAATTCCCTGGGGAAGGCGACCTGGGCTGGCACACCGAGTGCTTGCCAGGGGCCGTGGCCGCTCCTGCTCGGCACTCTCGAAGCTGCCGGCGAAACGGCCCAGCACCCCCACTGCGCTCAGGGGCAGCGGTTTCGGCGAGGGGCCGCTTCCCGCCAGCGCGAGGTTCAGGCTGGCCGCGCAGCTGCTCTAGCCCGGAGGCATCGGGTGAGGGTCACAAGCTCCATGGCCGCCTGCAAGCACCAGCGGACTGCAGGCCCAGCCTTGAGGCCAGACCAATCCAGAAGCACGGGATTGTTTCCGTTCAGTGGCGCGGCGGCTGGGTCGGCAGGTTGCAGCGCCACTGGAGAGCGGACGCGGCACGGCACCCCCGCCGCCATCGGACAGGCGAAGCACCGAGACCAGCAAGGCGGCCCGCAGGCGTTGGCTTGGAAGGGAAGTGCCTGGAAGGGCGGATGACTGGAGCGGGCCTGAAGCAGGGTCAGTGAGGCATGGCGGGCAGCAAGCGGCAGGGGGTTCAAGAAAGGGACAGGAAGCAGCGGGGAGTTGGCGGAAGGCGCTTCCACGTCGATTACTTTGTGTTTGTGGTTGGGCGGAGAGATGCCGAAAACTCAAGAACCCGCAGAGCTGCGGCCAAGCGCTTCAGGCTTCAGCGGTAACGGGAAATTCATGGCGCCGCCGCGCTTTCCACAATCACCTGCGTTGATCACAAGAGCCCGAAAAACGCAAGCGATTCTCGGCACGATGCTGTACGTCGACGAGCGCGATGTGAGAACAACGTGAGGGGGCATGCTCCCTTACGCCAAACGATCGACCCACCCCATTCACTCCCGAAAACTGAATCCATGGCTCGCGTTCAGAAGGGGCAACGTTGCCCCAAGCGCCGCATCAAGGTTTAAGACTGGCCGCGGCTTGGGCAGGGCAGCGGCAGCAATTGTTTCACGTACCCGCCAACCAGCGGGTGATGAAGCCCTGTGCAAGCCTACAGGGAATCGCGGCCGCCGCAAGCGTGCGACTTCCGCCGCCTCTGGATTGCCCGCATTCAATCCGGCGGGCCACGCCTGAATGGCCCAGCTACAGGCCGCCTGGATCGGTCGGCTCAGCGGGCCGATGTGCAGCTGAAACCGCCAAGATTTTGGCCCAGCTGGCTGTGGCCGTCCCGGCCACTTTCGCCAGTGTCGTTTGGCGCAGCCAATCCGCTTGATTTCACCCTGAACGCGGGAGGCCCCATGGACATGCTCCTGCCTTCGGCTTACCTGATTGGACTTGATCGTCCTGTTGGGTGCCGCTGCTGTGCTGATCGGCTTTCCAGTTTGGTGCTGGTGCGCCGTGGAGAAGCCACCCTCTCCCGGTGGAGGAAAGGAAAGGGAAGCGAGCAGATCCGGCCACTCATCTATGAAAATGGCTTCGGTGGCAAACGCGCAAGCGGATGATTGCCCAGGCCGTCGGCCTCCTTTGCAACTGGCCCTGAAGCGCTCAGGCACGGTGAGCCCGATGAGGGCCCAGGCCCTGATGCAGAACGCTCTGGGCTTCTCACCTGGCCGCCAGAACAACTTTCAGTACGGCAACCCGTCACTACAAGGCGCCCCTGCAGGTCCAAGCCTTGATTATCCCGTTGCGCTCAATAACCCGGGCTATGGCCCTTGAGCGGCAGGAGCAAACCGGACAGGCCGGCAGGCGTACAGCAGGCTCTTGTTCTCGACCCCGGCAAACAGAAACAACGGCCAAACGAGTCAAAAAACTGCTGATGCGCCGCAACCCTCAGGACGCTGTCGATCCCGCTCCCAGCCAGGGGGCAGGCATGAAGAAGGCGTCGTCAGTTGTGAGCAAACCATCGCCATCCTCGGGCGAAGAAACGCAAACCGCCTTCTGGAAAGCCGCCGTCTGCAAGAAATGGCCTGACGTCTTCAGGAAATTGCCTGCGGATTCAGGAAGAGCTCTGCGGAACCTTGCTTCGGCCTTCACCACGAGACCTCGGATCGCTTCCCAGGAGATTGTATTGCCAGCGGCGCTTGTGGCTGATCCAAAGCCCCTTGCAGTGGTGACAGCAACCAGCGCGTTCCGCCGGGATTGGTCAGCCTGGGTTTGCATTCCAGCCGCTCAAGCTCAACCCTCCAGGCCGAGAAAGTTCACCACCGGCTTTCCAGGGCCGGTGCTGGGATTGTACGATCAGGGGCACAGCAGCTCAAATTGGATCCGACTTGGCATTGGATTGCCCTGCACGGCCGCCGTCGTGACGGATCCGATCGTCATCGCCGCCGCGCAGATCAACGATCTGCCCGATGGCCGGTGAGCGTGTCGAGCCGCAGACTCCACCGGCACAGGGGTGGCCGAGCCGAAAGCCTGATAAACTGCCCCCCAGCGGCGGGGAGTGCTCAACCAGTTGCAGGGCGCGGAGGCTGGGATTCGAAGGTTTCAACCGAGCCGAAGTCAGTTTGGGAACGATTCGACCGTGTTGGATTCGGCGGTTGAAGGGCCACCATCGAGCCGATCGGAACCGGCGTTTGGCGGCGAGCAGCAGCGGAAGGACCAGGGGGGGACAAGGGGCTGACCAAGCTTTGATCAAGATTAAAGGGCCAGCGCCAAGTCAGCGCGCTGGTGATGAAGCCACGCCGCTGCCGGAGGCAGCGGCCTGAGCCCGGATGGCCTGATCCCCATGGACCCGCCCACGCTGCGGGACCTTAAAGTTGCTGATTCATCCGCAGCGGCAACCGTGGCCGAATCGGAAAATCCTGGCTAGACGCGGAAGCAGTTGCTGTTGCCGGAAACAGTGTCTTGCAACGGATCCAGCCGCACTGCGACAGCCTGATGATCGGTGGCCGGCGTTCGGCAGCCGGTGATTACCGAAACCGGCAAGTACCCCCAGCCTCAGCGTCATGCGGGGCCAGCCTTGGCGGCCGAGCCGCTGCGAGATCGTTCACCGTGGCGGGTGCGCCGGGTGCAGAGCTCAAGCTCCGGGCCATGGCGGGCGTTGATCGAGGCATCGACTGGAGGTTGCGAATCTGATGTTGCCAAACCGCAGGCGGTGCACCGCCAGAAGAGGGCCGTTGCGGGTTGCGCGGCGGCTCGGCCGGGAGTGCCAGGTGGGTCGTCAGGAAGATAACAACTTGTGAAGCTGGGAGGTGATCCCGGAGGGGCGCCACTTGCTCCCGATCCCTTTCGCACGCTCCAGGCGGCCGAAGCTTGTGGCCGAGGGCTTCAACCCGTGCTCCCGTACATCCAATGCCGATCCCGCTTCTGGGGCAACGGCTTGAAGAGGCCGGTTGTGCCCACGGTCATGCCGCTGCCTCACCGATTCGGCTCCGCCCGCGGGATCCGCAAATGCCGCCAATATCGCCCTTGATCATCGAAAAGCGCCGGGTTCTGGTGGTGGATTGCGGGCATCGGCGTTCCCAGCGGAAGCGGCCCAGGCCATGGAGATGGTGCCGATGCCCTGTTGATTCAACAGCGCCATCGCCCTGAGCCGGTGACCCTGCCTGCGATGGCTGAGGCCATGGCCATGTTGGCCACAGAGCTTGGTCGGATCGCCTGCGGGCTGCGCTTTGCCCTTGCGCCAGAGGGCTCGGCCAGTCTCCGTTCAGGGGCTTGGTCGGCCAGGCGGGCGGGCGGAGCGGCATGAACCTTCCCCCCGGCATGCCGATCCGCCCAACGGACGCGTCTTACTCTTGCCCCTCTCTTCAGGGGGTCTGCCATGTCGGTGGACACGGGAAGACGGCGGCCGCCCTGGAATGCCTTTTGCCAGAGCCCCGATCCAGGTGGTGGTCCCGGTTGGTGGCCTCAGCACGCCCCACGCTCCTGTTGCTGATCGCGTGGGTTCCTTGCTGGTGCTGGCGATTGCTGGCTGTGGCTGTGGGGATCAGGCTGAAACGGGCCGGGGCCCCGGCGAGGCGCTGAATGCCTGTAGTAGCTTGCCAACAGGGCATTCGGCTCGTTCAGCAGGAGTTCAGACGTGAAGTTTCTCGTTCTCGGGCGATTGGCTTCTCGGCTGCGCGTGCGCGGTGAATCTGGCCGATGGCGGCCACGAGGTTGGTGCATCGCGACCAATCTCAAGCCGTCGGCCAAGATGTCGACATCCGATCTCGGGTGGATCGCTCACCCGATCGCCAACCTTGGCAGACCGCCTGCGGGCCTGGGAAGGAAACCGGCGGCCAGCCCATTCGCTTTGTGCCGCTCGACATCGCCCAGAACTACGAAGGGCTGCTGGAGTGCTGCTGGCCAGGAGCGGCCCGAAAGCGGTGGTGCATTTCGCCGAGCAGCGCGGCCGCGCCTTTACTCGATTGAAATCCAGCGCACAAGCGCGATATTACCGCTCGAACAACGCAACTCAACGGCACCCACAACCTGTCTGCGCCATCGTCGAGAGCGGCCTGGATGTGCACATTGTCCACCTCGGCACGATGGGGGGGTGTACGGCTACGGCTCCCACCGCGGCCCACGGATTTCCCGGAGGGCTACCCACCGTTGAGGTTCCCCAGCCCCGATTGGCACCCGGTTCCGCGAGAAGATTCTCCAACCCCACGCATCCGGGCAGCGATCTATCACATTGACCAAGCGCTCGACCAATTGCTGGTTCTTCTATTACAAACAAGAAACGACAACCATCCGTTTCACCCGAATCTCATCAGGGATGTCGTCTTGGGGCACATACCGATCCTCACTGACGCCGATCCCGGCTGGTCAACCGCTTCGATTACGACGGGACGACGCACGGTGCTCAACCGTTTCCTGATGCAGGCGCGATCGGCTAGCCGTCACCGATTCCACGGCACGGGTGGTCAGACCCGCGCCTTCATTCACATCGCGATTCAGTCAAGTGTGTGGAGCTGGCCGTCGCCAAACCCGCCCAAATCTGGCGAAAAGGTCCGGATCTACAACCAGATGACCGAAAGCCACAAGGTCAAGGATTCTGGCCGAGAAGGTGCCGCGCGTTCACCGGCGCCAAGGTGAGCCATCTGCCCAAACCCACGCAGAAGCGATCGAGAACGACTGATCGTTCGATAAACCGCTGGCCTTGATTGAGCTGGGCCCTCAAACCCACCACCCTGGAAGATGGTCTGCTGGCCGGAAGTGGTCGATGTGGCCCGCCGCTGGGCTGACCGCTGCGATTCGCTCCGAATTCCCTGCGTTTCCGCCTGGACCTCCTCCCAGGAGCGCTGGCCGTCGAGGCCAAGTCTGAAACCGCCAAGACCTCACCTGGGACATGCGGCCCCCTTGAAGATTGTCTTTTTTCACCGAAACCTTCCTGCGCCAAGGTCGACGGGATCGTCACCAGGCTCACCAAGACGGTCGAGCATCTGGTGGACAGGCGGGCGAGGACGTGCTTGGTGTTCTGCCCTGAAGGGGTCCAGGAACCCATACATGGCGCCCGGGTGATGCGGCGTTTCCGGCATTGCCCTGCCGCATCTACCGAGCTTCAAACTGGCGCATGCCACGGCGGCGGTTGCGAAGCCCTGGAGGCGTTCGCGGCGGATCTGAGTCACATTGTCGTCAAATCCAGCCGTCCTCGGGCTGGGCGGCATTCTGGCTGGCCAGTTCGCGCCAGATCCCGTCTGGTGGCCAGCTATCACAACACCAATCTGCCCAAGTACCTCGAAGCACTACGGCGTCGGCCTGCTGGAACCCCTTGCTCTGGGAACTTGCTCAAAGCAGCCCGACAACCAGGCCGAAGACTCAACCTCTGCACCTCCACGGCGATTGGTTGAGGGAGCTCAGCCAGCGGGGCCATCCAGCACACGCCCTCTGGCAGCCGGCGTTGACCACCGAACTGTTCGGCCGGAGCTGCGCATCCCGGCATGCGCCGCACCTAATGGGCAGCACCCGGGACAGTGACAGCCTGCTGCTCTATGTCGGCCGACTCTCGGCCGAAAACCATGATGAGCGATTCGGCCCGTGCTCGATTTGCCATGCCCCAGGCCCGTCTGGCGCTAGTCGGTGACGGCCCCATTCGCCAACAGCCGAAAAGGTGTTTGCCGCAGCGCCCCACCACGTTCCTCGGCTACATGGGCCGGTGAGGCTGGCCAGCGCCTATGCCAGTGCCGATGCTTTCCTGTTCCCTCCAGCCACCGGAAAACCCTGGGGCTTGGGTGCTGCTGAGGCCATGGCGGGCGGGTTGCCCGGTGTTTGGGCGCCAAACCGCGGCGGCATCCGGACATCGTTACCGAATGGCGTCAACGGTTGTCTCTATGACCCCGATTGAGGCCAGCAGCCTGGCGTCGGCAACAGCCCGCCTGCTGGCCAGCCGCAGGACGTCGCGAGGGAATTGCGGCTGCCGCCCGCTCAGAAGCGGAGCTCGCTGGGGCTGGGCGGCCGCCACGACAGCTGCGCGGGCTTTCTACCGACAGGTTTCCAGCGAAAGCTGCAAGGTGGTGGGCTGATGGCGGGCTGGGCCCGGATCAGTTGCGGGGCAGGCGTAAGTGGGCGGATTTTGTTGCTGGGCGGTGTGGACTTGAACCAGTGGTCATTTCAGGGCCTTGACCATCGGCGCCGCCACGGTGCCCCGTTAAGCCCCCACTGTTTTCCGGAACGGCAATGATCACCAGTTCGGGCTTGTCGCGCCGGCGCATAGCCCGCCGAACAGGCAGTGGTCCTGCCGGGTGGGTCTTCGGCGGGCCGGTTTTGCCTGCCACCGGCGCAGGCGCGGGATGTTCAGAGGGTGGCGGTCGCTGGTGACCACCTGACGCAGCTTTGTCGCAGCACCCTGCAAGGTGGAGGGCTTGAGCCCCAGGTTCTCGCGAGAGCTTGGACCTCCACCGATGGGGCGTGACCAGCCAGCCGCCGTTGGCGATCGCGGCGTAGAGACGGGCCATCTGCCAACGGTGTCAACCGAGACCGCGCCCTTGGCCGATCGGAGGAGGTGATCGTGTCAACGGAGGTTCCACCTCTCCTTGAGCGTCTCCAGCTCCAGGCGGGATCCCCCAGCAGGCGCGCTTCCTCCTCATCGAGCTCTGATCCCGGTGGGGCTGCCGAAAGCCCAGCGCCGGGCGGCTTGACAGGTCTTCGGCCCCCAGTTGCAGGCTGAGCCCGGTAAGAGCTGTTGCTGCTCACGGCCATTGGCAAGGCGAAGCCCGATGCTGCCGTAAACTACCGTGATCGCCATAAGCACTGGCCGTCAAGCAGAAAGACTTGGAGTGAGATCTTGGAGTCGGGGGTTGGAAGCGACCGATTCCAGCGCGGCCAGGGCCGTGATCACCTTGAAGGTGCTGGCGGGCGGAAAAAGGGCCCGCAGCACCGGTTCAGCATGGGCGCTTCGGTCTGTTGAGTTACGTTCCACTCGGCGGTTGGTCGGACCCTCGGAAACATGTTGGGATCAAAGTTCGGGCGACTGGCCATCGCCAGGAGGCTCCGGGTCTGGGGATCCATCGCACGATTCGCCCCCTTTTTTCACCCCATCCGAGGCCTTCCCGCAGCCCGTTGCAGTTCAGATCCAGGTGAGATTGAGATCTTCCCGGATTCGGCCTGTTGTCGCCAGCAAACCCGCTGCACCTCCCTGCCGCATTCACCTCCAGCTTGCTGACCGCCCCACTCACCACGCAGGGGTACCGAAACACCCGCTCCAGGTCCGCTGCGGCCGATGCGGTCCTGAACCCGGTAGCCCTCGCGGCCAGGCGGCGAATTCTCCTCGTTGATGCTGCTGGGTAGCGAGCAGGATGGGGGAGCCAGCGTTTCCATTCGGGTAGAGGAACGCAGGTAGGTCGACGTCGATGTTGATTGCCGTCGAAGCGCGTTTCCCTGCTCTTGAAACGCAGGGCACCTGGACGGCGTGCTGCAGTGGTCGGCACAGCGGAATTCGATTAGCCGCGCCGCTACCGCGTTGCGCCGCTTCTGCTCCAGCTTCGCCGACGGACAACATCCAGCACGGCGGCGAGCCGATTCCGCGCAGCGATAGCCAAGGCGTTCCTCGGTGACCACCCGGGGTAGGAGTAGAGGTTGTTAGCTGAGAGGTTGGTGGCCAGCCCACCTCGCTTGCGATCCAGCAGGCGGCCCCGCATCGGGTGGCGGCGCAGCAGCCGGTCCGGTTCTGATCGGCCATCTCCCCGGTTCTCCTGGCCGTGGAACCAAAGCTGACCAGGCCAAGGCGCCGCCGATCGCCTGTGGCGACCCAGAAGAACCATGCCCAGCAGCCAGGGCCGGTTGGTGGCGCATCCCGCCTTGGCGTGGACCCGCCAAGGCAGGCAAGCCGATGGCCATGGCCTTCAGGCCTCAAGCGTTGATCCCACGAAGGCCAGCCGTGCTGTCCCGGCCAGCCGCCCGTTGCAGGGGCTCACGAATCGGCGTGAGGGTTCGCCCTCGCCCGGCCGGCTGGGCTGGTGGTCACCGCTTCACTGACTGTGTGTCACGCACCTCCACCTTCATCACCGGATTTCCCAATCCCGGCTGGATCTTGATCGAGGCCTCTCGCGGCACGGCCGTGCGGCGGGATTCTCCCTCCTGTTTGAGGCCGGCACGCAGGGGCGAGGGATGGTCGAACCGGTGAAAGGCATCCACACCTGGCGGGGGCCGCCACGGCGGGCCCGCTCACGACAGCCATTGCCCCGGCAGAGATCCTGCATCAGGAGAGCCTTCAGGGCATCAGGGATCAGGTGGCCATTGGCACGGGCAGCAGCGCGGCCGATTCACGCGGCCCGCCCGCCCCGCCCCGCCGCCCCGCCCGCGCCCCGACGGCCGCGCCGCAGCAGAAGGAATGTCCTGTTGGCAGATGTCCCAGTTTTGCCGCCCTTCGGACCTGGGCTGCTCAAGAGTTTGCGTTTCAATTTTCCTGGGCTTGGACCAGTCCGCGCCGGCAGAATTGCCTCGATCCCAGCCAGGATCCGGCCAGTGCCGAGAGCAACCAAGGCAGGGTGGTTGAGGGGGCAGCAGGGCCTGGCGGGTTGTGTCCAGACCCAGCCATTCGCCCCAAGCCCACGCAAACCAAAGCCTCGCGTCCAAAAGCGACCGCCGCTTCCCTGGCGTTCACCCTTGAGCCCGTCGGCCCCCAAGGCCCCTTCTCAACCCAAACGCTCGAAGGAGCGCTTTCTTGGTGACCGCCATCTTGCGCTCCACCTCGAGGCAGGGGATTGGCCGGCAACTCAAGACGGGGTTGAAGGGTGCTTTGATTCAGCGTCGAGGGTCTTGAGAAAAACATTCTTCCAAACGGCCCCGGTCTTGAGTTGGCCGTTCCTGATTCGGGACCAAACTTCCAATCCCAGAGCAGTTTTTCGGGGTAAGAAAAAAAAAACGGCTGCGGGGGTTGGGGGCCCCTTGGAAATTTTTCTTGGGGGCTTTGGTTCCTCCGGGGGGGAAAAGGCTGGGGGGACCTTGGGGCTTCGCGCAGCCAAGCGTGTCCATTCTCTCTTCCC
>Ga0163217_1038261_pt1 | contig 11082 bp, 12 predicted proteins | sample SynspAceP_FD_185933 | JGI IMG/M metagenome (GOLD analysis project Ga0163217, IMG submission 185933) | Saline lake microbial communities from Ace Lake in Antarctica - Synechococcus sp. Ace-P (PacBio error correction) | ecosystem: Environmental > Aquatic > Non-marine Saline and Alkaline > Saline ... | reverse complement strand
GCGAATTGTTGGCTCTGACTTGAGCGGGTTGACAGTTAACGCATCTTGGTTGACCAGCGGAAAAAAAGGACAAGAGAGGAAATCTTCGATTTTGCAGTGCAAGATTGACGATGGGGTGTCGCGAAGCCAGTTGCCTCGTAACAGTACTTTCTGCGTGTGGTGCGGCTTTGGAAGCGGTAGCCAGATGCGCTGGCGGTTTTCTCTTCACCCTCCGAGGCGACAGCTGGTGAGCTCGCTGACTCGCTTGTCCCGAAGACTGGGCGTTTTCGCTTTTGAAGTTGGTTCGACTTATGGGTGAGTTTCCGCCAAGCGGGCCAGTGGCCGACTTGATCGGCGAGGGTCGGGAAGGAGCAGTGACATTCATGATGCCTCCGGTCTAAATCAATGCGGATCTGCGCAAGGTCCTTTCTACCCGTCGGCGAATTGTGGGGTGATGACTTCTTGCCGGAGAGGATTTCATTGATTGTCCCGCTAGCTATCGAAAACGACTCGATCACTGGCCGATAACGCCGATGAATTTGGTCTAAAAAAACGGAGTAACTCGATTGTGAAATCGAACGCGGATCGTAGTGCTCGATGCGTGTGGATGTCGGTTTTCATCCGTCGGCCACCAACGGCGATCACTCGAACGGCAGGCCAATGCCGATGAGTTTTTGCGTGTCAAATATCGCAGCGCCGCACGGCTGACTCCTTCGCCTGTTTGTCTACAGTCACCGCGGATCGCGGACGGTGGCCGGGTCGCCGCAGTTTGCCAGCGTTCACCTGACGAATCATGAGTCGACGGCGACGTCCAATCGCGATCAGGATCAATTTCCCCGACTCGGTCGGAATTCGGCTTTCGGCGATCACTCGTTAAATCCTTTGCAGGCGGCCAGCTTCAGATCGCCGCGACTTGCTCGCCCGTTGCCGACTTTCGCGTTCGGTTCAAAACGTTGCGTATTCGCCAATCGAATATCGCTGTTGAATGCGTCGAGCGAGAATCTTTCATTGTTGCAGGCGTAGAGAACCAGCCGGCGATTTAATCGTCCCGCGTCGCGGGGTCGCGTACCAGGACCCACTGGATCGAGTTTTGGACTTTTCAACGCACAACTCAAATCGAGCGGTGAGAACAAGATCGTATCGGAATCCGTTGACCTCGACGGCTTTCCATTCACGGGTGCTCCTTTGCGGCGCGGACGAGTAACGCGGCGATACGTTGCCGCGTTTTGATTCGGGGTGCGGATTTCGACGTTTCGTCAGATCGAAACCACCGAAGCGTGTCGTCATGCCGGAAAGGTCGGCGGGCATTGGACACGATTTCGGCAGCCGGATAGATCGAAACCGATTTCACGACGAACGATTCGGCGAACGATCACTGCCAACAGATTCGGTGATGGCGATTGATGATGCCCTTCGCGTGGATGTAGGATTCCGTGTAATGGCCGAGCGAGACGCCACCCCGTCGATCGAGTTCAAAGGCGGTTTGTCCGCTCAGGTTACAGGCGACGCCGATTTCGGGCAATACGATTGTTCGGTCAGTATTTCGATTCGGGGTGTCCGCAGCGATGACCTCGACGGTGCAGTTTTCCGACGAATGAATTCAGCGCGGCGTTGGGCAACGCGCTAATGAACCTGTTCTTCACTTGCGCCGGACGTTCCGCCTGACGGCGATTCGGTTTCGCACGCGAGTCGGGACGGGGGGCCTCGCCGGCGAGGATCGATCACCGGCATCGATGTTTGTCCTTCAATTCCCGCCCGTGCATTAAGCGAGAATTTTGTTCTCGCCGATCCGTGATCCCCGCGACGACTTTGGTCACGAAATCGGGTCGGGGTTAAATCCGCGCCAACGTAGGAAACGCCTCCTCGCGTCCAACGGCACGGTTTAGATGCGCGGCGAAAAGACACTGGCGTTTTCGCAAACATGCCTCCGACACACGTAAATTCCAATAGTCCTCGCCGATCGCCGTACGGGTCGGACGGGGGCTTGGGGCCGAACCCCACACCGGATGAGCCAGCGCAGTCGTTTAATCCGCGAGTTGGAGGTACCATTCGTTGCACAGAAGAAAACGACGCTGGATGGAACGCCGCCGCGTCGCCACATCGTCACGGCGAGGGCGTCTCGGACAGGATCGTGCGCTTGTCGAGATAGTTTCGTAGGTTCTCGCGGAGAACCTCGTTGACATGGAGTTTTTGAATTGCCGGAGACCACGAGTACGGGGGATTTGAGGAGATCCTCCGTCGTCGCTTGCTCGCATTGATCGTTTGCACGTGTGTTCTTCGACAACTCGCTCGACGTGACGCGACGAGTTCGCGGAGCGCGGCGGGATGCGCAACGAGTCACCGTTTGTCATCGTTACCACGTCGCCGACGACGTTGCGCGACGGGCATTGCCGCGCCTGATTTTACTTACGCGGCCGTAATGCGGATGATCGGTCGACCGACGACGACTTGCCGTTTGCGTTTGGCGGGAACAGCAATGCGAACGAGTTCGAGATATCACGGTTGGATTCGGCATCCGCGCCCTGCCAAACCTTGGAATTTGTTCTTGTAATTCGACCAATCGTTCGGCGCTCCTCGCGGTACAATCGCGGTTGCGACGATCAACGGCGGCCGACCGTCCGCCGATTCGACGGCCGAGAGAATAGTAGGTATAAGCTCAGCAATTCGCCGCCGGGTTGGCTCAATTCGTGAAGATTACGGCTGAGGTCTTCGAGTCACGTTCGAGCGAATTCGTCGGCTTCACTGCGGAGCAGCACTTCAGTTTCGCGCGCGTGCCGTCGTCGTCGAGATCTTGAGGCTGGTCACAGATCAGCAGAGAGGAGATGCCGGCGCAAGGTAATCGAGCCGCTCGGGTGCGGGCTGCCGTAGGACCATTCCGCCGTCACGTTTGAAATTACACGCCAATTACGCGGCGGCGATTCGAAAACTTCCTTGGGGACTTCGACGCCTCGTTCGTGGCGGCCGAGGCGCCAGGATCGCGAACTGGGGTCTTGGACGGGTCGCCGTTGGGACGCGGTTCCCGCCGTAATCCCAAGCGCCGGTATTGCGTTCGGTGGCGGAAAAATTTGTTGTTTTCGCTCGTCAACCAGCCGCGTTAGCCGGCTGGTATGCGGGGCTGTCTTCGAGGGGCCGATCGCACAGGAAGCGACGATGTTTGCAGGGAAAGCGTAGTTTCGTTCGGTTGGGTTCGCAGGGATTTCATCGCCGACCAAATTCGGATCCTGACGTGTGGACTCCGGCGTTGACCCAGGCGAGCGTGAGAGGGACGACAACCCACACGATTGGCCGCCGTCTCCTGCCAATTGCGCCTCGGGTTTTGGGGTTTTACGAAGGTTATTCGATGCGCGATCGATGTGACGTTGAACGGTACGCCATCGATTTCGGCGAACGCCGTCTGGTGGGGTCACGATCGTCACGGGCAATCGCGGCAACCGCGAGCAACCGCCGCGTGGGGCGGTGATGGCTCTGTGGTGCCGATTGGCATATTGGCTACCATTGAATTCTTTTCTACCCAGTCTCGAGTATTCGATTGACCGATTCTTCATCGCCGACGCCGCCCCATTAACGACCCGTCGGCCAAATCAGCGCCGTGAACCCGTCGCCGGCGAACCAGCCGCCGCGTCGAACACCTCCACCAGTCTCTCGAACCGCCGCGACGCAAAACCAGGTGCGCCGGTGAGTGATTCGGGCGAGCGCGACTCCAACCTCGCGAAGTGTTGCGGTGAGTTCTGCCGAGGCATCACAAAGGATTGCGTGACATCGGCAAAGTTATCGTTGGGCCAAACCGAGACGATCGAACAATTACTGGCCCCGCGATTTTACCCGGGTCACTGTTCGCTCGAAGGCGTGGCCGGGGGCTCGCCGAAACGTTGATGGTCAGCACAAAGTTGGGGACATCCTCGGGGACGTGCGTTCAACGGGTGCAGTTCACAACCGTTTGATGCCGGTCGGACCGATTACCGGAACCCAGGTACTCGAGGGAAACGATTCGGGGCGTCGTGATTTCCGGTTTGTCGAAGGGCGATTTTCACGAACATTTTGTTTGGCGACGAGTATCACCGGACGCCGCCGAAGGATGCAGCGGCGGCCGAAGCGATGCAGAACGCCAGGGTCTCGATGGCGTGTACGCTATTCCTTGCCCGGCCGTTCTTTCACGATCGCGACCCAGAACCCAGTCGAACAGCGGGGCACGTTTCCGTTGCCGGAGCTCAAGTTGGATCGGTTCATTGTTCACATTTAAATCGATTATCGACGGCCGCGAAGAGGAACGCATTCTCACCCGCGACACGCTGAGGCGAACTCCGACGGTGAACAAAGTTGTTGTCAGCGCTGTTTGCGATTTGACTTGTCAAAAACTCGTCGCGAGTATCCGCGGGGGCGTTGGTGTTCCGTTTACGCCGTCGCGTTTGGTCGGGCGACACGGCCGAGTTGACGAGTCGGCACCGGAGTACGTTCGCGGAAATGTCGACTGGGGCGCCGGGCCGCGCGCCGTTGCAAGAACCTGATCGCCGGCGCGAAAAGCGACGCGGCGATGAACGGACGATTCAGTGTCGAACCCAGGGACATTCACCGCAGTCGCGTTGCCAGTGTTTGCGGCACCGGATCGCAACGAATTTTTCCAAGCCCAAGCCGAGTGGTATCGAACACCGCGCGTTTGGTCCAAACGATTGACTCCCAGGACAGTCGCCGTACCGAACGCGACGAGAGCAAGGATAACGCGACTTCGCCTCTGCGAAAACGTTGGAACTATTGAGACCTTTTCCACGACACCGGTTAAACCGATACCTGAGTTCAGCGTTGGTCGACCCGAAACCATTTTCTGCGCGTTGGAAAGACGTCAGTGTCGACACGTTCGGACGCCGCTGGCGCTTCTGGCGACAAATATCAAAAACTGCCCAATTGGACATGTCTCGTTCGGTTTATCTCCATAGACGCAAGTTCCCTGGAATACCGGATTCGAGGACACAAGGCGTGGAACTGGGACGGGAACTCAGGAGAGCGCGTGATTGCGGGACGATTTGTAGCTACCCAACGCCATCGACACGCGTGAGAAGTGACAGCGGGTTTCGCGGTTGTTTGTATTCAACGCATTGGATCGAGCGACCGCTGCGCTGTTACTGATTACAGAGGGCGTGTTCGTCTGGCGAAAAACAGGCGGTCGGTGAATCGGTAATCCTCAATCTTCCGTCGCAGACCGTTGCATGCCGCTCGCCAGCATCACGACCTATACGATCAGTGATCCACCAATTGACGAAGCAACGTTTCGTCGTTCGGCGGACAACCAAAACAAAGATGGAGTTCTGTAACCACGTCGCACGATCGGTTTTCCGACGAGTCACGTGCAGTCGCGTAGGCGGCACCTGGTTGGGGATAGTCCCTGTCGCGACCGATGTACACGTGCCAAATCGGAAATGCTGGCGCACAGGCGCGATGTTTTTGCGAGATAACCGTGGGAATGGTGGCATCGCGATCGTTGTGCCGACTCGGAAGACGGATATGGTGCGATCCGTCCGGACGTCGTCACGTCCATTTACGGGTGAGTAAAATGAAGCGTTTTCCTCTCGCTCTGGATTCGCGTGTGTTTCATGCGGGAATCGTCGCAAGGGAGTTCATTTCGCTAGACGGCACGCCAACACCACGGTTGGGCTCGGACGGTCGATCGGCTTTGACGGATTGCCCGAATCCTTCGCATGAAAGTGGACGAGAGAAGCACTCGGTTCGATCCCAAATCGTAAAACACGGGCCTTCGGATATTGGCAAATTGAATCTGGACGATAGAACTCGAGGCTGTTCCGCCCAATTGACTTCGGCGCTGGTGCCACCGCTTTCATCAACGGCGCTACGCTCGACCGCGACATCGAGCGCTCGACCGTTTTGCGAATGTATCACATCCGACCGAGAAAACGATATCCTCGTGTGGGAATCCACCGGTCCCGCGGAGAACCCAACGCGATGAGTTGATCGGACGGTTTATTTGCGCGCATATCGATCGCCGGCCACGCATTTACGTGTCAGTGATTGTCAGATAAAATCCATAACCAGGATACGTTGTGTCGCTGGCAGCGAAAACGTGATATGCGTCGTGATATTCACGAACTTATCAGATTGGGTTCGTGATGGGAAGAGATCGGAATCATCGCTCGGTTCCTGCAGGTCGCTTGGTCTTACGTTCAGCCTAAACTGGAGCGTCGGGCTCGGATAGCGTCGGCGTGAGCGTAATAAAGGTGGAATAGTCAAAGGCAGCACAAAAAATTCATGTTCGTATGGCCGCCTCCGTCGGATTTACGCCCGTAAAGCTTAGATTGCGACGGACAAACTCGCTCATTTCACGAACAAAGATGAGAGTTATTGCCAAACGTGCGATTCGCGTGCGAAAGGTCTCGCGACTCGTTCATCATCGCTTGCCGTTGCGAGAGATGAATGAAATATGGACGTTGGTTAGTGGGAATTCGTGAAACTTTTTTGATCCATTGATCGGCCACATTTGATGTTTTTTAACGGCACGCCGACGCGGATCAGGAGGCATGCGGTTGACGCGGGATCACCTCCGAGAGAGCGGTAGAGTGGTGGAGTGAAAGACCATCGGAAAGGCGGAGGAGGAGAGGGATGTGCGTTCCGGTACTGGATACGATCATAGTCGGGTAGGGACTCGATGCTATTGGATATAGGTCCAGTGGGCGATGAATGCAGGGCCATAGCGGTCGTGCGACGCTGTAGCTCAACTTGCGGAAGCTTACGCCGTCGTGGGCATGAGCGGCAGAGCACCGATCAAACACCCGTTCTTAAACGCAGTCAGAGACGGAGTGGACTTCCCGGTCCACCTTTCGCATCTCCAAAAAACACAACGAGCCGCGTCGACACCGCCCGGTCGACGATCGCTGTTTTGAACCTGTTCGAACGGAGAGTTCTGCAACGCCACGACGTTGCGGTCCGGGGACCGTCATGCGTATCCCCAGATTTTAGGTAATACGCGACCGCACCTGCGTTGTCTACAACCACCAACTCGATCGTTCCGCAGGTCGGGAGATCACCGGTTGCAGGAATTTGCCGGTCGAGCGTCTTGTCGTACCTCACCATAGAGACCCTTGGTTGAAACGCAGGAGACGCCACGACACGTTCGCTGAGGTAACTCAGTTGCGCCGCCATTCCCTGAGCGGTTTGATTGAGCGATCGATTTCTGGTGTAGCGCTCCGCACGGCGTTGTTAGTTCCGCGTTGAGGCGTTGTTGTCGGCTTCGGCGCTTTGCGATTCCCGTTCGTTGCGTTGGACTTCGGCGACACGAGTTGCTTCCGCAGAGCGACGACTGAGGCTCGCTTCGGTCGGCATGTCGCCTGGCCGTGAATCGGCCAACGCCGCCAATTCACGACGCCGCGAGGGCAAACGGATCATCGCGCTCAACGCCACGACGGCGACCAGTCGGTTCCGACCTGCCAACGCCACACCCACGTTCGAAGCGACAGGGGTGCCAAGGCGGACGCACCGTCGAAGCACCGGTAATTCAATCGGATGCAACTCGCCGCGTTTCCATCCGACGATCGGTTTGCTTTTCCAAACATCGCTGGCACACGCACTGATGTCGCGTGTTGAGGCGAGGGGCCGCAATTTGACGAACGACGGTCGGGTCGAGGTGGACGATCCGCCGATTCGTGTCGAGGTCGCTTCGCCGCGCGCAAACGGTGATTCGCCGGTGAGTATTTTCGCTACAACAACCACGCCGAGTGCGTGAAGCGTCAATGCGGTCCGTGTCGTCAATGTTGCCCGTCGCCTGCTCAGGCGACATGTATTGACGCTGCCGCATTCAACGTTCCGTCTTGCGTTTCGCCCGGAATCGTTGGACCATTATCGCGCCATTGCCGAATTCTATTCGGTTCAAACGAAGGGCACCGGATGGTCCGTTTCCGCTTCGGATCAAAATGATGTTGGCGGTTTGATATACATCGATTGATCAATCCGCGGTCATGGGCCGCCGCTAAACCGGACGGCGAGTTGGGCCCACGATCGAGGACGCCATTCGCGGAGGCACCGGACCGTTGCGTCACGGCCAGCACTGCATTCAGTTGGACCGGGCAGTACCGAACGATGTAAGCGCGGTCACTGTTCCAAAAACCGCATGCGAGATCGGGACCAGGTTGGGGTGCGTTAACTTAGGCCGCGATTCTCCCGCTCGACGTCGAAACGCCGCGCGTGCAAACTGTCAGGTAGCAATTCGGTGAATGCGGCAATTTAATTCGCCACTTCCCGACCGAGACGGGAATTCACGGGCAAACCAAACTGACCGAACCACCTTCCGATGGTACGCGATTAATCCGAAGTGGTCGTCGTATCGCCCGACTCGAAACCTGCAGATCAGTTCACCGTCACCGCTGCCCGGTTCGGCACGTGTGTTATCAGCACCCGGTGATGGACAGATTCCCGAACGGGGCGGGAAATTTGCTTCGTCGGCGAATTCAGAGGAGGGATCAAGGAGCACTGCGATGGAGAGCACGGAAGAGAGCACGGCACCAATGCCGAGCTGATAATTTAGGCCATCGCCGAGTGTTGCGGGCGTCAAAACATTTTTGTTCCTGCGCGGTTTTCACACGTTAGCAAAAAAATTGTCAATCGGAGTTCGCCAAGCGAGCCCGCGTTTGGTTCAGTTAATTCGGTCAACGTCTTTCAGGTCGCTGCGACTGAGATCCCTTCACTCATTGCGGTTTTTTCATTCATTTACAACGGCGTCTTGACCGTCGGCCGCATCTTCTTTCTGCTCCGTGGGATCGCGGACATGACGACACGTCCGACCTGATCACACCGCTGGACGCTACCACCAATCCGCCTTTTTTCCATTGATCGCGAGCGATGTGATGCTGGCACACCTTGGATCATCCGTTGAGCGATCTCGCCACAGCGTCAAACGGCGGCTCGGGCCGATTTCTAAATTACGCAACACGTTGTAACCGGGACAGCGTCAACCCGTGTTGACGGAACAAACGCGACAACGGTTGTCGATCTGGTCACCGACCCGCAAAAATTCACAGCACTTCTTGCTGCGGGACGGCCAAAGGGGATTCGGGCGATGCAGTTCTTGCTGTAGTTTTCATCGTCGTGCGCTCCATTGAAAGGAAAGTGCTTGACGAATCGATTATATTCTAATAAGTATTTTCGACACAACCATCGGACTCTTTGCGGGCGTCGCATATTCTTTGGCATGTCCATCTCACCCGTTCGTGAGTCCACGTGCATTCGCCTACCCGAATCTGTACCCGCGTTGGATTTTCGCGCGCCTGCGTCCGCGTAGGCCGGTTTGCGATGCGACCGCCATCGGGACGCCATCGCGTCCGCCGGTGACCGTCATCCGCGCTCAAAACCGTTTACCAAACGGATCGTCGAGTGGACGCCTACACGGACGCGTCTCGACCCGGTTTACTTGTCGAGTCTGGGCTCGGGTGAGTTGGTTATTTAAATCCGTCACTTCACCGAGGGGCAAGTCGTCGAGCAGGGTGATCTGTTGTTCAGATCGGACCGCGTTCCCTTCGACGCCGCGCTCGACGCGACCGAGGCGGCGAAAGAGTCTAGCAACTCGCAGCGAACCAGGCACGGGCGGGGTTTCGCCGAGCGAAGCGCCATTGCAATCCGGCGGCACGTCAAACTCAGCCGAAACCGACGTGGACGTGCTCGTTCGCTGATGAACCGCAGTTGCGACAGCCAGAGGACTCGACCACGCGAGCGGAATTCCTGGCAAGCCGAAAGCGCGCATTACGGCACGCGGAGCATCGCCAAAATCAATTCCGCCGAAGCGGCAATCGGACCGCCTTGGCCGCGATCGAAAGCCTCCGAGGGCCGGCAATCGAGATGCCCAGTTTGGACCTGGATTACGCGAGCATTCTCTCCCTGTCACGGACGGGTCCGCGCAAAGTACGTCACCCGAGGGAAATTCTCGTCATCGCGGACCGGCACACCGACCCTGGCTCACCACCATCACTCGGTCGATTCCGATCTATTGCACGTCGACGCGAGCAGAGCAGGAAGTATTGAAAACATCAGTCTGGCTCGCTCGGAGGACGCGAAGTTCCCGTGACGCAAAAGAAAAAACCCGGTCTATCTTGGTTTGGTCGATGGAGCCCGGTTTTCCAATCGCGGGTACATCGATTTTTTCGACCAACCGGATCGATTGCGATACCGCGAAGCATGCGGGGTCGCTGGCGTTTTTTCCACCGAGATCAGTTGTTGTTCCCCGGAGTGTTCGCCCGCGTGCGAACCCGGGCAGTTCGGCCCTACGATGCCGGTCTGATTTCCCCGATTCGCAATCGAACGACCAATCCTCGCATAACGTTTACATCGTTAACGCGGTGTTGATCGGCGACGAAGCGATGACAAAAACCGGATCCGTCGGTCGATCCGGGTTTTGCGACGTGATCCGCAAGTGGACTCAGGGGATCGGTCAGTGCAGTCATTGCGGCTCATCGAATAGGTCGTGTATACGCAAGCCGCCCGGAGTTAACATACGCCGTACGAAACGAACACCGTGGCACCCGGTCGATCATTGTTGTTCCTACGACGGATCGTTCCACGCCTCCGCACAGAGATCCCGTTTGAAATTCTGGTTTGAACGGCCTTGGTGTGCTGTCGTTCCTATTGTTTAGTCGGAGGGATCACTATTCACGTTGGCGGTTTGCAATATCCCGACGTCGCCCGCCGACGATCGTGGTGCGGGCGAGTTATCCGGGCGCGACGGCCCAAGTGAATCGCCGACAACCAGTTCGCACGCGATCGAGCAGGAAATGAACGGCGTCGGACAACTGTGTACATGGAATCGTCGTTCGAGCGGCCGGACGGACGATGCAGTTGACCGTCACGTTTGAACTCGGCACGGATCTCGACGCGCCCAGGTGGCTCGTGCAAACCGGGTCGCGGCGGTCGCGGAACGCGATTTGCGCCGAGCAAAGTCCGCAAATCGGCGTGGACCAAACCAACAATTCCGACATGCTGATGCGTCGGCATTTGAATTTCGCCCCGGATGATGACGTCGCGAAGAATTGTACTTAGCCAATTTCGCGTTCCTACGCGTTCGCGACGCGTTGTTGAGGACTCGACAGGGTCGGTGACATTCGCATCGCCGCCAGG
>Ga0163217_1109705_pt1 | contig 11083 bp, 13 predicted proteins | sample SynspAceP_FD_185933 | JGI IMG/M metagenome (GOLD analysis project Ga0163217, IMG submission 185933) | Saline lake microbial communities from Ace Lake in Antarctica - Synechococcus sp. Ace-P (PacBio error correction) | ecosystem: Environmental > Aquatic > Non-marine Saline and Alkaline > Saline ... | reverse complement strand
TCCCCAACGGGCGCAGAATTGCGGTGTTTTTTGTTTTTCGAATCGGGCTGCGGACGTGTTAGATACACGACGTCGTCAAATAAGGGAGGTGTCCAGTCTCCCTAGGCCGACCCCGCACCTGGCACGCTTCAAAGCGTTGCGACGCAGGCACGAAGGAGAGCCCGGAGAGAAATTTTATTCTGGAAAATCATCCAAACCGTAGAGCAGATCATCAGATGCCGAAAGCCAAGCGGTTTTCTCATCTTCTTGCTGCTCGCGAGCGAAAGCCTGCTCCCGCTGCGGACCCACCGGGTTGGGGCCGGGGCAGCGGGCACCGCCTCTGCTCGCGGTGGTTTTTTAGGGCGCAGCGGATTGGGTTGCGTTGGTTAGCGGACGGATCGAGTCGCGCTCCCCCGGCGATTGAGTACGATCTGGGATCGCGGGACCTCGCAAATCGACGGCCAATCGGCCATTCGTGGTTGAGTCCGGAATACGGTTGTTTCGGCGGCGTGGACGGCCGAATGCCTCGCGATGGCGGGGCCCGATTGCACGCTTACGAGCGCGACACGACATCGACAAAACATTGCCCCGCCCGGATGCGTTTTGATTGACGGCGGCGTCGTCGTCGGGGATGCCCGTCGCTTAGGTGAGCTGCGCCCGCAGGCGGATTGAAACCCATGCGATTCCCAGACCCGGTGACTTTTTGGTTTTCGACTCGACGAGGCATCTGGAGTCTTTGCGTTGGGCAAATCGGGCAGGGGTCTCTCGGAGCCAGCGCCGTCTCTTCGAGCCGCGGTTCCCCATCCGGCCCCGGCCGATCGCGGAGCGCTACGATCAGGTTTCGGCGACCTGTTTGACGAACCTTTGCGACGATTCTGCCGTCCAAAACAGTCGTTTGAGGCTGGGCCGTTTTCCGCGTTGCATCCGTGGAAACCTAACCTGCCGGTGGACGGACCGAATTACCGAAAAACGCGGCCGGGGGATGTACGAAATGCATGCAAGGAACTGGGGCTATAGGGATCTCGTCGGCATGAGCACGCGTGCGGAGGTGGCGATTTTAGGCCAGTGCGGGGCGGGAGATGCGGACGTTGGCGATCTCGGCGTGTCCACGAAACCAGGCGCCGACTCGCGCGACGGCAGCCCACAAAAGCTCATTCGCCGTCTCGATGGATGCCGGTGTGGAATTTTTGGGGAAAAAAAAATTTACGGGCGATTGCCCACTCGCTTGCCCCGAAAACAGGGAACCTACATTGAATGAACGAAGATTGAAAAAAGCCCGACCATCGGTATTGTGCGATTTGCAGAAGCTCTTCGCTCGCCCAATTGCGAACGATCGAGCATCCGATCGACGTCGATCGGCCGCCGGATCTGGATCATTCCTGCGCAGGTGACGATCTCTCTTCGTGGGTGGAGTTGTTGGGTTTGCCAGGGCCAGCATTTCTGTTGGGATTGGCGTATTGACCAATTTCGGTTCGTAATTTCACTCGCGGTCCGGTGATCTCGGTGAATTTTCGCGTTACGCCCATTTTCGCTGACGGGATTTGACGTTCACCTCGAGGGCAAGTGCAGGGCCCGGACGCTCGAGGGCGTGGCCGAGAGGTGCGATGCTGGTCGGGCCGGGTTGAGCTTTTGGTTGGTTCGGATCACCGGCGGCGGGCCGGGTGCGGGCGCTCGGTCGGCGATGACCGGCGGCGACGCTCGCCGGTGTACGGGTCGGCCGGAGCGCGAGGTTTCGTTGCGGCGATGCGGGATTGGACCAGCCATTGTTCGTACGCAGGCAATGTCGGTGCGGACAACCGGGCGCGGGGGCAATTCGCGGGGGCACGATCCGGGTCGTGGCGGGGACGCGGGTGAGAACCTCGAGCGACGCGACTCAATAATGTGACGGTTTTCTGGCGAGGCAAAGTCGGCCTCGCTGGGCCCACGGTGTGATCGAGGCCGCCGCTGCTGAAAAAACGCCGAGCAGGTTCGGCTTGGGGTTGTTGCTGATGAGTGCGTCCGGGAATTCAGGCGGCAAATGCAGCCGATTATTTCGCGCGGATCATCCCGGAGGCTCGTTGAAAAGCGAGGAGGGGCCGGGCCGGGAGAAGGGTGGCGGGCCGAACTGGCGTTAGGAAACTTGCATTTATTCTTCGCCCGTGAAAACTAAAAAAAAAGGGCTCAAGTTTCGCTTTGCAGACGTTTCATTGGGGTTTGTGACCCTACGGTTCGCCCGATCACGGAGTATCCCCGTTCGCTGCTGCCGGTGCCGTGTCGCTTGAGTTGAAGAGATACACTTTGAGCGACGCTTTGAGATGGCACTTCCTTTTTCATCGACATCAAGGAGGGGACCGAATCGTGGCGGACTCCAATCCGGGATGCATCGATCCACGCCCGGTGTTGCCCAGCGAACGCGTCAGGACCCGCTTCACTTTTCTAGTGAGTATTGGCCGGCTCTCCCGCTTAACTCGCGGCCGGCTCCCTCGCCGTCAGCCGATAGCGGTTGTTGCTAATTCAGTTCGGAAAACTGGCCCCGCCCCTGCCGAGCGATGCAGCCGATCGTGGTCCGGAACTTGATCGCTTCGCGGGTGTCCCGGGGTTCGTTTCAAGTCGACGTGCCCAGTCCGAACCCGCAAATCGTGCGTTCGCAATATCAAATCCGTTAGCACCGCCAAACCTGATTGGTTGGTTGGCTGAGGCAACCCCGTCGCGAAGTCACGGGCGTTTGGCGGCGCCTCAATCGGTATCGACAATTGCGTGGCGGGCGTTTGCAAAGCAACCGGATCGGTGAGAAAGTCGTCCCCAACGGCCGGAGCATCCAAGAAACCTTGCAAACCCGAATTGGGCTCCGCTGACGGGCAATGTAGAGCGGTCTGAAGTTCGTCGTCGAATCGCTCGGGTGCCCGCCCGCGGCACGGAAGGCTGGCCGCCCCGAGCAAGCCAACAATAATCAATGGCAATCCACTCCGGATCGCTGGCGTTCGGTCCGAGGACCAAACACAGGGCGCTCCGCGTGAACTCGCAAACATTCGTCGTCGAAAGCGATTGACCGAACGTGACGCTCGCCGACGCGGTTGAACGGGCGGGCTCATGCGGCGACGTTCGGTTTGCGTGTTACGGACGGACGCCGGGGTACGGCGCGGGGGAACGGGAACGATACATTCCGACGTGCATGGGGAGTAGGCCCTTCGTCCTGACACTGCGGCTCACTTGTTTTCGCGACGGGGAAGCAACGACCCCAAAAATCCCGAAGTCGACCATTTTCGTCGGCGGGGAACGGAAAAACCAGTTCATGGGGAGGAATGAATCGACATCGACGCACGGCGACCGTTGACATACGACTCGTTCGCGATTCGCCCCGGAGGCATTGCCCGTTTTCGACCAGTTCCGCGTTGGATTCACGGGCGAGTCGCAAAAAATTGAAAGGTCGGCGGGAACGGCGTTCAGTATTTCGGTTGCGGACGGGGCGAACCCACGTTCCGCGGACGTGACACTCGCAGATCACCGCGTGAACAAGTACAATCAAAACATCGGCGGCTCGAATCTTGAAATTCTCGCGTGCACGATCGACGGACGCAGCGGCGGCGGGTTGTTCGACGAGCAAGGCGTGCTTGGTTGTGCGATCTGCAATGGCCGCGCCCGATTATAATCGGAACAATCGGAATTTACAAACGCCGTCCCCCTGGAGGCGCCATCCACTGGCACTCGACCGGCGCACGGTTTGACGCGGTTGTACGACCCCGAGTGCGGGCCGACGCCGTTGCGTGAACCAACACACCGCCACCGTCGGCGCACGGAAGCGATGACGCAATCGCTGCCCGATGGCCACGACGAATCCAGTTCGGCGGCAAACGATTCGCGCGACTAGATGGGGCAGCAGGGCGACGGGGCCGACCGAGATGATTCGTGAGTCCTGCGAGTTTCCCAGGCGGCAACGGCCCGCCGAAGACAAGTCATTGTTCACGTTGGAACCCGGCCCGGCACGCTTCCAAACTGGGGTGTGCAGCCAGATCCGCCAAGGCGGCACGACGCACTGAGACGACAGCGGAGAACAGCTGGAAAAAGGACGGTTTAATTCGCTGAGCGGAAAGTCGTCAGAGACTTTTCGTTTCAGTTGTGATTCGTAAACTCTGACGTGTTTCCCGCTACGCTCATCTTCAATTCGCGGTCGTTGAGGACCGTTCGGACTTTGACATCCGATGTGCGAATTGCTGCAACCTTTTTCATGCTTACTTTTCGTTTTATCTTTCGAAACTGTACCGGAGCTTGCATCGTTCAAGTTCTCTGAATTGTCTTCGGACCAAAAAACTGCGTCGCCAAATTGGCTTGGGGGAAAGGCGCACGTCTGATGTACCTCGCGTTGATCCAGTGACGGGGGAGTACTCACCCCGCCTAAACAGAAAAGCGCCCGGGCGTTCTTTTGCAAAGCTGGGTCAAAACCCGCCGATCTGCCTCAACGCCGGAGATTCCGCGGGATAAAGTCCAAAAAATCCCGCCTCACCCGGACTCAACGAAGGCCGGCCGAGAGCGACGACCGGTTGCTGGAAATGACCGGATTGCGGGGCAACCTGGTGGCTGAGAAAACTCCGCTCCCTTTCACGCCGAAACTTCATCGGCAGGATGTGCTTCAAGGGCCAGCGTCCGCGGAAGGTTTTCCGATGTCGACATCCCATGGGGTCTTTCGCCGCTTAACGTTTCATTCGCTCACGATCCTGCTCGACGACCTCGGTGTCGGTTATGAGCTGGAACCCGAAAACGAATTCAAAAGAACGGCGAGCAGGGTCTACACCCCCCCACTGCAGTCCAAAGCACACTTCCCCGGTCGGCAGTTGACCGTCTTAACGCTCCCTCCGCTGCTTGCGCGCGTTCCGGTTCCGATGTTCGATCCACGGGCAAACGATCGAGCGAATCGGATTGAAACGAACTCGAACGAGCTGATCGCGAACATCGAACACGAAATCGACAGCAAACGCTCCAATCCGTTCGGCCTATCCGAGATGGACCCTGCCCGGAAATCGCATGAACGTGATCCTATCGTTGCTCATTAGGACCGATTAGTTCAGTGATAGCACGCGTACTCCGAGGACTCGCGATACACAAACCTCCGTTGGCTCGGATTTACGCGGAAGGCGTACGCGTGCTCGGATATCCGGAACTTATTGACGAGGGCTGTTTGGCGCTGGTTCTCCGCGGCGACTATCGAAGGGATAGTCTCCATGAATCCGTAACGGCCCACGAGGAAATGGTTCAGGTCGGCTCGCGTGGCGCTTGCTCCGGCCAACGCGTACAAGCACAGGCGATCGATCCGGGGCGGACCCCATGAGTTGCGATATGCCGGCGTATGGGACGGCACTCGAACGGGTTCATTTACCGAGCGGAAAACAGCGCATTGGGCGATCGCTATCACGATGCGATTGCTCACAAAACTGTCTCGAATCACACCGAATCGGAGCCCCGACATCGGCGGCGGTTCACCCTTCGCATTCACTCTATGAAGACCTGCTCCGTGCTCCCCGCGAGTGCGGACGCGTATGGACGTGTTCCCGGCGCCGTTTCGTGACGAACCCGAACAGGCGCTCGATTACATCGAAGGTTATCGAGACATGTTCTCATGAGGGGAACCTCACGGTAGGCGAGTCTCTCCTGAGACTCGTTTTAGATTCGCAAATACTATTGAGCCTGGCGGAGGTCCGCTTTTTGGTGGTTAGCGGGACAGGTCGGCGTTCGGTAAAATTGAGTTTACTCTGCGACTGGCGTTTAAGCTATCGTGTCAAGGAGTTGTGACCTCGCAGCGAAGTTGCTCTTGAGAAATTTGACATCATGGACAGATTGCGTCAGTGCACCTTCAGTGATGCGCCTTGCCGATTAGCGATAACCTTGGTTTTTACAGAAATCTGAACCGCCGGTCGAATCGCCTCGTTCCCAGGATTGTTTTCAGAAGCCTACGTCGCTGTGCCACAAAAAATGTTCAGAAACCTCGTTGCAATACATTCACCAGTCCGTTTTGGACCAAAGCGTCGTGCATCCGCGTTGTGTCCAGTCGTTAAGCGAGGCAAGATTCACCAACCGGACCTTGAAGCCAGTGCGACTCGGCTCGCGTCGGTTCTACCTGTGACCAGCCAGTCGCTATCGCGTTGGAACCAATGCAAGGCTTTTTCGCATTCCCGTGTAAACGACGGCACAGCTGGCCCTCATTGTCCTGGGGTTTCTAACCGCCCGGCGACGATTCTCCATTTGCTCATTCCTCAGCGTTGTTTGCTCCACCGACGCGACGTCGCGCGAGCAAAGCGCGGCCAAAACACTTTTTGCGTTCATCCCGGCGGGCAGCGGAAGAAAATCGTTACCGAGCTCCACAAAACTAACCTTCTGTCCGCAAATAAGATATGGTAAACTAAACAATTCTTGGGGTCTCTATGGGGTTGATCGATGTGCTGGTGCTGGCCTCTGGCACCTCGTTGGCTCTCACTACGCATGCCTTTTCTCAGCAGCTTCTCCTCTCGGCCTCCGACCTGCATAGGCTTCTATCGCGAACGAAGCTCTGCGGTCATGATCTCTCCGCCGAAATCGGCTGCTTGTTGCCACAGAGAATCGAGACGCATCTCAAGCAACAACCCAACCGAAATTGCTCGCGTTTCGCAGCGGCGCCTCGATCACGACCGGGGTGGCAGCGAGGCGACTTTGACTCGCACTGGAAAAACTCACATTATTGAGGTCCGATCGCCGAGGTTCTCACCCGCGTCCCGCCCACGGGACCCGTAGTGCCGCGAGGTGCCCCCGCGCCGCGTGTCCGCACCGCATTGCGCGTACGGAAAATGCTGGCACCCGCATCGCCGCACGACGCGCTCCGCGACCCGTTACACCGCGAGCGTCCGCGGTCTCGCCCGCACCGAGCCGCACCGGGCCGACGGTGATCGAACACGCCCGAACGCATACCTCATGCACGCCGTCGCGCACTGCCTCGGAGTGTGAACGTCAAATCCCAGCGAAATGGGGCGAACGCGAAATCACGAGATACCGACCGAGTTTTTGATACCGACCGAATTGGTCAAACGCATTCCCAACGAATGCTGGCCGCCCAAACCCAAAAACTCACCGCGGAAAGAGATCGTCACGCTGCGGAGGAATCGATCAGATTCGGCGGCGAATCGACGTCCGATCGATTCGATCCATTCCACGCAATTTGGGCGAGCGAGAGCTTTCTGCAAATCGGAAACGATGGTCGGGACTTTTTTTATCTCGATTCATCATGAGGTTCCCTTGTGTTTTCGGGGGCAAGCGAATGTTGGGAAATCGCCCCCGACAATTTTTTCCTCAATTCAAAACCGGATCCATCGAGACCCCGGCGAAGACTTCCGTGGCTCGCCGTCCCCCGGGCGGGGGCGAGTCCGGCACCGCCATGTTCGTGACACGCCGATTTCGCAACGTCGGATCCCCGCCCGATGGCTAAACCCACCTCCGGACCGTGTCAGCCGACGAGATCCATGCCCAATGTTTCTCATTCATTGAACATTCCGCCCGCGTTTACGTTAATTCGGTCCCGTCACCGCCAAGGTAGGTTCCACGATGCAACCACCAGCTCAGACTGGTTTGGACGGCAATTCGGCAAAAGTTCGTCACAGGCGCGAAACTGATCGTAGGCCCGATCGCGGGGCCTCGAGGGGACGGCTCGAGAGGACCCTGCTCGAGAGACCTGCCGATTTTGGCGCCAGCACAGGACTCAGTGATCGTCGATCAAAAACCCAAGTCACCGGTCTTGGAATCGCGGTATCAATCCGCCCGCGGCGAGTCAACCACGGACGGCATCCGGACGGACACGCCGTATCACCGACATCGGGGCGGGTTCATTGTTCGATGTCGTGTCCTCGTAAGCGTGCAATCCGGCCCGCCATCGCGAGCATTCGCACGCGCGAAACACCGATCCGGAATCACCACGATGGCCGTGCGTCGATTTTGGCCGAGTTCGCGATTCGATAGTACTCAATCGCGAGGCACGACTCGATCCGCTCGGGCCACGCACCAATCCCGCTGCTAAACCACCGCGAGCAGAGGCGTGCCGCTGCCGCCCCAACCCGGGTGGGCCGCGCGGCCAAGTTGCTCGCGAGCAGCAGAGATCGAAAACGGTTGGTCAGGGCATCGATTGTTTGTCACGTTGGCGATGATTTCAGAATTAAAATTTCTCTCCGCTTCTCGGCCTGCGTCAGCCTTGAAGAGTTCCGAGAGCGGGGTCTGCTAAGGGAGACTGAACCTCCCTTGATGACGACGTCAGTGTATTAACGTCCCGCGCCATTCCCAAACAAAAACCGCCATCTCGCCGTTGGGGACTGCGTCGAATCATGCTGAAATAGCAATATCGATTACGTGCGCGACGTTGATTGTAAAGAGTATTCGGTGTTTTAGTGTTTTGGGCTTCCCGTTTAGCCGGACCTTTGCGATTTTTCCGATCGCGCTCTCATCGTGTGGAATAGAATTTTGATCCATTCCCACCACGATGATCGAGGCGCTTTCGCCTCCGAATACACCGGTTTTTTACAGATGCACACGTTGTCGGCATCCCGGGGACTTCTTGTGTCAACGTGTGCTCAGCTTAGGTGATGTAGATGAAGTTGGAGGAAATCAGGAAATTATCCGGTATCACGTGCCAACATCGACTCGGGAAAACCACACTGGAGCGAACGCATATTTGTTCTAACAGGCCGAATTCACAAATCCCCGAAGGACGTTGCCGCGGTGGTGTGACGGCGCAGGACGATGGAATCACATGGAACTTCCGAAAGAGCGCAGGGATCACGGATACCCCAGCGCCGCCACGAGCGTCAGTTCAAGGTTTCACATTCAACCTGTCGACACCCCCGGCCCATGGACTTACGTCGAAGTCGAACTCCTCGGGTGCTCGGACGGTGCTGTGCTCCGTGTTGTGCAGCGTCGGGTGTGCAAGCCAATCCGGATCACGGATTCGGACCGGCAATGAAACGGTATCAATTCGCGGGCTCTGCGTTATCATAAAATGGACCGTACCGGTGCCAACCCGCGCCGACGTCACGAGCAAAACTCCGCACCAAATCGGGCGGGATTGCGTTCCTCGTCCAGTTCGTCGGTGCCGGAAGAGATTTCCGCGGAGTTTGGTCCCGATTTGAATCGAAATTGAAGCATACACGTAGTTACAGAAGGCGATCAAGGCGAGAAGTCATCACCTCCGGAAATCCAGTCGGACCTTCCAAGACGAGGCCGCGATTCTCGTATTCGCTGTGACTCCGCTGTCAATTTACGCGACGAAGTCAGTGGGGAACTGATGGCTCAGCCGAGAGGAAGTCCCAAGGACTTATCTACAAAAGTGCGTTCCAGCCACGGTCAACGGTGATTGCAACGCCTGTTTAATGGGCAGTGACTACAAAATAAAGGCGATCCCAGCCGCTGCTCGATGCCGGTCACCGATATCTACCCAGTTCTGTGATCGGAATCTACGGACGCGACGCTCGACGAAGGAAAGAGATTGAACTTCCCGATATCGCAAACCTTTTGTCGGCATGGCGTTCAAGATCGTTGAGATCGTTCGGTCAATTGACTTTTCATGCGTGTTTACCAGAAGGCACGATCCAAAAAAAAGGCGAGCCTACACGAATCAAACGCTCCACCAAAAAGGAACGGTTTAGCAGCATCGTTGCGAATGAACAGCGAGAAACGCTGAGGAAATCGGAACGAGGCGCACGCCGGTGCATCGTCGCCGTCGCATGGGGATCGATTTGCGCCACCGCGACACTACTGGAACGAAAGTGCTTACGCGACCTCGAATCGATGTTTCGTGCCAGATCCCGTCATCAAAAGTCGCCGTCATTCCAAATTGAATTCGCGGCGGACGGCGACACAAAATGAGCAGGGCCCTGCAAGCTTCCGCCAAGAAGGACCCACGATATCAGCGTCTCACGACGAGGAACCAACGGATCCTGATCTCGGGATGGGTATGAGTTGCACTTGGATTTACATTCGAACGTATTCGCGCGAATACGCCGGTCGAAATCGAACAGTCGGTGCTCCAAGTGTATTACCGCGAAAGTCCTACAGGACGGTCAAGCTACATTAAAACAGAGGCAAACGGATGGTTCAGGGCATATTCGCCCACTCAAGGGAACGCTCATGCCGATCGAATCGGACAGCCGAAGAACACTTCGAGTTTGTGAGAAAAAGGTTCGAGTCTGAGCGGACGGATTCGAAAACAGTACATACCTGCTGTCGAAAAGGTTTCGAGCAGAAGCATCAGAAATACATGGTAACAATAAGGTTCGCGGATTTAACCGTGGTGGCACGTCGATGAACTGATCCAACGGAAGTTATACGAGGTCGACTCCGAGCGAAAAGGCGGTTCTACACCGCCGCGAAGGTTGCTTCCGCCGGGTACTTCAAGCAAAGCCGACCGAAACTCTGACGATCATGAAGGTTCGAATCGAACAGTGGCGAACACCTTCAAGGAACCGTCACGGGGGACGTCATTCGTCGTCCGTGGGATTCATGACGGTACACGATTTAACAACAAGCTATGACCGTGATCGTTGTCGAAGTGCCGATGGCAGAAACCTTCCGGTTACGCACCGGGAACATCCGCCAGCATGAGGCTAGGAAGGTTCAGGTATGTATTTCGCGAATGGAATTGTGGAAAATTGATATGTTATTCGCAACGCCGACAATCCAGAGGACATCATTGCGAAGCAAACCGCCCGAAATCGTAAAGTGATAAGGTTAAACGGCGCGATTGCCGCGAAGAACTCCAATCACGAAGCCAGAGTGCAGTCTTGGCTTTTTTTTGGCTCATCGATTGAAGCGTCGGTTGGGTTTTTGAAGGCGTGGATTCCCCCCAGTGTATTCCACCGATTGGTTTGTGGTGCCGTCTATCAGCTGTTACATGCGTTTTGATGGAAACGAAGTGAACTTATTTGAAATTTAATTGCAACGGGGCCATGCCTTCACAAACTCGCCCGGACGACGCGCCACGCTTCCGCGGATGGAACCTTTTGTGCCACTTTTTTTGCATCTCAAAACTCAAACTTTGCGCAAGTTGTACTGTTCCTTTTGATGAGCCCGGTTAGGCAACGCCTTGCGAAGGCATTTTTCCAATAGAAGTATAACCGAGTGT
>Ga0163217_1085751_pt1 | contig 11083 bp, 16 predicted proteins | sample SynspAceP_FD_185933 | JGI IMG/M metagenome (GOLD analysis project Ga0163217, IMG submission 185933) | Saline lake microbial communities from Ace Lake in Antarctica - Synechococcus sp. Ace-P (PacBio error correction) | ecosystem: Environmental > Aquatic > Non-marine Saline and Alkaline > Saline ... | reverse complement strand
TGTTATATGTGAGTTGCAGCGCGGATGTTCGATTGGCGGTCTCCAGTTACAGGTCGACCGCTTTGATGTGGTTAACAGGCGTGGTTTGATTGTCGGGCACGGTGGCGGCCTGATTGGGCGATTTTTGTGGATTTTGGTCTGAGATCAGGGGTCGACTGGACTCCCGGATTGTGGGGGCTGAAAGCTTGTATGTGGGCAAGACAAATTAGAGTGGCCTGAATCGGCCGGAGGAATTATCCGGACATCTCTCGCGCTAGGCTCGCGGCAACTCGAGCTCTGAGTGAAGGATTTCATGGGCTCGTGATGGGTAGTTGCGTTATCAAGGGTACGTACGTAGGCGATGAAAAGAATAGTGCGCAGGTTTGAATGTCTCGTTGGAGGGTTCCTAATTAGATCAGGTAAACCCGGTTTTTTAAAAGATGGGTGGTATCTTGTTGGACGGTATTGTCATAGCGATTTTTGAGGGTGTCGGGGTTGGTTGTTTTTGTTTTTGACATGGACGGCTGTGACCTGCGCCAGAGGGTGGAAGAGGTCGTTGTGTTGTAGGACTCCGATACTTTTGCCGCCGCTTTCTGCCTTCATGACCGGTCTAAAGCATGCCAGTTAGAGATGTTTGAGGAGACAGTGTTGCAAGATGGTGAATCCCGTTGAGGGGGTTATCGGAAGGATGATCGGAGGGAGTGGGGATGTCGGCTTTTGTAGTAGGCTGGGCCTATAAGGATCAGGGTTGATCAGTTTGTTCGAGATGTTTATTGCCGAGATGTGTATCGGAGGTGTGTGGTTAGGGGTATGCGAAGAAATGTCCCGGGAGGTGCAGCAAGCTCAACGGGGTTCAAGGATGCTTCTCTTTTATAGAATGAGTTGTGCGGGCACTTGGCTAAGGATGTTAGGGTGCTATGTGATCTCAATTGGGTATGAATAAGGACGAGAGTGGAAGAAGCAATGGTTGGTGATGAAGTTGTAAGGTTGTTTCATTTTGGTATTGAGGTAGTCCAAGTGAATGGTGGTTGGATTGGCTACGATGAAAGATCGACTTTGGGCTAACGTTTTCGCTTTGGAAAGTCAGAGACAGCCGAGAACTAAGATTGGGATCATATTCCCGCGGCACAAAGCTTAACGTTCAGCTGGAGTCCAATGTGATTGACCGAGCAGAGCATAGGTGCTACCGTTTCCGGAGGAGACTTGTAGGGGATTCCCTGTCCGTTGAAACTTCATAGGATCTTGGAGTGAGCATTTCATTCCCGAATGATTGGGCTGGTGAGAGATAAGTCGTTAGCAGGTTCGGGCTTGATGAGGGCAGGGGTTGAATTGATAGACGTTGGCGGGGAGTTTTCGAGTTTGTTCGGTGAGTAGTGGTCACGGAAAGATTTAGCAGATAGGTGAGTGAGATTTGCGTGCGGATGAGTTAATGTGTTCGTGGAAGTCGGACGCAGGATAACGGTTAGTGGTCTTGTGGTGTCTTGGGCGACGCGAGCAACTGAGTAGCTGCAGCGCCAGTTCCATCAGCGACCCAAATGAGACCTTTGCGAGTCGTATTATTTCACAAGATACGTGGGTCAGATGGAATGTTTGAGGCAAATGTTTGAGGGACGGGGTTTGAGTGGCAAAAGGTACCAATCGACAGGCGAATGTAGGTGACTTTCGTCAAGTAGGTTGGAGAGGTTAGATAAAGTTTTGGCGAGGGAGGGTAAGGCAGTATTTAAAGCGGCCGGGTTGTGCGATGGCGCGGTTCCCGTGGTGAAGACAGATGCTGCGCATTGGAGGTAGGGTGATACAATAGAACAGTGTGAAAGCGTTTGGTGCGCTTGAGTTTGCGATCTCAGCGTTGTGACGGTAAATTGGGGGTTTGGCGAATAGATAGATGGTGTACCTGGTGGACAGATAATTCAAGGAAAGCCGGCGCATGTGAAATTAAATTGTTCGAATGAAAAAGAAGTGTATGTGCTGGAGATTATCGCGGGTTGCGGGCAGTTTGACGAGATCGCGATTCAATTTGGGGGGAAACATGGGCGCAAGAAAGGATTGATTGCAAGTACGATGGGCATTCCGTTTATGTTTGGGACAATACTGGTGAGTTTGTTGGCCGGTTGAAGTCTTGCCAGCGAATTGTAGCAGAGGACCGATGGCCCTGGTATCCGCGCGGAAACCGTAGGACCGGAGTGTCATCCATACGGTGGGTAAGAACGGCACTGATAGAAGGAATCGGGAAATCGGTTTGTTTGAAGTGGTCGTTATAGACGTGTAGAGGTTTTAAGGATTGTCCGATGAGGTTGGAAAGAGGTTTTGCAGAAGACGGATCGAGTTATGTCGGGGTCAGGTGTTTTACCGGTATTGTTAATCGGGGATATGGCAAGGTATCCGTTGACGAGGTCGCAAACTAATAAGTTTAGTTGCGGTTCGAGGTTCTTGGCTCTAAAGGTGAAATGTGAATCAGCCATGCCGGCGCGGAGTTTGTCAATGGAGTATGGAGAGACCAGGCGTCGGGTTTCTGTGTTTTACAGCTGAAGTGGATTGGAGTAAGCCGAACGTGGAGGGCGTGGGACCAGGTGAGCGCCTGCCAGCTGAGTTTAGGATTGATTTTAGGGTGTTAAGGTGGAATGGGTATTAAAGCGTAAAGTGGGATTTGGGACCGGTTTGAGGACAGGGTGAGGTACGGGGCAGGGTCAGGAGTGGTACCCAGAGGCTAAGTTGCGATCGTCGTTGAAGTGCAAATGACACCGCGTCGAGGCGGAACGCGGAAACCCAGGCAAAGTGGAAATTCCTGTTGAAGCGTTTGGCAAGGCTCTTTGGGTAATGTGCGTGACAGAGACTGGTGCAGCGTATAGTCCGATAATGGTGCCGTGGAACGGATGATGCAGTGTATGGTAGTTGTCGATTTGAAAATTACTTTACCGGATTGGAGGGGGAGGCTAAATACATCGTAGCAGACAGCCAGAGGCATCCTGTAGATGAGTAGAACAAGCCGTTCGTACGGCAGTGTGATGGCGGCAGGGAGCATAGGAAAGTCAATTCAACAGCGACCCGTGGCAAAAAGGGGCGTACAAGGATGGAGGGCGAGCGCCGAGATGTTGTCCTGCATCTTGCACGTAATTGGGTCGCATAGCACGTACAAAAGCAGAGATCGAAGAAGGCAGACAAGGTCCCCAGTATCATGCAGCAAGATTGAGAAGGATCAAGGAGAGTTATCTCTGATCCGGATGTAGCTAAAGACAGAGTTGTGTTGGAAGCTGGATTGGTGTTTGGAAGACGTCAATATTTATCGGAGGTTTCCGGAAACATGTTATACGAAAAAGCCGATTACAGTTTTTGTTGGAGAGAGCTTGGTTTGTCCAAAGTCAAGCAATAGGTACAGGTTGGCCAATTGTGTCGTGCTTTGAGTTAGGTACTTGAGGGTAAATTCGACGTTTAAAGGGTTGTGGTTGCGACGTACGCTTTGAGGGACCGGACCGAGGGTGCTTCCGGGTGTGAAAAGTTGGAGAAGTAATATCTGCGCAGATAGATTGTTAATTCCGATCCCTGAAACTTGACTGAGATGTCCACAGTGGTGTATTTTTGAGCACGTTGTGATTGAGAGTTGCGGCCTCAGTGGGCGTGGGGATGTGGAAGTGAAGATGTAGTTACGATGGGAAGGAAGCTCGTGATTTTTGGAGACGTGGATGTTGCATGCTCATGCCGGGAAAGATCGGATTTGAGCTTCGGATTGTTTCGGAGAGGATGTAATGCGTATTTTGTTTTAGAGGTGGTGAATGTACGATGTCTCAAAGGTGCATTGTGATTTTGTTCGTGAAGGAGTGGGCGAACGGCTTATCAAGGGAGCCCAATGACAATGTGTTACGATTGGGGTCGTGGAGTGATCCGCGAGGCTGTCAGGAAGCCTTGGTTTTGGAAAGTCTGAATTTGCGGACAAGAAAAATGCTAGAGACTTTCTTGGTTCCGGGTGTGGGCGGAAGGTGGGATGGACCAGCAAGCGGGCAAGGGAAGATGACGGAATGGGTATTTTGGTGCTTGCGTCTACGAGAACAGTACACCGGTGGGGGCGGCGGGCACAGCGACCCGTGTATCCTGATGAATGGGAGTTACTGGGCAAGATGTGTCATTGACCGTAGTATTCGTGCCTGAGGGTAGGTTTGCAGACTATCCCCGGACTCTGAGTTGGCCTGTCGTGGCGATAGGTCCGGTTATTTATTGCGTTGTTGGTGTGCAGGGAAGCAGAAATCGATCGGAAAGATTCTCGGGTATGGCGGAGTGTGCACGCATGGTGAGGTTGTTGGGGGATGTAGTTGTTTGCCGGAATGGTGATGAAGCAGCGGGCGGGATGCCTGTCACCGATGGTGGCATCGAATTCCCTACTGCATGCAGGCAGCGCATGGCGACGTTTGTGTCGGTGAGTCCCACGGCCCGATGTAGGGTAGTTAGAGGCGATTGGATCCTGCCAGCAGGGCGATTAGATCATGGGTGCGTTACATCCAGACGTGTGGGGTGCAAAGGTAGTGACCGTGTGGAGCAGGTGAACCAGGTTGTCAATTGGCGGCTTCTTTGCATGAACCGGTTTGAAGCACGCCACTATTGGGCCGCTTGGTGTGATTCACAGATGTATTGATACGCGATGGGGCGTGCAGTGTGCATACGGGTTGGCTAACAGCACACACGGGAGCGATTTGGATTATTGGTCACACAAGTAGAGGTTATACCGGCGATCTGTGACGATGTGGCCTTTTGTTGCTGAATAAAAGGCGGGAGGGCCCGTGGATGGTGGGGCGTTTATATTTAATTTGGGGGATTGGTGAATGCTCGGATGCTGTGGGATAGCATTGTTTGTTTGGGTAGTTGTTTACTTTATGGCTACGTGGTGGTCTGCGTGGAGCAAGTTGGCCCTTTGTATGGCAGCGAACCCGTTTGGCAGGTGTTCACGGAAACCTGTGGTGTATCCGGACTTGTTGCTGTAGCTCGTCATTCTGTTGGACTTTGATAAAAGGGGCACCTCTGGCGAGATGGATCCGCGTGTTGCGTTAGCAGATGGGAGCGGTGCTTGATTGTGGGTTGATGGTGGCCTTGGTGTGCTGGGCGTTGGTTTCTTGGATACCCAAGTCTTTCTGGTCCCGGATGTTGTGCGACGCGCTCCGCGATTTGACGCGCTATACATATGGCTGTGATTATAGGCGCCCGTGTGAGGCGGGAGAGCGGTAGTGGATTCTCGCTGCCGGTTACCATCCGTACCGAGCGCCTTTCTATATGTGTGTGTGTGTGTCGTAATCAGGTGCACTACAGACGTGCTCACCTCACTCGAATATATAGATTGATATTTATAGAGAATGTTATATAGTGAAGGATCCGACCTACATACTGGGTGTCGTCTTTCTTTTCTTTGTTGTTGTGGTTGAGGCGCATAGAGTCCGTGGCTGATCATGAAGCCGCTCTCTCTCCCGTGGTCCGCATAGGTCTCGCCTCTATCTGCCAGGTGGCCCACACAACAACAGACTATTATTAGAGAATTGAGAGACGTTGCCTCCAAGAACGCGATGGAAAGGGAGAGAAAAATCACCCGCAGGATTTGTGCATCAGATACAGATTGGTCCCCGCATGTTAGAGAGGAAAACAGGGCAGTTCCACTCATTGCGCCGGTTTTTCAAAGCTGCATGCAGATCAAAGGCGCAGAAAGACAAGTGGTTGATCAAGACCCACAGGGGCGCGGAAAGGAGCAGTAGGATAACGCAGCTTTCCAAGACGATGCCGGTTGTTATCCGTAGAACGAGGTGATAGATTCGTCATCCTTGTTCCCTTTTTAGGAGACGATGACGGCAAGAGATGCGAGTGAAAGTGTCGTGGTTGTGAATGTTAGAGCGGGAAACCTGGCCGCAATGAGCGCTTCTGTGTGTGCCCTGAATAAGGGCCATTGTTTCCAGTCTCTAGACGGCGCTTGAGTTAGCCTAGTACGAAAAGTGCTAACAGAGACATGCCGACGCCAGATCCCACCGACTCCCAAGGCCATGCGACTCACATTAAGTTAAGGCGGGCGGGCGCTATGCGGAGCGCTTTATTAGGGTTAGAGATGGTTGGCGCTCAGTACGATAAACTGCTCTGGTTTAAGGAATCGTTCAGGGCCAATGGTCGCAGGTCTGTTGCTGGGTGTTGACCCATACCGTTCAGGGTGCGCGGTCCAGTTCTTCCCGGTGTAATGTTACATCGTTTGTGTCACATGCTGATCGGGAGTATTTGTGGAAGAAGGTGCCTGAAAGACGGGCAATTTGCATACGCAGTGTGTGTGATTGTCAATCATCGTATGATTGGCGGGCGGCTTTGGGGATTGTAGCCGATGAATTTTTAATTCGCGTTGGACAGATCCAAAGTGTCCCGGAGAGTGGACAGGCTTGATTACCAGATAGAAAACTGCAATCGCGGTGGCTGCTATAGGGATGGGTAGTTAACCTTATGGCGATAGGCCAAGGATTGATTGCATCATTTGAAGCAAACAAAGTGATCAGGGCGCGGGAGGGACGCACGATGGGTGCAGAGGTTAGGTATTAGGAGAGAGGGTCTTAATCCACGAGTTGATAGGGTGTTTTGCAACCCCAGGGCGCGCATAATACTTATGTCCAGTAACCAGTGATCGAGGTGCTGAGGTTGACCCGGATTTAAGTCAGGCAGGCATGTTTCGTGCAGGGGTCGAATTGGCGTCAGCGTGCTAGTTATGCTTGGCCCGTTTCTCCGTATGATCACGCGTCAGATTGTCAGGCACGGACATGTTCTCTAGTGGGCGCCCAGCCCATTAGACGGATTCGTTCCGAGCTTGTGCCGTACCACGCTGTGCTTTGAACCGTGGTTCGGCCGGCGACCGGTAGTGGGAATGTCGTCAGCATTTGGTGATGTCTGAATGAGACCGTTCGCCAAAATGGACGGGCGTGGCGAGAGTCGGATACGGCAGAGGCTTTCAAAGTTGTATTTGTTCTTTTTTTGATTGCAGTTTCATAGATTGTGGAGAGACAATAATCAATGAATGGACCTGTATAGATTTAAAGGAAAAGAGGCATGATTCTCATGTGAAGACATACGGAAGTGGCAAGTGTTGTTAGATGGGACTGGATGGGCTTGGTGATAAGCCTGCAAATCCGAGGCCTGTGGCCTTGCAGGTGGTGATCGATCTTATTGCTGAATCTGTTTGCGAGGGGTGGGAGAATTTTAAAGAGGACGTCTGGCTGCACGAAATGAAGCGGTTGTGTTTTGAAGGACGACTGTAGGGTTTAGATGAATTGCATGTTGATTTGGGAGAGATCCGTTTAAAAGATTTTTGAGTTGTAGGGGAGGATTTGAGCGTTTGTGGAGTGTGTGAGGAAAGCACGGGTCGGCGAAGAAAAGTTTGGGAGCACGTAAGTTTGAGCTGGGGGTAATGCGTAAAGGGATAATGTTGCGAAGGATGCGTTGCTGGAGTTGAACCCGGGGGCCGGGTTTTAGAAAATGGTGATCCGGATTGTTTTAGTTGATGAGGAGCGATTGTGTCCAGAAAGGGTAGAGGTTTATTGGAGGCTTAGCCAAACATTGAGGTCACCGGTCCGAGATACCACTTCGGGAGTGGTTTAGGTAAGGTACGATCATGAAGATAAAGTAGTGTTTTGCTTCAACTGCGCAATGGTGGGATGATATGCTAGGTGGGGGGGCTTTTTGACTGTCTCGTTGTCTTTGTTGTAAGGGTATGGACACATAGGAACCGGGTCGGACCTTTTCTCCGCGGCTAGGTTCTCTTTTGAGGCTGTTTTGGGCGGCCAGTGGTGAATTGGGTTTCATTGCGTTGTCCATGGTAGAACATGGTCCGAATGACGTGGTGTTTCTATTGACTTCTTAGAGGATGGGAGCTGTAGTTGGTCGATGGTTGGGGACCGTCTGGTCCTCCGTAAGTATTTTTAATCGAACGAATAGGAAGTATGTGTAGCATTGGAGCAGATTTGATGGGGATAGCAGATTTAGCGATGGCAGGTAATGTCGAGGCAACCGACTTGGATGTACAAGAGGCGTGGCAACGCCTGAAAGGATTTTGCGCCGTGGCCTTGTTTCGGGGGGGTTTCTTGATGAGGCGTTGGCTTTTGGGGGCGTCCAACAGGATGGGCAATAGCCGTCTGAAATGTGACGAGGGGGCGAGATCGTTCACGGTTGCGCTGAAATGGTCAGTGGTGGGTAGCTGAATGTTATGTCCGCTTGACAATCCTAGTAGGTTCATGCCGAGGAGGCGACGTGGTTGCGCCGCTGGCGTTGAAGGTTTGAAGCGGCTTCGGGGGTGGACAGGAAGGGCCTTGAGTGCTTCATGTTCGTTGAAGAAAGCTTGCCCGGGGGGGGGGTTGCTTGAGTTTGCCGTGGTATTTTTGCGGCGCGAACGACTGAGGAGAGTTAGAGTTGTGAGTTGTGGTCTGATGGTGCCACGGATGTGCTGTGGCCTATGGGTTTGTAAAATTGACTTGAAGCAGAAGGTGATTTTGGGGGAGATACAGCATGTCTGGTGCACATCGGCCGCCTTTCGCTTCGAAATGGATTAGATACGGGCGGAAGTGATTGATCAAGTTTCAAAGGACGGGTGTTATGTTCCGGGACTGTCTTGATCCCGGGTACGGGGTTTTACACCGGCATGGAAAGTCGGCAGTTTTGTGGGAACGGTCATAGAGGGGATCGGGTCGGGTTGGGCTGGACATTTGGAAGACGTTGGGCAAATGCGGCAACCGCGGATGGTTGTACGAGGGGGGGAATTGAGTTACTTTGATTTCATCGTTATGTCGCGTGGGTAGTGTATTGAGGCCGTAGAGTGGCCATGGCGGATTTGGGGGAAGCGGCGATCGATTTGGAGGGGGGGTATTAAGCAAGCGTCGTTTTTGTTAGTTGGAAGATTTGTATTGCCCAGGAGGTCACCGGCTTTTTCGCGTGGGATATTCTGTAAGGGTTAGCGTTCTGGATGATTATTCCGCGTCTGGCAGGTTTGATGTCGTCTGTCATGTGCGATGGTTTGCCACTTCCAAGTCTACAGAGCGACGGTTTGAGGTGGGGAGTGGAGATGATGGGAATGGGCGAGGTTGTTGCGTTTTAGATGAACGGAGGAATGTATTAACGAGCAGGTTTAAACGCCACTGCGTTAGAGCGGACTTCGATGGACGTCTTGGGGTGTCGAGAGGTGTTTGACGGAAAGTGGGGACTAGATGTGAGTTTCGGATTGGGGGCCCCTGTGTAACTGTTTAGGGGAGCAGTGTTAGAATTTTGGCGGTTGGAAAGTTGGGGTTGTTGAACGCAGGACTTGTTGTTTGTTCGGGTGGTTGTGATTGGACTGCGGAGGTGCATTTGGGCGGTTTATGTGTCGGCCGGTACGGCCTGGGGTGCAGACCAAGGCGTTGGAAGTGATATGCTAAGACTTTCGGAGATGTGGATGATTGTGAAATCTGCTCAGGACTGTTTGGTGAATTTTTGTGAGCCTGATCGGTCTCGCAACGGCTGGGCTTTGAAAGTTCCTTTTGTGTCATCGTGTCTGCCGTTGGCGTGGGTCTCGACATTGAGCTGCGTTGTGACTTCTTGTACGCGTGTCAAGCAGCATTTTATTCGTGATGGGAAGTGCGATTATTTAGAGAAGGTAGGGTTAGACGTGTGGGACTGCATAGGAATTTGAGTTGGTTGCACCTATGGTGTTATGGTTCGGAATGAATTGATGACATGGGTTGGGAATTGAAGCGTGTTGTGAGTTGGGATTGGTCATGTCCTGGTGGGTCCGTCTTAGAGTGTCCCAGCGAAGAGTTCTGCCCTAAGGTTGGATTTGTCGGTGGTAAGCTGCAAACGATTTTCCTTGGACTTGGCCGGAAATTGAGGAAGTGATTGAGCGAACTATTAGATTTGTTCATCAGAGCCAGTGTGCGTTGCTGGTTTGGGGTCGTGTTTGAATTTATGAGTAAGGAGGAGGGAGATTGACTGATGAGGGTGTCCATTGCGGAGTTCAGAAACGTGTTTCCGGATGAGCAGGGGGATAGAGGTCTAGGAGAGACGTTTTTAGGCTCGCCGGCGGTCGGGACATTGTTGTGGCTATTTACCTGACCGGGGGTTTGACATGGCCATTTGAGCAATGAGCCATCTGATGAATACGAGGAGGATAGAGCTCCTGCCTGCATGGGTGGGAATATGCCAGACTAGTATAGACACTGGATGGACTTTGGGATCATGTGCGGGGTACAATGGGAAAGGATTCCATATTTGTCGAAGATGTGGGTTTGAGACCGAGTGGTGTTAGTTGTGCGGATTGGGCAGATTGTTCGACACGAAGTCGACGGGTGGTCCAGAGTAGTGGATTGAGTTCCGTAATCCGAAGCGGATTTTAATTGAGGAGGGTAAAGGTGGTCGCCTTTGGCATAGAGCCAATAGAAACAAGATTTACTGCGTTGCACTTGGGTACTTGTATTTTGTCACGATATGGTCATAATATGGGGGTGTTGCCAGTATTATTTTCTCTATTTTAAAGCACTGTGTTACTCTCCCCGCGGTGATCCCGGATTTGGAAGATTCGATAGGGATGAATGTGATGCCGAGCTTTTTTTTGGTTTTCAGTGCTCGGTGCTTACCTTGGCGAGCGTGTACGTTACGTGTTGGATGAGGTGTGATAACCGGCGGTTCACACGGTTAAAGCGGGGTCGATGAAAACTGGACAAGGTGTAGGAGTTATTATGTGTGCGGGCCAGAGGGGGGGAGGTGGGTGCCGATGTTGGGTGCGCTTTTTGCGATGGAAGGCAATGGGTGTGTTGGCGCGGTCGCCGGCTGGGAAACTCTAGTTTCCAATAAGACAAGTGAGAGTGCTGCGTGTGATTTCATAAAGGATTTAGTAGGACACTCACTAAGCACTGATTTGGGCAATGCGGAGAAGAGGCGGCGCCCACGCGTGACAGTCGAGTAAAGACAGGGCTCTCTTTTCTTTCACACCTTCTTTGTTAGAAAGGTCGGTTTTAATCATTTAGCGAGACCGCTCGGTGTGGGGGCCCCTTTTGGCACATTGCCCCGTGTCGGGCGCTTTTCTCTGGTGTTTGTGTGTGTGTTGGAGCGCTTAACATAAACTTACCTCATTGACAATTTCTAG
>Ga0163217_1098120_pt1 | contig 11084 bp, 10 predicted proteins | sample SynspAceP_FD_185933 | JGI IMG/M metagenome (GOLD analysis project Ga0163217, IMG submission 185933) | Saline lake microbial communities from Ace Lake in Antarctica - Synechococcus sp. Ace-P (PacBio error correction) | ecosystem: Environmental > Aquatic > Non-marine Saline and Alkaline > Saline ... | reverse complement strand
TAATGCCGCTGGCAATGGATAATTCTGATTAACTCTTCATAAATAAATCAGTCTCTTTTCTGTAGAAATACTTACCCAATTACCTCTACCGTCAGAACGTTTAAAAATACATCTCTGACCGCCTAGATTACCTTTATAGGGTTTTACACGTAGCTACCTTTCAAAAAACTTGGCCAATTCACCAAACCCACTCATGAAGCAGTTCCGGAACAATGAGTAAAGTAAAGCAAACCCATCAAGGAAATTCAATACGGCACACCAAACAAGGATGATCGCCAGAACAACAGTCATATCCGCCTCTTTATTATTCGTCTTATTTTCTATTTGTCCTTCACATTTCGTTTGAAAATTATATGTGGCTACTTTTGTTAATCTAACTCCATGTGCATATTCCGATGTCCGTCTATAACTCGTACTTCTCTCTCTATCTCGCATTCCGGCCTTGCATCAAAGCTTCTCAAAAATGTAGAGTTCCTTTTAGGGGAACATAACCGATTGTTTGTAGGGGAATTGAATGTTCCCACAATCCCCAATGCCTTCCCAAACCCAAGTTCCTTTTGGATTCTGCCCAATAAACTCTGCCAGTATCTTCTAGCAAATTGTTATCTTTTTATCAGTGAGTATAAAAGATTCAACAATTTCATACGGATATTGTCCGAGTTTCTTAACGTTAGCGATATAGTTGTAGTTACGATAAACGTATTGTTTATTTACTACTTCAAAACGAAGCCGATTTGAGAGTCATAGTCCCCATTCGCATTCTTCCAAAGCAAAATTGTTTCTCAAATAACTCTTAATTTTCACTCACAGATGTTAAGAGAAGGCAATGCCAATGGAAACGATTTCAAGAAATTAAAAAATGTCTTCATTTATTTTGCGTGTTTGTTGTCAGGTCTCGGGTTGTACGGCGAAAATGACTGTCGGGGTTGCGGCTGGACTTCAGGGTAGGTTGGGCATGAGGTAGCAGACGACGGCATCGGGAGGCCGGGCCCACGCCACCCTTGGTGCGCCGAAACCCAAGACCGAATTCACAAGAGGTCCACAAACCTTGCCTTGGCTTGTTCAGCGAGCAACTGCCAAGCAAAGCCCTCCACCAGCCCACGGCGAAACGTGGTGATCAGCGACGTTTCATGACCAACCTGACTTTGAGGCCTGGTTCTTTCGGCGGTGGTTCCCAAACGTGGGCTCGGCTCCCAGCAGTCAATGTCGGCATGTAGGACCACCGGCGAGGCCAGTGGTACGGCCCGATTTTCTTCGGAAAACCGCACCCCAACGGAGTGAAATTTCGCGTCTTGGGCACCTGGCCCGCCGACTCGGGCACCTTTGCACTTCGCCTCGGGTGCGGGAGTCACAACTTTCGTAACGTGCCGCATAAATTTACGTGGCGCATACGACCGTGGGCCGTTCGTCGGCAACGGGTCATGATCTGGCCCACGGAGCGCCCCAGAAATGGGGCTCATTCTCAGGCATCGCCAGGTCCGCCTTGAGTTCTCAGTAAGGTCTGACACTCTGATCTCGGCCATCCGTCCCTTTGGCGTGGTGGGTCTTTGTTTTGTCAGCCGATGTTGTTGCTGCGAACTGCGCCGCAGCGCTGCGCTGGTGCGCTTCTCTCGTTTTGGGCAGCAACGGCCTTCTGCATTCGTGCCACGATGGGTGCTCTGGTATGAGGGCCATCTCAGCTGATTGCCGGGCAGCCTGGTCAGACCAGTCGCGGGCGCTGAGCGGTTTCAGCCCGGCAGGTTTCTGGTGAGCGTGTTTCGTGAACCCACTCAGTTCGGGCGGGCGAGGATTTCAGCGCTAAACCCCGCGATTCTCGAAGGACGATGCCGCGAAACAGCGCGGTGGTGTGGCACGTCTGTTTGCACTCCGTGAAGATCTCTTTCCGGGTGGAAGGCGAGTCACCCGAGGTTCATCGCCGGGTCCTGCTGGGGACTCTCTGCGCCCGATCCAGGCCTGGCCATTTCGAGCGTGGCCACCGTAATCGCCGTTGCTGGCGTTTGTTCGTCCCGATCGCGTTTCCATGCTCGGGAGAAGGGACTGCAGGAAAAACTGAGTGGTCTTGCGCCCGGTCGTGGCGGCTCTTGTGTCTGCCGGTTGCGGCTTTGCAGGGCTGTCCATTGCGCGAAGCCGACGGACTGGCGGCAGTGTCTCGTAATCGCCTACTTTCCCGCTGAGCGCCAAAGGGCCAGCGCCAGTTCCGAGTGGCCCTGCTAGAAAGCCGTGAGGCTGGCGCTGCGGGCGCCTGAGTGATGAACGGCTGCTGGCAGAGTTACGAGACGGGTTGGAAGCTTCCGGTCGTGCAGGTTGACTACGCCCGAGCCTGGTCGGGGCACCAACCCTCCAGCCACCCCCATCCGCGTCATCGTTGGTTGCTTTGCTGGCTGTGGCTGTTGAACTGTGGGATCCAGCCGTTGATCGATCACACTTTCTTGATGTCCCGAGCCGCCGAGTTGTTGCCATCCGACGGCCGCCAGTGCGGTAAGGCACCGATTACCCGGGACGTTCGCCCGCCGCGCTGGGTATCCTTACCTCGTTAAGGGAGCGACTGTACCGCGCCGTGACCTGGTGGGTGCAGCGCCATGGAGGTCGACCGGCGGATCGGAGGCCGTCGCCTGGCTCCTGGCGGCGATCTCGGACCTGCGGCTGGGGGCGAGCTTGGTGCCGAGCGCGGGTCTGGATCAAAGGGCCACGAGGTCCACCGCGGCGATTTCGTCCCCCGAGCCTGACCGCGCAGGAAAATTGTCTCGGTTGGCGGCATGCGGCCGGGGCGTGAGGCCACCCGGCCAGCAGCAGGCCATGGGGCGACCGGGGAGGCTCGTGGCCGAAGGCCGCGGATATCGGCACGGCGGTTTCCCCGACGTGATTTGAAGGTGTTCTGAACCGCTCGGTGCAGGAGGTGCCAGGCGGGCGCGCCCTGGATATGGAGCAGCGGGGATTTCCGTTTCGCTCCTTTGAACTGGAGGGCCAGATTGCCGACGCGCCGTTCTTGATTCGTCGGGCGGTTTGCCCCGCTCGCTCAGGCGATGACCGCGATCGAGCTGATTACGATGGCCTGGAGTCGAGGCCGGTGATCCAGGCCCGGTGGATCTGTTCCGCGAACGGGTGCTTGAGGAAGCCTGGCCAGGAACTTGACGGTTGTTCGATCCCTTAAGTTCCCTTCTTCGCAGTAGGGTTGAGAGCTAAAAGAGGTGAACAGCTACACACTAGGATTTTCATCATAGTTTTAGCGATTCGCGCATCAGCGACACCCGTTCCATGACACTGAGCAGTCTTCCATTGCCAATGACCTCCTACCTTTCGGCGTCTGTGGATCGCCCAGATCGTTTCGTCGTCGGCGATGCGGCATCCATCGGAGGTCCCCAAGCAGTGGCAATCAGGTTTGGATGATGATTCTTCGTGGTGAGATGGTCAGAATGGTTCTGTCGCTAAGGAACGAATGTAACCTTGCAGGCATCTTCCAAGAGATCGAGCAATCCTCAAACCGTTTCCACCCGCCGTAGTAGGGTTCGGTGGAACTGGATGTGGCTGAAAATTGGAGATCATGGTGATCGGTTGCGATCAGGGCCATTTGCTTTTTTTGGCAAATTATCTGTTTTGCATTCTGCAGACCTGATGCAAAGTTTTCCTGATCATCGTCAGGATCGATCACACTTAACAAGTCAGCCTTTTTGTGATTGTCTTGCCTTGCTGAGGTAAGTGGATACCGCGTTTGGCGGCGCAGGGACGGCATCTTGATCGGATATTCCGGATGCAGGCGCCCAGTTTCAGCGGATTTCGACAGTATATCCCCGTTGTGTTCGCTTGACTTGGTAGATGAACGAGATCCCTCGGCAGCTTGGGGGCCGGCAAATGTGCTAGGCGACGAAAGTAGGCGCTGGGTCATGGGTTGATTCAGCTGAAAGCTCAGGGTAGAAAGATGCTTGCGATAAGCCGTTTGATTCGTTCAGTCGCCGCAAGGGGACCAGATCGGCTCGCAGTCTGACCACACCCAGGGCTCGCTCGCTTCATTGGCAAGGCTGCGGAGGTTGTGATCAAACTGGGTCACCCGTTGGAGGCTAAGGAGAGACCGGTTGCGAGTTGTTCCAGGGAACCTGCGCAACGGCCGTAGAGGAACGATCCACTCGCATCGCTATTGGCCTTCTCCAGGGAGGTAAACAGGCAGGTGGCTTCTTCGCGCTCTCAGGCCCCAGGCATCGAGACAAGCGTCCGAGCCCCGGGCAGCGCTCGAGCCGCACACTGGCAGCACATGTTCGGGCCAGGGACTTGACTCTAAAACGGCCAGTCCTCGGACGTCGCCGGATACCAGGAGACCGGACCGCCCAGCCTCGCTCCGTAGTTGAGTTGATCAAGAATTGCGAGCGCCGGAGAACGGCATGGCTTTGCCCAATCTTGATCAGGCTCACGGCCGGGCCACAGCCGCTCCTGGGTTGTTGAACGTAAGAATCTCCATCAGGGCACCCAGACTTCACAGGGTCTGCCTTGACTGAGGGCTTCGGTGGCTTCAGGCGTGCTTCGCCCGTGCAGGCTCCTTGACCGTGCAATCAGCAGGGCCAGTTCGCCGTGCGGGGCGTGGATTGTCGTCATGAGCAAGGTCGATTCCATTGCGTCAAAAACGCTTCGGCGTGCCTGGGCTGGGAGCGGCTTCGGCAGTCTCGCAGGCGATCAGTGTTGAGCTGTTCTCGCAGGGTTGCGCAATCGGCACAGTTGGTGGCAGCCAGCCACAGGCCACCAATTGTCAAGAGCGCCTGGAACGGCGCACCTGGAGCTGGGAGGTGACGAGATCGCCCAGTCGCTCACCCAGAGGGTTGACTGTGAGCGGAGCAGGGCTCGGCGGCGGACCATTGCTCAACCACGGTCGTTCATGGTCGAGGAGGGCGTGAGTCACCCCAGGAAACTCGAAATTCGCCACGCCCAACTCCCCCGAGGGCTCCAGCAGGGGCTACAGGGCTCCACCGGACGAGCTTGATCCCTGATGAGCACGTCCGGGGCCAGCAGGGACACCCGGCGGCGCGCGGCGGCTCGACGGCTTCGCGCGCGCCAAGTTTCCAGTTGCTCTTGCCGCGGGTTCGCGAGTCCTGAGGTTCGTCTCATCAAGTGCGCGGAGAAGGATCTGGTATGGTGATGGGCCGGCCTGCCCGAGTTTGCAAGGCTCTGCCGCATTTCTGGCTACCGCCGTGGAATCAAAGATTTGATCTGGTTGTGACTGCGTATGTCGCAGGCCTCAAGTAACATGTTGATGGTTTTGGTCATCGTGCTGGCCTAGCCACAGGGCGAACGTAGTACGGGGAGGATCATAGTTCAGGCCGAGTCTGCGTAGTGCCTGTCTTCGGTGATGGGGCTTCAATCGGCTCCGAATTTTGCTTGCTCTCCATCAAATCACGCCCAATGATTCCATAAAAAATGGGGCTTTGAAGCCCCCCAAGTAGACACTGTCCTTTTGCCAAGTCAGCTGTGCGTTGATCGATAGTCAAGTAGTTATGGCTTCGGTTGAGCTTGCCACTCGGCCGTTGGTTGCCTTTGGGGGATTAATAAACCCGGCAAAGGGGAGGGGGGGTTCCACATACAGGGGTGAAAGTTCGAGGTTGGGTGATTGTCCCGAGCCCCCGGGATTCAGGTAATCGCCTGGGGCCCCCGGTGCACGGCACAGGCAGTAGGTGACTGCGAATGTGTAGCCAAATGTCACGGGACTTTGGCCGTGCCTTGGGGAGTGGGGCGTGTGGGACTGTGCTGGGTTGTGACGGGACCTTGTGTTAAACGGCTTGGGGCCGCAGTTCAAAGGTAGCCTTGGCTGTGAGTGCTTGGCGGCTTCCGGCTGCTGGGGCACGCCGACGCCGAGGGCTTGATCTCAGTTTGTGAGACGGCTGGGAATCACTGTTAGAGACGGTTCTGTGGTGGGATTTTAGGGGATGGGAGGAAGGAAGTAAGGGTTGAAGTTCTCTAGCGTCAAGGAAGAGGATGCGGCCGTCAAATACGGTGCCATTGAGAGAGAGCGGGCAATCCTTGGGTGGTACCACCGAGATCCGTTCCATGCGAGGGCCCGGCTTCTTCATTCTGGAACCTTTGCACGAAGTCAGGGTTGTCCCAGGCGATATGTTCACGCAGGTTCAGCAGATCTCCAGAACGCTGGGTGAAGATTGAAATAGGTGAGTACGAGACTGTTCGTGTCGCGCAGGCAGGCAGCCATGCGGACGCTTGTGTAAGCGTTTACCACCGGGGGCGATCAGGGCCCCCCGGTTGCTCAGCCGCAAAGGGCGCGGCGCGTTAGCGATGATGGTGGATGAATTGTGGTGATGCGTTACGCATCGAGACGCTTGTTGCTGTCTGACCCCATTGAAGCTAAGATAAGTCGAGCGGGAGATGAACTGCCAGGCTCAGCCTGAGCAATAACCTTGTTGAAAGCATCAAATGGGAAAGACCAATTCTTGGAGCAGATAGATATATAGATATTTCCCTGACAAAAACTCCAGGACTTCGAAACGCAGAGGTAGGGCTTTCGCTGGCTTGCGATGCCGAGCTGGAGGGCAAGCGACCTGTCTAATTATTAATAGGCAGCCGATCCAAGGGGTGTTAACAAAGGTCACCCCTTTCGTCAAATCGACTGTGAGTCCCTTTTTCTGTCAGTAGTGTAAGCTCCACAGTGTTGATTCATCCAATTGAGGCCTTCCTGCAGCACCCGAGATGATGGCGTTGCCGAATAAAGTTTTATCAGTTTGCATGGGAGGCGTCCGCCAAGGCTTCACGGCTTCCGCGAAGCGATCGTTCGCGTTTCGTCAGGGATCATGACCAAAAGTTGCTTTCAGACAAGGTGCGGCTTGCGAATTCCCTCCTGGCGTTGTTTGCATGGGTGGCAGATCGGCCTTCATACAGTGGATGGGTTGGTAACGACGGGGTAATTAGTTTGCAACTTTCTATCGTTCAAATCACTGTCGATTGTTGGACCCAGAGTTGTTGTGGGCTGTTTGGATCACAGCCAAAGTGGCCGCGCCTTCTTAAGTAAAACTCATGAAAGGTAATCGCGGCCATTGGCGGAACAGGCATGGCAGCCATCTTCAAGTGGGGAAGTGCTCTGTTTCCAGGGAAATATCATGCGCAGCCTTGCCTTGCGATCAGGTCCGCTACGGCTCCAATAGTCTGAAGAAGACTGGGCTATGACTTGCAGCCTGTACTAGGAGGGGAACTGGAGGGCTGAATTGATTTCAGTCGAGTCGATTTCAGGCAGGCTGCCGGACTTGGTTGAATCCTGGCGTAGGGGAGCCATAGGATCAAGGTGATAAGCTTGTTGTGAGTAAAGCCGCACCCATCAAAACCCCGAAAGTGTAATAGAGCTGAAGGCCAGTTGAATATGGGATAGCTATGTGAGTGGCCGGCCAATTGGCGAATATTGCGGATAGAGACCGCAATGTGAAGGCATTGAAAAAGCTTGCGGTCTCACTCAGGGGCCTTTGGCAGCCATTGTGGGTTTTTTTCATCATGCGTGTGGCGAATTTAGAGGAAAAAAGAGCTTGACGATACTTGGCAACTTGCGTGGCATCATGGAGACTAATTAATCTATTGGTTTGCAAAACCAGATGCGTTCTTCGGCGCTGGTCCTTCATAGGGGAGTGATCGAATTGTGAAGGCCCATCGTCATCAATATATTCGGCCGATGGCTGGAATCTTTTATGTTTACCTATGTCGCAAGTTGCGCTTTTGCTGTTTTTGGATGGCCAACAGGCATTCACCAGCGCGCTGGATGTTCATTCCCCAAATCAGAGGTCCCCGCGCCAAACTCATCGGGAAGGGAGTTTGTTTGATCGTTTGCGCGATGCCATGAGGTTCAGTAATTGGGCAAGCTGCAATCGATTTCTTGGCCTCGATAATGAAATTGTGGAATCAGTTCTCAACGTAGAGGAAGCAAGATTGTGGCCACTTCGCTTTTGAATGCCACTGTGCAGGGACTTCTTGAAAATTTGAAATCAAATGTCGGAGGTCGGCCAAATTCGATTTGAGTGCGGATGAGCCAATGATTGTGGATTCTTTGGGTAAGCAAATACAATCGCAGAAAAAAGCCACCATTGTTAAATTGGCGGCAATGGGATGCTGATTTTTTTGAGTAGTTTACGCAACAGGCTTGACAGTGCGTATTACGAGCGCCTGACGCTGAAATCACATTGATTCGCTGAGTGGTTGAGCATAGTACACGTGATAACTTGGGCCGACTCGTCGGGTTGACGAGCTATTGCGAGCATGTCAAGTTCACAATCTCGAAGCGTCCATTCTGGATTGCCGCTGTCTTGTCGCGATCGGCGGGTGGCCGACTTGAAAGGTTGGACGCCAAAACTTGCGAGCATTGGGCTGATTTGACCCAAGTCCACTGCTGCATAACACCAGGACATTGGGTGTGTGAAGAAAATCTGGTTTTGTGCATGAGCAGAATCCCGTGGGGGTGAGGGCGCTATTCCAGAAGGCTAGCCGATTCGTCGAATACTATATAAGAAAGGTCTCATCTCGTAGCCTCCAGCCGCGTAGATGCGCTGTATGCTCGGCGATATTCGGCTGTTGCGTGGCGCCCACGGCGAAGCAAATGCCTTGAGGTTCAATCAATGACGATATTGTGGTTCGTGTCAAGGATCGTTGCCGATAGAGGTCAGAGGGGCAATGCTGCTACCAAACTGCTGACAGATGTCACGATTGCGCGTAGTTGTGACTTCTTAATGTGCTGAGCCGTCGGATTCAATGCAGGGGATTTCCCAGACCTGCGATAGAACGATGTCTGAATCGTCTAATTCCATTCTCTTCGAGCTGGGCCAGAGTTCACTCGTGGGATTCGCTTGTATCCAGAGAGCATTATTTCTTAGGGTTAAGGGGAGTGAATAGACGCGGCATGGTGCTGCGTCAAAGGCATCAGCTAAGCGTTATAAGTGGATCTCAGGAGATCTGCTTATGCTGGTATTGCGGCCCGCTGGTGTGTGAGAACTTTAGCTGGCTTTTCATGCGGTCTCCAGCGAATTTTAAGTGTTGTTGAGCTTACGGCGACGGCTTCGAAGGTTTGGCTCAATGTGACCAATCCTTAGCGCTATGCCGCGGTTCAGTTGATTCCACTCTGCTGAGTGGAACGAACGAATCGATCTGATTGGCACCCAGTGACCGGGGTTGACGGAAGGCGAGAGCTGAAGTGACTTTTCGGTCCCTCAGCTATAGCATTGAACGAGCGCAAGGGTGCGGTTGACTGTTTTGATGCGGGCTTCGGCAAGATTGAACATCGGAGTACGGAACCCATATCCTCACCGAAGTTACTGATGTATTCTACTTACTACTGAAGGAATGGTCATCAAGGCTGCGTATCTTGAGCGACTCCATGTCAAGGGGGAACGAATTCGCTTGACAATTTCTGGAGCACGGACCGGCAATTGATTTGAACAGTCAATTCCACAGCGATAGGGAGAAGACTTTGTAAAAGAACCGCTGCGATAGTGCTCAGTGAGCAGAAGTGCGAATTGAAGCACCCTGACCCGCTTCACTTCCGCAAATCAATTGGGATTCAAGCGTGTCGGATATCCCCTTCATCAGGCTTGTGGGTCCCCGATCACTTGGCGGTAGCGGCGCGGAATAACCTGCTTCACCTCGTCGGCGTGATGCAGCAGGATCAATCCTTTTGTGATTTGTTGTGTACCCGAACCCTGCGTTTAAAGCGAGCGTGAACGGGGCGCTATCTTGACCGAAGGGAAGATCGGCTGAAGACAGCGGTTGGAGGAGGGTTGTATCGGTCCGAATTCAAGCCCGAACATACTCTTGCTGCAGGCAGGCAGATAGGAAGGTCTGCGAACGTTTCGGTTGCGCTATCACTATGCTGTTGCTGCCCTTCAGTGAGAGCATTTTGGTGAATTATATCTGCCAAGGCTGACTTGACTCACCACGAGCGTAGGTACTGGGGGGAACTGTGTCTTCCCAAAAGCATTCTGGTATTCTATCACTACCGATATAACTCTTTTTCTTCAGGCCTTTGCTTTTGCAAGATTTCAACTTGTCTGGAAACACTCCAGTTTGATGTGGCGCACGCAGAAAATGCTTGAAGATTTAGCTCAAACCAAACGATAGCGGTGAGCAATGTTCAAAAAAGCGCGACAGATAGAGAGTTCGGGAACCAGCTCCTGACGGAATCACGGACGGAAGAGTTCGCCGTTCAGCCAAGCGAGTTCGGAAGGTAGTGCTGCTCTCATCACTCGTATTTCAAAAAACACACTGTTGGTTAGGCGGCACGAATGAGACCACTGGCAGGCGCTATCGAGTCCGGCTTGAGGCCAGAAATTGTTGGGGCCATGTTTGGCTGCAATTCGATTGTTGAGGGAAGCTTGGAAACGATTGAGGGTAGGGGCATGGCAGAGAACAGATAGACTCAAGGGGATTGATAAATTGAAGGTGTTAATGCTGCTTTTTTCCCGCCCTCGGCGTGATTCGTTGGATATTGTTCGGAAGGTTTTTCGGAATGGGACGTAATTACACCGGCTTGATGGCGGTAACCGAAACTTTGACTTTGTTCGCTTGATGCCACTGCTGAACTCGGGAAAACCCTTTACCCCTCTTGGCCGGCTCGACGCCCCTGAGCGCGGTTCTTGGCTATGCATGTCGGAGAAGCCGGCGGAGCTGCTGGCCGTATTGCTGGGGTGATCACGGGAAATGTGTCTGGGTAGCGGCACTGCGAAGCTGGGAGCAAATGACCAGCGGACGTTTCTCCCTATGAGATCGTCTTCGGCTGGCTTCCCGGGTGAGCGTGGAACATCCAGGTGGGACATTTCCCGAGCATAATCTTGCAGCGCCGCGTTGCCAAGGCCGTGCAGATTTAGGGACAACGTGTTCTTCGCCAAAAGCGGGATTTGTGATTTCGACGCTATCGATTAAAAATGTCGATGTCGGCTTGAAAATCCCAAAATCGTTTTCAAAGAATTGGTGCTATTGGCTTGCGAAAAGGACTCTTTTCGAAGTTTTTCTGGTGGCTCTGCAGTAAAGTGCTTTTTTGAAGCTGAGCTTTTTCAATGGTAAGCCGATTTTACCCGGGCTACAGGAATTCTTTTTTTCTTTTTCACCCCACCCTTTTTTCCCCGCAC
>Ga0163217_1062397_pt1 | contig 11084 bp, 6 predicted proteins | sample SynspAceP_FD_185933 | JGI IMG/M metagenome (GOLD analysis project Ga0163217, IMG submission 185933) | Saline lake microbial communities from Ace Lake in Antarctica - Synechococcus sp. Ace-P (PacBio error correction) | ecosystem: Environmental > Aquatic > Non-marine Saline and Alkaline > Saline ... | reverse complement strand
CCTTCACCATAACCGACATAGCCGGAGAGGCGCGCCTTTTAGGGTTTGATACGGTATGGGCTTCTTGAACTCACTCATTATTAATGGTGATCCACATTTTGCTCACCACCGTACAGTGACTCTGCCAGAGTGAGGGCGGTTTCGGTTTTGGCCTGTGCCGATGGCCCACAAACATGAACACACCAATGGGTTTATTGGGGTTATCCAAACCTGCTCTGAGTTTGAATCGTTTGGGCGCATGGACCTCCATGGCGTGGATCTTGGCCAATCACCGTTGTTTCATGATGTTGAGCTGAAGTTAAGCACGGTTTTCACTTCATCATTAACCATTTTACCCACTAGGCAATTTACCAGTCCAATCAGCGACGACAGAGGCCCACCGCTTGATGCATTCACAAGCAGCAAGATTTCAAGGGGTTTTCACCTTGCAACGTGGGAGCCCAGTTTGGATTTTGTGCTGCCGAGTTCTGCTTTGGCTTGGCTGATCGCAGTGCATTTATCAAGCCACTTGAATGGACCTGCCATCATCATTATTGCTTGGTTCGGCAGACTTGTTGTGCAGATAAGTTTTTGTGCGGAATTAAATCCCTGTAACTTTTTCTGGGCCGCCAAGACCTTTGTCCTAGGCTTTTTCAGGCACTGCCATTTCAGTTAAGCTTGCTCTTTGTGTGCGCTCAGTGCGCAAAACCTTCTACTATCATATCCATGCGTTTTGGATTGACCAACCAATGGCGGCTTCTTTTCTCCAGCAGTTTGTCTCGACCCTCAAGTTTTCAATACCTTGTTTGCAATTTCTAAAGCTGCACGGCTGTGGCAAAAGACTGACAGGCGACTCGGGCGGCTGCCGTTCGAAGTAAATCACCGCGTTTATCGGGCAGATTGACGTTGGCAGGGAATATAACGTGAGATAAAACTTTTACTGCCGCTTCAGATGGCCTTCATCTAAACTTTCACATGATGATGTTGCTCTAACATTAACCAGCAATATTACCGTAGGCCATTAGATGCTTTTGCTTCTGCTCGGTTCTTCTACTTTAACTACTTGGAAGCGGGCGAGTTAGGGCAGGAATCTTTTTCAATAGTGGTTTTTTTGTTACTCAGCCCAGGTTGTAGCACCAATAGTGCCGCAGCCAGTTCGCCAACGTGCTAACGGCGGTTTCAACAAGTTGCAGCATTCACCCGTACCCGCTGCCCGCCAGCACCGACTGAAGGTATTGAGTTCATCGAATAAACCATCGATGAATAGGCGTAGTAGAGCTCTTGACTTCTTCGATAACCTGTTGGAGGCGGTTTTCAAACTCTCCCTTTCATGCTTGCACCCGCTGTAACAACCAATGTCTAGCACAGCAATTGACGCTTTGCAGTGCGGGAGGGTACGTCACCTTTATTGATGCGGTGAGGCAAAACTTTCTACCACAGCGGTTGTTTACCACACGGCTCGCCGGTTAATATGCGGTTATTACTGGCGTCGCCTCATTAAAAATATCAATGAGCTGCACGGACACTCTTTCATCTCGACCCAATGATAGACTTCTTAAACTTACCCTGAGCCGCTTGTTCGGTTAATCAAGTGGTTAAATTGTTAACGTGCTTGTTGTTTACCCATAGTCGCTGGCGACATGGCATTACTAGCAGTACCAGTTGACTTTGAATTGCAGCAGAACATCATTTGCCGTTAAGGCTATCTTGCACTTTGAGCCTATTGCAACTATTTTTATTGCAAAATTATCACTGAGATTCGTCGAGTTTAATTTTGACTGATTCAGCGACATATTTAGCAAGGGCACTTTCAGTTGCCGAGTTTCTTAAACATACCCAACACCACGTCATGGCACATACGCAACTTTGCTTATCGCCATAAGCAAGTGAGCATAGACCCACGCGTTCGTTCGATAGAGTCTTCAATATGGACTGGATAAAATCAGATATAGACGATGGCCCCTCGGGCGACTTATCTAATGATGGTTAGGTCTTTTGCTAACACCCGAAAGGATCAATATCAAACATAATCCACGATTTTGATGTAGATCAGTGTTTTTGCATTGTAATATTCTGTTGAACCAGTTGCACCAGCTCAACATAGGCAATTACCTTTCTTAGTTTACAAAACACGGTTGGCGCTTTCGTACCGCTTTAAAAAGCGATAGCACGTTACAGGTTTTCCGAATTAAAAACTGACTCGACTGATTTCTGCCATGAATGGGTATCCTTATAAAGTGCTTGTTTAACATTGCAATTGGTAGGCTATGCGGCAGTATCCACTTGTTTTGGCGGTTATACTGTTTCAGGCGCTAGCCATGAATAATGCCTTAAACAGACAGCCCAATGGAATGGCTTTGGTTTGGTTCGATTGCCAGCTTGAAGTTTGATAGTGAACTAACTCCCTGCCAACATGACGTGTGGGAGTTGCTTAATCATTTGTAAAGCTCTGTTTGTTTATTGATCAGGGCCATATATTCCTTGTAATGCAGCGGGCAATAATACATTGAGAAGTTTAAAACTGCGTTGAAAAGGTTGAGTTGCCTATGATGGTGGTCCTTTGCCCAAGCTTGAATTCATGAACTTAAACGGCCAATGCGGCCTCTTTGGGCAAGGGATACCAGACCCCTTCAAACATTGATCATCACCTTATGCCTGCAAATTATTCACTCAAGATTGACCTAGGCACCAGCACTGCCGGTTTTTCATGCTGTACAGACCGGCTAAAAAATTAGAATGGTGTTGGTTTGTCTGCTGCCGGTGACTGATTGATTGTCAAACCCGCAACACAGCAGCCGTTTGGCAAACAATTTTTTCAGGTCTATCGTGACTAACAGTACGGCTGGCATCTGCCAGGACGATAAAATAAAGAAAAAACCGATGATGAAAAATGTCACAAAATTCACTGAGAGTGACATTCTTGATGACGATATTTTCGGCTCAATGGCCATACTCGGTAAAATGCCAAAAGTAGCCGGGCCCGTTTACCCCAATAAATCCCCACGACACATGTTAAGTTTTGTATTGCCCCAACGTGGATTGCTCTATACTTCTGCAAAGCCGTATGCGTGAAAATGCATAATGGAGCTTGCCCCAAGCGAAAAGATCTTGGCTTTAACGGAAACCGAATAACTTAGAGGGCTCGTGTTGGAGGGAGTTGGCATTTTAAAAACCAGCAGGCCGGCAAACTCTGTGGAAATAGAGTTCCTCTTTAGCAGGTTAAATCGCTTTAACACTAGCGCTGCGGAGAGCCGATTCGAATCTGGCCATGATGTATCTCTGTGCGGTTTGGATGAATGAGAGAACTAATTTAGACAAGAGTTGCCGACATATTAGTGCAAAAGAACTGGGTCTAACACCAGTACCGAGCTAAAAGCACTGTTTCCTGGTAAGCCGTCTCGTCTAGGGGTAATGCCAATTTCGATTACCGCGAGCAAACAAATTGGCGTCAAAAGGGAACCGCCCGGTAATTTTTACTGATCTCCATACCGTTTGTGCCGTCTATCGTTTAGCCTGGTGTGGCTATATATATAATTTTTTTTATCCGTCATGGCGAGAGTATTTTTTTAAAGGCAATCTAGGCAGGACTTCCTCATCATCGCTAAAGCCTGGAAAAAGATTGATGGATAAACTGATGACTCAAATCCCAACCAGCATCGCCTTGATTCAATGGTGGCAAGGCGAGTAGGGTTTCTCTATACAAGCTGTACAGAGGTACAAGGCGCACCCGTGTCGGACAGTTGGAAATTCTGTGCTGCCTTTACCTAAATGCATCATTAAAGGCAGGTCACGTTACAACACAGGGTTTGTACGGGCAAGCTGCATGAGGTCTTCGAAAAGGGCGCGGGCTTGGGATCAACAATAGCACAAGTAAACTTCGCTTGCCCAACGTAACTTGAGCAGGTGGCCAAATTTACGCGAATTAACACTCAAGGTTCATATTGATGCGAGAGGCAGTATAATAGCCTGCGTCTCTTTGCGGGCGAAGCGGGACCGACAGAGCTGTTTGATGAGGCATAAAGCGGCAGAGCTGTGCCCGTTCGTTATCGGACCGAGCTGCCAATTCTTTTATCATCCGTTATCGGAACCAAACTCAAAGTCTAATGGCCTCAGTTTATCAGCCACAAATGGGAAGTCATGGGATCTTGCGAGGACCACGTTAATGCGTTGCGGCTCGATTTAGGAACAAGTTAATGGCAGGACTACAAATGTAGCGCAAAAATTTTCCCTACTCACTAGGTTTTTCAAGGAACGCGGTTGTGCGTGATCGGAGTTAGCAACATACTCGATTTTTTCTTGATTTAACAAAGCTAACTGGACTGAATATTGGCCTCAGGTCAAGAAAGGAAACGTTGTGAAAAGGCAAAGTATTCTCGAAGCAGCCAAAGCCATCAAATGACGATTGCAGCTTAGGGTAATAAAGCCTCTTTCCGGATCATGCCCCGTGAAGGCGTAACTGCACTGAGTCTTGTGCTGGTCGCCGTGCGTTTGCACTTTTGGTACATGGAAGCACAAAACCCCTTGTACAGTTGCTTGGTAAATATACAAGCGGAAAGACTCTGCCACCACGTATATGCAGATTAAGCAGCGTCCATTGTTCAATGTCCCCCTGAAAACGTATGCCAGCGGTTGCTTCTAAGTGATTTTATAAGGCACTTTTTGCCGATTTAATGAGCAAGGCCGCGGTACTTTTTGCTTTGGTGTTGAGTCTGTCACATTTTCAGCAAAAGACGCCATCTTGTGCATTGATATATCAGCGTGCACTAATTTTACGTGGCCATAAGGGTAAACAGCGTGCGATTGTTTTGTACTCGCAGCCGTTTATTCTTCTTTGGCCATTGGGGACTAAACAACAGACGTATTTTTCGGTACCTCTACACCATCTTAGCAAACTTTTGCCTTCATGTAATAATCGGGTTCAAACTGCAGCAATGATCATTGAAGGTTAAGGGTTGTAGAAAAGTTCGGAACAACAGCTCGAGAAAGATGCTGCGAGTAAAATCTTCAGGGAAAGACCGCATCTAATTTACGATGAATACGCGCGATTAAAAAGCAAAACCTTCAAGCAGTCTTTCTACATTAGGGACTCAGAACAATCGAACCTTAAGGGGCCTAATCGACCCGCGTACTTGGTATTCTTTGGCGATTCGGCTCAGATTCACGAATGAATTTAAAGCTCCTTGGTTGTATAATTCAAGGAAATTTTAGCGTCCATGGATTAGCGCGGACGATATAATGGAAGGCAATGCCGTTTTCAATATCAATATTCAGTTATGTAAAACACAATTGTAAGGGCAATGGTGAGCCATAAGTCAGCATTAATTTCAAAAGATAGGGTGTACCACTCATTTCTTTTTTTTTGCCAAATTGACCTAATTATTAAGGGAACGAGGAATTTATCTTGGTTTCGAAGCGTTTTGATACATTTGACTAATTCACGCTCTAACACTTTGGTATTTAATGGACGCCGCGCTAACGCCAGATAAGTCTCGGAATGCATAATTAATCGTGAGGTTTGTACTTCTGGGTTAATTATCTAAATTTATTATTAGTCCGCGGCAGCAAACCAGCATTAAGTAAGACCACGCACAGATGCACGCTGAACTTAATTCCTTTAAGCGTGAGGACAGTGATCACGCGTTTTTCTCGAGGACTCATTTTTTTTATCTGGTTCAGTCGTCGGTCATCTAATCTAAAAGTGAAAATTGTAAGCGTTCTTTATGTGATTTAATCAGGCATGTGCTTACTCAGATTAAATGCCGCCACAAGGACGGCTTCTCTATCACTATTTAAATTTTTGTTGTAGTACTGCAGCACGGTACGTCGTAGTCAAAGCTTATTGCCCGCTTCACCCATTTCCATCTCTCCTTGTGGCACATAAGACTACTTTGATTCCAGCAAAGTTAAGTGTTGATTATGTTCCGAGATCTGTCTGACCGCCAGCACCACCGAGTGAATAATGGACAAACAATCCAACATTTCTCAGTTTTATCACAAGTACTCAAGTGGCTTTCCGCCCTGCCTTACGCCGATTTAGCTCTGCTTCATATCTATGTTGTTGCCGGTGGCTGCAAAATATTATTAGTGTTACCGATGCCTTAATCCCACGTATTATTAACGATCCGTTAAATCGGTGAAATTGGCTTTACCGCGCCGCCACCTGAACCTGTATTGAGTATCGTTACCCGTTTGTTCAATTGCCCCAATCCAGGAAAGTACATCAATTTCATCTTGTGTGAACCTTATCCTGAGACTCACCTTTTACTTTGTCCAACTTAGAAAAATATCAAAACAGCCCATGGCGATTCCTCCTTTTAAGGGGTTATTATTGGCATAGGAACCTTAGGTTCTTTTATTAAAATTAATACCCTTTTCCGGTAGGCAGCTTCGATACTAAACCGTAACGATGCTGTCAAACCCTTAATTGGTTAATGTGGTTTTCCAGGAAAAAATTTGGCACTGTAGTAAACCTGGGCTACCTGTACTTCTTCGACAGCCACATTACAGCACCGGCAAGGGGCTGCGTGCTTTGGTTTTCCTCACTTGAGGCTGGACAGGGCACCATCAACATAGGCATTAATCCAAGACTGCAGCCACCCTGCATATCGTCTCTGCCTTTTGACGACCCCACTTTGTCGCGCACAAATACACTTCAGTTAATGGGCAAATCGTGGTTTGGTGGCAAAAGGTAGGCGTAATCTTGCGTGGCCTTAATGGCAGCTTGGCCGTAGCATCAGGGCTGTCATTATGAAGGCTGGTTTTTTTGCAGGGTTTGTGCACCAATTAAATGCCGCCATATCACATTTTTTCGAATGGATCAGTGCCATTCAAGACCGCGGCCGATAGCTCAGGCTTCACGTCTATCGCTATATGGCAACTTCGGTGGGCATTTTGAATCCATGCCACCCGTCGATCCCACTGGGGAACGTATGTAAGGGTAAGCCCATGCACTTGCCCCGCCTGATTCAATGCGCGAATACGCGAGCACCAGCCATATTCTTTAAAAGAACGATTAATGTGTCACCGCCATTGATAGGCGGCATTGGTCCCACGTATATTTTGGAGCCATCAGGGCCGCTAACGATCTTCTTTCGAAATCGAAGGCGGTCGGACTGGGTCTTCTTGTCGCATAAGGGCACAGCAATCGTGACAATACCCGTGGCATGGTTAGCGCATGTACTTAGCGTCCTGGTCGGTTTCACGCAGTGAGCGGAAAGAGGCATAATCGGGGGTTGAAAAAACCGTGTTAAGTCTCATTGGACTTGGTCAGCTCATTCCAACTATCCAATCTGAATAAAGCCGGGTGAGCCGCACTAATAAAGGAGCGAATGTGAGGCGGCACACAATTTTTGACATTCACCAGCCAACAATTCAATCGGCGCTGGACTATTGTCAAAATAATTAGTCTCCCACAATAGCGCACCAAAAGGTTCGCCGCCCCAACATTGACCAAACTTCTTTTCGTAAAAACTTCTTAAATTACCGGACTTTGTCCCAAGACGTTCCCGCGAACTCTTCAAATTTTTACCTAGGTCTTTCTATCGAATAATTAAATCTTTTACTTTTAAGAATTCGTCGAGTTTCGTTTGTGACCAGATAATGTAGCACCCTCTCCACCGTCCCTTCAAGTTTTTGGAGTCCTGTGGTGCAAGATATGATTGACCTGATGCACTGAGTTTTTGGCAATTTTCGCAATGATGCTTCATGAATGCATGGTGTCTTCAGAGATTTTATGATTATCTTGCAGAGCGAAAGCCGGCAAGTGTGCTTAAACCGCCATTTTCGAACCTCTGATTTAGCATGCTCTGACTGGAGGTTTAAAACTCATCTTTGCAATAATGAGCAAAAACTGTCGCCATCAAGCTGCCCTAGACCAGTTTGTTGGAATAGCGTTGATCTTGATTCCTCAGCCATGAGTTATTTCTCCTCACTCGTTTGCTGCGCACTAGTTTCGCGCCGCACTTAATGACTTTCCAACAAAGCAGGCATCAGCATGCACTTTAGCAATCAGCTGCTTCAAGCGGCCTCTTTGCCATCCATGTAACAGTCATTAGGTTGGTTAATTGCGGTTCTTAGCTTCTTAATAATTGTTTTAGCCATACAGTTTTGCTTGCAATGGCTTGTGGCGAGAAGTCAGCCATGCTTCGAATGTCATTGCGATCGGACAGGTTAACTTCACCAGTGAGGGTATTGGGCACAGTAAAACTGTACTCTGGGCTTGGACCGCTTTTAAATGTTTTTATCAGAATTATCCCATCAATTTCAACAATTTTTCTTTCTGCATAAAAACGCAAGTGGCTCTTCTCGGCTGGACCAATAAATCAGCCAGACACCCATATAACAAAAGGAATTTCTTACCTTTTTTTCAGAACCAATATAGTTTCCACGTTTCATACTCGATTTGCACTCGTGGAGCTCTGTTTTTTGCAACAAATTTTTGGACCCACTTGACATTATTTTATCTCCTTTCTTTTCACTGTTAATTCTTCATTTATTGAGTGATTAATTTATCTTATTAAGCAAAATAAATTGGCCGATCGAACGGCGTTACCAAGCGTTCATCAGTTTTTGTCTGTCCGCGTTTCTAGCTCGTTTAATTCCTTTCAAGCCGCCTAAACTGGCGCAAGGCTGGTACTGGCGTCTGGATACAAGTTTTGCATATATTGCATAAAGTCCTTGCCTTAACCAGTTTCACATGCTCGATTCACTAACACAGGTTTGGGCTTGACGGTTCGTATTGAGGCGTAATAGCCACTTAATCCAGTGTAACATTTCTCCCATCCGCTCGCGACTCAAAGTGCTTGTTGCTTTCAGATAAGGACTATCATCTCTCGTACTCTGGATTTTTGCTTAGCGTTATCTTGCCAATCTGTTTTTGCGTTGCTGCTGCAGCATGAATTTTCGTCTGCCTCTTCACCTTGTGGCAGCCAAACTCACATCGGATGTATATTTCTTTTTAGCGCCATCGATGAAGCTGTTGTAATACGTCAGTCAGGTGCGCCAAAATTAAACTGTGTATTCGTAGCAGCGTTATCGATAAAACATTGGCTCTTAATGCTTTGCAAAACTCTCTAGGCTATACGCCAAGGAGCTATATAAAGTTGCACCTGTGTTGTTGTCTAAATTTAATCTTCTTTAAAAATGCTTTTATCTTGACGCAAGGCTAGAGGCAGCCTCGCTGCTTACCGTGTCTGGCCCAGGCTCAATAGATCTTCGAGTGTGACGACGCCCATGCCTTTTAACCCGGGAAAAACCCCCCGGGCCAAAAATTTTCTTTTTGGGGGGTTTGTGGGAAAAAAATTTTTTTAAGGGGGGGGGGGGGGGGATTTATTAACAATAAAATCGTCGTTGAGTGGGGTTAAACCCGAAGATCTTTGTCCAATGGGTCGGCCGTTCGTCTTCTCAAGCGGTGGTAGAGGCTTTTGGCCATTCTTCATTAATAACGTCGACAACCCGCTAGGCATTGAGAAAAGGCTTCAATGCACTTCTGTATTGAGTCACCGCTTGCGCTAACACGCCTGATAAGTTTTATAATCTTTGCTTTTGTGCCAAGAATTGGCAAAGGGCAGCTTTTTTTACCGCGCCATCTTGGCTGCCTCGCAGGTAGAGTATTTATCTCCAATTCGTTAGCGCTCAGGCGTGCTTAGTGCTGTGAAGAAAAAAATTTTTAGGTAACTTGAGTCGTCTTCTTAACATTGATTCCCACAAACATCCTCGCCTGCAAGACGCCCCAGCTTATTATTCTGTACAATAGTCATTCTGTCAAACCGATGGGGTAATAACAAAAAACATACTGAATCAAGACAGAAGTAAGTTGCAGCTGTGCGAAATTATTTATGTGGAGACATGACAAAGAAAAATTTATTTTGGTTGCCAATGCAAACAAAACAGGCAATGCAGACGTACATGCTTAATTATGTTAGGGGGATCTAAAATCGCTTAAGCGTTACACACTCAATTATTGTGTTTGCATACCAAGTGAGGACCAAAAATCGTTCAGGGACAACAGTGCCTAGTTATCAATTTACTAACGCTTTCTTTCCCCCGCAGCAACGATATTGATTTTGCGCCAAAGCCAAAATATACGAAACAATTTAGGGCGTGCCCTTTGGAAAGGACGTTAGAGGTGGTCAGTGCCGATGGAAGCGTATGCTTTAAAGACATTACTTAGGGTAAAAAATGTTACCGTGCGTCTTTGAGACTTCAGACACCAGGCGATTTTTTAATTGGCATCGTGACGGGCTTTAAAACAAAAAGAAACCTTCAATGGGAACGCGGTTTATGCAGGCAACGGTAGGGGCCGGTGGTTGTAGTTATTATCGCCTCAGGTCAGCATTGAGAATTATTCAACAAAAAAAAACCTATCCAGAAAATTATTAAATCGGTATTTGAGGAATGGCTTTTCTTGATTATGGAAGATAAAGCTTACGTGCAAATACCTAAGGCAAGGAAACGCTTGTTCAGCTTTATAACGAAACTTTGATTCTCAATTTTGTCTCAAGGATGATGCAGCAAGAAGGATTTTTTTACTTCTTAAACATACCGAATGGTAAAGCATTACGTTGGTTATTGCAAGAACGATATTGCTTTGGCGGCAAGATTATCTTGGTGAAGTGCCATATTTGGAGTGACAAGTCAAAGTCCCCACATGGGTACTGGAAAGATCGCTTGTGTGGAAAATTTAATCAAACAAATAGAACGGCTGGCTTTAAGCTTATCAAGTGTACGAACTTTGAGCTTCCCAGCCAAAAAAAACCTGAGCGCACCACCTTAGACCCAAAGTTAAAGTAGCTTATTCTTTCGTTTCAGAAATACCGCTATTGAGGGGAGTTATTCTTCAAAGACAGGATTTGCGGATCGTGAAAACACTTACACTAAAGATTTCCATGGAGCAAGAGGGAAAACGCGGGACTCAATAAAACCCAAAAAGTCTTTTTTCTGGCCCCAAATATGCGCACCATTAAGAGGGGGGCCAGGAAGCAGTTTTAAGGCTGAGGGCAAATCATCAAGGGCGTTGGGGAGATTATAGGATTTTTTTAAAAATTTAAAAAAAAAAAACCGTCATTTTTTTTTCAGATTTTCCTTTTCCCTTCTTTTGGGTAGAT
>Ga0163217_1076895_pt1 | contig 11085 bp, 16 predicted proteins | sample SynspAceP_FD_185933 | JGI IMG/M metagenome (GOLD analysis project Ga0163217, IMG submission 185933) | Saline lake microbial communities from Ace Lake in Antarctica - Synechococcus sp. Ace-P (PacBio error correction) | ecosystem: Environmental > Aquatic > Non-marine Saline and Alkaline > Saline ... | reverse complement strand
TGGTGCTGAGGCCCGCACCCATCGATGCCGCTTCCCATGCTGAGAGCGCCTTCATGCGCTGGCCTGCAGGCACGTTGGAGGGAATCGCCTGGCGCGCTCCTCATCCGGCTGGTCGGGCAGTGCCGTTTGAGCTGATCGCACTCGTTTCCCGCCCTGTGGTTTCGGAGTCCGCCTCGATCGGCAGGCAGCGAAGCGGTTCTCGCTTGCGAAAGAAGCCGGCTTTCGTTATGCGCTGGCGCCGATTCTTTGAGCCTTGCCTTGCTCCGCCAGGCGAACGCACTGGGTATCACCCGGTCCCAGGCAGTGATGGACCCGACGGAAGATTCACCAGGCCAAGGCTCTGGATGCCGACTTGGTGAACTTGTTTCCGGGCGGACGGCGTTGGGAGCCTCCTACTGCGGCAGGGTTGCGGGAAGCCCCTGGGCGGGGATTACGCTTGCCGTTCTGCATCGCTGGCTGGCGGCCTGTTGCCGCGGATGTGCGGCCGTGGTTGGATGCGGGAGTGAGATGCCCATCGCCCTCGGGCCGGACGTCAGGCTGGTCAGAGGAGTTCTGCGGCGGTCATGGCTCAGCGTTTTGGAGGATTGCCCAGGCCTCGATAGCCGGCGCCGAGCCCTTCAGCAGGTCCCCCAATACCAGGCCCGGAAGCCAGCAGCGGCAGAGGTGCAGGCACGGATGCCGACTCCAAAAGCGGCGGCAATCAAGAAATGTTTGCCGAAGAGGCGGACCCGTTGAGGGAACCGCTGTCCAACCGAACCGGTGTGTCCATCCCTTAAGGCCACGAGGCCGCCACCTGTAGAAGGCCCCAGGGCGCTATTGCCTGTTGTGGAATTCCTGTGAGTAAGGAAGTGTGGGTGTTCATCCGAGCTGTTAAAAATGTTGTCGAATCCCGAGATCGACATCGTCAGGACTACGGTGTTCATCACCATTGCGTCCCCGGTGGGCAATTTGAAATCCAACAACGGCGTTCGCTGGGATCCCACTGGCCACCTGAATCAGTTCACCAAAAATTGTTGGGAGTTGATTCGGCGAATTGCTCTTCCACTAAGGCGTGGGCACACCTTGTGGAAAGCCAGAGTCCAGAGTTCAATTTTTCGAACCATCGTCGCCGTGGTTTGCACCCCGGCACGTTCTGATTGAATCAATGCATCGTGAAAGATGGTGGGTCACCTGCTGGGTGAAAGTCAGGCAGTTTCGAAATCCCATTCACCAGGCTGGCCAAATCGCCTTGGCGGCTCAGGCTGTGCTGCCAACGCTCAACGCAGCAAGGCGGCATGAGGAATTAAAGCAGCGGCCTTGAGGTGCATGGTTCAGAGCTAAAAGCATAGTAATTTTATCTTCATCAGCTCCCCGAACTCGGGGCTTCAGCCCTTTCCTCACCAGGAGGCTGCACTGACCCTGCTGGCGCAGCAGTGGCGGCCAAGAACCAAAGCCACCATGGCCTCCACCATTCGGCACTGCTCGCGGCAGCACGCAGGGGTCGTGACGACCCTTGGCAGCCAGGGTGCGTGGGACCGCTCCAGTGCGTCGATGGTTTGTTGTTCTTGCGGATCGTTGGCGGTGGGCTGGAAGGCCACCCGCAAAACATCTCCTCGCCAATTGCTGATCCCCCCTTGTATTCCCACCGGAGTTGTTGGTTGCCGTGCGCAGGCTTCGTCCGCCGGTTAGGCAGGAAGGTGCATCGTTTGTGCTCGCTCCCTTTCAGCAGGGTGCCACTGAAGCGGAGCCGATCTCGAATCCCTTTGGGGGCCGGCAACGACCATTCACCGCCTTGGCCAGATCAGCCTCCAGGCTTGTCGAAGACAGGCATGCCCAGGCCCATAGGCGGACGCCGCCCAGACATTCATCACCGCCCGCCGCAGGAATCTCCGTCGCGGCCCGATCGCCTCAATTGCGCTCGATCATCCGCTCGGCAACGGGCCTGATAGGGCAGCGCCACCATCTGGTTGGCTTCCACCGCTTTCGAGCGTCAACCAGGGTTGGATCGATGGCCGCTTCAATCGTGTGGATGCGCTGTTACCCAGGCGATCACTTCGCTGGCCGATGGGTGGTGGGCGAGCAGTGCTTTGGCGATCGCCCCCGGCGGCCCACCCGGCGATGTTTTCGCGCGCTGAGGACCGTTCCGCCGCCCGCCTGCGGGCCGTGGATGCCGTACTTTCGTCTGGCGTACGTGGCACGGCATGGGAGGGCGTAAGCGCCACCCGCCAGTCGCTGTAATCGCGGACGTTGATCCTTTGTTGCGCACCAGCATCGCAATAGGCGTTTCCCAGGGTCACCCCATCGAGCAGGCCGCTGAGGATCTCGACCCGGTCGTCCTCCTTGCGGGGGGCGTGGCTGATCTTGCTTTTGCCCGGTTGGCGGCGATCAGTTCCGCCTGATGGCCGCCAGAATCAGTTGGAGCCGTGCGGGCAACCATCGACGATCAACCCCACGCCACCCCCCGTGGATTTCCCGAAGGTGCTGACACGAAAGAGCTGGCCATAACTGCTTCCCATGGCCTAGTGCCCGTTGGCAGGAGCCTACAATAAAAGCCCCCCTCGCCATGCAGGGGGCTTGAGGTGAAAGCATGGCTGGAGCAACATGGGGTTGACTCCGCTGCGATCAGCCTTATGGGAAGGCGGTGGATCCCAAAGCCACAGGGGGCTTCTGGCAGAGGCCAGGTCAAGCGGGAAGTTGTGAGCGATTAGCGCTCGTGCATCACTTCCATGCCCAGACCGGCACGGATTCAAGCCACGTCAGCCCAGGTTGTTGATCACGCGGCCTTGGCCATCGAGGATTCGACTGATTGAAGTTTGAACCGTGAGTTGAAGGGCCATCGTGCTCACGGCCAAGGGCGGCTGAACCAGATGCCCCCACCAAACCGGCCCAAGGTGGCGAGCAGGAAGTGCAGCTGCGGCTGTTGTTGAAAGAGTCGTACTGGAAATCAGGGACGACCGAAGTAGCCGTGGGCGCCACGATGTTGTAGGTCTCTTTCCTCTTGGCCGAACTTGTTAACCGTAGTTTCTGGCTCTCGCTTTCGAGTCGGTCTCACGCACAAGGAGCTGGTTGACGACGTGAACCGTGGCAGGCCGAGAACAGGGAGCGCGAAGACACCAGCCACACCCAGGCATGTGGAAGGGGGTGCATCAGGATGTTGCATGTGCTCGGGCTTGGAACACCAACCCATGAAGTTGAAGGTGCCGGAGATGCCGAAGGGGCATGCCATCAGAGAACGAACCCTGACCGAAGGATAGATCAGGAAAGACAGCCGAGCAGCCGCCACAGGCGGGCGCTGTAGGCGAACACAGATCCAGGGCGCATTGCGGAGGCGGTAGGAGAGTTTCCCACTTTCGCGGCCATGTTAGCAGAAGATGCGATCAGGAAGTGGAAGATCACCAGGCTGATAGGGACCGCGTGTACAGCACTCATCGAGGGTTTGGCGGCTTCCAGATCGGGTAGCAAGTGCAGGCGATGGCGGTTGGCTGGAAGGAACCAACAGCACCGGAGATGATGTTGTTGCCGTACATCAGGAGCGGCGACAGGCTCGCGGATGCCGCTCGATGTCGGGACAGGGGGCGCGGCCGACGAAGGCCACGATGAAGCAGATGGTTGGCCAGCCAGCAGGTGGGGAATCATCAGCACACCGAACCAACGACATACAGGCGGTTTGTGGTGGGAGGTGACCACTCACAGAACTGGGTCTCCAGGCAGAAGCGCCGGAGCGCTGGCTGAACGGTTGGTGGTCATAGGACGGGAGGTTATGCCCCAAAAAGAGCGAGGATAGACGAATGGCAGGCGGGACGTTTCTAAGGAAGTCTGTGAAGGGAAATCCGAAGAGGAAAAAGCTTGCCGCAACAGGCCGAGCTCTTTTGCCGTTGCCTTTAGGCCACTTGTTAACGGAATCTTGCGTAAGGTGTGGAAATCTTGCGGATGGTTTACCGAGGCCCGGATGCGGCCCCATGCGGGATCAGGCTGTCCTGGTTAGCGTCAAACCCCTTCTCAAGGGCGATGGACCCAGGCCGTATGGCTGCCAACGGAGGCTTCCCAGCCCCGCCGCCCCTTTCGGCTGGAGGGGGGGCCGGGGTGCTTGCGATGCCGCCTTGCCTGCAACCGCATTTTTCCGATCGCGCCGATTACCTGGCCGATCACCTGCCACAAGTGGTTTCCCGCAGCTTGACCAGCGCATCCTTGGACCGGGCCGCCCTGCCAATCCTGGATGTGGAGCGAACCCTGCTCGCCCACCGTCAAGGCGTTCGCCCCACCTTGTTTGGTGTTTTTTCCTGGCGCGACATTCAGATCTATGCGCCTGTGGATGGGCGCGGCGAAACCCGCTTGCAGAACTCCTTTGAGGGTTCTACGCCGCAATCCACTGCGCGCTACGTGGCGTCTTGGGTTGGCCTGCGGCTGATGGCGGCTTTCTAGGCGAGTCTGGCGCAACCTTTCGCCTGGGGCGCCGTTGGTCTTCCGCCAGGCCCGCCGTTTCAACCCCGAGCACGGGTGCGTGCTCGGTGGCGGAGCGGTGAGCGTGTCTACGAACAAGCTGGGCAAGAGTTTTGCCCAAAGGCACCGTGGTCTCCGTTGGCGAAAGGGGAGGTCCCTGTTGGAGAAATTGATTCCGCTGGAATGGGCCCCTTTCGGGCCCGGGAGGACCACGGGCGTGGCGCCGATCCCGCGCCCGGGGCGTCCCGGTCGGGCCGGCGTGGGCGCGCCGCCGCCCCGCCGAGCGCCCTGCGCGCGCGCGCGCCGGCCAATCGCTGGCCGGTGAGCGTTGTTTCGGTTGTGGCGAGGCGCCTTCGGCTGCGGCCTCTCCACGAACCACCTTTTGCAGGCCTGTTCAAGACGGCTTTGCGACCTTACTCCTACATCGCTTCGATTCTGCCCCAGCTTGACTTGGTTATTTCGAAGGCGGCGATTTCTACGTGGGCGTGCAGACCAAACGCGGCTGTCCCCACAACTGCTGTTACTGCGTCTACCACCGTGGTGGAAGGCAAGCAGGTTCGCGTCAATCCTGTTTGGACGAGGTGGTTGGCTGGAGATGCGCCAGCTCTATGACAGAGGCGTGCGCGGCTTCTGTTCACCGATGCCCCAGTTCATCCCTCGCCCGCCGCTACATCGGACGATTGCAAGCAGTTGCTGCGGGCCATCGGCGGCGGCGGGAATTGGCGACATCCACTGGGCGGCCTACATCCCCGCGACAACCTCGACCAGGAACATAGCCGAGCTGATGGTGGGCACCGGCATGAGCTACTTCGAAATCGCATCACCTCCGGCAGCCAGGAGCTGGTGCGGAAATATGCGCATGGGCTACAACCTTCGCGTTGTTCTGAAAAACTGCCGGATTCTTTGCTTGCAGCTGGATTCCGGGAGCAGCGTTCTCGGTGAATTATTTCCAGTTTCAATGTGATGATGAAAGGGCCCGAGACGACTCCGGCAGACCGTGGCCTATTCACCGAGAGCTCGAGAGCATCTTCGGAGCCGGATAAGGTGGAGCCGCCATCTCTTCTTGGCCTGCAGGCCCACACGCAACCTGGAGCAATATGGCTTTGAGCAGGGGCATGCCCAACCGCGGCTACAACCCGATGGAGCATGATGCCGGGACGGCCAGGAAGTTGCTCCTGGAACCCTGAACGATGGGCAGCACCTTTGGCCGCCTCTTGCCTGGAGGCATTTGAACCAAATCCCCAGGATTTTGGCCGCACGGTCATGGATCTGCTGAGCGTGACTTTATGGCCTCGCTCCCCTCGAAGAAGCCCTCAGAGCTCCTGTTGAAGGCAAAAGCGGCCCTAGCCACGGCCAGATGCGTTAGCGGGCCCAGTGCGGCCGCCGCCCCAGATCAGCGCAGGCGAGCCCAGCCAAGCCATATGGCCCCTCCGAATCGGGTTGGGGTTGGGGGGCCACCCGGTCCGCTCAGCCGGCGGGCGCACGGCAGAGAGCTCGATCAAGCCCCATCTGCGCACGAAACCAGCCGCCGACTAACCCCCATTGCAGCCCGATCGCTCCCCAGAGGGCGCCGGCGGTCAGTACGGACGTTGCAAGTTGCCAGGGCGATCCGAGCATGATCAAACCGCCCAGCTGGCCCGATGGCTTCCAGGGGCCCCTCCGTGCCGGTACAGTGTGGATCAGGGCGAAATCACCGCCTGAAGCAGGCAGGGCCGTGCGGGCCTGAGTTGGAGTTTCAAGCTCCCCCCCAGAGCCAGCCTTCGGAACAAGCAGTTCTTCGGCTCGAAGCCCACGCCGGGCCAGGCAGCGCAGTCCATTGAGGGCGATTTGCCGCCATTTCCAGGCGCCAGGATCCCCGCGCCGCCCTGTGGCGATCAGAATTGCCAGGGAATCCCAGCAGCCAAAGCGGCCTTTGAGCAAGCCCGCGCAGCAGGGCCTTCAAGGCCGGCGGCAGCGCATGACCAAGCCCAGGCGCTGGCCCAGGTTTTGGACTCTCCCAGGCCTGCTTCAGGCGCCCTGGCAGGGTCAGCAGCAGGCAAACACCAGGGCAAGAATCAAAGCCCACCAGTTGAGCTGACGGCACCGCAGTTCGGGGGCTAAGAGGGCCACGGACGGGAAATCGCAGCCAGGCCGACGCCATAGAGCAAGCGGGACGTTACAGCAGGGGTGCCCAGCCCGTGGGGGGAAGCCCGGGCTTGGGGGATTCCCGCGCCGGCGCCGGGTGCCACTTCAGTCCTTCTGGCTCGATCTGTCTGGTGAGCCCTGCCCTTTGAGCGTTCGGAGTAGAAACTCCGCTGGTTCGAAGATCACACACGATTCACCAGGCCGACGCCGTTCTTGTGGGCTTCGAGCAATCACGGCATCGCGTCCTGTTCACTGAGGGAGGGCCACCTCGCGCAGGCTTTTGGTCACCCACGTACCCATCGAATTGACCGATCGTTGTGCAGCAGCACCCGATAGAGCGGCGAGGGCTTGCGCACCCTTCTTGCACTCTGATCGATTCACCGCCGCTTCCGCCGGGGGAGCGGGGGAGCTGTTTCAACGCGACAGTTTGCACGGCAGCAGACGACAGAAACCACGGCGGCGGGGGCGATTCACGCTCAGATCGCCACTTTATTGGAAACGGCCAGGGAGCTTTGGCGATTTGCGTTCCATGGCTTCTGCCACAATTTTGGCGCGGCTGTTGAAGGCCGAGAGCCGGAAGTAGGCCCTCGCCGGGCGGCGCGAAACCGCTGCCCGGGGTGCCCAACCCACGTGGGCCTCGTCAGCAGCCCGGTCGAAAGAAGCTCCAGGAATCACGCCCTCAGGCGTCTGAATCCAGACGTTAAGGGCCTGCTCGCCACCGAAGACGCGCAGCCCGGGATTACGCGGCTGAGATCACGGCGGAGGTCGCCCGCAATTTCTCCATATTAGAAGTTGACAGTTCCTTTCCAACCTGGGGCTGCCCTCAGAGAATACACCGCTTCAGCGCCCGCTGCACGATGTAGCTCCCCCATTGAACTTGGTGCTCTTGGCGCCGGTTCCAGAGGCTCCAAGCTCCACCTCCGCCCATCGGCGCCACCCCCATCCAAGCCCCGTGGCACCCCGTGAGCGCGCCCAGCGGGTGCCCGTGAAGCGGCGTTCTTCGAAAAGGAGCGGAACTCGATGGCACATCGCTTGGCTCCCTCGGATCTTCCGTAGATGCGAATGGGGGCAGTTCCGGGTCACGGATGGAAGGCCTCGTAGGCGCATCGGAACAGGATCAGCGCACTGGTTGCGCCAGGGGCGTAGTCGACCCAAGCGTTGGAGCTGCGTCGCGGACTGGCCACTGCCACGGGTGGGATTTGTTGGGAAACAGAGATTAGGATCAGATCCACCGGCCCCTCCGGCAGGGGCGCGCAGAAAGCCGATTGGCGGCGTGTGATCGCAGATAGGTGAGCCGGCGTACGCCCCGTCTCGTCGCCTCGCCAGTGCGGCCTGCCATCACATTGCTGGTTCGACATACACCGGACTAGACCGGATCGGTCACGGCGATGCGGTGCCCTCGCGAGGATGTCGAGATGGTGCTGCTGTTCGCATTGAGCCATCAGAGACGAAAATCTCTTTCCGGCCAACTGATGGCACAGCTCGCGCCTGGAAATCGTTGAGGCAATCGCCTCACGCAACCAGAGGTAGCCTGTTTTCAGGGCCCGTAGCCATTGAAGGCTTCTCCGACGTCCCATTCGCGTCGACGGCCTCTTCATCGCTTTCGCGGCAGGCGGCCGGGCAGCGGCTCGGCACATCGCCAATGCCGAGGCGAACAGGGAGGCTTCGAGGTTTGCGGCCGAGAAATCCTTCACCCGGCGAGCGATCTCGGGAAGAGATTACCCGCCTTTGAGCTTCAGGTAATTAGGAATTGATCTGAACAACAAACCGCTCTGCCCATGCATTCCTGCTGGCCATCTTCCTACGTGACATGACCTGGGCGATGGGGGCCTAGGCGTTCTGGGGGATTGCTTCCCCTTTTGCGGGCCTTGCTGCTGGCCGTTGCTTCAAGGGCGGTGTGGTGCCTGGAGATCATCGTGCTAAATTCACCTGAGGAAAGACAGGCAGTTCCCGTTTGCAGTTTCTGAAGCTGTAAACGTTCTCAGCGGCATCGCCTCATGCGGCCCATTCATCTAGTCGACACGGTTAGCGGTCACTGGTCGTTCTTTCCAACCAGTTCCCCAAGCACCAACGTGTATCCGGGCGATTGAGCTTCTAAGGAGGGCTTCCTCCACCAGACTTTTCCTCCGTCCCCCTTCTTGCTTCAGCAGCAGTCGAGCGGCATTGACGGCACGCTCTGCGCCAGCAGTTGGTGTCTTCCGGGTCGATCCCTCCCTTGGCAGGGGCTCCACCGAGCCAAACCCTATCCTCCATGCCCCCAGCAGATCGTCATTGCGGAGCAACTAGCGCATCGCATGCAGGTGCTCAACGACGAACGTGTTGATAGAACTTGTCGTCGCCCAGGCCGTTAACCAGATCGGCTGATGTCTATCTCGCAGGGTCGAAAAACGTTTCCTGCCCGGTAGCGATGCGGCCTTCGTTCAACACTCGGTTGAAAGCGAAAAGAAACGGCCTTCATCCATGTCACCGACCTCGGCCCCCTGCGCCTGAGGAAGGAGCAGCCGGCATCACGATTTTGCTTTGAGGCTCGCCCAGAAGGTGCTGGTTCAGGTGATAAGGAAGCCCACCGGCACCAAAGGCGCCTTTCGCCTCACCGCAACCTCACGCTCCCGGCCCCGCATTCCTGGTTCCTCAGCCCCACGGCCAGGAGGAGTGAGCATTTCCCGGCGGATTAACGGCGAAAAACCGAACGCAACCGGCTCGACGTGCTCTCGGTGTGCTGATACAAGCCTCCCGGCGCGGTCTGCTGGTGACGTACCGAAGCCGGAGGGGGATCAGCGAAGCCTGCTGATTGATGATCATGAGACCCTGCTTGCGCCAGTGGGAAGCATTCAGGAAGACGGCCGAAATCGCCAGCCACCTGTGACTGCTAACCGTGACGAAGGACTTTTCATCCATCGCGTCCTGCGTGACCTTCTACAGCCCCGAGTTCTGCGGGGTTTTTCGTTCGTCGATAACCCACAGAGCCGAGGCCCGGGTCATGCTTTCCTCGGTTGACCGAATCAGGCCAGCTGCAGAGTTGAGCACCACGCCGAATCCAAGCGATCCTGGAGCATTACCGGTGTGAAATGCCGGCCAATTCGCGATTCGCTCAAGCCCCGGGCTGATCATTCCCTCAGGCGGCTACGTGAACATCGAGCCACCGAGGGCGCTCACGGTGATCGACGTGAACTCAGTTCGTTCACCCGTTCGGCCAATTGCCCGGGAAACCAGTGCTCTGACCAACTTGCCGAAGCGGGCCGCTGAGATCGCCGTCAGCTCAAGCTGCGCAACATCGGTGGCGTCGTGAATTCATCGACTTCAATCGGACATGAGTCGGAGGCCCGCGACATGATGCTCTGGAGCATTTCACCAGGCGGGTCCGCGATTGGGAACCGCCCGCCCCCAGATTGCCCAGCTCTTCCGAGCTTCGCGCTTGCGTTGAACTCCAACCCGCGGCAAGCGCCAGGGCCAGAACATCTATTGAGTTGTTTCGGTCGTGCCTGCCCCAAGTTGTGGTGGCCATCCGGCCATGTGGCGGTGCTCCCCGGCACGATTCAGACATTCAGCCCACTGAGACCACGGTGAGTGGCCTGGTTGCGCTCGGCGGCTTCGGCCCGGGCCGACGTTTGTCAGCCCTGGCCGCCCAACCGAATCCCAGTGGCCCAGTCCGCCGCGGTGGCACGTGGCAGCCGCGGCGGGGCCGCTCCAGCGAAGCGATGGAGGCAAACCGGTCAGTGGCACCGGTTCAGGGTCCTCTGCTAGTTTCCACAGCGAGCCAGTGAACAGCGGCTTAATAAGACGGGCTTTGTCAGTTGAACCGGGGTCAGTCGCCGCCAGGAACCCGGAAACTGGGTGGCCGTTTTCCGATGGAGCGAAGAACGGAGCTGGTCTACGGCTGGCTGTCTTCAAACCCCACCCCTGTGCTCGATCCCCCCAAACCCAGTGGGCGAAACACCTGATGGGTGCGCGTAGTCCAGGCCCAGGCGAGGATTTCCGGAGGGCCCGTGCTCGAGCGGCCGTCAAACAAACCAATTCGTTCCACAGCTTCCCGCCCGGGCCGCCGTCCCGGCGGTTTGGGGACGGGGCAATGGCGATAACAAAACAGCACCGATAACAGCAGTCGTGATGAACAGGACTGGGCGACAACGGCAGTGGCGATAACGTGGGCCAAGCGCCGCAGTGGGCCAGAACCGGCCCTTGCTGGCCAGTTTCCACTTGGTTCGGCATGAGGCCGTCCCCTGGGGACGTTTTGCTTGGGTTCGAAATCCACCGGCCCTTCCCCTGGAGGCCTTGATTTGAGCGATTGGGGCCACCGTCCAAACCGTTGATCGAGGCTCCTTGTTGGTTGCAGGTGGCGCCTTCCCCCGGCGCAAGATCACCCGTTCCACCGGGCCCCTTCGGGCAAAACCGCTTGCAAAGCGCTTCCTGAAAAAAAAACCCCTCGGCTTTTGCCGGCCAAAACGGGGGCAGTGCAGGGGGGCCTTTTGGGGGGATTTCCCCGGGCCGGGGCCCGGAAAAAAAAAAATTTCTTTTTTTCCCCCCTCTTTCCCTGGGGGCCGG
>Ga0163217_1118928_pt1 | contig 11086 bp, 15 predicted proteins | sample SynspAceP_FD_185933 | JGI IMG/M metagenome (GOLD analysis project Ga0163217, IMG submission 185933) | Saline lake microbial communities from Ace Lake in Antarctica - Synechococcus sp. Ace-P (PacBio error correction) | ecosystem: Environmental > Aquatic > Non-marine Saline and Alkaline > Saline ... | reverse complement strand
GTGAGCGCGCGATGGGAGCCACTATTTCTTCCTGAAGCAGCCCCCCGTTTCGAGCAACTGGTGCCGATGGCGGGGTTGCTGGGAGTGGCCGAATTCGCGGGGCAATCTCTATGGCCACCCGCGCCAGCCGGTGGAGATGCACTGGCGGCCGGCCCAAGCGGTGCTGCTGGAAATCGAGCTGGAGTGGGCCGTCAGGTGCGGCCTCAGTTTCCCCCAGGATTCAGCTGCTGATCAAAACGCGTCTTTTGCCGAACTGAGCGGCGCATCGCGCGCGCTGCACCGACAGCGCCGCCGCCATCGGAGCGCCGGCTCCAGGCGGGGCCCGCCTGGAGCTTCAGCCGAAGCGCGAATTCGATGCCGTGACTTGTTGTGAACGCGATCTGGCCAGGGCCCTGGACGGAACTCGAAGCCAGCTCGGCCTGGCCACAGCTGAGTGGGCCCTTTCGCCACAAAAAAGCGGCCCCAAAGAGCCGCGGATCGAAAGGTAAGGATGGGCAGCGTTCTGGCAGAAATGCTGCCCCGACAAGAACCGGATTCCAGACCATTAAAGTCAAGAAACCATCAAGTCAAGAAAAAACGCAGCCCAGATGTTATTCGAGGAACTTTTCTGCAGGCAAAGGCTTGAAGGCAAAGGTTTGCAAGCAGACCTTTGCGGGAGAGTTCGCCAGAGGAAGCGAATGATCAACGAATGATCAGATCGGGGAAGAGGCGGGAAAATCTCGATCGTAGCCCGGCTGTGGAAGGTGCAACCAGACGCAGCACGGGACCGGTGCGGTGGTGAGGAATTTCTTCATTGTTAGGGAATCAGCGGGGGGAGACGGTCCACTTTTGGAGTCGGCTTCAATTCATTTTCCCTGGGACGAACTCATTTGACGCTGCCAGGGGCCAGACGGCCAGCCGCCCAGGGTGGATGTTGAACGCCAGGGCATGTCGATCTGGATTTCACGGCATGTGGCATTCTTGCTACCGCGGATAAGCCATTCAAGTAAGCGCGGCCGGCCAGCCCAATTTCGTGCCAGCGATGTAGAGGAAAAGGCAGACCGGGATCAGGAAATCACCGGCATGGCTGAAGCGGCCCATCGACGATCCAGACGGGCAGCCATCGGTGCCACAGAGAGCCTGGCCGTGTTCGTGACCGGGCCTTGGCCTGGGGGTAGCGGCGAGCACTGGCGCGCTCCTGAAAAACGGGGGCGTTTCTGCGCAAGGGGTGAAGCCCGGCGATATCGGCGTGCGCCATTGGGGGCGAAGCCCGATGCATCAGAAGGGCGGAAATCAGAAGGGCGAAGAGGCGGCGCATCGGTTCCGGTACCTGGAAAGACCTGCCGCAGGCGGATGTCACTCCGGACAGAGGAGTTCCAGGGAAAGCCCATGCCCACGGTTCTGGGCGTCGAAACAAGTTGTGGACGAGTCGGCTGCTGGCGTTGGTGCGTGACCAGAGGTGCTGGCCAGCGCCGTGGCGTCCCAGATGGAGGAGCACGCCCGCTGGGGGCGGGGTTGGTGCCGGAAATCGCCTCCCGCCGCCACTCGAAGGCCCTGCCCCAGCTTGATCGCCGAGGTGATGGCCACCGCCGGCCTGGCCTCAGTGATCTCGATTGCGATCGCCGCCCACCGCAAAACGCTCCCGCCTGTGGGCGCCCTGCTGGTGGGCTCACTCACCGGCCGCACCTTGGCCCGCCTCCACGACCTGCCCTCCTGGCCATCCCACTCGAAGGGGCACCTCTGTTCCGGGTGCTGCTGGGGGAGCCACTGCCGAAGGACCCTATCTTCGTTCCTGTTTGGTCAGCGGCGGCCACACCGAAACTGATCCGCGTCCGAATGGGGTGCGGGGCCTTACACCCGCCCTGGGCCGCAGCCATGACGACGCCGCCCGCGAGCCTTCGACAAAAGTCGCCCGACTGCTGGGGCTGGGATACCCAGTGCCGGCGATCGAGGCGGCGCAAAGCGCGGCGACCCGCCTGCGCTTTCGCTTTCCCCAAGGGCGCGTCCCCGCCCGGACGGGGGCTTCTATCCCTATGACTTCAGCTTCAGTGGGCCTCAAGACCGCGGTGCTGCCGCCTGACTCAGAAAACTGGCGAACGGGAGAGCACAGGCCAGCCCAGGCGAGGCGGCGTTTACCGATCGCCGATCTGGCGCCAGCTTTGAGCACGGAGTGGCCGAGTCCTGGTGGAGCGCAGTTGCCCGCTGCGCCAGGACAAATGGCCTGGGCAACGTTGGTTGCGGTGGGAGGGGTGGCCGCCAATCGCCGCTTGCGCCAGCCGGTTGGCGATCGTTGTCAGGAGCTGGCCTGACCTGGCGGGTGGCTCCGCAAATGGCCTACTGACACGACAACGCCAGCCATGATCGGCGTGGCGGCACCCGGCGCTTTGCCAGTGGCTTCCGCGTCCACAGCCCTGGGGGTTTTTTTTTCGCGGCGCGACTGCCCTGGAGCACGCCGATCTCCTCTATGTCAGCCGCTGAGTTTTCTTTCCTTAAGCTGAAGGGGCTTTACCGGTTGTCCAATGGCTCAGCTGAGGCTAAGCGATCAGGGCTTCAGGCCCCGCTTCCAACCGTTCGCGATCAAAGCCGTTGAACGGCTGATGCTGATCAGGACACTGTCGTCGTGGTGGCCGGCGATTGAACTCAATGCCTGCGACGTGGGTTCACACCCCAGGCGAGATCTGGAATGGCCGCTTGGCGATGCTTGGCTCTCCCTGGCTCGCCCTCCCTGCTGCTGATTCGGCTGCTCATTCGACGGGGTTGCTTCCATCGCTTGCGCGAGGTGCTTGCGGAAGCCGAGAACGCATCTTTAGGGATTTCTCCCCACCGCCATGGCCCTTTGACCGCCCCCGCCACCGCTGGTCACGATCGTGCTGGGCACCCGGCCTGAAGCGATCAAACTTGGCGCCCAGTGATCCTGGCTTTTCAGGCGGCTGCACCTTGCGGACCGGGTTGGTGCTGACCGGCCAGCACGCGAAATGGTGAGCCACGTGGATGTAGCTGTTCGGCCTCGTGCGCCCGACCGCGACCCCCCCCCCCCCCCCCACCCCCACCCCCAAAACCCCCCCAAACCCCCCAACCCCACCCCCCCCCATGGCCCTGATGGCACCGCGCCAGACCTCACCCACGTCACCTGCGCGGCCTTGCAGGGGTTGCGCGAGGAGTTCAGCGAGCCACCGTCCCGGACTGGTGCTCGTACAGGGCGACACCAGCACGGCCTTCGCCTCAGCCCTCGCGCCTTCTTAACGAGGCACATCCCCGTTGGGCCATGTGGAGGCGGGCCTGCGCACCGACAACCTGCTCGAATCCCTTTCCCCGAAGAGGCCAACCGCCGCCTGATCTCCACAGTTGGCGCCAGCTCCATTTCGCCCCCACTGGCGTTTTCCGAGGCCAACCTCAAGGGCCTCCGGCGTGGTCGGGCCAGGATTCCTGAGTGGACGGGGAACACGGTGATCACGCCCTGCTGCGCATGGCCCAAAACCGCCCCCAGCTGGAGCTTCCTGGCCTAACTGGCAGGAGCAGCGGGGACCTGGCCACCGTGCACCGTTCGGCCGAAAAACTGGGCGAGCGCTCGAATCGATCGGGCGGGGCTTCCGGAGCTGCTGGATCGTCACCGGACACAGCCCTGCTGCTGCCGCTGCACCGCAATCCACCGTGCGCGAACCCCTCGAGGCCCTGCTGGGCACCACCCGCGCGCCTTCCTGCCGAGCCCCTGGATTACGGACGGCGGGTGGGCGGCGATCCGCGGCGCACCCTGTTGCTCACGATTATCCTGCGGCCTGCAGGAGGAGGCCCCTGCCTGGGCAAGCCGGTGCTTGGTGCTTCGCCGCACCACCGAGAGGCCTGAGGCAGTCAGCGGCCGGAACGTTCAAGCTGATCGGGCACTGATTCTGGAGGCGATCGTGCGGAGGCGAGGCCTTCTTGCTGGATGATGCCGGCGCCTATGCAGCCATGGGCCCAGGCCCGCAATCCCTTCGGCGGACGGGCCCAGCGCCACGGCCGCATCTGCGCCGCCAGCCCGTGAATTTCTGGCTGAACGAACAACAATGAGCTAACAGCTTGAACAATTCCGCTGTGCGGCCTAGTCCCCGCTCGGATGATTTTGGCCCAGGGCGGCAGACGGATGAACAACCGGGTTGCCGGGCTCGATGCCTTCGGAGGATCTGGGTGTTTGCGGCCACTGCTGGAGCCCCAGCGTCCACCGCCGGAAGGTGGGCTGATCGTCCTTGCCGACACCAGCACGCCCGGCCGGCCGTCCCTCGGTGACCACAAAGCCACAGTGGGAAACGAGGGTTTCGGGCGGCGGGGTGCCGGTCTGGAAATCGATGGTCGGCGGTCCAGCCGATGCGCAGCTTCGTCGTGGGGGATCCACCAGCTGCCAGGGTTTCACTTCAAAAGAGGTGACGTTGTTGGTTTCACAGCCCCGAGGCGCGATCTGAGCACCCGTGCCGCGAAACGGCGATCAGGGAAGGCATCCACCGCACATTGGCCCCCTGACAAGAACAACCCTGCCGATTATCACTTTCCGCACGCTCGCCACCGCCTCAAGCCCCTGGGCCAGCTCCACACCGAGGAACTCGAGGCGGCCGGGCATGGCCTGAGGCGGAGGGTGGTGGGGGTCCGAAAGCGCCGGATCAGCGAAGCGCTGAGTGATCACCCCATCAAAGGGGGCGCGGATCGTCAGCTCTCGCGCTCCACGTTGCGCTGGCTGCTGCGTTGCCATGGCGGCATCGAGGGCGGCCTTGCTGGTGAAGCAGGGCGGGTGCCGAAGGAGGCGAAATCGTCCTGGCTGATCGCACCGTGCCAAAAAAGGTCTTGCGCCGCCGTTCGTACTCGAAGCGGCTGCGGGCGTACTCCGCCTCAGCCTGGCGCCACCTGGGCCTTGAGCTTCGTTTCTCGCGGGTCCTGAGGTCGTGCGCTGTCCATCAGGGCAATTGGGCTGACCTTGCCGCCAGCAACGAGCAGCCAGCCGCAACGTGCGAAGCGCGGAGAGCTGGACGATCGCGCCCCTTTGATGCCGGGTGATCACTCAGCGCTTCGCTGATCCGGCGCTTTCGTGACCCCAACACCTCCGCCCGGCCAATGCCGGCGCCTCGAGTTCCTCGGTTGGGTGGAGCTGGCCCAGGGGCTTGAGGCGGTGGCCTTATGCGTGCCGGAAAGTGAATCGCAGGTTGTTTTGGTCAGGGGGCCAATGTGCGGGTGGGATGCCTTCCCTGATTCGCCGTTTTCGCGGCACGGGTAGCGTCAGATCGCGCCTCGGGCTGTTTGGAACCAACAAACGTCACCTCTTTTGAAGTGAAACTGCAGCTGGTGAGATCCCCACGACGAGCTGCGCATCGGCATGGGACCGCCGACATCGATTTTCCCAGACCGGCACCCTCGCCGCCGAAACCCTCGTTCCCACTGTGGCTGTGGTCACCGAGGGCGGCCGGCCGGGCGTGCTGGTGGGTCGGCAAAGGACGATCAGCCCCACCTTCCAGGCGGTGACGCTGGCCCAGCAGTGGCCGCAACCACCCAGATCCGAAGGCATTCGAGCCCGGCACCGGTGTTCATTCGATCTGCCGCCCTGTGCCAAATCATCCGAGCGGGACTAGGCGCACAGCGAATTGTTCAAGGCTGTTAGCTCATTGTTGTTTCGTTCAGCCAGAAATCACCGGCTGGCGGCCAGGATTGCGGGCCGCTGGGCCTGGCCGTCGCCGAAGGGATTTGCGTTCCTTGGGCCATGGCTGGCAATAGGCCCGCATCAATCAGCAGAAGGGCTCGCCTCCGCACGATCGGCCTCAGAATCAGTTGCCCGATTCAAGCTGGCCGTTCCGGCCTTGACTGCTCAGGCCTCTTCGGTGGTGGCGGCCAGCACCAGCACCGGTTTGCCCAGGGCAGGGGCCTCCTCCTGGCGGCCGCCGGAATCGGTGAGGCAACAGGGATGGTACGCCGCGGATCGCCGCCAACCAGCCGGTTCGTAATCACAGGGGCTCGGTCAGGGAAGCGCGGCGGGTGGGTTGGCCCAGCAGGGCCTCGAGGGGTTCGCGCACGGTGGGATTGCGGTGCAGCGGCAGCAGCAGGGCGTGCTCCGGGTGACGTCCAGCAGGCTCCAGGGAAAGCCCCCGCCGATCGATTCGAGCCGCTCGCCCCAGTTTCGCCGACGGTTGCACGGTTGCCAGGATCACCCGCTGCTCCTGCCAGTTTGAGGCCAGAAGCCTCCAGCTGGGGGGCGGTTTGGGCCATTGCGCAGCAGGGCGTCATCACCGTGTTCCCGTCACCAGGATTCCTGCCGACCACCGCCGGAGGCCTTGAGGTTGGCCTACCCGCGGGAACCGCCGGTGGGGCGAAATTGGAAGCTGGCCCAAACTGTGGAGATCAGGCGGCGGTTGGCCTCTTTCGGGGAAGGGATCGGCAGGTTGTCGTGTGCGCAGCCCGCCTCACAGGCCAACCGGGGATCTGCTCGTAGAAGCGGCCGAGGGCTGAGGCGAAGGCCGTGCTTGGTGTCGCCCTGTAAACGAGCACCAGGTCGGGACGGTTGCTCGCTGAACTCCTCGCGCAACCCCTGCAAGGCCGCGCAGGTGACCGGTGGCGTGAGGTTCTGGCGGGTTGCCATCAGGGGGGGGCCAGGTCGCGGTCGGCGCACAGTTGGGGCCGAACAGCTCCATCACGCTGGGCTCACCATTCGCGGTGCTGGCCGGTTCAGCACCACCCGGGTCCGCAGGTCGGCCAGCCGCCTTGAAAAAGCCAGGATCACTGGCGCCAGGTTTGATCGCTTTCAGCCGGCGTGCCCAGCACGATCGTGACCAGCGGTGCGGGGGCGGCAAAGGGCCATGGGCGGGGGGGAGAATCCTAAAGATGCGTTCTTCCGGCTTCCCGCAAGCACCCGCCGCAGCGATGGAGCAACCCGTCAAGTGAGCAGCCCGAATCAGCAGAGGGCAGGCGATGCCAAGGGAGAGCCCAAGCATCGCCAAGCGGCCATTCAGATCTCGGCCTGGGGTTAACCCACGGTCGCCAGGCATTGGGCAGTTTTCATCGCCGGCCACCACGACGACAGTGTCCTGATCAGCATCAGCCGTCATTCACGGCTGATCTGCGAAACGGTGGAAGGCGGCGGCTTGAAAGCCTGAATCGCTAGCCTCAGCTGGAGCCATTGGACAAACGGTAAAGCCCCTTTCAGCTTAAGGGAAAGAAAACTCAGCGGCTTGGACCATTAGAGGAGACGGCGTGCTCCAGGGCAGTCGCGCCGCCCACCCCCAGGGCCTGGGTAACTGCGGAAGCACTGGCCAAAAGCGCCGGGTCGCCGCCACGCCGATCATGGCTGTCGCGTTGTCGGTGCAGTAGGCCCATCGGAAAGGCCACCCGCCAGGTCAGGCTCGAGCTCCTGGACAACGAATCGCCAACCGCTGGCGAAAGCGGCGATTGGCGGCCACCCCTCCCACCAGCACCAACGTGGCCCAGGCCATTGTCCCTGGCGCAGCGGCAAAACTGCGCTCCACCCAGGACGGTTCGGCCACCCGTGCTCAAACTGGCGGCCAGATCGGCGATCGGTAACGCCGCCTCGCCTGGCTGGCCTGTGGCTCTCCCGTTCGCCAGTTCTGGGTCAGTGCGCAAGGCACCGCGGTCTTGAGGCCACTTGAAGCTGAAGTCATAGGGATAGAAGCCCCCGTCCGGGCGGGAGACGCGCCCCTGGGCGAAAGCGAAGCGCAGCGGGTCGCCGGGCGCTTGCCGCCGGCCTTCGATCGCCGGGCCCCTGGGTTTACCCAGCCCCAGCAGCGGGCGACCTTTTGTCGAAGGCCTCCGCGGCGGCCGTCGTCAAGGCTTGCGGCCCAGGCGGGGTGTAGGCCCCCACCCCATCGACGCGGATACAGTTCGGTGTTGGCCGCCGCTGGACCAACAGGACGAGATAGGGTCCCTTCCGGGCAGTGGCTTCCCCCAGCAGCACCGAACAGAGGTGCCCTTCGACGGTGGTGGATGGCAGGAAGGGCAGGTTCGGGTGGAGGCGGGCCAGGTGCGCCGGTGAGTGAGGCCCACAGCAGGGCGCCCACCAGGCCGGGAAGCCGGCGTGGCGGCGATCGCATTCGAGATCAACTGAAGGCCAGGCGGCCGGTGGCCATCACCTCGGCGATCAGCTGGGGCAGGGGCTTCGACGTGGGCGGCGGAGGCGAATTTCCGGCACAACCCCGCCCCAGCGGCGTGCTCCTCCATCTGGGGACGCACGGCGCTGGCCAGGACCTGCTGGTCACGCACCACGGCAGCAGCCGACTCGTCACAACTTGTTGACGGCCAGGAACCTGGGCATGGGCTCCCTGAAACTCCTTACTGTCCCGGAGTTGACATCCTGCCCGCGGCAGGTCTTTCCAGGTACCGGAAACCGATGCGCCGCCTTCTTCGCCCTTTCTGATTTTTCCGCCCTTTCTGATTCATCGGCTTCGCCCCATGGCGCACGCGATATCGCCGGGCTCCACCCCTTGCGCAGAAACCCCCGTTTTCAGGAGCGCGCCAGTGCCGCCGCTACCCCCCAGGCCAAGGCCCGGTTCACGAACTACGGGCAGGCTCTCCTGTGGCACGAATGGGCTGCCCCGGTCTGATTCGTTCGATGGCCGCTTCAGCCATGCCGGTGATTTCCTGATCCCGGGTCTGCTTTTCCTCTACATCGCTGGCACGATTGGCTGGGGCCGGCCGCGCTTACTGATGGCTATCCGCCAGGTAGCAAGGATGCCACCATGCGTGAAATCCAGATCGACTTTGCCCTGGCGCAAATCCACCCTGGCGGCTGCCGTCTGGCCCCTGGCAGCGTTCAATGAGTCGTCAGTGGGAAAAATGATGAAGCCGGACTCCAAAGTTGACCGTCTCCCCCCGCTGATTCCCCTAACATGGAAGAAATTCCTCACCACCGCACGGTCGTGGGCTGCCGGTTCTGGTTCACCTTCACAGCCGGCTCACGATCGAGATTTTTCCGCCTCTTCCCCGATCTGATCATTCAGTTGGATTTCATTTCGCTTCCTCTGAGCGAACTCTCGCAAAGGTCTGCTTGCAAACCTTTGGCCTTCAGGCCGTTTTGCTGCAGAAAAACGTTCCTCGATGAAACATCTGGGCTGCGTTTTTTCTTTGACTTGATGGTTCTGACTTAATGGTCTGGATCGGTTCTTGTCGGGGCCAGCATTTCTGCAGGACCTGCCCCTCCTTAACTTTCGATCCGCGGGCTCTTTGGGCCGCTTTTTGTGGCGAAGGGGCGCAACGCCGCACCCCCCACTCAGCCTGTTGGCCAGGCCGAGCTGGGCTTCGAGTTTCGGTCCAGGGCCTGGCCCAGATCGCCGTTCACCAGCACGGCATCGAATTCCGCTTCCGGCCTGGAAAGCTCCAGGGCGGGCCCGCTGGAGCCGGCGCTCGATTGCCGCGGCCCGCTGTCGGTTGCGCGCGCGGCGGATGCGCCGCTCCAGTCGGCAAAAGACGGGCGGTTGATCAGCAGCTGAAATCCCTGGGGGGGAAAACTGCGCCGCACCTGACGGGGCCCCTCCAGCTCGATTTCCAGCAGCACCGGCTGGCCGCGCCGCCAGGGTGCATCTCCACCGGGCGGGCGCGGGGTGCCATAGAGGATTTGCCGCGAATTCGCCCACTCCAGCAACCCCGCCTCGGCCACCAGATGCTCGAAAGCGGGGGCGCTTCAGGAAGAAATAGTGCTCCCCATCGCGCTCACGCTGCGCGGCTGCGGGGTGGTTGGCCGACCACCCGGACAGCCAGATCTTGGGGGGTGCTTCTGGCGGGAGGCGGTTGATCAAGGTGCCTTTGCCGACGCCATGGGCCCGGTGATTCACGTGGAGTCGCCCCGGTGGGGCGCTGAAGGCCCTTGCCATGTCCGTCGCCACCCCCATCGCTCCACGGCGCAGTGCAGACAGCAGAGTAGGAGTCCGCCCCATGTTCGCGTCCCTCGCTGCGGATGAACGCCACTGCTGCCTCCAGCCCGTTGATCTCAACCACCTTGCGGGCGGTTGCTGGCCGAGCTGCGGGCGCCGTGCTGCCCAGCGCTTCGAGGAAAGCCCCAGCAACCCACCCCCACAGCCTGCAAACTGGGCCTGCGCAGTCAGCGGGGGGCTCCAACTGGCTGGAGATCAGCCTGGCAGGCCGAGGGCGCCGCGGATGCTTGGCGATCCGATTTCCCCTCCCCGCCAGGGCCAGGGCAGCACCCTGGCCCAGCAGCTGCAGCACGGTCTGGCTGCTGGCCCTGGTGCCATGAGCAGACCGGCTGGGAAGCGGGTGGTGGAGCTTGCAGTTCGCGGCCAGCCAGGAGAAACCGTTGGCAGCCGCTGCCTTGATCATTTGAAAAAACATGTGGGTCGCCGCAGCAATCTCTTTTTCTGCTCGATGGCCAGCGGCGGGTGGATCGCCCTGCCCGGCAGGGCGGCAGCAACATCGCGGCTGGCGGCCGATCGGCAGCGGAGATCTTTAACAGCCCTCCGCCCGCCCTGCAGGGGGATTCTAACCAGCAGAAGCCGAGGGGATGGGAAGCGCTGGCGCCGCGCCGGCCTTCTCGGCTGGTGCGGTCAGCCTGCAGAAGGCCCTGCAGCAGGGGAACCTTACCAGGGGATCTGCCCGGCCCTGGCCTGCAACTGGCGGTGATCAGGCCCGCAGGCAGGGGCATGCAGCTTTGCTTCCGCCATTGGCCAGTGAACGCCGCTTGGAGAGCACCAGTGGCAACGGAGCATTTGTTGGTGCCCAATGGGCCAACGCTGGCTCACCGACCTTGGGAGCAGGGAGCGCGTTCGGTTTTGCCTCCGGCCCCAGCCATGGCCGCGTCACGGGCCTTACGCTGCTGGGGGAACGGAGGCGCGGCTTGCTGGGTGGAATGGCAGCGCTGGGGGGGCCGGCCTACTAACGGGCCCTGCTGGCCCGGGCAGGAGGCCGATGGGGCGGCGGCGGCTGGGGCCAGCTGGGGAACAAACGGGCTGCTTGGCCGGGCCCGGGGCGGCGTGGGCAGCCAGCCGCCCCAACAGCGGGATCAGCAGCAAGGCCCGGCTTGGCTGGAATCAGGTGGGAAGAACAACCCCCCCAATGCCCTCAGCGGGCAGGGCCGCATGGGCCCTGTTTTGTGCGGGGGGACTCCAAATCTTTTTCCCCTCTTTTTTCTTTA
>Ga0163217_1109349_pt1 | contig 11086 bp, 8 predicted proteins | sample SynspAceP_FD_185933 | JGI IMG/M metagenome (GOLD analysis project Ga0163217, IMG submission 185933) | Saline lake microbial communities from Ace Lake in Antarctica - Synechococcus sp. Ace-P (PacBio error correction) | ecosystem: Environmental > Aquatic > Non-marine Saline and Alkaline > Saline ... | reverse complement strand
GGTAAAAAACAGTTATGTATTTCTTTCAAATTTGCAGCCGTATTGCGCTACCGCCGCCAAGTAGATTTTTTTGTATAAATTCAAAAGGTTAATCTGAATATAATAATAACGGTGCTGGCGCACACGCCGTTGCTAACTATGCCTAGCAAGCATAAATTGAATTGATTGTCCCGTGGGTGTGAGACTTCTCGTCTCAGGCGCAGTGCAGTTAACATATTATTTTTGGGTTGTTATTACTAGTTAAGATTTAATACTATCATAGCGTTTTTGAGCACACCCTTGCATCTGTTGATTTGGTTCTAGTTGGCTCATATATGGTTATTTTATTCAAAACAATGCCCTGAGTATTGGGAGAATTTATTTGAAATTAAATGAACTACGCAGCCAAACTTGGTTTTGTTCAGTATTATTTAGTGTTGGTTTTTGTTCCTCGCTTGTCTGTTTTATGCGGGCCATGGAGTTTGCGGACAAAAAGAATTATCTTCTTACTTGCGGAAAATTGACGTTATGCAAAGCAGCATAAATAAACTTAATATCAGAAATCAAGAACCTTATTTGAACTAAATATAAAAAAAGTAGAACTTGAGGTGGCCAGCATTGCTAATGGAGCAAGCTCAATTGTCGTATAAGAATTTATGCGCAAGATGCCGACCTTCGTGAACAAATATAGCTGTCTATCAAAAGGTCAGCGCGCCTGAATGACGCAAGACGGTTTTGTTTGCGCAAAGTGTTGAAAATTGTAGCAACTGCAAGCGCTAACAATTATGCGATCTCGATTATGATGTTACAGCGAGAAAACATTAAAGCTATTATCAAAGGCACATTAAAATTACGGCTGCAGGGGAGTCAAACACAGTTCTATTAAGTATTGATTTAAGCGAACAATGTTGGACGATTAAGACAGAAAAGATGCTTTTTTCCTTTTAAATATTTTCAAGTCTTAAGAATTAAGAGTTACCTTACCTGGAAGATTTTATTCCGGAACAAATTGAAATCAAAACAGACATCTACAAGTTACAAAAGAAAAACGTGTTCTATGCTTACGACTATTGAGCTGGGATGAAGCCCTTTAGTGAATGATTGAATTTACTTGATTTTAAATTACCAGGTATTAGATAATCCTTCCTTGTTATTGTGAGCCCACAAAACGCTTTTATTAGAGGAATATTATGTCTGAGAAATGGCATTGCCCAATGAGTGTTTCTGAAGCTGCGGCAAAAAAAAGTTTAAAACGGTTAATATTGAGGAAAGAGAATCCTGAATTAAAACTGCGTGGTGTATGGGTTCACCGGCGGAGGTTGTTTCAGGATTTCAGTATTGGCTTTTACGTTCGACGAAAAAAAGTAAACGAGGTGATTGGACAATTTGAAAAAGAAAGGCGTCACTTTGGTTCATTGACCAATGAGTTTGCAATATCTCGTTGGTGGTATTGTTTCGAGTAACTGAAGGGTTGGAGGGTCGAGCGTTTTTGTAAACAATCCAAATGCATCAAACATTCGTCCGGTTTGGCGCAAGTTTTAGTATCTAGTTAGATAATAGAGTAAAGAGGAAGGATGAAGCTAATTGGTTCTACCACATCACCTTATGTTCGTCGTCTGCGTATGTGGATGAGCGAGATGGCATGGGTTTTTGAGAAAGTTTGATATATTTAAACAGCGGTAAGATCGTGAAGATTAGTGGCGTCGAAATCCAACGTGAAAGTACCCTATGCCTCGAGATGACTTCTCGCACTAATTTCTCATTCAGGTTGCAATTTATCGGTATTTAACAAAAAAGCTGAACAAACCTTGAACTCAGTTGGGAGCAAACAAATTTATTAACCTTGGATTGACTCCGTTAATGATTCGGTTGGTGCAAATGTTTCTTGTTGTCTCGCTCAGATATTGATACCAGTGCGGACAAGTTTTATTCCGTTTTGCAGGCGCGAACGTTTTGGACGTTTATTTTTGCTGAGCTCGATAAAGCCGGCTGAGAAAGGAGATTTTGTGCAGTGGAACTATGCGTCTATTGAGCTTATTTTGCTTGCTGATTGGGTGTCCTTCCGTGAAAAGTACGATTATTTCTGCATTGCCAAATTTACTTGCTTTTCATACATTAGTCAGTGGAAAACCAAAGAGGCACAAAGCAACAGATCCTAGATAAGTTGTTTAGCCCTAAGTTACCTTTTTTAGGGCAATCTAGTAATCAGGAAAATTGACCCTCTGCTCTAATCGCAATTCCCAAAAAGATGTCCTGAAAAATTTCCGGGGACGTTAACCAAAGCACATAGTTCAACCTCTTAAAAACAACCAAGGCCGCAGTACATTTTTTTTGTATCTCATGCTCACAAGCACTTGTCCTCACGATACGACGGTTTATTTCAAGCATCAACCATGGCGCTGAATAAATAAGCTGGTTTTTGGCATTCCTTTAGAAATAGATATTGCACTTGTGACGCCCAAAAAAGATTTCTGTCTTTGTCCCTGTAAGAAAAGTGTTGTCAAATTCATCCTTTATTTTTCGATTAGTGTATGGATAAATTGATATTCTGGTCTCAAATAACCTAATTGGTCGTCGGTGTAAATTAAATTTTGCTTCTGCATAATAGCTGATTTGTTGCGTTCATTCTATTTTCCAGGTTGTCTCTGTATCTTTGCTCGAGTATAGACTTGAGAACCCCGGCCGAGGCCAATGCGGTAGCCAACTTTAGAATCAGGTTTATCTTTAAAACGCAGGGCAACGGTAGCTTGGTCAGCAAACTTCCTAGTTGTTCACTACGAGCAGCTTTAACTGCCTGCTGAATTTACATCTTCCTCATCATCTGAGAGTAACAATTCTACTCTATCTTGCCAATGCTGGAGTTTGACGCGTATTTTAAAAGCGAAAATGCCAACTTGAGTTAAACGCCCACTTCGAGGCTCCAGCCAAAAAAACGTTAACTGCCCCGACGCCTTAGCAGGAGTGGATTTTGAGGTGCGTAGTTCAGGTTCACAAACCACCGGTTTAATCTCTACTACTGAGTTTTCGACACCATAGTTAAAGTGACAATACCAATCGTCAAAGGCCAGGCTGAGGCATCGCAATTAATCGAATTCGGGAGCTGTTTAATTCAGAATTTTTTTGCTGGGGCGTTTTTCGGTGAGTTTTTTCGTTGAAACTTGGTGTTTCAACTTTCGGTTGTTCTTGCAAAAAAAAGCTTTCTGCCGGATTAGATTCTGCTTTTGTTCCTTTCAACAGCAAACGCATAATGAGTGTTAGCAATGCTGAAAATTAATTAGGCAGCCAAGTACAATATACACTTACGTAACGGTATTGTCTTTGTTAGTAATTAATAAGTTTATCACGTCATGTAACCACGCATGAAGTAGTCAATAAATTAGCAAATGCTTTATCCGAAAACATAAGTGTATAAAAACAAGTTAATGAAAGCAGTGATATTTGTTAAAAGAACGTATAATACATTTAATCATGGTGAATTTTGCGTCGAAGTTTAGTCCAATCATGTGATACGCTTTCTATATGGCAGGACGGTAGCAAAAAAAAACAAATTTTAAACAATGGAGATTTACAGATGGGTCCTAGTGTTTTGGAAGTATTTTATAGTTATACTGTGATAAGTCGTTTTACTATTCGGCACCAAAGGGAAATTACCGTTAATTGTAAGGTGTGTGATCAGGTTGTCAGCGCTTAAAGGCTTTAAAAAAGCGTTGAGTGATGATTGATACGACTGCAGACAGAAAAGATACGGATAATTGCAGATGCAGATTTTGAATCATGTTGAAGATAGAAGTGGACGCTGATAAAACGGTAAAACCGGACCAAACAAAGACACTACTTTAAAAGAGTAGCCCATGATTCGATATTAGTTTTTTGGGAGCTGTGCATCGTGGGTATTTGTGCCTTAACTTATCTAGGTCCTGAACGTTTGCCAGGTGCCATTCGCTCATCGGTAAAAACAGTACGCATCGTAAAGAAGTATGGCGAACAGGTTTTCAAAAACTGAAATCTAGGAGCAATTGCCATACATGAAACTGCAGGGAGAACCTTCAAGGGAAAGCCAGAGAAAATAGGACCTTGAAAATGTGAAGTCCTGGAAGTTGCTAAGAGTGTCGAGAGTTGAAGGCAGCTGCATTATCTGTCAGAACCCTACAAGAAAAAAAACAAGATGGACGAGCCAAAGTAGTTTTATTTAGTCACCTCATAGAGTTACGTACTCGGTTATTAAAGCGCTTGCCGTCAGTTCTAGTTATTTTATGGCCCTCGCTTATTGGGCCCAAGAACCTTTACGGGCATATTAAGGCTGCGCCGCCTGGGTTGCCACTATCCTGAAGGGGTTTTTTACATCAATGATTGCGACAAGTGGGCATCGCCATTTTTTGCCCCCTTTTTAAATTAACCATGGTGTTGTCATTTTTTTTATCGCTATCCCCTATGTTTTGTATTTCAAATATGGGCGGTTTATTTGCGCCAGGTTTATATCGAAATGAAAAGAAAGCTAATCGCTTTCCTCTATGTTTCCAGCCACGTTAATTATTTTACAGCGGATCTGGCATTTGCTTACTTTACGTCTTCTCTCCATTGGCGTTTAGCTTTTTCCACCGCGCAGGTTGCTCAGCAGACTTACTCTATTAGTCCTGAACATTTCTGAATATCGCAGCTGGTATTAAAAATATTTTTTGCGTTTGGCGCCTTGCTTTCGAAATTCTCGGTCAGCGACTTATTCTAATGTGTTTGGGACGGGAATGACAACCCCAGACAATTACGCTAAAAAACGCTCTTTTTTCCCAAAAATTATGTTTGGGGTTTTTTTCCCAAATCATGTTGCAGCATTTGTTGTCCTGGCATTTATTATAACACCACCAACCGTTATTTCGGCAATTGTTGCTGGCTATTCCGAGTGGTTTTTGTTTTGAAGTTGTGTGGTGGTTGGCAGTTGCTACACTAAAGATAAAAGTCAAGATGAGGACAACGACGATGCTTGATCTTAAGGATACGGACGGACGAAGATTCAAACACGCGAAACAAAAGGACAATAAAACAAGAAAACGAGATTAAACGGTCATGATGATTTCTGTTATTGGCCATTGTTACTTTTTTAAAGTGAGGTGGTAAGCGCCAAGTTGTTAGATGAATAAGGGGAAGTAAAATGCAGTGGTTTGACATTGGGCGTCAAATTTATTAGATCGCGCTTTTGTGCCGGTCGATTGTTCATTGCAAGGGCTGCTGAGCAAGTCAGGCTTAACCAGCTTTGCGTTATCAGTTCGACCCTTGAAGAAACGCTTGCTGCTCAAGTATTAGTAAAAAATCATAATGGAGGCAAGTAGGCTTTTCAAACGCTCGTTTTACACCGCAGGTGTCACCCTCATCATGCTGATGCGTTTTTCAGCAGATGTCATCGTTCAACTTAAATCAATTCACGGTCCGATAAAAAACATGAATAGCTAATTCGGAGAATGTGGCGTTGGATTTAACCGCAAATTTTTTCAACATCGAAAAATCCAATTGAGCGCTTTTGAGCGCAGTTGGCATTCGCGCTGAGCATAAGAAAACGCTTTATTTACATGAACCGAGTGCTTTGATGATCAAATTCGATTATTGAAAGAATTACCTTACCCAGTATTCCTAACGCTATGTGCATGTTTTACGGCTGTTCAACCAAGCAATGCAACCTATCTGGAAGCTTGGTTTGCTATATTGGCATAACCAGCTGGGTTTGTGATGATAAGAGAGGCATTGATTTAACAGGAGGCTGTAAAACATTTGCCGCTCGAAAGGTTGTTGCTTGAAAACCGACGCTCCCTTTTTGTTTCCAAAAAATGTAAAACCAAGAGCAAAAACTAATGAGCCGTGCTTTTTACCGCATGTCGCTAAACAAGGTGCTAATTTAAAGGGTATTTTGATGTTAATCAACTCTCAGAGGTGTCGGTTGCAAATACATATAAAGCATTTGGACCTAGCAGCTATTTGCTCGTTGACGCTCTCAGTAGTCGAGCGAAGACTACGTTATAATTCTATTGGCTTGCTGCATTAGTGCGGGTTCACTGCGCTCAGCTGTATTTATGGTGGACTTCTTTGAGGGCGAGGAAGACATCGAAAAAGCATTCTTTGCAAAACAACCTTTTCTACCACTTCGCCGATTGTTAAATTAACCACAAGCGTGGAAACTATCGATTCAGATTGAAAGTGTGCTTGGAGTTAAAAATAACTAATCAGAATTTTGGCTTAAACGGATGCGCCACAATGGGGTAAAGGGTTTAATTTTCGAGTACACAAAATAGTCAAGTTGATTGAAATCGACTATGCAATGTTAGATAGCCTACAGGTTTGGTTTCGTCAAAAAATGATAGCGCGATTGGACAAAAATATCCAGAGTAGGGGGGGATCGTATTATGAGCATTACACCCTAGGGAGATAGTCTGATTTCGCAGGAGCGCCCCATTGTCCATGATAAGTTTTTTAATCCCGGCTACCCGATGCACAAACGGCATTCAGTTTATTACCAGGATACAATCTAATGTCAGTTTAAAGCACCTCTTAAAGCTTTGGTATAGCACGAATATATTGTTATGCTGGCATCTCCACGACTTTTTATCGGATTATCTTTGGCTATATGTTAGCCATGGGCCTTATTAATGTATTTTTTTTATTTGTAAACAACTCGGCAATCTTATTTTTATTACCTATGCTGCTATGTTTTTCTCTTTCGCCCTTCCTGATTAGCGGTATTCATTGGTCTTGGTTATCGCTGTTTATTTGGCCACAAGCCTTGGTTAGAGGAACGGCGCAGCAGCGGATTTTTGCTTTCATGATGATGAGCTTTGTTCCATATTTTTCATCCCCACCAAAATTTTAGAATTAAAAAGACTAAGCCCCACGCTATTACCTACTGTTCAAGCGTTCTTCATTTATTTAGTATTATGTACTGTCGGTTCGTTTTTAAATCCCCATATGCGATCATGATTCAGTTACTCTGTTGTTATTACTGTTTTTTCTATTCCGTCATATTCTTGCCAGTTTAAGTTAGCGTTCAAAGGCAGTGAGATAGCTAAATTCTTTAGTGCTGCTTGGGGTCGTCCTTTCCTTTTCTCTGGGCTCTTCGCTTCTGCGATAATTTCCATGGATTAGCTTACCTAGTCGTTCCAGTATTTACTCAATGGTCGGCGCTACTACTGGAAACACTTCTATTTGCGTTGGCTGTTGCAACTAGTTATAGCATGCAACGACGTGACGCGAGAAAAGCCCATCGTGAGGCTGCTGAGAATGAATTACAGCATGCAGGCACAAGATGAAGTTGCTTATTATCTGCAAAAGCAAGCAGCAAATCGATCTTTGAAGGCAAGTTACAGCGCGTACACAAGAATTGAGGAAGCAATGGCAGGTCTGTCTAAAGTGGGCCATGATTAAATTACAAGGAATGAGTGAACCGACACCCTTAAACGGGGGCTATTAATAGGCGGTTTTTTGAAAAGCATATCTTGTGAGGCGGCAAGAAGTAGGCGAGAAAGCAGCCACTTGCTATTGCTTTACTCGATATTGATGATTTTTAAAAAAAGTTAATGGATAAAGCACCGGTCATCAATTCTGGAGATGATTGTTTAATCGTTTGCCCAATACGCTTAAAAAAAATTATAAGCGCCCCTGGTGATTTATTGTCTCGCTATGGTGGGGGAAGAGTTCGTTCATTTTACTTCCGAATACGACAATTGAAGGCGCCAAAAATAGTCCTTGAGAAATTCAGGGCTGGCGGTACAGAAACTTAGTCGTCGAAACCCTGGGTGTATATTCGCATTCAGTTTACCGTTAGTGCAGGGGCAACATCGCGCGAATCGGTCCGATAGTGAGATGACAAGATGATGGCAGTGCTTGTGACAAACTTGTTTATACCAAGCCAAGGAAGCGGGCGAAATGTGTATTTAAATTGGGTAGTTTCTGATGAATAATAACAGTAACAACGCATTAACGATATTGACTCAATTTTGATGCCAAATGCTTCTAATCGCAATGTTGTGGGTTGCCGCACTTATTGATATTGCTCGGGTACTTTATTTATTTGGTTTCTTGCTGCGCGGGGCTGAGCCGGAAACGCGCCTGATCACTAAAAAGCTAAATTATATTATAGCATCACAAACAACGGATAATATTCAAACAAGTCATGGCAGTTTAGGCGGATTCTGAGTGGCAAAGCCAATCGAGCATAAAACAACTTTGGTTTCTCGGCCAAAAGCCACATTGTTCCAAGTTGAAATACCTCGAAATTAGTTTAAGATGGTCGTTATCGGAAGTTTCTTACGCTTACCTGGATTTTTGTGGACGTTTGGTTGTGACCCAAACTCATGCAATACGGTGATCCTTGGAGTCAATTAAAACCGGAGACAATTTTGCTTTTATTCAACGACAAAATCCCCCACGATCAACTCATTTTTGCGGTACCCGATAGCGCATTCGGGAACTATGTCCACTCTATCCTGCGTTGTTAAAACTCAAGGGGTTATAAAGGTTCCCATAAAACTATGGGATCTAAGAACAGTACATTTCAATTCATTGGATCACACAGGGTTCTTTATCGGGCGTCTTCTATTTGTTTTATGGCCGCGATGCGCCCTAATTAATTTATTCTTGTTTGTGACTTCCCGAATGTAAGTACTCTGTTTGTTACGCAGGTTATGTTATTGTTATCGCTTATGTTAGCGAGTAGTCAAGGACTTGGTTATCGATTTTATGGCAGAAAATATTCTTTTTCAGCAGTATTGCAACACTCTTTTTTGCGGCTTCAATGGTGTTATTTCGAGTTTTTTTTACAGCTAAATTACTGGATATAAAAAGTGACTTTACGAATCTATATAAGTTCTATTAGGGCTATTCGCGGTTCATAATTTTGTATACATAGTTTGTATGTTTATTCTGCCTTTTAAGTCCGCTGGTTTCTATACTACTACCTAGATATTAACAGCGATTGCTTTTAGTAATTCTCGTCGACTATTTATATTGCACTAAAGGGCAGTTCAGTTGCCTAAATTTTATTCCGCTGCATGCTCACTTGCTATTCAGTGCCTTGTGTTCTAGGCTGACAGCAATGGTTGGATTAGTTTTAACTTAGACCAACTTACTTGCTGATGTAGGCGCTGTAATCGAAAACCCTTTGATGTCACTGGGCCTAGCCATGCGATTTTCAATGCACAACGTCTCGCTGCTAGGCAAGCATTATATAAAAAGCGGGAGAAAAAACAAATATTTAAAGCGATGCAAGCAAAGGATGAACTGATGAGCTTGCAGAAAGAAACAAAAAGAACGTCTGAATCAGCTGGAGGCGAGAGAACCTACGAGCTAGAAATTGCAATTAGAGAACTTAATGAAAAGCAAACCATGGAGCTTGAACGCAAAACGGCTATAGACCCGTTGACTGTTGTTGCCACAGAAGACTATATGACAAAAAGATCCTAGCAGAAGCCCGCAGAAGTCTGAGAAAAAAACACCACTTTGCAGATAGCTCAAATGCATAGATATGGACCATTTTAAGTCTTGTCTGATTTAACCTAATTGGTCATCAAGGCGGTGACGAAGCATTAAAGCATTTCGCTGGGAATTCTTCAGGAATGTATTAACGTCCATCTGATATAATTTGTCGTTATTGGTGCGAAGGAGTTTGTGGTTAATTTTACCAAAATAACAGATTTAGAAGGAGCTGCAGTTTTGATTGGAAAATATTCGGACAATGACGAAGCTACGCGCTAGATTTTGGAAGGCTAACGTGATTAAATTTACAGTCAGTATTGGCGTTGTTTCAACACGAGTTATTGCAACAGATTCCGAATCTGAACTGCTGCACGAATTTGCGATAAGTACTAATATAAACAAAAAAGCCGGACGGAAATCAAGTTTGTGTTCGCTGTTTTTTAAAAAATTGATAAAGGAATAATTATGTCACAAATTTTCCACTTAGCCGTCCTCGTAGACTGCGTATTCATCTTCAATTAAGGACGGCTAGTTAAGTGAGGTCTGTCTTACGGTTTGATGAACCTTATTTATCTATGTTTTTGGATAGAAGGGTAGTAATCAAGTTGGAGCCAATTCGAATCAGATGCCTGACGTGTTTCGATTTAGTATCGACAGGCTGATTGATGAAGGCACGGAGAGTGAATTAACTATGGTGTGCACGCTTCGCCTTGGTTTCCGGATAAGCCCCAGCAGATAAGAAAACAGCAATGTGCCAGGAAGCCTTTAACCCGATAGGCCCGTAGGCCAACGTGCGAGTAAAAAGCGTTGAAAGAAAATTTTCCGGATTTTTACCGTGATCACTGATGTAGCTCTTTGACCCTTTCACTGTCGCAGCGGGCAAGACGGTTTGACTGATTGGAAGATGAGTTATGTGCTGGAAAACGATGAAAAAACAAACCGGACAGTGTTGTTTAAGGCAGTCTTTATCCATGCTGAAGCGGGCCGACATTTGTGCTCATACGGACATGATGGATGGCGCATTCTGGGCAATCGCGAAGCGCTCGAACTTTAGAAGGGTTGTAAACACACCAGCATATGGCTTATTCCGCTAATAGCCTCCAAGCTATTTAATTGTCCTTCAGAGACGCCGTAGGGTTCGGCGGAGGGGGCAATATCAAAGGCGCTAAAACAAGAAAACAACTTATCAAAATGGTACCCGCGAATTCAGTGAGGCTTTAAGAGAATTGAACTTGATATAAACGAAGGTGCAGATGATGGCGTTATGGGTGGAAACCAGAATGCCATATTTAGATGTTGGTTCAGAACGTTGCAAAGTAAGAATTTGGTTGCCCACTTTTGCTTATCAAGTCAGGTGGGGAATATGCCATGCATCTGAAGCCGGCCTTTTGAGCTAACGGTTGGTTGAAAAGACGCCGTATTATGGACGTCATATTGGCGTTTAAGAGAGCGGGAGCTGTGGAATACTCACCGTACTCTTGCAAAGAAGAAGCAGCTAGGCTCCGCGGACAATAAGGCTCAAGTTTGGATTAAGAAGGCAGTTTAAAACTGCCTCAACTAAAATCTGAAATTGGATGTTATCAATAATCCGGTTTTTCCTAAAAGCCAGAGCACACATCAATAACCAGAAATCTTTCTCATCTGAAGCTGCTGT
>Ga0163217_1026754_pt1 | contig 11086 bp, 14 predicted proteins | sample SynspAceP_FD_185933 | JGI IMG/M metagenome (GOLD analysis project Ga0163217, IMG submission 185933) | Saline lake microbial communities from Ace Lake in Antarctica - Synechococcus sp. Ace-P (PacBio error correction) | ecosystem: Environmental > Aquatic > Non-marine Saline and Alkaline > Saline ... | reverse complement strand
GCATGGGTCTGGCCATCGAGTTCGATCCCAGTTCGGGGTTTGTAGTCGACGTTTCGAGGTGCCGACCGGCCCGCTGCATGCAAAGAAAAATAACTCGTTTCGCTTTCGCGGCAAAAATGAGGGGCCAGCCCGCTTTGGGCAGCCCGGTGTTGAGTGCCGACGGCGTGCGGCCCGCCGCGCCTCAAGCAGCCGGTTGGCGATGAGGGGCTGGCCCAATGCTGCGCGATCCGACGCTCACCGCCACCTTGGCCAAGGAACGTGCTGGCGAAGAGCGAAGGAGGCCATCTCGATTGTGATCTAATTTTTGATTTCATGTTACGTCCCACAGTCTCGTTGACATCCCACGGTTGGATTTCAAGCGGATTAGGTTGCGTCACGGTTTCGTTCAAAGTTTCAGCAGCACGCGCGCCACCGCCGCTCCAAACCTCGCCAGGTTCGATCGGCATCGATCGTTGCGGGAATCGTGGAGCCCCCATCGAAGCAATTCGGGCGCGGCGGGTCTCGAATCCAAATTCATAGCCCTTGCGGGTTTCTCAGCAAGGAGGCAAGCACCTCTCGCTTTCCGAATCGGCGCGAACGAGACAGGACGGTTCGATAGGCCGAAGTCCGTTCTGGAATCGAAGCAGACCGCCATCGGTGAGATTCGTGCGGCCCAAAGGCGCGACAGCTTCGATAACGTCGGATCGTTCAGGGGCAAACACGAGCGCGGCGGTGGGTGTGTTCGATCCGCGGTCGTTGGCCGTGCATTCCTCGCGACTGGGCGCGGCCATCGCTTTCATCATCGGGTGCAAGAACATTTTCGCTGCCAATGCACGTAAATCCCCCGTCTCATTGGTCATGTCGACGTCGGCTTGGTACTTTCGCGTTGGAAATTTAATGCCGATAGTATCCGGCCGGTTGGGTACGGCTTGATGCTCTCACCACCCATAATTGTCAACCACAGCCGCTGGACCCGCGAGCGGCGTTGTCAACGAATCATTTCGGCGGGAGTCGATGTTCGGGATTGCGAGCGACGAGCTGGTTCTCAGGTCTCGCTTCGGGAGCAGTTCCGGTGGACAGTGAGCGAAGATTGACGATAGCATGGCTCATCACCAACAATCGCATGATCGCCTTGACGTCCCAATCACTCTGATAAAACGCGACCGCCAGATTGTCGAGCAACTCCGCGTGGCTGGCGCTTCACCCTGGCCCCCAAAGTCACTTCAGCGAGCGGGAGATGGCCCGTTCCGAATTACAGGTACCAGCAATCGGTTCACCATCACTCGCGACGTGAGACCACCCCGCACCGTTTCGCGGGTCGGTCACCAGTTCGGAGGTCCAAACGAGTGGCTTGGCCGGGCATTCTCCGTTATCGATCTTTCCCAGGAAAGCGGGCACGGCGGGCGTGACAACATCACCGTTACTCGTCTTTGCCAGTTTCCACGTGCAGCACTCGCATCGCACGGGCGGATTGCGACGTGTAACCATCGTCCGCCTTGCTTGACTCTCAGTTGATCGTTCCACGTTCGGCAAAGACTCTGCCATCGGGTCACGTTTTCGATTCGGGAATCGCCGAAAACGATCTTCGCGTCGAGTTCCGCAAGCTCTTGCTGCCACTTTTCAACTGCATCTTTGCCCTTGGGCTTTCGTCGCTCGCAGCTTCATTGCTCGGACTCGAGAGTTTGAATCTCCTCCAACAGATCCCTCCCGAGTATTGGAAATTCGTTCGTCACGGATGCTGTTGAGTTCGCCTCGGCGCGTATCACTCAAGAAGTCCATTTCGGGTGGACGGTGGTGGGCAACCATTTCGCTGAAACCGACATCATGGATGTCGGCAAAGAAAGCGGCGAGGGAATAGTGCGTCGTGAATCGTGTATGGATCCAAACTTGTGATCGTGGCATTGAGCGCATTCCGATGGTTCGCTCCCATCCAGACGGCAGACAAATTGCCGGACGGCGATCAGCCGCATTAGATTGCGTTTATTCTTCGCTTGATACACCTTCGTGCGATGTCTGCCAGCCAGCGGTTGTAACCCGAAAGCCACCTTCTTGCCATTTCCCCGCGTCAATCGAGCAGGTCCCACCGGCAAGCTGCTCGCCGTGTGAATTGTCGGAACGGCAAATTCTTGATTTTGAAACGCCGCGACACCATAGTCGCAGGTAAGGGAAATCCGGGTGGTCTTGGTCGCCGTGGTACCCGGACCGGTATCGGCACATAGCGAACCAGATCAAGCCCCAATACATCGCCATTCGTTCGCCGACAGTGTGGGCGATGCGAGAAAATCATCGACCAGCGAATTTCATACGAAAGCTTCCCTTCTGCAAACGCACGGACTTGTCGCGGCGTGGGTGGCAGCCCGGTCAGGTTTCAAAACTCAAACGCCAGAATCAAGGGGTCACGGGGTCGGCATTCCACGGAACGGGCGGAGTCCTTCGGAACGGAAGCCGCGAGAAAGACAAAAACCGGTCGACCCCAATGATTTGACCAAACCGGTCCTGAGGTTGCGTGTCTGAACTTGGAACTTCCGGCAAACCGTGGCTTTATCGTGCCAGCGTAGGCCCAAGGTTCGTTCGTAACGGCGCCTTGGGAGAAACCCATTCGGTGAGCAGTTCGATCTCTTTTCGGACCAGCTTCTGTGCGAATCCAATGGCGGCATCGGATCGATCGGCGTTCCCTGATCCGGCGCGACCAATTCAACTTTCGCTGGGCTTGCCCGGCACGATCACATCCAGTGCCCCCTCGGAAAACATCCAAACCGCAGGTCAGCGCTGCGCGGTCGTCGCATCAGGGAACCGTTTGGACAAAAAAAAAAACACTTGTCGGACAGGATGGGCGGATATCTCGATTGAAATCAAGTTTCACCGGCATACCGGAAGTCAGGCACTCCCAGACAAACACGTCAGTACCGCAACGAGTGCATGCGAATGTCGATACATATCATTTCAGCCAGCCTTTTAACCAACTTGGGGGGTTTCGTCTCTTGGAGAAATCAAATTGACTGAAAAAGTAAGTGAAAATTGAAAGCCAGTCAAACCAAATGCTGTTTTTGGAGGGCACGTGTCCTGGGAGACTGTTGCGGTATCAATGCTCTAATGAACTGTTCCTGAAAACGAATTCCTTATTTGGGAATCGGCGATTGGCTTATTCTAGCCGAAAAGTTCTCTTCCCCAGGAGTTCCGCACATGGACGCTATACGGCAGAAATTGAATTAGCGATGGTAGCGGCAAATACAAGGCCCGACGCGCACTCGAGGTGAATTGGTTGCGTCAAAATCACTCGCTCACCGCGATGGATTGGATCAATGATCGGACCCCGTAGCCACAGTGGGCGACGGCGGGCCGCGATCCTTCGAATGTCGTTCTCGCTTAGTGAAGTGGTAACCCCGTTCCCGGTGCGCGTAAGGTCAATTGCCGGGCGAGTTTTCGGCCAACATCTGCGGCAGCCGAAAGCATCTTTGACCGGAATTCTCGACCCCCGAAAACGGTTGGCCGTCGGTCGTCACGCGCTGGCGTCGGACGTCGCCGTCCGCGGATCTGCTTGCGGGTTCCCGCGTCGTGAAGGACATCACGTGCGGTTCGAGTTGCCCGACGCCGTCGATATTTTTTCATACCAGGACGTCGTTGATGCGGTCGCTCGTTCGCGTAAGTCCGATTCGGTTGTCGAACGGCCCCAAAACGCGAATCCGGTGGGTCGATTGGATCCGTGACAACCCGCACACGACGGATCGGCTTGTATGCATCGCGAGTTGTTGCCGAATCGTTTTGGCCGCCCGTCGCATCCGGTTCCACCGCCGATAATTTTTCGCGGCACGTGGTTCGATTCCCAACATACGCTCGGTGGATCAAACCCCACGCAGCACCGGACTGTCGCTGTCCCGTCGGCGGTGACCTTCAAACCGACCCGGGTCAGACCCACCCCGCGGGCTGTCCGGAGGCAGTTTGACTCCGCGGGAATTTTGGCCCCGTTGATCCAGGTAAATTGTTAAAGTCGCCGGAAGCGCTGATTGACGATCACCGTATCGGCATCGATCAGGTGATCGATTGCCGCGATCCTCGGGTGAGCAACTTACGAAACCAAATCCGTGTTTCGACCACATGGATCGCGAAGCAAGGATCGACTCAAAGGTGGAGATTTCATCACCTGAGTCGTCCACATTTCTCTTCAAACTCACGCGCCGTGGGTTCCGCAAAGCGGCGGTGGCTCTGGAACCGCTCGATCGGGTCTTTCACGTTTAGGGTTCCCCGAGGGTGATGTGTTTTCGAATCACCATCCGCCGTGCTTCCTCCACCTCGCCACGATTTCCAACGCATCGACAAGTCGAGGACCTTGACCGTGTTACTAACCCGATCATTGACCCGAAGGTTCTTCCGTCGGTGATGCCTATTCCGCTGGAAAAGATTGACCACCGCATCCGTCTCACCGCTGAACACCGCGCTGCGATACGGAATTGCCATGGTCCTCGATCGGGTTGCCATTCATTTTTGTCGGTCAATCTGGGGGCCAATTTCCCATCGAGCAACGGGGCCCGTTATGGAAGCTGGCTATCTTCTTGATGGGCGATGACGTCTTGGACGCGGCGATCTTGAACTCGACGACCTTAGGTGGATTTCCTGATCGACAACGCCTGGTTCAGTGCCCACTTCGCCGCTTGCAGATTACTTGCGAATTTTGCACGTTACGATAGTCGAGCGCCGAGGGCACCTGGAATACCCATGCTTGATCGCATCCTCGGGCAACAGCGACGCGACATCCAAACGCGGGCAAACGCCAACAAGTCCCGTAGGCGAAATTTCGTACTCGACGCGATTGAGCCGCCGATGCAAGGCATGGGGGCGGCGGAATGGACGCCGAATCAAATCGTTTGCGAAGCGAATCCAAGCACCCAGGGGCGGTTGTGTCCGCTGACGCTCGGTGGTATTGGAGTTCTCGCGCCGGCCGCGTTCCTGCCGTTATCGCGATCCGAAGCCTATGAAGATTGTTTTCGCCGCGATCTGGTAATGAAACCAAAACACGTTGGGCCAAAAAAGGTGGACGTGAATGAGCCCCACTCTGGCATTCTACGGACCATCGCCGGCGGTTTCTGTGTCGCAACGGGGCGGGATCAAGCACTACCGTTTCCGGAGTTCGGTGAACTCGATTGAGCAAGCATCATCCCTGGTGACGGCGGCGCTCATGGATTGTAATTGAGTTCATTGTCCTTCAATGATCCCGGATTTCGGTCATGCGGGGCAATTGCTGCGCCTTGGGGACAATTTTAAGACCGATGCCCCTTGTTTGTTAATCGCGAGTCGGACGACCGGTTGGCAGTCGGACATTCATCGCTCGTCGCCGGCCTCCGCGTCCGCCGCAAACCACCCGCGTCGGCGTGATGCAGAAATGACCTCACTGGTCCCGCCGAGAAACGTCAAGGATCAAAAACAGGGTTTGCGAGCCGAGACGAGGGCGTTTTTTTGAATCGAGTTCGTTACGTTTTCAAAACGCTCCCAAGCAGTGCTTCGATTTTCAAATCGCCGTGCGAGATGACTTTTTTTTTGTTCGGCATTGACGCGTTATTGGTAGACGGTCCCTAGACGAGAGAAATGTTTAACACAGGAATCTCCCACCTTGGAATCAGTAAGGTGCTGACGAGATCAGGGTTGGTGGCCGGGTCATTGTTACCACAATGTCAAGTTCGACCAATTTCATCTTCCAAATCAAAAATCAAATGCGACTTCGATTAATAACGACGAGACACTTCAAAGGAAACCTCTGCTTGTAGCGACAGCCGAAAACAATCACTCGTGTAGTGAACGAGGTAACGAGTCCCTGAACTCAAGACTCGCTAACCTCGTCCAACTTACCCTTCAGCGCGTTTTATTGATTTGCTGTCGGCTTGGCCACTCGCTTCGGACCAAAAGAAGCCCAGGCGTCGAGTTTTCTTTTGTCGCCGTCGTATAATACATTCTACGGTTCTGGCCAGGTAGGTTGCAGGCGTCGATTCGACGGTGGGGCGAGTTTCCGCTGCCAAAATTCGGACACGTCGTCTGGTCACTCGGCACAGTGGCCGGTGACAGAATGCGGGAACGAGCGGGCCTGATACGAGTTCCAAACAGTTTTTCAATAGTTCGGGAGGTCGCGTGATCCGCCACCTTGGGCTTGCCGGGCTGGGTTGGTGGGGTCGGGTTGGGTTGCGGGTTGGGGTTGGGGTTGGGGTTGGGGTTGGGGTGGCGAAGTCGGGACCTTTTTCCTATCGTTTTGGCGGCGAGCGTTGCTCTTGGGGCCGTGCCCGTAGGCGGGTGGGTCCATCACGATGGTTTGGTAACGGTTGCCGCGGCGGATTTCGCGCTGCACGAACGCGGCCGCGTCGTCGACGAGATAGCGGATCGGTTGCGTCGCCGAAGACCGTTGGCGATTCGCCATTCCGCTTGGCCGCTTCGAACGTTCGGTTTGGCCGCGTCGACGTGGGCGACGTTCATGCCGGTGCGGGACATCGCGATCGTGGAGGCGGCCGGTTTGTAGCCGAAACAGGGTGAGGGAATTGGAGTTGATTGGAGCGGCGTGACAGATCGGCTCGACCGATCGTCGGCGCGGTGCGAGTCAGCCATCGCCAATTGTCCGATTTGTCGGGGAAAATTCCGATATGACGAACGGCGGTCGGGTAGACGGCAAGCGCAGCATCGTCGGGGCGGATCGGAGTTCGTGTTGCTCCCAACGGAAGGATTGAGATCGAACTCGACGAACGTGTCGAGTCGGGCCATTCGGTGCGTGAGTCCGATTTCGTGCGAGGTCGTAACGGCTGTCGGCGTGTTTCCATTCGCCGGATCACGGGGCGCGGCGCCCTCGGCGCCGGGCTGGGCGATTCGATCAGTCGCCGGCGAGCGATTCGAGTTTGGCGAACCGCTGACCGAAATCGATGAGTTGGATTCGCGGGACAAAACGAGACGGTTGAGAAAACGGAGATGAAATTTAGTGGAACCGCGAAGATTCTCGCGACGCCAGGATTGGAGGGGTACGTTTGCTTGTTTACCTATTTCCTGCCACCGAACCGGTGCAACCGCCATGGCCAATTTATTCCTCTTCTTTCTCGCTTGGGCGTTCGTCGTTGCCGATCCGGGCATGCGGACTTATTTGGCGATTCCGACGTGGCCTCGGAAATTCGGTGGGTTGATTCGCAGGACGCCGGGAGCGATTGAGGCGGGACGATGGGAATTTTGCTCCCTCTCCGGGCAAGGAACATCCGCGGCGTTTCCGAGGGGTGGGCGTATGATCCGATGCGGTTGTCGTCGGACCCAGGAGATTCGGATACGAGACGCGAGCGAACTTGAAAAACGAAGGCTCGCACGTTTGCGGGTATCGCGGCTCCGGCGAGTCCGTTCGAACCCGCCCTGCAGGTGTTGCTTCAACCGAGCAGTCTGGCGCCGATGGGAGATGTCACCGACGGTTTGGAAATTCCTGGGGTGAGCCAGCCGAGGTTTCGACCGAAGCCGGTTCCGGCGGCGTGCCGATGGCCGCAGTGCGACGGACTGGCGAAACCGAGCGTTGCGAACCACACGGACGAGAACCGGTGACGCTGTTCATTGCGCAGCCGGGCACCTGCCGAAAACGCTGCGTTGTCGGAAGTGGTTAACGCTTCGTTCTTGGCCCGCTCACACATTCGTTGGGGGGAGTTGGTTCGCGGGGTTGTGGTCGTTGGGTGTTTGTTTCGATCGGGGTTTCGTGGTTCAGTCTTGGAGCACGTTGACGGCGGCCTCACCGGGGTGTTCCGTCGTTTGATTTTTCATGTCGGGCTGACGCGGCGATTTTCGCGCGGTGTACACGATGCGGCGTTGAAAATTACGGCACACGTCGCGGGCGGGATGTTGATCATCGCGGACGTTGTTGGTTCCGTTGTTGCGTGTTGGCCGGATTGGCGGCGGCGGCGCGAGCGTGGACTCGGTTGCCGTTAGGCTTCGCGGTGACGTTGGCGGCATCCGCGGTCGGGACGCTGGTTGCGGTTTGGTTGTTGTGGCAGGCGTCGTTGGCGTTGGGTCGGGCGGGGCCGTGCAAAAAAGGTGTCGCTGGCGGCGAGCGTGGGGTGCCGACGTTGTGTTTTGCCCTTGCTACGACAGCGGCGAGATGGCTCGGTGAAGAAACGCGGGCGGTTTCCTGTTGATCCTCGATTGCGATAGCGCTCGGATTTGGGTCGTGCGGTTGCGACGGCAGCTTTTCTCGGATGGGGAAAAACGAAACGACACGACGCTCGTGTGGGCCGGCGGTTTTGGAAGAACATTGTTGCACCTGGGGATCGCGGTGCGTCGATGGCGAGGTGGTGCGTGTATGCGGCGTTCCTCTTCCAAGCCGAGGGGGCGGGGAGGCGGGATTCGGATTGCGATCGCGACCGTTCCGGCGGCGTGGCGATCGCGGTGGTCATGGTGTTTGGATGCGAGCCCTGCCGGTGAAACCGAAGTTGGGCGACGCAGCATTCATTTGCAGCGTGTTGTGGACGGGATCGCGACGGGGCGGGTGGTCGCGGATTCTTGCCCGCGTCGAATCGAGCGGGTGTCGTGTTGTGGGGCACGCGTTTGGTGGTGGCCGGATCGATCGGTTTGGTGAGCGGTTTTTTGAGATGGCGAGGTCGGTTGGCGTTGGCGAGGGGTGTGCCGGTCGGTGGCCGCGATGGTTGTCCTCGCCGGCGTGTTGGGCGGTTCGAATTATGGAGTGATGTGGCCGGTGTGGCGCACAGTCTTGGGTGTGAGCCGATGTTGGTTCGCGATCGGATTGGCGGTGGGGTGGTGTGGATCGGGTTGGTGCGCGCGGTGGACGCGTGGTGCGTGGGATGGATGCGGCAGGGTGTGCGTTCGATCGGTGGATGGTGACCGGTTGTGGGGAGGCGACGGCGGCGGTGCCAAATCGATCCGCTTGGAGTGTGGCGCCGGCGAGTGGTTGGGGATTGTGCCCGGACGTGGGGTTTGGCGGGTTGTTTGTTGGGGTGATGTTGTTAACGGGCGGCGGCGCGATGTGCGTCCGGTATTGGTGGCTTGGGTGTCGCTGGCGTGTGTCAGTTTTGGGTCAACGTGTTTTCGGTTGCCCGAGTGTTCGGTTCGGTGCTGACGTTCGATTACGATCGGGCGCCGGCGGCGTTTTCTCGGTGTGGGCGGGTTCGATGTTGGTGTTGGCGATCGAGTCGTTGGTGGGAGGGGAGTGGCGGGGACAGAGGGGAACGCAGGGGATGTCGGATCGGCCGCCGAAGCGCTTGCCTCCCGGCCTACTTTCGAGACGTTTTCGGGTCTCGGTGCGCGGCGGCGTGTGGGGTGGGTGGGTTGATCGGCTTTGTTTGGAATCGGTTCCGAAATTTTTGAAAACGATCGCGGTTTCCGTCATGGGGTGTGTCGAGCGTTGGATGATTGCGGCGGGCGAGTGGCATGTTGGCGGTCGGGTCGGTGGTCGTGCAATCGTGGTTACCTGCAATGGGATGCTCCGGTTTCGGCGCCGAGTTTTTGTAGTGCGACGCATTGGGGGTGGGATCGAGATTGGCAATCTGCGGAGCGTGAAGAGTGGGGACCGTTGTGGCATCTCCGCGGGTTGTTAGCGGTGGGGGCGGCGATCGTGGTTGGGCATTCGGGGAAACGTTCGCGTCGTTGGGTTGCCGGTTCGGGGCGGAGAGTGGTGAAGATGGAGCCGGATCTTGGGTCGCGGGCGTTGGATGCCTGATGGCGGGTTGTTGATCGGGTCGGTGGGTGTGTTGCTGGGCGGTGGTGTGGCGTATCTCGCGGTTGTTATGCGGTTCCGACCTGGGTGAGACGTCCGTTATCGGGTTTCGGGCTTGTCGTGGTTCGGGTTGAAGGAGGGGGATGTCCACGCGGTTTGGCGGGGCGGGGGGTTTGCGTTGGTGGGTGTTTTGGCGGGTGCGGACGTGGCTGTGCCGGCGGTGCCGTGGAACCGGGGTCGGGTTTCGCTCGGGGCGCTCGCGATGGGGGCGCGGCGGCGGGCTGTTTTTGGCGAAGTCGTGTCGGAACGATGGACCAACTCACCCAACGATGTTCTGATCGTGGAACAACCTCGATTGCCTGTAGCGTGTGTATTGGTTGCTTGGGGCGGTGGGGCTGGAAGGCCATCGCGTGCGCTCGATACGAAAACGGTTTCTGTTGAGTGATCGGCTCGAGTCGGGGGGTGGGACGATCGGGGTGGTTGGTTGGCGTTGGGTTCGGCGGTTGTTGTGGGCGAATTGGTGGACGCCGTTGTCGGAGAATTAGATCCGGAGGCGGACCAGTACGGTGGCAGTGGCCGGTGTGGTGGGTGTTGGGCGTCGGTGGGTTGCTGTGCAGCCGAATGAGTTTTGCGATTGGGGTCGAGCCTTCGGCCGGTGTGGTGGTCGGCGGTGTTTGTTGCCAGCAGCGGTGGGGATTGTCGTGCCGGTGCTGCATTGATGGCCAGCGATCGTTTGTTGGGCAGGCGTCGCTCGGTGGCAGCGTGTTGTGGTTTGGGCGATAATCGCGATTCGTGATTGCCGTGGGTTGATGGGGGCGCGCAGCTGCGTCCGGATTGATGTCGATATCGACACTGGTGGGATCCGTTGTTCGCGTGCTTGGATTGCGTTGGTGGTTTTCGGTTCGGCGGCGTGTGTTGGGGCGGGTTGTTTGTTCGGTGAAGATTGGGGAACGTTGTCTTGGAGCTTGACCGCTGGGGGCGATCGGCGTCGTGTTGGCGATCGGTTTTCGTTTGGTTTCGGCAGGAACTTCGGTAGGTGAGGATTTCGAAATCCGTGTGTGGGATCGCGGATGCGGTGTTGGGAAAAAATCTTTCCGTTTCTTCCTGCGGTGATGGAGGCGGGGCATGTGGCCGGTCGGTTTGGTGCCCATTGGATGGAATCGATTTGGGAAAACCCAAAACAGTGCTGGCGGTTTTGGGTGGGTTTCGGTTGGGCTGGCGTGGCCGGTGGGGTTTCGACGGTTTGGGTTTTTGGATGCGAATCCGTGGGCGGGTTCATTTTTTTGCGTGGCATGGGTGGGCGTGCAAGCCAAGTGGGTTTTGTTTGTTTTTCGTTTTGGCGAATCATGGAATCGGTGGGATTCGTTTTTGATTTTTTCTGCCGGATTGAGGGATGAAATCCAATGGGTTGAAATCCTTTTCTTCCTTTTTTTCCCTTTT
>Ga0163217_1020143_pt1 | contig 11086 bp, 16 predicted proteins | sample SynspAceP_FD_185933 | JGI IMG/M metagenome (GOLD analysis project Ga0163217, IMG submission 185933) | Saline lake microbial communities from Ace Lake in Antarctica - Synechococcus sp. Ace-P (PacBio error correction) | ecosystem: Environmental > Aquatic > Non-marine Saline and Alkaline > Saline ... | reverse complement strand
CAACGTCTTGGTGCTGCGTGGTGCCCGAACGGCGGCCGACTCAGCCGCTTGCGCTTCCAGGATCTGAAGCCGTCCTCGATCGCTCGGATCTGCCATTGGCGAGATGCCACCGTCCGCCGGCGACTACGCCCGCGAGGGCCCTGCCCTTTTTTCGGGCTTGCCGCCAGGCTGGAGCCGAAGTTGTCCCGTTGGGATCAGTGCGGGCTGTTGCCGTTTGCTGTGGCGCTGGCAACGTCGATGCGGTCTGCTTTATTGCCATTGAGGCCGTCTTGGTTCGGCCTTGCGGGTGGTGGATCACGGCTCCGGAGGCCAGCCACCGGCCGATCCAGTTATGCCGGAGCGGTCATCCGCCGCCAGCCGCAACTGAGCTGCCCGTGCCTACCTGGCGTCGCTCAGTAAGGCTGCTGCCACGCGGCGTTCCCAGCGGCCAGGGCCTTGATCCCTACTGACCGCGGCCCTGAGCCCGATGCTGTTCGTTCTCCCGGGCTGACCTTCCACCCCCCATCTGGGCTCTCACCTGCGCAGCGCCACGCTCGCCGGTTCTGCTGTCGCTCCGCTGCGGGTGCTGGCGGCCTGGCCGGGCAGCGCTGGCGCGGTTTGCGCCGCACCTGGCCGATTTTGTTCCTGCTGGCCGCCAGTTGGTGTTGGCCGTCCCACGGTTGCTGGGGTTTCGTCTTGTGTGCAAACATGCTGGGGGGCCGGGCCGATCGGAGATGCTGCCTGGAACGCTGGGGGTTTCGCTCGTGTTCAGCTGGCCCCGCACGGTGCTCAGCTCTGCCGTGGTGAGATTCCGCTGATGTACCGGGCAGGCACATGGCGGCCTTCCGAGCAGATCGATCCCATCCCTGCCAGAGTGGCCCGCAGCTCGGTGCCGATGAAAGCCAGGTGCTGTGCCGGATCCTTGCTGCCGCTGGCGGCTGGCGGCGCCTGGTGGGCCGGAGGTAAAGCCTCAGCTTTGCCCGGCGCTGGGGGAGTTCGCACCACCTGTGAGCGTGCGGGCACATCCCGGGCCGCACCCAGACCCTGCCCGTGGGCGATTTTTGCTGCTGGGATGCGGCGATATCGGCCGGGGCCTGGCGGCTGGACGGCCCTTGGGTGCTGCTGCTCAAACGCCTGCAGCCTGTTGCTTGCTGGAAGCGGGCTTGTGGCCCCTGCTGCCAGCCGCAGGCAGGCGCCGGATACACGGAACCCTGGCTGATTTCAGGCGAAAGCCGCTGTGGGAGGGACCGGGGAAATCTCCTGGTCCACACGGTCGCCGAAGGGCCCGCCCCCAGGGCCCCCTTCCAGCTGGAGGTTGCGGCTGTGCTGCGCCCCTTGGGGGCTTTCCCCTGCGGATCGCCTTTGGCAAGCCACTGCCGCCGGCCTTGCGGTGCTGGGGGCTTCGGGGGCGGGCAAGGCCAGTTGCTGCGCTGCCTGGCGGGCCTGGAGCGTCCCGCCAGCGGGCGGATTCGCCTCAATGGCCGCACGCTGTTCGATGCGGAGGGCGGCATCGACCTGCCGGTTGCGGCCGGCGGCGGATCGGCCTTGGTGCCCGGCAGCACTACGCCTCTTCCCCCCATCTGACCGTGCCGCCCCAACGTGAGCATTTTCGCTGGCGTCCCTAGCCCCGGGCTGGCGGGGAGGGGTGGGGCTGCAGGTGGAGCATTTGGGCCCTTGTCAGCCCTTGCGGAGGCGCTATCCCGCCCAGCTCTCCGGAGGCCAGCAGCAGCGGGTGCCTGGCCCGGGCCCTGGCGATGTGAACCTGAGCTGTGTTGCTCGAGCCCTTCGCCGCCCAGGATTGCCTATCTGCGCCCCAGTTGCAGCAACAGCTCGCCGACGTGCTGCGGCACCGGCGTGCCAGCCCTGCTGGTGACCCACGACTGGAGGAGCCTACCGGCTCAGCGATGAGTTGCTGGTGATCGCGATCACGGCCGGGTGCTGGCCCAGGGCCAGCCCCGCAGCAGGTGTTTGAGCAGCCAGTGAGCTGGGCGGTGGCGCGGTCTGAGGCGCACAAGAACCTCTCCACGCCTGCGGCCGCGGCGGGGGGGCGGATGAGCGCGCTCGATTGGGGGCTGGATCGCCCCCTGGCCTGGAGAAGCAGGCAGGCTTCTCCCATGTGGGCATCCGGCGCCACCCACCTGCGGTCGGAAGCACGGCCAGCGCCCAGAAGTCCTGCCACCTGATCCGGGCGAAATCAGTCCTGAAATCAAGATTGGATTCAGAGATTGAATCAAGAGTTGAATTTTCAGTGGCCCGGTTCTGCTGTTGGAAGGCCAGCGAGGGGCCTTTCCAGGTGACGCCTAACGTGGTTGCTCGAGGCCAGCCATGGTCTGCCGGGGGGGATGAAGGGGCGGGCTCCGGGCGGGCGCTCTCATGTGAGCTGGACGCGTGCCCAGTGGCTGGAGCTGCGCGAGCAGCCCCAGCCCTGGTGGCTCACCATGCGATCGAGCGGCTGCGCTGCTGCGCCAGAGCCAGCCGCTTCCTGCTGGGGCCTGATCAGTTCTTGCATTGGCCACCTCGGCCTGCCCGCTCCCAGCACGTCGCCCTTGAGGGCACGTAGCCAGCTCCGCGCCATCTGCTGTGGTCCTTCTTTGCAACGACCAGTTGAGGAAGGGCGCGCAACCGCATCGGCCTTGGCTTCTCCGCCGTTTTCTAGGCGAGGATCCAGGTGAAGGCGACGATCGAAGCTTTCGGCACCGGGAGGATTGATTCTTCACCGCCGAGGCACTCATCGAGGGTGCGCCGTTGAGGCCCGCGCTCCGCTCTCCCGCAGTGGCCAGCACGAACGCCCTTCCTGTTCTCCACGCGGCCGCAGGACTCACGCCCACCGCCACGAAGGCCTGGTTGACGTAGCCGATCAACCGGGGGTGTTCTGATTTCAGGGCCAGCCACGCCTCATTGCTTTGGCGCCACGGCCACGCCAGTCACCGCCTTGCCCCGCCCCACTTTCTCTTCCCACTTCCCGGACGAGAAGCAGCTCAGGGAGTTGGGAAGGGCATAGGTTGGTGCGGAGCCATCGGAGCGGTGGGCCACGGTGATCGGCTTGTGGGGCAGCCAGCGCCTCCAGTTGGTGATCTTGCCCAGGAAGATATCGGCGAGCTGGGCCTGCGTGAGCTTTGAGATTCGGGCCAGTTCGGGTTGTTGTCAGGGCGGGAGTGACGGTGCCGCCCAGCATCGAATCTGCAGAGGCCCCGTTCACGGCGGCGCAGAGGTGAATCTTCGCCCTTGGTAGTTGCTGTCGGTGGCGCCGAAATCGACGTTGCCGGCGATGAAATTGTTTTTTTTTTTTTTTTTTTTTTTTTTTTTTTTTTTTTTTTTTTTTTTTTTTTTTTTTTTTTTTTTTTTTTTTTTTCCCGGACTCCGGCGCCGAGCCCCACCGGACTGATAACTGACCCTGATTGCGGGTTTCTTTGCGTATCGGCCAGACCAGCGTTGGTAGCCGGCTCGGGAAAAACATTGGCGCCGGCTCACTGATTGATGGCGAAGCTTGGCGGCCGATTGGCCGCAGCACTATCGTGGGCACCAGGGCAAAGCAGAGCGACGGAAGCAGGGCCCGGCGCTGGGGCTTTGTTTCAACTGCTTGATTGTTGGGACCACGTGTGACTATTCGCGGCGCCCTATCCCTAGCCGAGTTGCGCCATTTTCGTTATGCAGGCGTTAGGGGGCGCAGGCCTCTGCGTGGCCCATTCTCAGCGCGGTCTCACCTCCCGGTTGCCAGCTCGTAAGCTGAGTCGACTTGGATCGGGGTAGCGTCCGCACATGCAGGCGAATGACACTGTACGCTACCGCGGAGCACTTAGACGGCTCTGTTCAGTTGCGCCCCATCAATCCCCAGCCATGGGGCTCGCCGAGCTGTCCCTCCGTCGGTAACAGCGCGAAATATTTTCCTCGGCAACGCGTGTGCTGTTAGAGACGCCCCACCTGCGGGTGCTTTTTTGTGTGTGTGGCCGTGCTCTCGCGACTCGCCGGCAGTTTGACGCTCGTGGGTGTGTGTGTTGTGTGGGCCACACTGAGTCCCCTCACGTGACTGCCCTCGGGTCTGCTGGGTCTTACCCTGGTCTGCATCTCGAGCGCCCGTAATGCGCCATAGATCGCCGTGCGCCCGCAACAGACCGCCACGCCCTCAGGCTCTGGACAATCGCCGCTGAATGGTGGCTACGGACGCTGTTCACTTACCGCTGCCTCCGCTCTCAATGCTTTCATAGTCTATTCACCGGGTGCCATCTCGCAGTCATCTCCATGACCTCCCTGATAGCAGCTACTCGCGCGAAGGCGCTGCATACCCCGCGGCATCACGATATCTGTTCCACCTTCGGGCACGCTCTGGTGACATTATCGCACTCCTGGTACTTCCTATCACGAGTAATATTGTGTAATGTTGTCGCCATCGCGCTGATTGAGCGACGCTGGAGAGCGTTAGCTGGTGAGTGGTGGGGACTGGAGACACAGGGGCTTCTGTCTCGTGCGATGGTTTGCTGAGCGCCGCCGTTCTAAGACTCCGACTTTCTTGCCTCGTCCTGTGATCTATGAGACTGCATTAGGTTTGCTCCAGCCCTGATTGTCCGATAGAAGGACCGAAGTACAACCGTGTGGTGTGGCACTAGGTTATTGAGGCTTAGCACTCTCCCGCGACCTTGTACCAACTGTCCTCGCTCAGACAGAAGCCGGATTTCCGAGGCACAACGCGCGGGATCAACCCCAGCCGCTGATTGACCAATTGGCGAACTGCATCATGCGTGCAGACTACCATCTCGTCTTCATAGCAACCCATCTCTGGCCCTCGGATTCCGTCTGGTTTTCAGTATCAACGGGCCATCTGGTGGCAATCCAAAAACCTATACTGGAAGACAATAGGGCTCACCCGCGTCTGGATTGTTTGGGAGAATGCGCCACGATGGAATAATATTTCTCACGACATCTTTCTGGGAATCCGGCCCCACTAAGCCGTGGCCGTAGTCGGCTGCGTTCCGATTGCGGGCATTGATTGCCCACGGCACGACCCGGCGTCCGTCGCTCAACCTCCGCATCGCACTCCGGCCGTTACGCCGGCGCCCCGTTCGTCTTTGCATCTTTCGGCCATGATCTGGGGGGGACACGATGAAGCTCCTTGCCCTGGGGGGCCTCAGCTCCAGGAGCTTCCTCTCGCCACCTGTGGGTTGGTCTATCCTGATCGCTGCGTGTCACGTCACACTTCCACGGCCGGGTTGGTGGGTTGAACCCGCTGGCTGGATCCACCTTGCTCGAGATGTCCCCACGTAGTCGAGCGATTCGCTCCAGCTGGCTGGTGTAAGGTGGTGTCGTGTCTTCGCGAGGTCCAGCCGGGCCAACACAGCCACCTGCGCACGTCATCCGCTGTTGATCCTGCCATCGCCGTGATCTCCCTGAATGGGCTGAACCGTAGCTGGCAGGGCGCGCAGGGCGGCAGGATCAACTGAGGGTCGCGCCCTTACCCCGAGGCCGATGTCTTCGCTCAGGAAGGCTTTCGGAGATCCTTGGCCAGGGCGCTGGCGGGCCTGCTTCAGGATACGTGGCGCCGTGGGCGGCGCTGGCAAGGTAGGGGTCAGAGCCATGCGTCCATCTCGGGGATGGCGCCGCCGAATTCCCCGGCCCATGGATGGCCCGGCCGCAGCAGGCTTACTAGGCAAGCGGCCGCTGTTGGCGACCAGGCCTTCGGTTCGAGATGGAGGGTGGAGGTGGCAATTTCACTTTGGTTGGTGGTTGTTAGCGTGGTGGTCCTCACCGACTCGCCTACAGCTCCCTGGGCCTGCCGCATCACGGTCGGCCAGAAACCAGGTTTAGCCAGCTTGCAGCGCAGCCTCGAGCCGCGGCCAGACCCCGTTGCGCGGCGCGTGCCGTAGGCCTCGGTGCGAACGGCCGCCGCGGCAGGTGCGATGTTGCGCCTGGCCGTTGATCACGAAGATCCGCTCAAAGCCATGCCGGGCCAGGGAGAGCACCACGTGCATGGAGCAGCCGCGAGCAGCGTGGTGGGCTGAAGGCTGATTGCGGTGCCGGCAAAACCGGGTGGTGCTCCGCCATGCCGAAGGGTATGCAGGGATGGCTGTCACCAGCACCGGTGTCGGGCGCTCCCCCACCCTCCAGGGCGACGGCATCGGCCGTCAGGGTTGCATCGCGTGCCGATCGCCTCCGGGGGCCGTGCTGCTCGGTGGAGCCCAGGGCACCGATCACGGCTTTGCAGAGTCGTGAGACTTAACTTCCACCTCAGGCCAGCTGCGCAGCTGCAGCCGGATGGCCTCCACATGCTCCACGACCTGGGCAACCCTGGGCATTTTGTGGATTTCATTGTCTCAGGCAAGTCAGGAAATGAGTTGCGCTTGATTCTTCCTAGGATGGGGGCGGTCCGGGACCGATCCGGGCGGAGCCTGGCCAGCACGAGGACGCACATCGGGTCATGCTTGTTACGCAACTGGATCAAGTTCCGACAAAGAGAAAACGCCCGCATCTGGAGTGTTCTTGCGCGATCAACATGGAGCGCTGGATCGAAGCAAATTGCACTCGTGTTCGTAGACCGGAAGATCGAAGGGACTTTGGTCAACCGTGTGCCGCTATTGACGCCGATGGATATGACTGTCATATGACTCGGCACAGCTGGGAGGAGAAGCGTCCGCACTGCACGATCCATTGTGATAGACGGTCAGCACCGGCTGGCCTTCAATGAACGGCAAGCGCGACCAGGCCGGACGAACTGGGCCACGCCGAACGACTGCCCGGAATCGAGCAGTTGCGCCATTAGGAGCAGCTATGGATTTCAGTTTTGCGGTTTCTGAGAGGGCGTTTGACCGTGGCTCAGTGGGGCGATGGCTCAGGTGGGCGGTGCCCCGTTGCCGTCGTAGGCGGTCGGGCCGTTGTCGGGAGTAGGCCGCCACGGGTAGCGAAAATTAAAAGCGTGGTTCCAGGCCAGAACAAACCGACTTCCCAGCAAGGCACACAGTCCGAGGTTGAAGCTGGAAAGCAGCGCTGCGACATGGGAACGCTTGCTCAAAAGTGTGTTAGGGGCCAGGCTAGGTCGCCGCCGCATTCGAGCGGCGAAGATCGTCAATTGCCAGGTCCAGTCGCTCTTTACGTTTGGCATGGATTCATGGCCTTGGCCCCCTGCGTGAATGTTGGTGATCGATAGCGCTTGGAGTCACCCGGCACGTTTCTGGATCTGGCCGCCTTTTCCCAGCGCCGATTTACACACCGGGTGCTGGAGCTGGCCCAAACGCATTCTCGGGATCCCTGCGTACCAGTGGTCCCCGCGCTTGCCGGCCCTGCAGGCAAGCTTGTCACCAGCCTCTTCTTTGAACGAGTTACCCGGACCCGCAGCAGTTTTTCGAGCTGGCTGCCGGCGGCTTTCGGCCGCATGTCCAGAGCTTCGCCCGGCTCCAGTTCCTCTCCAAGGCGAGAGGCCTGCTCGATACGGCCCGCACCCTTTACGTTGGCGATGGGAGCTGATGTGCTGGTGGTGCGCCACCGCTGCGCCGGTGTTCCACACGAAAACCTGGCGCGCCAACTTGATCGCAGCGAGTGATCGGGTGGCGAGTTGCTCCAATGGGGCGATGGGCTTTGCACAGCCACCCCGAGCCAGGATTGCTCGATTCTGTTCACCCCTGGCGCGTCAGTCGCGGCCTGAGGGCCCCCACGCCGCAGGCCTGGGCCCGGCAAGGCGGATCGCGACATCGGTGATGTGCTTCACTCGCGGGTGGCCCGCTCATATGTTGGGGGCTCTCGCTCCCCGCAAGGTGCCGATTGTAAGAGCTGTCTGGTGTGCCCCGCCCACCTCCTTGCCTTGATTGCTTTGCTGATTTCGTGGCGGCGCCCCCACCTGGCAGCGGCTACGCTCGATCCCGGGTCTCTGACTGAAGCGAGGGAAGCCATTCAGGCGTGCGTGCCGCAGCCTCGAGGAGGCCCTGCCAGGGGCTGAATGCGGGTGATGGCCCTTGCGGCTGCAGAGAGCGGGATGCGTGAAAAACCTGGCCCACCAGCCTGGAGAGTTATCACCGCGCGCTATCTGACTCAGCTCCACGGCGCCGGCTCCTTTGCGGCCAGGAGTCGTGCAAGTGCTCCACCCCGGCCGGTGAACCGTGGAGGTGGAAATGAGCGGGGAGTGCTTCGAATGACTCAGCTTTTTTCTCTGCGCGTGGACGAGCAGGTTACGGCCAACGGCATTCCGCATCCGCAGGGCCCGCTTCTATCTGATGCGCAGCGGAAGTCCCCCTCCACCTGAGCTCTTCCGTGCTGGCTCAGAGCAGTTTGAAACTTCCATCAGCAGCCCGTCAGAGCCAGCAGCAAAACCCTGGCGGCATCGATGAGTTGGAGGTTGGAGTTTGCGCCGGCTTGCTGTTGCAGACGCCGCCGCCGGGAGCCGCACGCTCACTTTCGATTGGCACGACACAAGGCGATGGGCCGCCCGCGGATCGAGGTAGTTGGACGGCCACCGGTTGAGCATCGCCAATCGCGCCACCGAAGAAAAAACCCCAACAAGCAGGATTCGCGATGCAGCGAAGAAGCGGCGCCAGGGGTTGGCGGCCCAGGTCTGCAGCCGCTGGCTTGAACAAGCCCACCTTGGCGAGCAGGCGCGTTTGCTGGTAACGCTCACGGCATGGTGGGGCAGGGCCTTCTGAGTTGGCGATCCCCATACACCCGACCCAGAACTGACCGAACCTTGTTTACACCATTCTGGAGTGACCGCCTGCCCTGGCGCCATCCATAAGGTGATTTCAATCAAAACCTGCCGCGACCTAATCTTTGACAGCCGGACTCAGCAGAGACCCGGTTCAGCTGTCGGCTTTCCTTGCTTGCGGCGAGGCCCTTGCCCTCAGGAGTTCGAGCAGGGCTCCATCTGGGCCATTCACGCCGCGGATTCGCCAGCTTCAGGCAGCAAACCGTCTCCATGGACGCCTTGGTGCATCTCGCGCAACTCCTTGGCGATTGTAGCGAGGTGGGGGCTCACACCTGTTTCTCGCTTTGATTGCGACATGGAGCAGGCGTTCTGATGGCTCACTCCTTCTTACCCATCGGCCGGTTCAGCAGCCAATTCTGCCGATGCGCAAGAAGCGCTGGGTCTTATCCGAAATTTGGCTTGGCCTGCTCGGTTAAGTCAGATCGAGTTTGCTGGATCGCTTTGATTCCGCCGGCATCGCTTCGACGTGGTGCGCACCGCGGTCCGCACAAAAAAGGTGACTTCTTTGAGTTTTTGCTTCTTGCTGCTGGCGATCCAAATCCATCAATCCAGTTTGCGAAATTGAGAATCCAGTTGCGAGTGGAGGAATAGGGACTCAGAACCCCTTGACCTCGCGGTGCGATCGCAGCGCTCTTTACCCCAGCTTGAGCTAAATTCCCCCCTGGCTTTTGGAAAGCTTTTATTTCACCGTTGCCCAGGCGGGCCGTTCGATTTCTTCCGGATGGCGAAACAAAGTTCGTTGGCAAATTCCCCAAAACCATAATCCCGAAAGGAATACAAGTCCTAGAAGAGAGAAAGATCTGCCGCAAGGCTCCCGCCCGTCCACGTTTTCTTTCTCATATTCAATTTGTCAAGAACAGATACCCACGCCCAAAAAGACCGCACTATCGACCGATGCCTGACTTGCGCCGCGTTAACCAGTTTAGACACGAAACCAAAATCAATGTCGATTGTTACCTGAGTGGAAGCATGCCAGGCTCCGTTCCAGGTTCTCAAGAGCTTCCTCTCCAGTGGCTTAGGCCGGCAATGGATAGAGCTCGTTCCTTCGTTCAATCACTATTGGGCGGAGTCACCGCCAACCCGAGCGTCCCATGCGCCCTTCCGAGCTCCACGCTTCCCGAACTCACCAGGCGGGAGGCCCAACCAATCGTCTGAGTCGCATCACCCATTGGAGCGGACTTTGCGGGCATTTCGATGCAGGCTTGCACCGGCCGGAAGGCTGGCTCAGCGGCTCGATGGACGGACGACTACGTTCCATCCCCCCTTTGCTTGGCCGGCAGTCACTCGGCAATCTGGAACCCTCGAGGGCTGCTGGCGATTCACCGGTCCCAAAACTTGGCCCGCCTCCTTACGTCCCTACATTCTGGTCGATCGCGGAGCCAACCAATGTTTGCTATTGAGGGTTAGTATAAGAGGCAAGGGCCCTTTTGATGCCTAATGATCGCAGTTCTCTCGCACAAGGATCCCGCCTTGGCGCGGTCGCTCCGTCTATTCTCATCATATTGAGGGGTTCGTAGAGCAAAGAGACATGTCGACCGCTGACGGTCCTCCCGAAGTTGGCCCATCTCTAGTAAGGTAGTTGGTTCTGAGCCCTTGCCACTGGAGATCCCAACGGCGGGTGTGCCCATGGGTGGCTGCTTGTCTTCTGTTATACTGAGACCTCGACGCGGCCTCGTCATGCTCTACTTGTGTATTACAGCCCACCTGGCGCTCGCTCATTGCAACTCGAGCCGCTCTATGAGCCCCAATGCTTTTCCTCGAAACCGCCTTGCCCACTGGAGAGGCACATCGGGCGCCGCCCCCCGCCACAGCACCTGGACATCTCAGAGCTTGGGCCATTAGTGGCGCGCGCTCCGCCCTGGTTTTGGTGGTGCTCCGGCGCTCAGTTGCCAGCAGCCTGAGCCCGCCTGGGGGTGCAAAGGGGCGTCGGCCGAGCCGTGGGACTCATCTTACCTGCTGGCCGCATCCTTTTTGCTCGTGTGCTCTCGAAAAGCGACCGGTGCTGCCGCGCGGACTCGGCTAGCCGCGAGATAGAAACCCGCGCATGTTGGCGCGCTGGCCCCCTGTTGAGGCGATCAACCTGCGCAAGCGAGAGGTGATAGTTTGGAAATGTTCGTGTTTTACTCCGGTATGTCTCCCGGGTGGCCCTCTCCCCTGGCGAAGCCGCCGAGCGGCACGAAGAGAATTTGTCTCAGTCGGCCTGCGACCGCCCAGGGCGATGGCCGCATGGCGGAGCCGGCTGTGTTCTGTGTTCACGGGGCTGATGAATCCCTTCAGGCCTCTGGGCGTTTTGGACGGAGCGACTGGCTGGGAGACGGCTGCTGGTGGACGGCCCGCCCCACCACAGAAATTCTCGATCGTCCCGCTGTTGATCTCACCAACCAAGCGCACGTGTTTGATCGCGGAACGGGTTGATGCTGGGCCCAG
>Ga0163217_1008675_pt1 | contig 11086 bp, 16 predicted proteins | sample SynspAceP_FD_185933 | JGI IMG/M metagenome (GOLD analysis project Ga0163217, IMG submission 185933) | Saline lake microbial communities from Ace Lake in Antarctica - Synechococcus sp. Ace-P (PacBio error correction) | ecosystem: Environmental > Aquatic > Non-marine Saline and Alkaline > Saline ... | reverse complement strand
GACCGCCAGGCTGCTGGGCTCATTCGGGGTCCATAGCAGACAACCGTTGACCCCATCGGTAACGATGTTCCGGGATGCCGCCGGCGTTGGGCGCCACCACGTGGCAAACCCGCCGCCATGGCCCTTGCCAGCGAGCCGACCGAGCCCCAGGTTCGGTGCTGGAGGGGAACAGGAAGAGAGCATGGGCGCACTGGCTAGGCGCTGGCCAGCTCTTCACCGGCCATTGTAGCCAGGAACGTGGTGGCGCTGCCCGGCCAAAACACCTTTCGAAGCTGGTTGGCGATGGGGGGCCGTCACCGACTAGCGCCCAGACGGCCTGGGGCATGGGCATCGAGCACGGGGCCGAATCGCTCGAATCTTTTTTCGGCGAGAGCGCGCCGAACATAGAGCAGCAGCTGTCCACTGTCGGCCGCGTGCTGCCCATTAGGGTGCGGCGCATTGCCGGGATTGCGCAGCTCCGCCGGAACAAGTTCGGTTGTTCAACGCCCCGCTGCCAGAGGGCGGTGTGCTGGATGCCCGCTGGCTGAAGCTCCAACCAATCGCCGTGGAAGGTGCAGAGTTGCAGCTCGGGCCTGGTTTGTGGCGGCTTTGAGCAGTTTCCAGAGCAAGGGCTCCAGCAGGCCGACGCCGTTAGTGCTCGATGGGTACTTGGCAGATGGGTGTGATTAAGCTGGCCACCAGAGGGATTCTGGCGCGACTTGGCCAGCCAGATGCGCCCAGCCCCTGAGGACGGCTAATTGCACGACGATGGACCAGATCCGGCGCCGGGAAACGCCTCCCCTTCGGCAACCGCCGGCCGTCGCAGCGCCAGTTTGAGCTTCGGGAGTAGAGCGGCAGGGCGCATGGCCGGAACGCCGATTCACCCGGGCCGCCCATGTAGGTGTCTGGGACCCCCTTCAGGGCAGAAACACCAGCACGTTCCTCGCCCGGCCGCCACCAGATGCTCGACCGTCTTGGTGAGCCTGGTGACGATCCCGCTCGACCTTTGGGCAGGAAGGTTTCGGTGGAAAAAAGACGATCTTCAAGGGGGCCGCATGTCCAGGTGAGGTCTTGGGCGGTCAGACCTTGGCCTCGACGGCCAGCGCCTGGAGGAGTCCAGGCGGCTAAACGCCAGGGGATTCGGGGAAGCGATCGCAGCGGTCAGCCCAGCGGCGGCCACATCGACCCACTTCGGCCAGCAGACCATCTTCCAGGGTGGTGGGTTTGAGCCCAGGCTCAATTCACGGCAAGCGGTTATCGACGATCAGACGTCTCGTCGCTTCTTGCGTTGGGGTTGCGGCAGATGGTCACCTTGGCGCCGCGTACCGGCGCCACCTTCTCGGCCCAGATCCTTGACCTTGTGGCTTTCGGTCATCTGGTTGTAGATCCGGACCTTTTCGCCAGATTGGGCGGCGTTGGCGACGGGCCAAGCTCACCCACAACTTGACTGAAATCGCGGATTGAATGAAGGCGCGGGTCTGACCACCGGTTTGCCGTGGACGGTAGCGGATAGCCGATCGCGGGCCTGCGATCAAGGAAACGGGGTTGAGCACCGTGCCGTAGTCGCCGTCGAATCGAAGCGGGTTTGAACCAGCCGGAAGATCGCGGCAGTGAGATCGGTATTGGTGCCCCAGACGATTCCCCTGATGGAGAATCGGGGACACGGATGTTGTCGTTCTTGTTGTAATAGAAGGAAACAGCAATTGGTCGAGCGTCTTTGGATCATGTGATAGGACGCCTGCCCGGATCGGTGGCGGCTGGAGAATCTTCTCGCGGACCGGGTGCCATCGGGCTGGGGGAACCTTCAACGCGTGAGGTAAGCCCTCGGGAAATCGTTTGGCGCCGCACGGTGGGAGCTCGTAGCCGTACACCCCATCGTTGTCTCTATCGGACAAATGTGCACAATCCAGGCCGCTCTCGACGATGGCGCAGAGCAGGTTGTGGTTGCCGTTGACGGATTGTTGCGACGTATAGCGCTGGTGGGCTGGATTTCATCGAGTAAGGCGCGGCGCGCTGTCGGCGAACATGCACCACAACGCTTCGGGCCGCTCCTGGCGCAGCAACTCCAGCAGGCCCTCGTAGGTTCTGGGCGACCCCGTCGAGCCGGCACAAAGCGAAGGGGCTGGGGCCGCCGGTTCCTCCCAGGCCCGCAGGCGTCTGCAGGTTGGCGGATTCGGCCGTGAGCGACTCAACGCCGAGATCGATGTCATCTGCGACGGCTTGAGATGTCGACGATCACCCACCTCGTGGCCGCCATCACGGCAGATCACCGCGCACCGGCCAGGCGCAAAAGCCATCGCCACCGAGAAGAGAACCTTCAACGTCTGAAACTCCTGCCTGAACGAGCGAATGCTCCCTGTTGGCGAAGCTACTACAGCATTCAGCGCCTCCGCCGGGGCCCGGAATCCCTTCAGCTGATCCCCACAGCCACAGCCAGCATCGCCCCTAAGCACCAGCAAGGACCCATCCGATCCAGCAACAGGAGCGGGGGCGGCTGAGGCCACCACCGGGGACCAACCACCCTGGATCGCGGGGCTCCCTTGGCAAAGGCATCAGCGGCCGCCGTCTTCCCGTGTCACCGGACGATCGCAGAACCCCCCTGAAGAGAGGGCCAAGAGTAAGCACGCGTCGTTGGCGGAATCGGCATGCTCGGGGGAAGTTCGATGCCGCTCCGCCCGGCCCCGCCTGGCGACCAGCCCGCTGAACGGGAAGAACTGCCCGAGCCTCCTGGCGCAAGGCAAGCGGGCCCAGCCCGCCAGGCGATCCGAAACCAGCCTCTGGTGCCATGGCCATTGGTCTCTCAGGCCATCGCGGCGGGTTTCCGGCCAGGGCGATGGGCGCTGTTGATTCAACAGGCATCGGCACCCATCTCCATGCCGGGCCGCTTCGCTGGGAAACGCCGATGCCCGCATCCGACCACCACCGGAACCCCGGCGCTTTCGATGATCAGGGCGATATGCGCGGCATTGCGGATCCCCTGGCGGAGCCGATCGGTGAGGCAGCGGCATGACCGTGGCACAACCGGCCCTCTTCAAGCCGTTGGCCAGAAGCGGATCGCATTGATGTACGGGAGCACGGTGAAGCCCCTCGGCCAACAAAGCTGCTCGGCCCGCCTGGAGCGTGCCCGACAGGATCGGGGAGCAAGTGGCGCCCCTCGGGACACCTCCCAGCTTCACAAAAGTTGTTACTTCCTGACCGACCAGGCCTGGCCCAGCTCCCGGCCGAGCCGCGCCACCCGCACCGCTCTCTTCGGCACGGGGGGATGCACAGCTGCGGTTGTTTGGGCAACATCCAGATCGCACTCCAGATTCGCATGGGCCTCGATCAAGGCGCCATGGCCCGAGCTGAGCTCTGCACCACGCGCAACCCGCCACGGTGACGATCTCGCAGCGGCTCGCCGCCAGGCTGGCCGCATTGACGCTGAGGCGTGGGGTACTTGCCGGTTCCGGTCATCAGCCGGCTGGCCGAAGCGCCGGCCACGATTCCATCAGCTGTCGCATGCGCTGGATCCGTTGCAGACACTGTTTCCGGCCACAGCAACTGCTTCGCGTCTTAGCCACCGGATTTCGAATTCGGCCACGGTTGCCGCGCGATGAATCAGCAAAACTTTAAGTCGCAGGCGTGGGCGTGGGGTCCATCGGATCAGGCCACCGGGCCTCAGGCAGGCTGCTCCGGCAGCGCGTGGCTTCATCAAGCGCAAGCTGACCCTTGGCGCTGGCCCTTTAATCTTGATCAAGCCTTGGTCAGCCCCCTTGTTCCCTGGTCCTTCCGCATGCTGCTCGCCGCCGAACGCCTGGTTCCGATCGGCTCGATGCGTGCCCTTCAACCCGCGAATCCCAACCGGTCGAATCGTTCCAAAAACTGACTTCGGCTCGGGGTGAAACCTTCGGATCCCAGCCTACGCGCCCTCGCAAACTGGTTGAGCAAACTACCCGCCGGCTGGGGGCAGTTATCAGGCTTTCGGCTCGGCCACCCCTGTGCCGGTGGAGCTTGCGGGCTCGAACAACGCTCCACCCCATCGGCAGATCGTTGATCTGCCCGGCGCGAATGACGATCGGATTCCGTCACGACGCCGTGCAGGCAATTTCTCGAGATGCCAAGTCGGATCAATTTGGACTGCGGCCCCTGATCGACAATTCAGCACCGGCCTGGAGCCCGGTTGGTGACTTTCTCGGCCTGGAGGGGTTGAGCTTGAGCGGCTGGAATGGCACCCAGCTGACCAATCCCGGAGCGCGACGGCTGGTGCTGTCAACCACGTGCAAGGGCTGGACCAGCCAACCAAGCGCCGCTGGGGCAACAATCTCCTGGAGCGCATTCCGGAGGTGCTGTGGTGAGGCGAAGCAAGGTTCCGCAGAACTTCTTTCTGAATCCGGCAGGCAATTCCTGAAAGACTCAGGCCAACTTTCTGCAGAGCGCGGCTTTCCAGAAGGGCGGTTTGCGTTTCTTCGCCGAGGGATGGCGATGGTTTGCTCACAACTGACGAACGCCTCTTCTTCAATGCCTGCCCCACTGTGGGAGCGCGGATCGACAGGCGTCCTGAGGTGCGGCGAATTCAAGCCAGTTTGAGTCGTTTGGCCGTTGTTTTGTTGCCGCGGGTCGAGGAAACAAGAGGCCTGCTGGTACGCCTGCCCCGCGCCTCGTTCCGTTGCTCTGACGGCTCAAGGGCATAGCCCAGGTTATTGAGCGCAACGGGATAATCAGGCTTGCCTGCAGCCGCCTTGTAGTGACGGTGCCGTTACTGAAGTTGTTCTGCGGCGGCAGTGTGAGAAGCCCAGAGCGTTTCTTGCATCAGGGCCTGCGGCCTTCATCGGGCTCACCGGGACTGCAGCGGCTTCAGGGCCAGTTGCAAGGAGGCGGACGGCCTGGGCATACATCCGCGTTGCGCAGTTGCACCGAAAGCCAGTTCATAGAGAGTGGGCCGGGATTCCTGGCTCGCTTCCTTTCCTTTCCCCTTCCAGCCCGGGAGAGGGTGGCTGCATCCGGGCACCCCGCCACCAACTGGAAGCCGCATCAGCACAGCAAGCGGCACCCAACAGGGACGATCAGTCCAATCAGGTAAGCCTGAGGCAGGAAGGCATGTTCCATGGGGCCCTCCGGTCAGGGTGAATCAGCGATTGGCTGCGCCAACGGACACTTGGCGAAGCTGCGGGAATCGGCCAACAGCCAGCTGGGCCAACATCTTGCGGTTCAAGCTGCACATCGGCCCGCTTGGCCCACCGAATCAAGGCGGCTGTAGCTGCAGGCCATTCAGGGCGTGCCGCCGCAATTGATGGCGGGGCAATCCAAGAGGCGGCGGAAGTCACGGCTTCGCGGCGGCGATTCCCTGTAGGCATTGCACAGGGCCTTCTCACCCGCTGGTTGGCGGTTACGGAAACCAACTTGGCTGCCGCCTGCCCTGAAAGCCCGCGCCCAGTCTTAAAAACCTTGATGCGGCGCTGCGGGCAACGTTGCCCCTCGCTTGACGCGAGCCATGGATCAGTTTCGGGAGTGAAATGGGTGTCGATCAGTGGCGGTAAGGGAGCATGCCGCCTCACGTTGTCCACATCGCGCTCGTCGACTACAGCCAGCTTGCGAGATAGCGCTTGCTTCGGCTCTTGTGATCAAAGCAGTGTTGATTGTGAAAGCGCGGCGGCGCATGAATTCCCGTTACCGCTGAGCCTGAAAGCCGCTTGGGCCGCAGCGCGCGCGGGTCTTGTGTAGGAGTTTCGGCATCTCTTCCCGCCCAACCACAAACAACCAAAGTACGACGTGGAAGCGCCTTCCGCCAACTCCCCCCTGCTTCCCTGTCCTTTCTGAAACCCCTGCGCCTTGCTGCCGCCCATGCGCTCAACGCCGACCCGCCTTCAGCCCCGCTCCAGTCAACCGCCCTTCCAGGCACTTCCTTTCCAAGCACGCCTAGCGGCCGCCTTGCTGGGTCTCGGTGCTTCGCCGTCGATGGCGGCGGGTGCCGTGCCGCGCCGCTCCAGTGCGCTGCACTGGCCGACCCAGCCGCCGCCGCCCACTGAACGAAACAATCCCGTGCTCTGGATTGGTCTGGCCTCAAGGGCTGGGGCCCTGCAGCTCCGCTGCGTGCTGCAGGCGGCCAGGTGAGCTGTGACCCACGATTGCCTTCCGGACAAGAGCAGCAGCGCGGCCAGCCTGGACCCTGCGCTGGCGGCGAGCGGCCCCTCGACCGCGCAAACCGCTGCCCCTGGAGCCAGTTTGCTGGGCCGTTCGGCCACTTCGAAGAGTGCCGAGCAGGCGGGCGCCACGGCCTGGCAAGCACTCGGTGTGCCAAGCCCAGTCGGGCCTTCCCCAGGGAATTTGAGGTGTGGCACCGCTGGGATCGACCGCTCCGCAAAGGTTCACGGCCCGCGGAGCAGAGGCAGGTGCGAAACGCGCGTCTGACGCTCGAAACCCCGGCGGGCGCCGCTTGCTGAGGTGTCCGGATTCAGTCAGCCGCTCCGGTGGGCTGCGCTGGGACGGCGGGGTGTTCCAAGGACCGTTCCGCCTCCAGGGAACGCCTACGGCGGCTGAGCTCTGATCGAGCAGGTGCCCGATCGAGCGCTACTGCTCGGTGGTTCCCCACGAAATTGGCGCCCGCCGCCAGCGGCCGGTCCCTGGCGGCCCAGGCGGTGCTGGCACGCACCTGGGCCGTTGCGCAAACCGCCAACCGCTTACGCCACCGATGCTACACCTCTGCGCTGACCACCCAGTGCCAGGGTCTATGGCCGATCCCGCCAGGCCGGCGCTGCCGCTGCGTGGGGACCATTCAGGCCACCCAGGCCACGTACTTCAGCTTTGGGAACGAACCGAATTCACGCGGTGATCACGGCCACCAAATGGCGGCATCTCCGCTGGTTCGAGGAGTCTGGAGGCGGCGAGGCCCGCCCCTATCTGCAGGCCCGTCCGGCATGGGCCGAGCGCCCTTTGCCCAACGCTTCCCGTCCCTGCTGCCAGCGACCCTGCGGCCCGGACTCCGTGAGCCAGGCGGCAGCGCCTATGGCGCCGACCACCCCCGTTTCCGCTGGCAAACGAAGGCTCCACTGGCGCCCAGTTGCAGGATTTAGCTCGCAAGCGGCGGCCCAGCATGGCACCCCCCCTGCGGCTCAAGGTCTTGGAGCGGGGCCCGAAGCGGGCGGGTTGGATGGCACTGGGCGTCGAGGCAGCGCCGCGGGAGCGGGTTCTGCGGCTCGATGCGATCCGTCCACCTTCCGCCAACTGCCAGCACCCTGTCGAGCTGGTTCCTGATGGTTGCCGCGTGCCTGGCGATTCGTCGGAGGCGGCTTTTGGCCATGGGGCTGGGTTGTCCCAGGCTGCGAGCCATTCGATCTGGGCGGCACGGCTGGAGCCTGACGCGCATCCTCGAAGCACTACTACCCGGGCACGGATCTAAGGCCGATCAGCTTCCTTTGGCGGTGACCTCTAGAATTGAAACCACCAACCGTTTCAACGTCCACGGATCCAGGCCCTGAGGGCACGTTCATTGAAGGTGATGTTTGAAGCTGCGAGAGGTCGTTCGGAACAGGCACAGCGAATGCCATGGCCGCCCCAGGGCGGCGAAGGGCAAGGCGGCCTTGTTTGTGATCCTCTGCGGCTGGGGCCGGTAGCTCCCCACTGGCTTGAGCCACCCCGCAGCTGCGTTGCCGCGATCAGCTCAGCTGCTGATGGCCACCTGACCTGGCGCGCCCGTCTTTCATCCCCTTCTGGCGCGGTCCGTCGTCAACGACGCCGGATTCCCCCTTCCGCCCCTGGCACTGGTTGGTGATTAGGTCTGCCCGAGGTGGATGTGTGGTGGGCCGCCCGGCAGCGAAGAAAGCGGTGATCGTTGCGGCTGGTTGCAGCGGCGTCTGCCGTTTGGACTATCGGCCCAAACTGCCTGAGGCGTGGGTGGTCGGATGACGGCAGTGAAGACGCACGGCAGGGCTGCTGGCGATTTGAGCGTCAGAACACCCCAGCTCACCGTGATCCGGCGCAGCCGCGAGGCGGGCGGCGGCAAAGAGGGCGCCTCAAGCACCGTTCTCGAACCGCCTTCAACAGGGCCGCTGGATGCTGGTGCTCGATGCCGATGCCGGGCTGCAGCCGATCTGCTCCAGCGGACTGTGGCCATGCCGAAACCGGCCGTGGGTCGGCGGTTCAGTGGCGCAAGGCGGTGAGTGAACACGAGCGCCACCGCTCACCCGGGCCAGGCCATGAAAATGGCTCTCGACGCTGGGATCCAGGAGGGGCGCTTTGCTTGCCGGCGGAATCGCTGAGCTGCGCCGGCAATGGCCAGCTGCTCCGCCGTGACGCGCTCGGCGGCTTGCGGTGGAATTCAACGAAAGAGAGACCGTTACCGAATGACCTTGGACCTCAGCTCCGCCATGCTGCTGGCTGGCATCCGCGTGGAATTGCTGTGGAATCCGCCAGTGAGGAAGAGCGGTTCTGACCCTGCCTCCGCTTCTGGAAGGACAACGGCAGCGCTGGGCGAAAGTGGGGCTGCAGCGCTTCTTCGCGATTACTGCCAGGCCTTACCTCCTTCCCGCCTATCGCTGCGCAAGCGCTTGGATCTCGGTGTCTTCTTTTTCATCCATTACGCCTTGCCGGTGATTGGAGCGTTCGATTGGGTCAACCGCCCTGCTGACCCGCTCCCAGCCAGGCCACTGACATCTGGCCCCTGACCTTCGCTGGCATCAGGACTACGGCGGGCCATGGTGATCGTTGCCGCCGTTCAGCGAGGGGCCTGCCCTGCCGCCGATGAACCCGTTCTCCATCGCCCTGGGCATGGGCTATCTGGCCCACTGGTTCGTGTTGATCCCCTGGGTGGCGCTGCGCGCACTGGCCTTCTTGCCGAAGACTGTCTGGCCAAGACCCTCCATCTCGGCGTCTTCCATGACGATCCCGACGGACGACGGACGCCCTGCCCGGCGATCCCCGATCTGACCACCCAGTGTGTCCTAGTCGGCTGCTGACTTACTCGGCAAGAGTTTCGCCCTCACTCCCAGGTTCCTCGATCAGGCTGACCACCTCTCCGTGGGAAAACTCCGCCAGCCGGCGGGCCTGCTCTTTCAAGCGGTGCGCGATCGCTTGGGGTTCCGGGGCCGTCGAGCTGGCCGAGGGAGCCAAGCAGGCAGCGGGACTAGGGGCTTGCGGGCGCAGGGCGATGCATTGCAAGGGCGCCACGAGGTTGAACCGCTGGGGCTGGCGGATCGAGCTGGGGACCAGCCGAGCAACTTGGACTCGGGGCACAGGTTCGACTGCAGGCCCTGGTGGCTTTCCAGCAGCAGCTGGCGCGGGGCTGCCCAGCGCACTTCAGCAGTGCTTTCTCCAGCAGGGGTAACCGCTCTGCACCATCGGGTCCAGTTTCCGCTACCCTGCACCACGGCCGCTGGCTGTCGAGCCGCGCCAGCGACGCCTGCTGGACAAACAACATGCGCGGCGAAGCAGCTCCGCAGGAAAGGATCTGCTGCCCACAACTCAGCCAGTTCTGGGCTGGTCGCAGCTGGCACCCCAACGGGAAGCGGCGGCGATCAGGGCTGCGGTTCAGGGGCGAGGCGAGGAGCGGCGTATCGGGGACGGGAGAGGGGCGGCCTGAACCGAGTGGGCGGTTGAGGGAGCGGGGGATGATGTCCGGCTTGGCGAGTGCAACGGCTGCTGGTCGCGCAGCAACCCCAACAGCAACACCTCCAAGCCAGAGCGCGGCTGGATGCTCTGGCGGCAGATTGTTGTTCGCTGCCCCTCAGTTTGGCTCTGCCAGCGCAGCAACCGATCACTGCTTTGAGCCGCTGGGGGCCAGGCTCAAGCAAGCTGGGGCCGGTACTGCGGGAAAGGCATGGCTCAGTTCGGGCCGATCCGCGGGCGGCTACGGCCAACACCAGATGCGCGCAACAGGGAGCCGCCCCTGGGAGCCACCGCGGAAGCGTTTCGCGCCGCGGTCAAGCAGCAGGCGGCAGGCCTCGATCAAGCTCCAGGGGCTCAAAGGCAAGCCAGACCATTGCCCAGGTGAGCAGTCCTGTCCCGGCACGGCCCCGAGCAGCTCAGATCGCCCGACTTCGATCGAGCGCAACAAGGCTGAGCTGGTCGAGGCAGGCTCTTCCGCATCCCTCAGCCCTCCCTGGGCCCGTTTGCGCCACACTGCAGGCGCTCCGGGGTGATGCCGATCTCTCTGACTCGGCGATGTAAGCCAGGTGGCCCTCCAGGGCCGCCAGCGGATGCGGCGAAAAATCGAAAGCGCTGGCAACGGCGAGAGGATCGTCGCAGGGAACGCGCTGCGGATCCGTGGTGGCCGCACGAACACACCCGGGCGGCGGCTCCTCCAGTGTTTTGAGCAGGGCGTTGAAGGCCGCGGTCGAGAGCATGTGGCACCGTCGATCACGTAGGACCTTCAGCGGCCCATGGACGCGGTGCGCGAAACGGGAAACGCTCATCAGCTCGGAGTTGTCGACGCCGGGTGTTGGAGCCGCGTCGATCTCGATCCAACATCGAGGGCGTGCCTGCCGGTGATCGAGTGGCAGATCCCTCACAGACCCCCGCAGGTTCCGGGGTGGGGGCGGCGCTGGCGGCCGACAATTCAGCGAACGGGCCAGGATCCGGGCACTGGAGGGCTTGCCGGTGCCCCGCGGGCCCACCTGGAAAACAGTAGGCGGGGGCGATCGGTTCTGCAAGCAGGGCGTTACGCAGCGTGCCGCAAATCGCCTCCTGGCCAACCAGCTGTCGAACCGGCTGCGGCCGGTACTTCTGGTGCAGCGCGTTCATTAGGCGCGGGCCTCGCTCATGGGGCGTGGGTCCCGGCCGATTGTCCCCTCTTCCGATCAGGTTTCTGCAGGCCTTCCTTTTCCAGCTCCTCCCACCGTGGCCGAGCTGGTCGGCCAGTTCTGCGGGCCTGCAAGCTGCAGCCTGCCGAACTTTTGGTCGGCGCTTTCTTGCTTCGAACCCACCCACCATAGGCTTCCCGCCTGCTCCCAGGTTTCCTTTTGCTTTCAAAGCGCTGTGGCTTGGCCGCGGGGCTGGGGCCGCAAGGGGCCAAACATCAACTTCGAGCTTTGCTCCCCAGGGGGCCTCTTTCAGGGCCAGTTCGGCGGGCCGTTATCGGGTAGCGAGAGGCCCTGCGCAGAAGCAGCGAACGGCCACCAGCAGCGCGCATCTCTCT
>Ga0163217_1056970_pt1 | contig 11087 bp, 13 predicted proteins | sample SynspAceP_FD_185933 | JGI IMG/M metagenome (GOLD analysis project Ga0163217, IMG submission 185933) | Saline lake microbial communities from Ace Lake in Antarctica - Synechococcus sp. Ace-P (PacBio error correction) | ecosystem: Environmental > Aquatic > Non-marine Saline and Alkaline > Saline ... | reverse complement strand
TGCTCCAGTCCATGTCTATTGGAAACTTATTGCCTTTCGCGGTATGCAGCGGATTAAATGAAGACTTACCCTCCAATGAGCTTGTTTAAACAGGCCGTCATGTCTGTCTCTGCGGGCTTGGTACTCTATCATTTTGTGTCCTTGATTGGTTTACATATTTGATATTACTACAATGGTCTTATATTTATTTGGAGCGGAGGGCTTGCCAGATCAAGACGGCAGGGACGGTGTTGATTTGGCTGAAGGGAAAGCTATCTCCGTCGGCGCAGCGCCCTACCTTGGACTTGGTCGAACCGGAAATGTTGTAAAATAATAACTGAGATTATGAATTGGTATTTGAACTATAAACAATCTGATCCTCGAAGTAATTGGAATTCGCTCCGAGTGGCCTCTTACAAGCAATAAAGCTAAATTCTAGTAGGTTAAGCTCAAAAACTTTTCAAAGACCATTCGGTAGTGCTCCATGTTTCTGTTTTCAAGGAATACTCGTATTGGGCTGTATTTTTGAGACCTCTACTTGATGTCTTAAAATCTTTGCTCGTATTGGTTACCGAGGAAAGTTTCGGCATAAAGGCCAATACTCCAAACTTCCGAAACTGTCCGCCATTGCGTTTCGTTTCGACTGTAATCAGCGACTCCGCTTGCTTTTTGAGATCCAATTCTTCAAAAATGAGGTATCGGATATTCGGTGAGCGCATTTCTGCGCCGGTTTTAGGGATAGCTGTATACGCTATGGAATGTTCTCTTGTTCAAAGATCATGCGGCTGCAAGAATCCCGTTTTCGGGCATTTGAATATATCCGGTTGAAGTTCGATATTTATGCTTTGGCAAGACCATGGTTTGCATGTGTGATGAACCTTCCCACCGAATGGATAGGTCGGCTATAGCTTTGAAAATTAATTCCTCTCTGCTCTTGTATTTCAGCTTCCATCTCTTAATAGAAAGATGCTCGATGCCAGATGTGCTAGGAATGATTTTAAAGTCCCATAATCTCGGTTTTACGGTCGGGACAATCTTTACAATAACATTCAGGTCATTATGTTTGGTCGGCTTTGCCTTATGTCCCTCGACACGGGTCAGCCCCTATTACCCGAAGAGCAGAAGCTCAGAGAACGACCGAAACACACAACTGGACTCTACTATCTCGTGAGTCTCGAATGTCATTGCCCCTCACCTATAATCGACCTCCGATGTGCACATCCCGCGCCACCTGCGGGGTTGGGTCGCCCTGCTGCGCTGGCAGAAGCCCATGGTCGTCTCAGTCCTGTTGACCAATCTCCGGATTGGTCCCTTTCTGGGCTGCTGACTGGGCCTCCGGCGGTCCGCCCTCGGTCGGCTTGATTGGTCTTGGCGGCCCGCCGTCAGCGTGCGCTGTTGTCGCCAACGACTTCTGTGGGACCGGCGCATCACCTTGGTGGAGGCGCACCAAGGGACCGACCCCTTCGCCGCTGGTCGCGGTTGGTCGTTGCGCGCGCGCGCCGTATTACTGCTCTGCGCTCGAGCATGCCTCGCTGCTGGCCCCTTTGGCTGCGGCTGTTGATTGTGGCGGGATGCGTGGCCTCAGCTCTAATCGACAGTGGGCTCTTCTCTCCTCTCTTTGCTGAGGCCTGCGTCGTATCTCCATTAATGGACACTCGGAAGAAATCGCGCCTACAGTTTGGTGGCTGCGCTCTTGTAATCTTGCCGCTTTCCCCAGCCTGTTGAGGCCAGAAAAACTTCTGATCCTCGTGGGCGGTTATTTATTCCGTCATTCCCTCTGCAAGGCGTACATGAAAGTTTCTAGCATTAAGCCTGCGGTCTGCCCACCATATAGTTTCAGGGTGCTGTGAGTCGCTTGGCGGAAAAGATGCTTGGGAATAGAGATTGTCCGCTCGCCCGGTGCCCTTGACGTGATCCCCTTGGAGCTCGCGGCCTAATTTCGGTATAGAGGTCTTGCCGGTGGTGGCTGAGCCCTTTTTATACGGTGGTGCTAGTTGAGCTGGTGAGTTGCCACAAATGTTGTGGACTTCGTTCGGCTCTTGACAACGGTGTACTGCCATTGGCGATTCGGCAGACGATGATTCGCCTCTGGGCTCTGACTGCTCAGCCAGTTCGCTCAGCCTCGGGCCGTGGCGGGCGCGCCTAGAACCTCCGTTTGGCGATCTGGTTAACGGCACAATAAAGTACAGGGCAACTTGTTTTCTGGCGCTTCGCGCTCTGAGTGATGCAAGGGGGTTGTCCTGGGGCCCCTTCTGGCAGCCCGCTCTGTGTAGCTGCCTGGCGCCTCAGTCGGCAGTTGTGGTCAACAAAACCAGGCGGGTTGTTGGCTCGGATAGAGTCTATCGCCTGCTCGGACTGGTCTGTTTTGTTCGCCCACTTCCACCTGCCAGGTTCTGGATCTTGCATCGTATTGAGACTGCTATCATGTGCTGGCGCCTGAAACTTGCCGTTCGAAACGGGCCGCATGAGCGCCTCTGGGCGTCGCGCGCCAAGTCCGGTGTCTTCGCTCGTCGCCTTACGCCGGCCCGAATAGGATGTTAGGCGGGGTTACTGGGCGGTGGAAAGGTGGATTTATCCGAAAATTGCGCTCTAGTTCAGCCCTCAGGCCACCTGAGCCGAGCTGAGAGAGGCGGGTATGTGCTAGTGATTTGAGACTAGGGCTTGCAGTGGATTGGAACTGTTCCGTGATATGAGTACACGGCCTGGCGTTTTCGTAGCTACATGGGCCGGAGACGCCAGCAAGCGCCGCGGCGATCTGGAGGTCCCGGGCCCCGTGCACTCCGCTTTGCCTGGTGATTATTGCTATCAGCGGTTGTGCGCGGTGGATTCGTATGGGATTCAAGACCGGTTGTCATGGACGAGCCTCTGCGCCAGAGTCAGACAGAGTTCGTGCCTCGTTGTCTTTCTCGGATCCACCTTATCACATTGTGATTCTGCAGTGCTGCCTCTCGTTCGTGTCTGCTGAGGAGGTTCCTAGGAGTGTCAGTTTCAATGGTGGTTGCTATCGACACGGTGGCGCCCTAATTTCTGATGGTCACGGGGCTCTCGGCCGACCGGATCTTCGTGAGTGTAGGCCAGCAGCCTCGGCCTTGCGAGTGCGTTGATGTGTTTTTTTCGGTGAGCCGCTGCCGCCTGTGTTTTGAGTCGTACAACCCTGGCACGGCGCGTGGCGGAAGGCCCCTGCTGTGGCCAACCTCACCGGTGCGGACCCCACCTGCTCGCACCCCGTTTTCTGCCTCCTCTGGCTGGGGCTGGCTGATCCTGGAAGACGTGGGCGAGGCGCTCCTACCGGAATCGAGCTCAGCTGCTCACCGCGCTTGCGCGGCCTCTGCGGCGCCTCCACTTTTCGCAAACCTCTGCGCCTCAAAGTCAGCTGTGTCTAGTTCCATCGGCAGGTTCCTTGGAAAGTGTTCTCGTTACAGATCCTCGGTCTGAAGTTTTAATGTCCAGCGTAGCTTGTCCTAAAACTGGCAACCTTTGTTTATCTGTCATTACTACGTCTCCGATGCAACAAATGGGCTCTGTCTGCTCACCGTGTGACGCGCACCGCCGACAATTGGCGGATACCCGTTGGGGTGTTGGTGGGCAGGTTGCCTGGCCATGCCCCAGGCAACGGGGCGCTTGCCGCTGGGCCGGCTGGCCCGCGCTGATGGGCGGAGCAGCGGCCGCCCTTGCAGCACTGATTCCCTAAACCTCCGCTGGGCCAGGACAGCGGGCCAGCCACGTCGAGAGTCGAATGGCGTGGTGATCTTAGAGGTTGGAAGCCGGAGCGGCGATCACCCGAACGGCCAGCCCAGCCGCTCGAACAGGCGGCGTCACGGTGGAGCTCCAGCCTGTCCAGCGCTCCCGGCAGTGGTCGAACGTCAACGGCTCCACCGGAAAAAGCCCTGGGGGTCTGGGCGGCCCAGAGCCCGGCGCGATCCAGGGTTTCCTTCCCCTTGGCTGCGCGCGCATCAGCCGCTTGATCGTGTCGCTCACCGGCGTGCGCGATTCCACGGCCTCCCCGCCGCGACGGCTTCCGCGCAGCGCCGATTCAGTTCCGCTCCACCAGGCAGCGGGCGCCATCGTGGATCAGCACGCCGGTCGCTTCGGGCGCAAGGCGCGTCAGCCCAGGCCGCACCCGACTCCTGCGGGCTGGCGCCGCCAAACGATCCAGTCACCGGCCGGTCCCTGCCGCTTCTGATCAGGGGCCTCCACGCCTTCTGAGTCAACTGTTTGCCCAGCAATCCCGATCCAGCGGAGCACTGGACAGGCCAGCGGCCGCCTCCAGGGGCTCCAGGCCAAGCACGGCCGGGCCGGCGAAGCGGCAGCAGCAACTTGTTGCTCTCCGCCCCCATTGCGAGTTCCACTGCGGGCGGCTGGCGATCAGAAATGACAAGGTCTCCCTCGGGCCGCGAAAAGCCCGGTCGATCGCATACAACAGCACGCGCAACGCGCCTGCCTGCCGCCTGCCCAGATGCGTGTTCTTTTTTGATTCCCGCGGCGCGCTCGCGACCCAACTGCAAAAGGATTGCCAGCGGTGCCGCCACCGCCCTCCACCTCGCTGCCACGGTGCAGTGTCCTGTCCGGCTGGGCGGCGGCGGTCTGGAAGCTGCTGCCGGCCGTCGAGAAGGTGTTGCCGTTCAGCTTGATTTCGGGGGAGGGGTCAGCGCTGGCCGAGTGGGCCAACCTTGCTCGTGCGGTCGGTGAGGGCCTGATCTTTCAAGGCCTGTATCAATCGTGGCCTCCGGTTGCGCCCCTCGACCTGTGCTCTTCCCTCACCCCAACTCCCCACCCGGATTGCCCGATCTGCTTTCGGCCACCAAGCCAACTCACGCCCCAGGGGCGCACAGGCTGCCTCCTGCGGACTGCCGAATCAACGCTGAAGCCTGGCTCCAGCGATCGGTAGGTGCCCCTGCAGGCCACGCCTTCCGGCGCGGCTGCCAAACTGTCTGACCTGGACGCCGCCACCGCAGCCCTCCCGCCCGGGCCTGGTCCGACTGTTCTTGCTGCCCGCAACCCAGCGGCCACAAACCGTGTGCTGACTGGCACGCGGCCCATGGCAGGCCTTGCGGAGGGCAATGTATTCTTCCCTACGGAATCACAACTGCAAATCTGACCTCTCGGATGGAGCGCCAGCAGGATCCCGCAAGTCAGCTCGCTGTGTGTGCCGCGCAGGAAAGGTGCCGGCCGCGAAGGTGGCTTCGGTCGCCAGCATTGGTTCCGTCTCGCGGTCTAGCTCAGCGTCCACGCTCCACGCTCCGAAGCGCTAGAGCCGGACATGGTCTGACCGGCACCCCCACTGGTGCCGCTGGGTCGCCTAGCGCGACAGTGGCTCTGCCCGCGCGCCAGGGGTACAAGTGTGGTGAGGCCGGTTCCCTCGACAGCTCGGTCACCGAGGTGCTGCAAAGCCTCGGCTCGGTTAGCGGCTCTCTGTTCACGGCTCTTCGTTCAACGTCGTCCGTGGATGCTCCCTTTCCCAAAACGTCCAACGCCGCTTCAGCCGCCGCCAACCGCCGTCGCTTGCGGGCCGTCGCCACCCGGGCTGACGCCGCTGGTTTCATTGGCGAGCTGTGTAAACCTCTCGCGCTCGGCTACCGGATCGTCGAGGGCTGGGATTGGGTCGATTCTACTTGGATGGTTGATCCGATCAGCCAATCGGCTACGGCGAGGTGAATTCCCCTCACCGCCCGCCAGGGTGGGCGCGCCGTGGACCGATGTTCTCGATTGTCGGCGGCCTGGTGGTGTCTCAGCTTCACATCCAGAGCCTGTTGGGGTCTGAGTGAGTCGGGGTTACTTCCGCCGCATTGCGCGAAAAACCGTTCGCCGCTACTGCAAACGATGGAAAACCATGTGATTCCTCTGCGCTATGGCGCATCGGCCGTGAAGATCGCCGAAACAACTGGCCAGCGAAGGCTCCCCTGACGGATCGAATGGATCAGCTCAGGAAAGAGGCTGGCCGAGGCCGGGCATCGTTGATGCTGCAATCCGATGCCCACCTCCGATGAAACCCTGTGAGGCGGGCAATTCACCGCGCCGCAGGCCTTGGTGGCAGCCTGCCCAGCAATGCGCCAACTCTTATGTGGTGCGCTCAGGCCGCGGAAATTGCCCCCCGCCTTGCCGGACTGAATTGGCCCGCTCCGATGCGAAGAAGCGGAACGCCAAGCTGCTTCCAGCCGGTGCCAAAACCAGGTGGTGAGGACGCCCTATTGTGGCGGGCGGCCGCACCATGGCCGCACGGCCCTGCGCCCCGGCGTGCGCTTCATGGATCTGCTCTCCTCTTCAGACTGCGAAGTGGAGGAATTCCAGATCAGTGAGGATGGCGCCTTCGCGACCTCACACGGCCGCAGGCTGCGGAACTGGAGCTGGCGGCGCCCGGCGCCATGGTGCTGGCGATTCTCCCCCCGAAGGTCGGGAACCCTTACAGCTACCGCGGTGCCACCTTACCCAACAGGAAGAGTCGAAGCGATCGCCAACCCGGCCGGTGAGGTCGCTCCGCCCGGCCAGATGTGTTGATGAATGGGTAGCCCAGGAGCAGCTGGCGGAGCTCATCCATCCTCGGCAAGCTCTCGTCGCCGTCGAGGCAATGCGGGCTAGCTCGGCGAGAGCGGCGGCATCGATCGCGGGGCGCCCAGTGCTTCGCCACCGATGTCCGCTACGCAGCCATTCCACTGCAGGTCAGGACCGCCCTGGTCCACCTGGGGGAGCCTGGCATCGGCGTGCCATCGCCTTGGCCCTGGGCGCGACGGCGGCTGAGTTGGTGGTCAACTACGCCCAATGTCCCGCCAGCGCCGCTGAGGCCGTGGTCGCCGAGATCAGGCCGCCGGCGGCCGGCCCATGCCTCAGCGACGTCGTCGGGAAGAAGGGCAGGTGGACGGCTTGATCCAGGCGGTGCCGAGCGCTGCGGCCGACTCGAACGTGGGTCAACAACGCGCAATCACCCGCGATGGCCTTGCCTCTTGCGCCATGAGCGACCGCGGACTGGAGGCGGTGATTCGAGTCTTCAATCTCACCGGCGTTTTTCTCTGCACCCGGGCTGGGCGAAGCCGCAGCATGCTCCAAGCCGCCGCAGGCCGCATCATCAACACACCTCGGTGGTCGCCTGACCGGTTAACGCCGCCAGACGGAACTACAGCGCCGCCAAGGTGTGTGGTCGGTTCCCCGCAGCACTCGCCGCCGAATTCGCAGCCGCGGGCATTCACCGTTAATGCCGTGGCGCCGGGCCTTCATTGCCACCGAGATGACCCGGACCTGAATGTGGAGCCCTTCTCAAGGCGATCCCATCGCGCCGGGCTCGCCAAGCCTGAGTGTGGCCGGCGCCGTGCGCTTTTCTGCCGCCGATCCTGCCGCCGCCTACAGTCATGCCAGGTTTTGCAGGTGGATGGCGGATTGTTGAGAGCTTGATCAGCCCTCGATCGGTCTGTTCCCAGTTCTGTCGCGCAGGCGGCGAATACGTTTGCAGCAACTTCAGCCGTCGCTGCGCGCACGGTTCATGGGTCAGAAACAGCCGATCGGCACGTTAGACCACGGCCATGGCCAGGCCGAGCCCGTGATGATCAAGAAGGCCATTCGCCACTGGGGAACCCGTCACCCGGACGGCGCTTGCATCGCTAGAGCGTCAACCAGCTCGTCGTGATCATCATTCCTCCATGGCAAGCCCTATCGAAGCCGGGGGTGTCTGATTCGCTTTCCCCACTTACAACATCGCTGACATCGCCCGCCCCCCGCCGTGTAGGAGCCTGATCGTTGACGTCTATCGGGCAGCCCCTACGGGTCTGTCCACCCCCCCACCGATGGGCCGAACTGGATCAGTTTCTCGGTATGATCCCGCGCTTTCTCTGGAGCGCGCGTGAATGCCTTGCCGATGCGGTTTGAAGGGTCACAATCGCGGCCGCGGGGGTCGCAACGTGGTGATCGAGAAGAAGTTCGGTTTGCTCCCGACATCGGTTCAATGACGCGTTCACCATCGCAAGGGGAAATCGAGCTTGAAGAATTCCGTTTCGAAACATCGGCGCCAAGCTGATGCAGCAGGTGGCCACCAAAACCAAGGACAAGGCGGCGATGGCACCACGACGGCCACCCTGTTGGCCAGGGCCATAGGTGCAGGAAGGTCTGCGCACACGTGGCGGCGGTGCCAATCCGGTGGGGTGCGACGCGGCTGGAAGCGGCGGACCGCCGAGATCGTGACCGGCATCGCCGCCTGTCTGAGCCGGGCCGTGAGGCGATCCGCCAGGTCGGCCGACGGTGCTATGCCTGGGTGGCGACGAGCAGATCGGCCAGATGGTTCTGAACGCCATGGAAAGGTGAGCACCGATGGGTGATCACCGTCGAGGAATCCCGCTCTCTGGCCACCGAACTTGAGATTCACCGAGGCATGGCTCTTCGACCGGGGCTATTCTTCTCCTTTATTTTCGTCAACCGACGCGACCGTTCAGTCTGCGACTACGAGAACGCTCCCGGGGCTGGCTCGTCACCGACCGCAAGATCAGTGCGATCGCCGATCTTTCTGCCCGTGCTGGAGATGGTCGCGAAGGCCGGCTCCTCGGCCCCTGTGATCCTGGCCGAGGAGGTCGACTGAAGCCCTGGCCACCTTGTGGTGAACAAAACCGTGGTGTGCTGCAGGGTGGCAGCGGCCGCGCTCCGTCCTTCGGGTGGCCCGTTAAGCCGCCCTGCAGGACAATCGCCATCCTCACTGGCGCCACCTTTGATCAGCGAGACCGGGCGATGGCTTCTCGACAGCGTCAGCCTGTTGCGACCTCGGCAAGGGTCGTCGGATCACGATCAGCAAGGACAGCACCACGATCATCGGCAGCGATGAGCATCGCTATGCCGTCGCCGAACGCGTCGCCTCGAGCAAACGCGAACTGGAGGTCACGAACTCCGGACTACGCAAGGAAAAGGCTCAATGAGCGATCGCCAAATTGGCCGGAGTTGTGGCCTCATCAAGGTCGGGGCCCCCACCGAAACCGAACTGCGCCACCGCAAGCTGCGCATGAGATGCCCTCAACGCCCCCGCGCGGCGTCCGAAGAAGGGCATTGTCCGGTCGGCGGCAAGCACCCTGCTGCAAACTGCTGACCGTGCATGATGCGTCTGATCGCCCGGTCCTGAACGGCATCAGCGCACCGCGTGCCAGATGCCAGCGCGCCCTCTCGCTCCCTGCGCCAGATCGCCGATAACGCCGGCGCCAACGGCGTGGTTGTGGTGCTCAAGCCCGCTGTAGCTCCGGCAAAAGTTTTCAATGGCACTCTCACAGGCGAATCGAAAAAGACCTGATCGCAGCCTGGCATTCTCGATTGCGCCAAGGTGGTGCGTATGCCCTGCAGGAGCGTTTCGATCGCTGCTTTGTTATCACCACCGAAGTGTGATCGCCGAACAAGGACCGGAACCTGAAGCCCCACCCTTCCCAGTGAATGGGAGGAATATGGGCATGCCTGGCATGGGACGGCATGGCATGCTGGGAATGATGTGAGCGGACTCGCTCAACCTGCCAGCGTCTTGACGTAGGCGCCAAACCTTGCAGATCCACCGCCGGTGATGGCGGTTCCCACCAACCACCGCAATCGGCTCCCAGCGCGGTTGGCCCGCCTGCGGTCGCCGCCGTGGCGATCCCGCCTTCAAGATCAGAAACCCGCCCCTTCGGGCAAGGCGGCACGCGGGGCGCCAGCAATCCAGGCTGGAGGCCAACAAGCGGCCGTCTCCTGCGTTGTAGCCATACAGCGTGGTTCCCACCCAGGCGCAGCCAAGGGCCGCGCCTTCGCCCGTGGGGCCACGCTGCAGACATCGGGCCATTCAACGTGGCGCCGAGCTCGGTGTGGGCCCGATCGATAAACAGTGCGGTCAGCTCCTCGCGGCCCGGTCGGACGCTGGTCGGATGGCATCGATGGCGACACATCGGCGCCGGCGGCCCAGACTGGCCCCTTGATGTCCTTCCCATTCCGAGCGTTGATAGTAGACGAATATTCGCCAAAGCTGCTTTCCACAGTCGATGATCAGGGCTGCCGGGCAGCGTCTCGAACCGCTACCGATGTGCTCGGGCTCTCCAGCGCAACGCCGATCGCCCCATCCAGGCTGCCTGCGCCATGGGCGCATCACCTCGCATGCCGCATCGGCAAACCCCTCCGGCGCCGCACCGAGATCGATCAACCCCCTTGCAGGGAGCACGGCTGAGCCCGTGGGCTGGGGACGGACTTGGGGCAAGGAGGGGGGCAGAAAAAGCCGCAGCAATGATTGCCGGGCGGTCAGGACGTTTTCGTCAGGATTTGTTCGAAATAGCTAGGGTCAAGAAGCCCGGCGCTCTTCGTCGTCCCGTGATCGGGCAACCACGAGCGCAAGGCCGCCAGAATCGGGGTGACCGCGGCGCAGCCGCTGCCCTGGTCTCGGGCGTCGTGTGAAGACGCGGCTGCCGCTCGCTGCGTTGGTGCTGCTGAACATTTCTGGCTAAACAGCTGGCTAGTGGCGGCAGACTCAGCGGTGATTCTGGCTGGGGAGAGGCAGCGGTTGGGGGGAGAGCAGCTGCCGCTGTGGACTGGACAGTGGCTACCGGCCGCTCGCTTCAAGATCGCGTCCTGATTGAAATGCGCCACCTCGCGATGCAGTGCGCACCAGTTCTTGTGGAAAGCGCCGGATCGGGCTGCGTCGTTGAGGGCCTGCCTTCGCTCGCTGCCGGGCGCTGCCCCTCCTCAGGGGATCCGCTGCAGGTTGGTTCGGTCTCGGCGCCTGGAGCTGGATCGTTGGCTGGACGCTAAATACTGTCGCGGTTGAAGCTCCGAAGCCACCGCCGCCAAGGGGCTGGACAAATGGGTTCGCCCAGGGATCATGGGCGAACGGGTCTGAGGCCATGGCCGCTTCCGCCGGAGATGTTCTGAAGCAAGGAACCAGGCATGAGAATCACCGTGAAGGAATCAAGGGCAGACGGAAGTCGCCGCCATTGTGCGGCGCAGGGCGGCATCGGAGGCGAATGGATCGGCCAATCGACGCTTTGCCTGGAACGGATCCTCGCGTAGACAGCACTTGGCTTGGACGCCACAGCAGCCAAGAGAGGGCGTCTCGAACTGGTTGGCGTGTGGACGGCCTGGACTTGTGGCAGGGGATCGATCGCTTTGATCTCCCATTCAGCAGGTCTGGGGGG
>Ga0163217_1044001_pt1 | contig 11087 bp, 10 predicted proteins | sample SynspAceP_FD_185933 | JGI IMG/M metagenome (GOLD analysis project Ga0163217, IMG submission 185933) | Saline lake microbial communities from Ace Lake in Antarctica - Synechococcus sp. Ace-P (PacBio error correction) | ecosystem: Environmental > Aquatic > Non-marine Saline and Alkaline > Saline ... | reverse complement strand
GTACACCAGTCAAAATAGCGATGTCTTGCCACATCTCTTTTCTTCTATCACCAAATCTGGGCTTTTACCGCAGCAATTTTCAGTGATCCTCTGATTTTGGTTTACACCAAATGTAGCTAAGCTTCACTTCTACATTTTCATTCAGCAATAATCAATTAAAGGTCTCGATTGAGGCAGATTTCTTTCAAGTACAGGTTAATAAATCCTTTTCCATTTAGATTACCTTTGTGTCTTATCAATACATAAGATTGTCTAATCAGCGATCCTTTCTCTGTTGTCTGTCACAAAGTAAGGAGATAAATGACCTCTATCGAATTGCATTCTTTCTTACGATTTCTTACAGATCGTTTCAGTTCCTTGCTTCTTCAACAGTTGGATTACACCTTCTTTTTCTCACTTTAGCATTGCCCTCAGCGATCAATTTTCAATAGAGCTAATTCGTTGTTTGCAGAAATAGTTATCGACTTGCTCAATTTCTGATATTCAGATTCACACAACTGTTTGAGAACTGTCTTCAATTCAGCAACGATAGCCGTTACTGGCTTGTCGATTCCTCTTTTTTAAATCCATTGGTTTAGCGGCCTGTGCCTAGTTTTTCAACCCTGCAGTTGATCGCTTTGTGCTAAAATAGTTGCAGTATTGTTCCATTCACTGCATTCGTCTGCAGTTAGCAAAGCACTTCTTTTAGCATTTGAGCACCATATTCTCACGCGTGTCTTTCAACTCGATTTCTCTATGCCACGATTACTCCATCTTTAGTTGACCTGAGGTTGCGCCAAATTTTCTTATCAATTTCAAATTTACAATTTCTACCTTTAGGCCCTCTCCCTCCCCGCCCCTAGCGTATTTGTTCATTCGAATTTTACTTTTACGCGTTCCGCTAAATGTGTCTACACTCTTTTTAGTGCATCACTGCTTTAAGTTCGAATGGTATGTATCCTTTGCATTCTTTTAATTTTCTATATTTAAACAATTGCTAAAAATATCAGATTCTCTCATAATCAAGTAAGTCTGCTTCCTTTCTAAACCAATTGCTGATCAAGAATATTTGCCATAGCAGTACTTGTCTCACTTTTACAGTCATCGGTTTCTTCAGGTTTCCATTTCCACGGGCTACTACTACGCCTCGTCTGTGTTTTTTCCTTAGCAAGTATCAGGAATTATAAACCTCCTGCCGTTTTCTCTTCTGCTGCAGCTGGTTCTACAAAGAACTTCTCACTGCAAGTGGTTTTAATGTTTATGACATATTTTGTATTTTAAGTGTTTATTAATTTGATGTACGCTAGGTCATTATTTTGTGCAATGGTATTTTTCCTAAAGAATGACAGAGTAGGTGAGTTTTGGGGCATAAAAAAAGTGTTCGCATAATACATTCTGACACTTTAAATAAAATTTTACTCGTTTGTTTAAATCTTACTCGCTTTCTTCTGCTGGAGCATCATTTCCACTTGCAGGCGATCGGCGCCTCTTCTTGTAAAGAGTGCTTGCTCAGTTGGAATTTCATATCTTGGTTTTTGCTTCATTGGTCAATTCAGACTCGTTTTGCTCAACTGAAACGGTTGTTGATCTATTTAAATGTTGCGGATACGACACGTAGACTCTAGTGCATGCCAATGTCAGTCGCTTTTCAATAAAGTCTGTCGTTTTTCTCACTCCATTACTTGGTTAGAAGATGAAAGTTAGAAGCAAAGGACACTTTTGGATTTTGTACTAGTACTACTAGACAACAAGGAATAGGATGATTAAAATTCAAATCGGATAAATTTGCCCATTCTGTTTTTATGTTATTTAGCGTTCTTCACCAGTTTATTTAATTTGGTTTGCAAAATAAATTTTTTTTTCGGCATATTTCAAGGCTAATTTTTTCATAGCTGAAATTGCGCGTTCTTGTATTGCTTGTGGCGCATAATTTTTGCTAATGGTTTCAGTTACAAGTCATCGTCTATCCTTCCACACTTTAGCACTTCCATGGTGGCTGGAGAATAAATTCTAGTTTTTAGCGATTGTGGTTCGGTTTTAATGAATTTACTGATTAAATCGTCTTTTTTAGTGAGGAGTCTCCTTTTTTACTTCATTTTGGTCGGATTATTAAAAAGTCCCAACATTCGTTCAAAGCTATGTTCGGTTGAAAGTGGAAGTACAACTGAAGATTCAGTGACATGTTCTGGCTGATTCTGTCTTCCTCGTCTATTTCATCTGCTTTCAACATAAAGTCACTGCTTATTGCCCGAACTCAAAATCTGTCGCTCTTAAGAATAGGTCTTCTTCGTTTTTTCTTCTTGGGTTATCGAAGTGGGCTGTAGTATCCATTCTCTAACGGTTGAAGGTTGGATATGGAATTAAAGACTTCTGGCTCTCAGCACTTCTTCCTCCATTGGTGGAGTAGCTATCGGCTGGGATTGGTTCCTTGAGGAACAAAAGCAATCGGCTCAACGAAAGGTTGCTGTGGAAATTGCAGCAGTTCAGGATTGGCAACTCTAAAATTGGTGACGCTTTCAGATTGGCTGGAAACGTAAGGAGGTTCTACTTCAACTATGGTGGAAAAAATTGTTGTTTGGTTTCTACAGTTTCAATTGCAGCCGGAGCATCTATTTTTTTCTAATCAATCGATGCAAACTTTTCTGTCGGTTGCATAAGTGCGCTAATCGCAATTGATTTTATAAGCGATATCTTCCCGAATTGTGCAGTGCTGTTCGCCAAAACTACTTGTTCTGCGTTAGGCAATCAAGGATATTCAATTGAAAATTTGTTTCGCAATTCCAATGGATCCTGTGGATATTCTCAGGGTGTTTACAAATGATTATTGAATTACGTTTCTGTTCATTCAATTACTCACTGATGCATTAAAAATATCTTGAGTCAATTTTATTGATGGATTCAATGAGTGATCTCACGCTGGATGAAGATTTTAGATTAGAGAAAATCTTCAAATTGGTGAATGATTTCTCAAAACTTTGTGTTTCGTCAATAGTGTTTGTAAACCTTAACATTTACAGTTCATATTTAACTAGTTTGCGCTGCATTTCATTTCCTGTATTGCCAATGGGAAGCTCGTCCGTATCTGGTAATGGTCCTTCAATTCGCAAATCACCTGCTTCTCTCACTAGTTAAATTTGTTGAGAATAAATTACATCTTTTAAGCGCTTCTGTTAAATTTTTGGCTACATAAAACCTGCGTGCAATAGGGGCTAGTTCGGAAAACAAAGGCAACCAGATACCGTTTTTTACTTTGGACTATAGAAGCTCCCGCTGAATGATAACCATCCCGCAGAAGAAACTGCCATAAATACTATCGCCATATTAAAAATATAGATTTTTAGTGTTACTCTCATAAGTTTGCATATAGATTCTTTTATGCTTCACGATAAGCGTTCTTTCTTGAATTCCCCATTCTTTCGATGCATTTTTTACGGTTCCCGTCATAACTTTTTAGGGCAGTTGGATTAAGCTTTTTCGGTGTTCCGCAATGATAAAGGAATCTTCCACATCTTCAGGGGATTGGATTCTTCGGTCTCCTCATCGTCATAAATCTGCTAGGTAGAATTATTTTCAACCGGTTGTTGTATTGCTGAATTCGGACTGTAAATTCTGGTTTTTCAGCGCGCTCTTCATCGTTCATATAGTCGCTGGATAATTGTGAGGCTCTTCCTTACTATTTACAAATCCATTTCTGAATTCAAGGCTTTGTAACGAGCTTTTTCAAATCGGTAAGTCTGTTTCAAATTCAACAACACTTTGTACAAAATTTCTCGTACATTCATGCCAGCTCCCCGTCTTCACTTTTGTATATAGCCGGGGCAAATGATTGATTGTCGACATGGTCGCAAGTTAATTTTTTAGAACAGGTTTCATCAATGTTTTTCTTTTTCTCAATAAACCGAGTCTGTTCCCGTCACATTTTTCAAACTGTACGATGTTTCGCAGGCCATCTAAAGTTTTCACGCAAATATTTTAGCTCGTCCAGTTATTGATACAAACAGGCATTCTATTTGGGGTGAAGCAAATCTGCTGCGAAGTTCCGAAACAATAAATAAATGTTTCTTTTCGCTCGCGCAATGGAAGGGATTTAGAATCGGAAACAGTATTTAACTGTAATAACAGATTCTTCTCGGAATTTATTGTGTTTTAATGGCTTCGGTAATGTTTACTTGTAGCCGCTACTATTTCGAACATCGTTTTTTGGGTTTTGAAGACCCACTTTTAAGGGATTCTCCAGTTTCAAGCACTCTTAACAAGGTACTTGTGTTTTTGCAAGGTAATTCAGTACTTCATCCAAAAATAGTGGTACCACCATCAGCCACTTCAAATATCCTTTTCTGGCTTCATTTGGCCCGGTAAACGAGCCTTTTTCGTGCCTCCAAACAAATTCAGAATCTATTGTTCTTCTGATACGCCCAGATTTACTGCAATGTATTTATTGTGCTTTTTGGCAACTTAATTGATGGATTATTTGAGCATATTTGCTTTCATCCAACACCCACTTCTCCTCAACCAATACTGATAAATCTGGAGAGAGCTACTTAACGCAAGGTCAATAGCTCGAAGTAAAACCGGAGAAGTTTCCGATGATATACCAAAACGTTGTTTATTTCCGTATCTACTGTCATTGTTAATTACTTTACTACGGTACTAATTAGTCCTGTTGTGCAATCTTTACATTAACACATTCACATAACTCAATTTTTATAATCTCCTTTGGAAAAAACTGCCACTGCATTCTGAGGAGTTTGTTCCCAAACAATTCCTGATAGATTTCTTAGAAAACAACCTATCGATTAAGACTTTCATAAGTTTTACCACATTTCATTGTTTCTGAAAATGCGTATTCTCTCGATGCAATACGAAATGATTCTTTCCAATCTTCTTTTTGTTTCGTAATCTATCGGAATATCGTCTTCAAATTTCCGCTTGTGCCACGGTGTTTGGGAGCGTTTCAGAAGTAGTTGAAAACAAATATCCGAAAACCATATTTACATAAAACGCATCATTTCTTAAGGTTGTCCTGATGATTCTTCTTCCGTTTCTGTACAAAATCCAACAATAATGTCCGTAGAAATTGCACGCAACAGGAATGATTTCTATTGATGGAATCAATTCGTTCCTATTATACCCACTCTGTTGTATATCACAGACTTTCGATTCAACCTCTAAAATTCGGAAGTACTTCCCGACTGAACGTGGCAGGAATGTAGCTACACCACTGGTGTATTTCGACAAAATTTTCACATGCAATTACATCGTCGAGGGGAGGTCTTGTGGCGTTGAGAAAGTTGAAAATCGAACCTTAATAATGGACTAATTGAGCAACTGCTCTATAATATTGTGCAAAATCACACTTCCAGCTTTCTTCCTCTTCAGATAAGTTTTTGAATTCTTTTTTTCAATCCGCCACCATACCATAAATAAGAGGGTGTTACATTTCTGTCCCATAAAGTGACTTCTCTATAATCATTACTAAACAACTGTTGCGCTTCATTGATTAATTACTATTCCAGGATCTCTGCTTCGCTCTCTGCCTCTTGTAAAAGACCACACAGGAAAGTGAACTAATTTGTCGCAACCTCTGGTAATGGAAACAAAAGCGCGTAACACCATTTTCATTCGTTCGCTTCTGGTTCCGATGTCTCCATAGTTTCATCTTTCGATTAAAACAACATTTTATAGCTTTTTGTCCATTGTTACCTCGTTCACAAGTTGGGTTTAAATCGCGATAAGCATCTGGACCAACGAATAAATCTACCAGGCTTTCTTCTGATCATTAATTGAGATTTCAATCGTTCAGGCATACACCTAAAACCCGATGATCATTTTTAGGTTGTTCTTTTTATTGTTATTGAAATTAGCAAAGTCGCTTTATCTATTGTTTGTTCAGCTTTATCGCCGAATGGAAAAGAGTGTTCAATAAAAACAAATCAGCTTTTTCCCGCTATTCTTTTGCTGGTGTCAAATTCCATCTTGAGATAGATAGAATTGAAGCCAGACTTCGCTGTCGCCAAAATTCAGTTTTGGCAACCATAGCTTTACAATATATACTTTTTCTGCCAGGAGTTTGCTTCTTTTGTTGATTTTCCTGTATTAAGCCTTTCACCCTGCCTATTCGACTTCTTTAATTCCTTCTTTCGCATTTCTTGAAATTATTCTTTTTTGGAAATGCTCAAAAATTAGCCATTTTTTAAAAGATTGTGACCAAATGAACATATTTTTTAAGACTAATTGAATTTTGGGGTGTTTTGATGATGCTATTGCATTAAACAATTAGCACTTGTAAATAATTTAGAAAATTGGGCTTGTGAATACTTTTGTTAGCTATTGTTTTATTTTTTATTTGTATCGATTGTGTTTCACTTATAGGGATTTAAAAAACTCAAGAATGGCAAAACTAGTAATAGTTGAATCACCCGCAAAAAGCAAGACAATTGAGGATTTTTAGGGAAGGACTTTGTGTGAAATCGAGTTTGGGAAATCCGTGATTTACTGAAAAGACATTTCTATTGACCTAGAGAAATATTTTGAACCCAATATGTTATTAAAGATGACAAGAAGGAAAAAAAAGTTGCTGAATTAAAGAAAATTGCTAAATCTTAGAAAATTGTCATTGGGTTAGCAACGGATGAGGATTCGCGAAGGAGAAGCCCATTTCATGGCACTTTATTAGAGGGCTAGAATTAGATGAAAAGAAAACCAAGCGAATCGTTTTCCATGAAATTACAAAAGTGCCAATTCACTCATGCGATAAGAACGCCTCGAGCATTGGATAAAAATTTAGTCGATGCTCAGCAAGCAAAAGAGTGTTGGATAGATTAGTTGGATATGAATTGTCTACCTATATATATGGCAAGGAAAATTAAACCATCATTGTTCTGCTGGTCAAGTCAATCATAGCGTTCGCTTAATTGTAGAAAGAGGCGTGAAATCATGAATTCAACGGAACTTCCTCTTTCGTGTGATGGGAATTTTTGATGATGTGTAAAACACTATTGAAAGTTGGAATTGGCCAAAACGGATTCACTTAAAAAGAAGAAGCACATGCCTTTTTTGGAAGCTTGTGCTAAATCAGAGTTTTAAAATTGCTGATTTAGAAACAATAGCCACGGCTAAGAAATCGCCAACTGCTCCTTTTAACAAACGTTCAACGTTACTGCAACAAGAGCGAAGTAGAAAGAATTAGGTTTTTTTCAGAAGCCAAAACGATTGATCGGTGGCACAGCGATTATACGAAGCTGCGGAAAATTACATAATAGAGAACGGATTCTGTTTCAACTTATCAAAAGAACTGCTGTTGAATGGAGCTAGACGAAATTGTTCAAGTTATGGTAAAGTTACGCCCAGACTTTAGAAAAATATTCAACCAAGTCAAAGTGCGCAAGAGCTCCACGACGATTTCGTCCAACAGGACTTTGCAGTTTCATGGAAATTTGAGGAGCAAATTCCAAGAATCGAGTTGTACGATTTGATCTGGAAAGATCTATCGCTTCTCAAATGAGTATGCTCATTGGAAAAAAACAACTGAAAGATTGATGTTTCGAAAGGCGATCAAGATTTCGTTGCAAGGGTGAAGTGATTCAAGTTTGAAGGTTTCTTGACAGGCTATATTTAGACATCACTGATGATGATCAGACGAAGAAAAAGAAGTGTATTGCACCAATGAAAGTCGGTGAAAAGTTTCGGATGAAGAAAATTTCTGCAAACAACACGATTTCACGCACACACCACCAAGAGTACAAGGAAAGGCAAGTCTTGTTTCGGAAGTTGGAAGAAATTGGGTATAGGCCGTCCGTACTACTTATGCACTACATTTCGGAACCAGTTTCAAAAAAGGGCTATGTAGTGAAAGAGGCCTAGAGAAGGAGTCGGAACGGAAAGTATGTACAACATTCTACTTGACACTCAAGCATCCAGTAGACGAAGAAACAAAGAACAGAAACAACAGGTGCAGAAAAGGAATAAATTGTTCCAACGATATGAATGTTGTGACAGATTTCTTAGTAGAGCTTTTGAACGAATCAATGGGATATATGGGTTTACTGCGACTAGGAAAACCAATTTCGATGATATAGCAGTGAGGGAACGGAAGTGAATAAGATGAAGAAACATTTTATAAAACTTTCCCATACCATCTGTGATGATACATTAGAAATTGCAGACAGAGGCAGCGGAGAAAGAGAGCTTTGGAAGGACCAAAATCAAGGTAAAAAATTAAATCGTTAGAACAGGTCTTATTGGTCCTATGGCCCAAATTTGGTGATTCGAGGACGAGGAGAAAAACCTCAAATTTGCTAGTTTATTGCCAACGCAGAACTCTAGAAACCATTCACTTCGAAGAAAGCATAGATTTTATTTAAACTTCCACTGAAGTAGTGAACTATAATGCGAAATGATGGTGGCTCAATTGGTCGTTGTTGGACCTTATACCGAGTACGGTAAATTATTTGCCCGATCAAGAAAGCTGTGGCGCATTGATCCGATGACTAATACTCACGAAAGAGCAGAGGAATTGTTGAAAGCTAAAATTCAAGCTTGAGATAGATTAAATATATTAACGGTATTTGATGAAGATCCTTTGATGTTCAAAGTGCTGAATGGTCGATTATGGTCCTTACATTTAAGCCACGGCAAGACAGAATGAAAACTTCCGAAAGAGTAGGAAGCCAAGTTCATTAACATTGGAGCAGTGTTGAAAAATGTCGGCCAGCAAGCGCCTGATAAAAAGGTGGTAGAGGAGCTGCTGCAAGAAAACTACAGCCTTAAAAAGCACCTTGCAAGAAGGCACCTGCAAGTGAAAAGCATGCAGCTCAAAGAAAGAACGACTCCTAAAAGAAAAAGTATGGACATTACTTAGATTGTGGAAGGTTTCAGCTGGAAAAAAAATTAATTGGTTCTGCGATGAGTATCAGATGGATCACTTGAGGAAGACTAATTCGCATTCGTACCACTGAAAATAGGTGCTTTTGGAATTGTTTGGCAATGATAAATTTAGCAATTTTTAGGCAGTAGAGGAGAGAGAGGGATCTAAGAATTGCTGGTGCCATCAAACTTCTCCTTGACCAATTAGCAAGTATTTCTAACAAAAAAACTTATTTAAAGGAGGTGGTTTTACAGGATTATCGATAGGACTTACGGAAATAGGTAAAACCAGGGCATACGCTCTCTGACACTTTTTTGCGGTTTCTGAACAGTAAGTCAATTTGATCTAAAAATGGGGAATCATTCCAGTAATTATAGGTGGCTACAAAAGATATGACTTCGCCAATTTTCAAGCATATAAAAATTGGAAGCCCAACTGTTAATTTAACAGCGATTGATGCACGCCTTTAATAGTCGGAGACACTGCTGCACCAATAATGGCTACAAATTATTTGACGCAAAGTGGTGTTACATTTCCAGACCAACTTTCCTTTTTCAATTTTAGGCAATATCGGTTACCAACCTATTTTGTGAGTTCAAAATGAGGTGGCGTTTAATTGACCAACTCTATTGTTGATTACGTATCGATTGGAGGTTTGTCGGTCGGTGATTATTCGGGAAAATGAACCCAAATTATTCGAAGATTGGCTGCATTTGTCTAGTTTGTATTTCTTCTATTCGTCAATCAGGAGGCTCCTGCATGTGCAGCTGTACCCAATGGGTTGTTTGCGACGAGGGTGTCAGTTGCAAGCGATATGCGGATAAGTGATAAATTGACCTATCTATCGGATTTTATGAGGTAAATCTACGCTTGATTTTCATGACAAACAAGTCATGTGTTTAGCAGATGATTTAGGTATTTTATGGACGCGTATTTAAATCGCAAGAAAGATTTTCCCGCTTGTAATTAAACGGTATGTTAAATATTATGTTGCAATGGAATCTCACAAAGACGCATTGTATTTTATAAAAGCGAGAAAAAGTGACCGTTGCGTTTATGGTGTTCCTAACCCAAATGCAACTGGAAGTAAATACGAAGACCATTTGTTAAGTACCTTGCAGTTATTTGGACTTACCAAGTTGCTTGAATAATGAGCTGACCTGGGACAGGGGGTTTCAAACGTTTAAGAAGCTTTCGATAGCCTTTTTTCAGAATAAAAATCAAGGAGAATCGTTAAAAAAAGTTTGTTATAACAACTTACAAATTTAGGGTATTTTAGGTGCACCAAAATCTTTGTTTAAAAATGAAATTTCCATCTATGAAAAAACTGTACTTAGTGCGTTAGTTAGTTGGGGGCTACTTGGAGTTTATGCACCAACAAGATCCGCCAATTCACCGAATGAACATGTTTTATAAAGGGCTTTGCTGTAAATGTCCAGGGGTATGGCTGGTGGTCACCAATTGGTTATTGTGTGACTGTGTTTAATTAATCTCGTCAACAATGCGATATGGATTTGAAAGGTCGCCAACAAACCAACCTTTTTAGCTTTGATGCAAAAAAAATTCGCCCTTTTTGATCGACTTCGAATAGCGGTGTTGGTTTAACCGGTGGCAAGGACGAATTAGGTCCTGAAAAAAACGTTTTCAGCGAAGTGGCATATGCTTTTCACAAAGAATATTTTGTAAATTGGATTGTTATCTGTTGGGAATTATGGAGGTTATTTACAACAAAACTATATAAAATGAAGTGGAAGTCACCCCGGGGTTTTCTTCGGTGATGGTGTCGGAAGAAATCCTTCTATTCCTCAGGTGAGGGCAATCAGATTTATCATTTTGTTGATTATGGGTGTTCGGTGGCATTTATACCCAAACTAATGATTTTTATGTAGGAATATTTCCAAGGTTACTCACTGAAAACAACGCACCTGTTTTGAGTGGAAAGGCAAAAGCCAATCTTTCTTTTAATAAATTTATTACACTAGCTCGTCCACTTTTAACCCATAATGGGGTGGGTTAACCAATAATTTAGCTTTAGGGTAGGTCCGTTTGTTATTAAAAAAAACCGTTCTATTTTTTATTAAGAAGGGGTCTGGGACGTTTTTTCTTTTCCAAAAAACTCAAAGGTAAGATGTAAAAAATTTTTGGGCGATTTGTTTAGGAAGTAACAATTTGATTTTTTTGTATTGGGGGCCAGGGGGAGGTGGTCATTTTCTTCCTTCCCCCTTGTTTTTACTTTTGGGCG
>Ga0163217_1120132_pt1 | contig 11088 bp, 9 predicted proteins | sample SynspAceP_FD_185933 | JGI IMG/M metagenome (GOLD analysis project Ga0163217, IMG submission 185933) | Saline lake microbial communities from Ace Lake in Antarctica - Synechococcus sp. Ace-P (PacBio error correction) | ecosystem: Environmental > Aquatic > Non-marine Saline and Alkaline > Saline ... | reverse complement strand
AGGGTGGACAAGACGTTTATCGGTCGGTGAGGCCGGGCCGCGTTAAGAAGGGCAGGCGTTCCACCAACAAGTGCAAGATGCTGACCCTCGTGGACCGCGACACTGGCAGTCTAAAAGTCGTGGTCATTAAAGACCTGCGCGCAAGACGATTGTGCCCGATCCTACGCGAAAAAAACATTCTCCGCAGATGCCCGCGTTTGGACAGATGAAGGCCAGCCGAATACACTGGTTGCGCAACCACTTCACCGACACATGATTTCGTGAACCACAGCGCCAAGGAATATGTGCGCGGCGACCGTGACGAACCACACGGTTGCAGGGCTATTTCAGCATTCTTCAAGCGTTGGCATGAAGGGCGTGTATCAGCACTGCGCAAGAAGCACCTACACCGTTATGCGGCTGAATTTGAGTTACCGTTACAATAACCGTTATCGCAACGCATGGACGATAAGCAAACGTGCGATGCTGCTCTCATCGGGGGTAGTCGGAAAGCGGCTAAGTTATGAAACAGCTAGGCTCAGGACCCATTAACTTGAATGAGCTTGTTCGCGTTGCCATGGTTTCACGAGCCCCTTTGTAGTGGGATATGATGAGCACTGGTATTGGCTAACTGAGCGCAGATGGAGCGTACTGCGAACCTTACTTTTCCGGAAGAGCCGAGCCGCGCCCGGTGGATGATCGCCGTATTCTGAGCGGTATTATCTTATCAATTCGTAATGGTTAAGGTGGTGTGATGCACCTGTGGTAGTATGGCCCGCAAAGACGCTTTTATAAATCGCTGGAAAGCGCCCCTCTCACACATGCTGCCGCTTGTGTTCCGGTCAACGGGAGTGATAGGGGTGTTTTGCCCGGGCATCATGGAGGGCTGGCCGAGCAGGTCCCTGACAAGCGAGACCATCTCAAATCGGGACGCCACCTACCCAAGGCACATTCGATTACGGCGTCCAAGCCTGCGGTTGAAAAAAAAGGGGGCGTGGACGGCCTTGATTTGGGCAGACAAAGCGGCATTGAACACCAAGCTGCATGCAGTAAACGGACACCAGCGGTCGCCCAACCGTTTTCTTTATTCACGGCAGGGCCCCCTCTCGCACATGCACGCATGTGCTGTCGGGCAGCGACAGGCAGACGATTACACCGGAGCGGCAGCTCTTGCATGAATGACTACCATGAGGCTGACTGGCTTCTCGTGACCGGGATATTGACGCTGACTTGGTTCCGAGAAGTCCTATAGACAAGGGACCAAGCCCTTGCATCCCAGATCGCAAGTTCTGCGCAAGAACACCTCAATATGACAAGTCGCCGCTTACAAGAGGGCGCAACCGTATCGAGAGAATGTTCGAGAATCAAAAGACTGCGTTGCGCGTTCGCAACCCGTCTACGACAGGATCCCCTTACCGTCTTCTCTCCGCAATCGCTTCTCGCCGCAACCGTTATTCTTCGGTTTATGATTCCTGAGCCTAAGGGCCTCGTTCGGAAACTGAGGCGAACTTGAGTGCCGACCCAGAAGTCGATTCATTTGGACTTCGCGCACTCTCAAATTAGGCGTGATGTGGGCGGCAAGGGCTGGTGTTTATTGAGCTAAGAAGATCGCATTACGCAAAACGCCAGGGTTGTCAACGAACGCTTCCCGACATTCGAGGTGACCTCCATGGACCTGTCGCGGTTTGATGCCGTTCCTTTGATAGGCATTTACTGCAACAAGGAGACTTGACTATGGGACTGAACGCGAGTGACGAATTCGCCAAGATGCGGTGCGTCATCTGCTGGACCAGTGGCTGAAGCGCAAGCAGGTGGCTTGACGATTCGGGTGTCGGAGGATGTCGCACGCTGAAACAATTGGATCATTCGCATCGGAGACACGGAATTGGTGTCGAAAGAGGATTTGGGGCTGGCCCCAAGAGAATTGACGGCTCGGCGGCGAGGGTTCGATACCCTCAAGGAGGAGCGGGACATCCTTAAAAAAAGCAACGCAGTTCCTTCGCGAGCCAAAAGCCGTGAGGTTTTAGGTCGTCGAAAGAACACCGGGATGCGTTTCCGGCCCGCGGCCTGTGTCGTTTATGGATGTCAGCATGCGTGGCTTGCCGGCATTTTCGCAGTCGGTCCAGCCAGTTGCAGGGCAGCTGGTCTGATTTGGCCACGTTAGGCGCTATCAAGAACAATCCCGGTCTCAGCCTGGGTAGCTACGGTCCGCCGCGCATGACTGAGAATTAAAGAGATTGGTCATGAAATCGGCCATCGACCGTGTTGGGCGTTTGATGCGTCGAACGCGCATATCGGTGGTTTGAGAAACGCGGAACATAGGTCACAACGGACAGCAACCACAATTCAACGTCGCGCCAAACCTACTGGACCGGCGACTTTACGGCTGGAGCGCCCGAACCAAAATTGGGCATGGCGACTTCAGCTACGTGTTGGACGAGGGGAGGGTTTTGGCTTTATTCTGCGCGGTGGCATACTTCGACCTGCATTCTCGGCGCGTCATCGGTTGGGGCGCAGTGAGCAATCGCATTGAGCGCAATCTGGGCGATCTGGGCCCCTAAAAATGGCTATCGCGTTTCCGTCCGCCACCTAAGGACTGCCATCCACCACACGGATCGTGGCAAGCACAATATTGTTTCGCACGATTATCAAGAAGATCTGCTCAGCACGGGTTCAAGGCGTCGGATGAGTGGGAAAAGGAAATTGTTATCCCTCTCATGGCATGTAAACATGCATTGGCCGGGCAATGGACAACGCCGCGGTCGGAAACCTCTTCAAAACCTCAAGGCGAGCTGATCTGGCGCGATCATGGGGAAACACGACCGCCAAGGCAGACGATGGCGATTCTTCGAATACATTCAATGGTTCTACAATCCGCGCCGGCCGACACTCAGCACTGAGGCTGGAAAAGCCCTGTCGCCTTGTTCGAACGGAAGGGTGGCTTAAACGAGCACTTTGGGGCGGGCACGATAAGCGCGACAGGTCCAGTTTGATCCCGGCAAGCCGCAGCAGAAGGGGCTTCATCGAGTCATTCAATGGCAGCCTACGAGATGAACTGCTGAACGAGGAACGGTTCACGGCTAGACGATGCCCGCAGGAAGCTGGCGTTTGGCGATACGATTACAACCACGTCAGACCGACCACTCAATCGCTCGGGAATCAAACACCCGCAGAGAAGCGCGGCGGGCGCTTTGAGGGGGGCAATTTGAGGGCTCAGCGCACGACGCGCTTGCCCAAACTGACAAACGAAGAATATGAAATCCAAACCGCAGACTCTGATTATGACGAGGGAGCTCGGGCGCGCAGGATCAAGTGCGTGCGCATCAAAACGAAAAAAAAACCTGTCGGCTTTTGACGTTGACGGCCTCTCGCGATCCTTTAACGCTTCCCCCTAACCGCAACGGCTTTCCCGCTCATTCCGGTCGAAGAAATACGCCCTTCGTTCCCTCGAACCGCAGCCCGACTCGTATCGCCCGCGCGCGACCGTTTCGTCCCCGCGCTCCTCGATGATCAGGCGCTCACTGTCGCCTCGCTCACGATATAGGCGTAGCTGGACACATCCAAGGGCCTCGGTCATTGGTCGACCCGGTGGGGTCGTCCCGGCTGGATCAGCTCGATATGCTCGGGGCGCACCCCGACCTCGACGTGCGACGGCTCCTTTGGGCGCGGGCACATCGTTGGCCATTCCGGGCACGCTGACTTTTGCCGCCCTCGACGCTGCCTTGCACGGGAAGTTTCATCGCGGTGATCCGATGAAGCCTGCACGAACTTGTTGTCGCGGATCGCGGTTAGAGCTCGAGCGGACGCACCGACCTGTTCGATTATAGCCTGCGCGCAGCAACACACGATCTTGTCGGCCAGAGGTCATCCGCCTCTCGACCTATGTGGGGTCACGTAGATCATCGTGCACCGATTTCTTTGTGCAGGGGGGACGATCTCGACCCGCATTCTCGACGCGCATTCGGCGTCCCAAAATTCGACAGTGGCTCATCGAAACAAGAACACCTTCAGGGCCCCGCACATCGCGCGGGCCCAATGGCAACGCGCTGACGCTGGGCCCCGGACAGCGCGGCGGGTTTGCGCTTGAGGTAGTCGTCGAGTCTTGAGAATTTTCGAGGGCCTCGGCCACCTTCGCATGATCTCGTCGGGCAGGGTGCCGGTCATTTTGAGGCCAAAGCCCATGTTCTGCTCGACCGTCATATGCGGAATAAAGCGCGTAGGTCTGGGAACACCATCGACACACCGCGCTCGGACGGGATCCATCGTGGTTTCACATCGCGGGTGTGCCGATGGGTCATTTGGCCCTCGAGTGGTTTCCTCAAGGCCTTGCGACCATGCGCAAAGAGCGTGGACTTGCCGCAGCGAGGGGCCGACGAAAGGACGCAAAACTCGCCATCTGCCGATTTCTAGATCGATTCCCTGCTGGATGACCTGCACATCGCCGTAGCGCTTGACGACCTTTGTTAGGGTGACACCTGGACATGGGGCTCCGTTTGGAGTTGCTGACGCGCGCTTGAGGGCGCATCGGATGCGTCTGGGAAAAGCGCAACCGCGGACGCGTCTTGCGCAAATCGCTTGGGCGGCTTGGCGGAGGCGGGGCAGGTAAGGCTTCTTACCCCTCCATAGATGATTCGGTTGGTCGGCGCCCGTGATCGAGCATCGCCCCGAGCGGGCGGCCGAGGTGGTGAGAATCGGCATCGCGATACAGATAGATTCCCGACTTCGTGTTCCTCGCGGTCGTAGGCAATGACGCGCGCACGGATCGCGGCCAGTTCGGCCTGGCAAACGCGTCTGGCTGCCAAGGTATGATCGGTGTGGCGATTGAAAACTTTGACGCGAAAAGTGCATCGGCAAGCCTTCTTCCGGGCAGATGGTGCCAGCATCGCTTTGCCAACGCCCGTCAATAGGCGGGGCCAACTTTGCCGGCCTCGGGAAAACATCTCGACCGGGCGGGGCGGCGTTGCGCTTGTCCACGTAGAGGAAACCTGCCACATCCAGCTGGGCAAGGTGAACTGTCTCGCCAAGTATCAGGCTGAGCGCGTCCAGATGGGGCGCGGGGCAATAGGGGCGATGGGATGATTGGGCGACCCACGCCGCATGAGCCAAGCCGGACAAGGCGGACGGCGGGGGTTGTAGGTGCTACGCTCGCTGTCAAAACGACAGGCACCCCCGTCGAGTCAGTGGTTTGCAGATTCGGTTTAGAGCGTCGCCTTGGGGTACGGGCTGGTGGCTGAAGCAATTCGGCAACCGCACAGGTGGGCGACCGCCACTATGGTCGAGCACGTCGAGTGGCTTTGCAAACAGTGCCATCGCGGCTTGCGGCCATGAGCGATCTCCCTTCCAAATTTCGCTCGTGCGCCAACTCTGTGCACGGTTCGATCAGGCGCGCTATGACAAGCAAGACACAGCGAGTCGCGTTATGTTTTTCAATATACAAAACTCAGGATTTCACTATTGGAAACCAAGAAAAAGAGTTCACTGAATGCATAAGGGAGGGATACCATGCGTTCACTCTTTGAAGGCGCGTGCTCGCGGCGGCTCGTTTCACGACCATGTTGAACTGGTGCGTTGACTTTTTTGCGGCTAGAGGTCCGCACACATACCCCCACGTATGAGGGCGAGTGCGATTGTCTCTGACATGTCCAACCCGGACCCCACGTGCGGTCATGGAAAAGCTGCGCGGCTGACTTTGACGCCATGCACCTGACCTGACGGGTTTGATGCTGGGAAATCGTTGACCGCGAGAGCTGGAAAACCCAGATCCGGCAACGACCCTGAGCCGCCAATGCGCGCCCAGACGTTGTCGAACTTGGTATGCCGGCAAACTGCATGACGTCCACTTGTCCATTGACTGGGCTTGTTCCGATGGATATCTCCGACCTCTGGGCCGAGCCTGATTCGAAAGCGCTGGCCTCCACCAAAAGAGTGTGCGATGGACCTTTGAATAGGCGTACGCAGTTGGGGCAGTCCGCTACCAGCATTTACTACCAGGGGGGTCTCTTACTCACCGCGCGTGATATCTTTCGTGTGCCGAGCTTGGGCCTGAGAGAGCCTGTCAACTTGGGCATCAGTGCTGCCAGAGCTGCCAAGTGATTCCTAGACTCGGCAGCAAGTTGCCTAACACATCCGGCACCAAGTTCCTGTGGGACGCTGGCGGCTTGGTTTGCTACATCAACTCGCGCACCAACGGCTATGATTTCCACATTCGAGCTTGCCAACGGCGAAGTTGAGTGGACCGGACCCCCGCGTGCCGCGCGGCCAGACTCGACAACTGGGCGACCCACTTAATCAACTCCATACGAGGGCGCGTTCATTGAACGACCACCGGACTTACAGCTGGCAGTGAAGACTGCCCTTCGATGACCGATGGCCAACGCAACAGGCTTACCTCTATCGGTAAACTTCGCGCAGTTGCCCGCCCATTGCGTGCAACGGTGGTCTGCATTGACAGCAAGCTAGGACTTCTACCGCTTCCCGAATGATCAACCCAGTACGTTGATTTCGCAGAAGAACGCACCGACTGACACGTTCCACGCCACTCAACCAAGTTTGGTCGCCAGAATCGTCGACCGCGGCAAAAGCGTTACGCTGCGCTTCGTGACCTCGGCTGGGACGTCCAGGCGAGAGTCAATTTGGCGGCGACGCGCTTGGTCAAGCTTCTTGGTGACACAAACGCGACTGTCTCGGATGACCAAGTTCATTTTCAGCAAGGGTTCGAACATGTCTGTACGCAACAATCCAGCGCGGCGCTCAGAGGATATCATGCAGGTTCTCGACCGTGATTCCGCCGAAGGATTGGCGTCGGTCGCAATGGAAAGGGCCTGCAGGAAGTTACATGGTGCTTCCCCAGGACAATGTGGACGACCATCTTCGTGCGGCCTCGAAGAAACGCGGTCAAGCGCGCATTTTACCAATAACATGTGGCCGGCGCAGTTCAAACCCCGCCCTACGGACCCTCGCCCGGCACTTGCGAGGGGATCACCTTGCGGACCGCGCATTCTCATCCATCCGCAAGCGCGCTGCGCCCCGGTTTTCGCATGGTTATCCGCTAGAGCCACCGCCATGACCCATGACCCTCAGCCCGCGCGGCCGCAAGCTGGTATAAGGCGCAACGGATCGCAGGAGGTAACGCCGGTGGGCTGTTCCTGATCCCCGGCAATCTGTTTTTCACGATCGTATTGTCATTAGGCCCGAAATCTTCGCAGTCGGGTCTGGATCAGCTTTCAATTGCGTGGGACGTTCTGGGCGAGAAGGAATGGGTTGGCCTTGGCCAATACAACGCCTGCTGAGGCGCGACCGCAGTTCGAGATTCTGTTCTGGAAACAACGTCAAGGAAAAAAAAAAAAATATGGCGTGGTTCTGTATTGCTGCGATCCCGATGGCTTTTCATAGCGCGTTCCTGAACCAGACCGGTCTTCGCATTCTGTGCGTCTATTAAGCCTTGTTCTTCTCTCGCTTCGTTGTGCATTTCGCAGGTCGTTGTTGGTCTTGGTGTTCTCGGTTGGTTTTACCTGCCAAAACTCTGTTCCTGGTTTGATCAGGATCGTTGGTCTTGTGGGCATTCGAATTCGCAGGCGGCGTCTTGGGCAATCGACACCGCGATTACGGTATTATCGCCCGACTGGCCTCTGGCCGCAGACCGCCTATTGGCATGATTGTCCTCTATCTGACCGGCCTGAACCCGCCGGGGACCCTGAGCAGGTCGAGGCCGGGCGGCCTGACGGCTCCAGGGCCATTAAAGATGCTGTGGTATGTGAATCTTGCCGCAGCTGAAGCCTGCCACGTTTTATCGCCTTTGTGGTGACGATCATCGGCGCCTGACGCTCGTTTGATTTCATCGCGTAGATGACCAATGGGCGGGCCGTTCGGATCGACGCGCGGTTTTTAGCTTTACAATGTTCGAGGAAACCTGTCGAGTTCGGCTTCGCATGGGGTTATGGCGCGGCCATGCCGTGGTCTTGTTTTTCATCAATTGCTCGGCTCATCGCGTATTTTCTATCTCGATGTGAGCCGCGATGAGCAGGAGGCACGCTGATGTTCCCGACCCCCATCGCCAAAAACCTCGCGCAAGTGGCAAGCTGACCTACCAAGACGCTGCTGCCTATTGCCCTGATCATCTGCGCCTGTATTGCCGTTGCTGGCGGTCGCCCTGTTCTCGATCAAGCTGCGGCGGATTTCGCCAGTGGTAATTCTGGGGCATGCCCTCGACTTATTGAGGGGTTCAAAAACTATGGCCGGGGTGTTCTTTGACAGCGACATGCCGCGCTATTTGCTGAACTCGGTGTTGATCACGGTGCCGACGATGATTGGGGCTGTGGCCTTGTCGGCGTTGACGGGGTTTTGCGATTCGGGGCATTTACCGCTTCCAAAGGACAACTGCTGATTTTCTTCATGTTATCGCAGGACAATTTCGCTGCCGTTCCAGATTCCTGATGGTGCCGGTGCGCGACCTGACGGTGGGAATTTGGGGCCTCTATGACACGAAAGAACCGCGGCCCTGATCTTGATTTCCACATCCCTTCCAGACCGGATTTCTGCACCTTGTTTCATGCGCTTTCATCGCGCGGCCTCTCCCTTTGCCGCCTTTGATCGAGGCGCGCACGGGTCGAGGGCAGTTGCCGAAATGGCGCAATCTTCTGGTTCGTGGTGATGCCTTGATGAAAGCACGCGCTGGCGGTGCCTGTCAGGTTGCTAGATCTTACCTTCATCTGGAACGATTTATTTTGGGCGATTGTTGCTGACCAAGGGCGGATAAGCCAGCCCGTGACGGCCGGGATCAACCTCGTTCCCTGTGTAGTCGCGCGGCCGTTATTCACTTGATGAGCGCAGGCTCGGGCGTCAGCGCTGCCGGTGCCCCGGTTCTGATGTTTTTCCTTGATGTCAGAAACACTTTTATCGCGGCCTGACCCCTTGCGGCCGTTAAGTATATAAGTATCACGTGACCAAACTACTTTTCGGGAGCAGGGGCTTTTCACGATTCTTCTATTGGGAAGACATCGTGGGCTCGATATGTTGACATTTTCTCCTTAAGGTCCGCATATCGCAGTTGGCATCGGACTCGACCGTGTCAGGTGCGGTTGGCGAGTCCCGAGAGTGTTTGAGCGCGCCAAGAGTTGTTATCCCATCGGGGACTGGGCGCAGACCGTTGCACCTCTATACCCGAAACCAGCGGTACACAGTGCGCTGGGTCGGTCTCTCTCATGATCGTCGGGTTCTGAGCCTAGCTATCTCTGACCGATTTCGACATCCCGAAACGCTACGGTCTGTCGCCATGACTCTCTTTCCCTTCCGCTTTTATCTCCTGTAGTCTATCTGCGCTGCCTATTGCGCACGAGGTCCCGCATGCTGTGGCGGTGGTAACCGCCGTCTGCCCCTATGCGTGATGCTTGCAATACGTCAACCCGATGGCAATTGGCCAACGACCTGGGCGCCTGGCGATACTGGCTTCGCCACATATCCAAGCGTCGGTTGCCATTCGGTTGCAAATATCTTCGCCCGAGATGGGCCATGAGGGGGGTGGGGGGGTTTTGGATTATTACTCAGCTGACATTCGCTACAAGGTGGACGGCTGTGAACCATGTGGCGTTTTTCTTGAAAGCTAGAGGACGCGGCGGACGCAGCTTTAGTATCCACGCGTTGCGCGAGGGCACCAGTGCGGTCGCCTTCCCAAAAACGCCCACGAGCGGCCCATCTGCACCAACAAGGTCCGCTATATGAGGTTGATGGAGCCAGATCTGGTTATTTCTGCACGGAAATCCTCCGAGCACTTCGCCCGGAGAATTATGTCCCGTGGTTCATCAAAACGGGCGCGCGCGGATTGATTAGGAGGCGTTTGGCATACCGCTGGATGAATACCCCGCGCGGCTGCGTCAGTCCAGCAAGGTCCGAGAATGGCGGTTCGCCGCAAGCGACGCTCTCTTCTGGGCGGATTGCCTATAGATACACCTCATGGGGTGTGTGCGCTGTTATACTGAACGACAGGGCCCTATGCGAGCTTATGGGCAACCTTCCCAACGCGTGGCCAGATGTCCGCAATTGGCTAACTCTAGTCAACCCCGGTCTGTCTTCATCCAGTACGTGTCTGGTCGATGCTACTCAGCCTCGACAGTGACGGATATTCCTGCGCAAGCTGACGGCGCTTCATGCCGGGTCTCTGGCAGGATCAACGTCAAGAAACTGCGTCCGTGTCCCGTGCCTGAGATTGTGAGACCGCCCCGTAGGCATATCTTACCACTGTCCGCTGATTGATTCTCCGCATAACGGTAGCGGAGTGTGGATTTGCGCCTGATAAGGGCATCGATCGATTCGATAGCTTAGGGGTCGCAACATGGCGATGGGCTCGGCGCCGGACTTCTTCGGCGCCAGCGCTCGCGCTGCTTAACTCTTTGCTTTCTTCAAATATCCCCCCACGCCGGAGGCGGAACACATGACCAAAGACGCTTCGCAAACATGGTATGGCAAGGACCGACAAAAGACGGTTCATTCACGCTCTTGGATGAAGAAACCCCCCAAGGCTTTCAGGGACATGCCTTTGGATGGCCCGCCCGATTCATTTGGATTCTATATCTATCCGAGCTGGACCCCAGTGCAATTCCGGCCTGCGCGATTCTGGCGAGCGTAAAAGCGACGGCGTCTGGGAGGCGGGTGGTTTTCCTCCTTCTGTTTCCCGGTGGACTTGAGGCTTTTTGGCGAGACCCAGATGAAGCCACCGCGATGCTGTTTCGCAACCTGCTTGGCAATGGATGTGGGAAGAGGGAGTCTCCGTCGCCGGTGATATATGGCATTTGATGATGGCGGCGTCTCTGCTCGCTTCCTCCGCGGGTTGCGACAAGTACCACGGACGGGTCAGTTGATGGGCGGCGGCCTCGGTGGATGTGACCGTACCATTTCGTCCTCCGGGGACCGATGTGTTGAACGGCAAAGTGGAAGGGCAAGGATATCGGAGTCTGCAGGATGTCATGACAGTTCTCGAAGCGGTGCGCGGGCGGCGAGATGACCTTGCAGGACTATCTATGTGCTGCGGAGCTCCTTGGGCGATTGTTCACGCTCCCAAAGCGCGTGTGTATGACGATGGGGACGGTGTTGTGTGCAGACGGATGGCCAGGGCCT
>Ga0163217_1099273_pt1 | contig 11088 bp, 15 predicted proteins | sample SynspAceP_FD_185933 | JGI IMG/M metagenome (GOLD analysis project Ga0163217, IMG submission 185933) | Saline lake microbial communities from Ace Lake in Antarctica - Synechococcus sp. Ace-P (PacBio error correction) | ecosystem: Environmental > Aquatic > Non-marine Saline and Alkaline > Saline ... | reverse complement strand
CCCGAAGCCGCAGCAACTTCAGCAAGGCCGAAGCCCTGGGCTGGCCGTGCTCGATGAGGCCGGCCTGCGGGAGCTCTGAGAAGAGCTGAGAACAGCCCAAGGCCGGATTGCGCCAGATGGCGACATTGAACCCTGCACCAGCCCAACCCGCCGTCACCGCTGATTCAAGACGGACTGCGAGTCGGCGCAGACATGAACTGGCCAGCCCGTCGCGGGTGCTTGCAACGTCGCCTGTCTGGTTCGTTGCTTGATCGCAGCGAGCCCGCGACTGGCCGCTGAAGCCACTGAGCCCCGGCGCCTGGAAAGTGCTTCAGCTCGGATCCAAACCGTCCAGGCGCGCCGTGCCGCGCCGGCTCGCCAAGCAGATCGAGCCCACCGTGGCGATCAAACCCCAGATGCGGGGCAAGCGCCGCACTTTTGGCATCCGCCTCGCCGTGAAGCCACCTCCCGAAAGCGCGCCACATCACCGGCGAAGCTCGCCGAGGGCGCCAGAAAACACCGTGCCCGCGCAGGATCGCGACAGGCCGATCACGTAGTCGCGCATGGCTTCACTCGCTGAGGGGGGGCCATTAGACCGAGGTTGAGCAGGCTGAGGGAAACGCGGGTGAGAGGGGCGGTGAGCAAGCACCAACTTGGAAGCCCTCCTGGCTCACGGCCCGCTCAATCGCCAGCAGCTTCGGAAAGGGCCTGCAGGCCGCTGGCGGGTTCCAGTCGCGCAACCAGGCCTACCCAGCAGAAAAGCCGCGATCGCCCAACGCAGGCACCCACGAACACGATTCAGGCTCCCCCAGACGGTGCCGTAGAGCGCCACCGCGCCAGCATTCGAGGCCCAGACCCCCGGCAGCAAAAGCGGACCCAAATGGCATAAAGCGGCACAAAGGCCACCCGCCCCGGCGGTGTGGAGCGCAGGGCCGCAAGCAGCTGCTCCAACCAGGGGAGAGGCCACAACCCAGACGGCCGCAAACAAACCCCAACACTGGGCAGCCGCAACCAGGCCCAGTTGACGCCTCCCTACAGTCCGCTGCTGTGAGAGCGGGTGCCTCCCCACCCGTCCAAACTTGCCCCATGCCCACCAGCGATTTCTTTGCGCCCAGCTACGGCCAGCGCGCCCGCAACAAATTTGCTGGCAGCGGCCCAGGCGGGCCGGGGGCCCGCTCAGCAGCATCCCCTGCCGAACCAGGCGGGGGCCAGGCCGTGAAAACCGTTGTCGATCGATTGGTAGCCCTGCTCGGGGCGGAAGCACCCGTGGACTCGTTGGCTGTGATCTCCGGACCCATGGGGTGGAAAGGGCAACTGCGGACTCGGGGATCCAGGTGGGTATTCCGCGGACCAGCTGCATGACGCCCTTGCCGCTTGGCGGGCACCGCCACCTTGATTGATTCATGCCCTCAAACCCCTAACGGGTTCGCCTGCGGCGGCGTGTCAACGAAGAACAACATCGAACCTGAAAACCGCAACTTCCGCCGATTTCAGCGCGCCCGTACCGGATTGGCTCCGCCTATGAGGGCGATTTCACAACTGCCGGGTGCCGGAGGCCTGGGATGGTCCCCTTCGGCAGGAGGCCGACAGGAACTGCTGCGCCGCATTGAGGCCGCAGGGATTCCCTCTTACCAGGCGGTGTTGCAGCGCGGCCAGTACACCGGCCAACGGCCTCTTCATGGCGGGAAGGGGCCTGCTGGTCCAAACGATGCTGCGCCCGTCTACTGCGCAGCACATTCCCGCCGGTGCCACGCGCTGGCGGGTACTCGACATCCACACGGCCTGGACCCGCGGTTATGCGAGCCGATCTATCGCCGATGATTCGCCAAGGGCTTCAAGCGGGCCCGGCGCTGGTATGGGCCGGAGCTGACCCGGATCACGGCTACACGCGTGGAGAGCCCCACGGCAAAGGTGTTCAGGCCAGAAGGTGTCAGGCCTGAAAGCCGTCAGTCTGGGGGGCCTCTCCTCTTCCGCGCCGTTCCGGGGCTTTGGTGGCGCCTTTTGCATGATCTGGATCCTGTCCCTTGAGGTGGACCTACCTGACCCTCGAATCGCACCCGGCCAATCCTGGAGTGACTGTGAGGCCCTGCGGGCCGACAGCTGGCTGCACGCATTGCCCCGATCGCGCACCCCCTTCCGGCGGCCCGATTCAGCATTGGCAAGATGGCCCAAAGGAGGCCTTCTTACGTGGACACACCGGGCTGGAAGGCGCGGGTACGGAAGGGCCGCGATTTCCGTTTCTGAGAACCAGCCGCGGGACTGGCGGCGGGTTTAGGCGCTCAGCCCGGAACCGCCTGATCCCCGACCGCCTTGGGTCGAGTCCCAGGCTTTCATTTTCACTGCCAGGATCCTGGGCCGAAACGGCCTACGGTGGCTCCGACCACACCAGACATCGAGGAAACGATCGTCATTGGCGCGCCCTGCCAGGCCAGCCAGCGCGGAGAGCAAGCTGTCAGAAGTGCGCCCGAATCGAAGCCCTGTTCGCTCGCGGCCGGCAGCGATGCGAGAAGGTGGCGGCCAGCGGGGGCGCGGCAAACGCATCCAGGCCCACGCCTCAGGAAATCGCGGCGAGGGAAGCCGCCGATCGAGTTCCGCTTCTCCCTTCTCCGAACCATGGTCGGCGCATCGTTTCGTGGGCACTGATGCGGGCGCTACGCACACCGGCCCTACCGCTACCGCGGCCAACGGCGCACCACCGTGATGGCACGCCGGTAGCCGCACGTTTCTGTTTGAACGACACCCTCTGGCCGGAGTTCCAGGAACTGCAGCAGAGCCTGGCCGCACTACTTCCGACGCGCTCACCGATCGGGTGATCACAGGCCCTGGACGTGAAGGCCAGCGAAGCGGAAGAGCGGCACCGTTCAGCAGTTGCCCCGGTTGAACCATTCAGGGTCGCTCCTGTAGGGCTCCATTGCGATGGTCAGAAGCTGGCGGGAAAGAGAAGAGACAGCGCCAACCACTCGGAAAGCAAATAAAAGCCTTAAACCGGATTCCGCGTCAATTGCACTTGATTGGGACTTACGAGTCAACGATGGGCCTTGATGAGCAGGTTGAATCCACGCCCATCGCAGCTAGGGCCAGCTTGCTGAAGGGCCTCAGGCGCCAGAGGGCTTGAGGCAGCGTATTTCGCCCTCAGGCCGGCCGGCAACCAGCAGGCACGCCTCTCTCAAGCTGGAGCTCCATCCCGGCCGTCTGACACGGCGGAGTGGTGATGGGAAGTGCCGGAGCCACAGCCGCGAGCTGCGGTCTGGAATGAACGGGGGCGGTTGGCACGTGGGCCGCTGCGCCAGCAGGGAGGCCAGGAGTTCGCTACGCCAGAGAGCTGATGGCCCAGCCAGTTCCGCCCTCTGTCGTTTTCGTTGCCAGCGGCCTGTGCGACGCGCCTGCAGGGCGCAGCGGTGGAAAGCTGGTTCGAGAATCTGCTGCCTGAAGCAGGCGCGATTTCCGCAGCGCGTTCAGCGACGCTTTCAGCCGCCAGCTCCAGCGCCTTCGATCTGCTCCACCAGCAGTGGGCCCGCGATTGCGCCGGGCGGTGCAAGTGCTGCCACTCGATGAAGGAACCCAGCGGGCTTGATCGCATCGAGGGCGGACCCCGCTGTCCCGAGCAGGAGATCGGGCAGTGCTGCGAGGTGTCGTAGCCCCCACGCTGCCTGGATCCAGCGGCCCCAGCAGCAGAGGAGCTGCGGCTCTCCGTGGCTGGGCTCAAGAGAAGACGGCCCTGCGTCCACCACCCCACCTGTTCAAGCTGCCGATGGGAACGGTGGGCAAACGGAAGATTTCGTGCCAGGTCACCGGAAACCCCGCCAGAATGCGAATACGAAAAACAAGGTGACCTGGGCCTGGTGGCGGAATCAGTGCCTGTCTGGCCCAGATCCTCAGCTGCAGGAAGATCTGCGCACGTTTTTTGGCTCAGGCGACATGGCCCTGCTGCTGATCCATCAGGCAGAGTTCCTCCATCGGGCCGACCGGCTCGGCTTGCTCCGTGCTGGAGCAGGTGCTGCCACCCGCCAAACTGGCTCACCCTGGATTCAGGCCGGTTTTGCGCGGTTGCGGCGCTTACTGCGCCAGCTCTTCGCGACTGTCGAGGCCGATCCCACCCTGCAGCAGGTGGCGGGTTTTCGAGGAGCTTGCGAGCCAACATCTGATCCCTCTGGTGCTGGAAAAAGCCCTATCCATGGCGGACATGCAGGATGGGCCTACCCCGGGCCCCTTCGCGGATCGGGCTGGTGAAGGCGGCCAGCGGTGGATGGAAAGCCCATTCCCAGACAGCCCATTCACTGGCAGGGCCCTCTGCCGCGAGGTTGCACACCAGCCGGCGGAGCCTGATTCAGGGATTCCGGGAGCAACCTGGGGATGGGTCCGATGACCTACCTGCGGCTTCATCGCTGCACGCATCCGGCAGAACACTGCGGGCCGATCCGAAGGACCAGAGAAGATCCGTTTTGCCTTCGCCGCGGAATGGGGCTTCCTCAACCCTGGCCACTTCTCCGGCAAGTAAGCCGAAGCTCTTCGGTGAGCGGCCTTCCGACACCGTTCACCGGCCCGATGTTGACCTGAGGTGCGTCGCGATCTCCGCGCACCTCGCGAGTGCCCACGTCCTTGGCCCTGATTCAAGCAAGAGCTCAAATACACCAAGGCAGAGGAGACGCCAACTACGATGATCCGTGCGGCACGATGATGCCAAGCGAGTATGCTAGGCTCCGCATCAGGGCATGTAGAACGACCGGAAACAGATCTTCTCGTCGAGCGTTGGGCCAGAAGCCCTGGCAAGCAGGATCAAGAGGCAAAAAATAGCCAACCCGGCAAAGACAACCGCAAAGACGTGATCAGAGTTACATTGGCGTTGGATTCCTTGGATAATCATCAACCATTTCTTGGAGGTCTAGCCAATGCCGAACAAGAGAAAGCCAAACATCATTCTGCTTGACAGATGACACAGTATGGCGATCTTGGGCCCTACGGCGGCGGCGAGGGGCGCGGCAGCCAACCCCAAACATTTTGGATCGGCTGGCAGCTGAAGGGATGGACCGGTCTTTTCTTCCTTTTATGCCCAACCGAGTTTGCACCGCCAGGACGGGCGGCCGATGGTCACGGGTCGAATCCCCAACCGCAGCGGCATGCACGTGGCGTTTCCAGGGGTCAGGGCGGCGGTTTGCCGGCAGCGGAGTGGACCCCTGGCCTCTGTGCTGAAACAGGCCGACTACCGGCACCTTTTTCACGGGTAAATGCAATCTGGGTGAAAAGCCGATTATGCGCGCCCAATGCCAGGGCTATGACGAGATTAAGTATGGTCGGCCGTTATCACCTGAATGCCAACCTATTTGCCGACCCCACCTGCGTTCCCGATTATGGATCCAGAACTGCGTAGCACGTCCAAAAAGGTGACCAAAGGGCACTTCGGGAAAGGCCGGTGAAGAAGCCAAGGGAAACTTCAAAATCAATGTCAGTATGTTGTACCACCTGAGCAGGCGTGTCGATTCCTTTTTCGATGGCCTATGTTGAAAAAGCGGCGACTGAGTCCTTGATGAAGCGGGCCAAGGACGACCAGCCCTTCTTCCTCAGCGTCAACTTTCATGAAGGTTGCACGCAGCCCAAACTTGCCCATCCTGACTTCATCCATCCAATCCCCGCTCCAAGGAGCAAGTACGGCCGGACTCAACGCCGAGCTTCATGCCAGGGTTGGGGCCGATTATGGAACAAGGTGCGGGAGCTTGGCCTGGAAGAAGATACGTTGATCTTCTGGGGACGGACGGACAACGGGGGCCTGGCAGGATGTTATCCCGGACGCCGGCTACACCCCGTTCCGAGGGCACGAATGGGGACGGTGCGTGAAGGGACAATCGGGTCCCCGCCATTGCCTTTGGGGCCGGGAAGATTCCGGTGCCGGCCAGCTCAAGGAACCACGATATTCTGGGCGGCCCTTATCTGATGCGCCACTTTGCCTCCTTTTGCAGGGGTGTCGCTTCCTACCGTCGACCGCCCGGGGGAGGGGGAAAAGGGAAAACGGACCACCTTCGACAAGCATATTTGACATGTCTCAACGTTGTTGCTGGCAAGCGGCAAGTGTTGAGCGCAAGTCATGGACTCACCGGAGAACGAACTCACTCCAGGTGCGGTCCGGCGTCAACAATTACAAGGCCGTCTTCAACCTGCGGGGTTGACGGATGGCGGCCACGAACTGGAGGCCTGGCTGTGGACTCCAACCTCGGCTGGAAGGGGGCCCAGAGTTATGTCCGCGGTGGTGCCCCAAGCGGTTTGACCTATTGCAAGACCACAGGAGCGCTATGACATTCATGAATAACTACACCGAACGCCACCTGGATGTTGCACCGTTCGGTGAAGCCGGTTAAAGAGTTGATTAAAAAACCTATGTCCAATATTCCACCGCCAAGATGCAGAGCGATGGATATTCCGGCCCCATGTTACCCCTCACCCAATAGAACGGTTTCCAGCATGTCCGCGACATGCTGGGAAGGAAGGGAATAAAAATCCCATTTCCCACCGAAACTAGGTCAGAAAACTGCTGACGATAGCCGCTCGAGTAACGGAGCAAACGCCCCCGCTGGAGCACCACACCATGCTTGTGAGCCTGATGGACTGGCACGCAGGGTTGGTAACCGAGCGGCGATTGGATTCGGCGCCGACGCTGTCTCCATCCCTCGGCCGGCGGGCGGGAAACCAAACGCTTAGGCCAAACCCTCAAGCCTTCCCCGCGCCAGCGCCGCCTGGGCTCGGCCTCGGCCAGGTTGGCGCGGCACTCGCCACCACCTCGGGGGGGCCTTGCCGCGCGAAATTGGTTTGGCGAGGCGCCGCGCCAGCCCCTTGATCTCCTTCTCGGCTTGGCGATGTCTTTTCTCCAGGCGCCCGCTGTGGCAGGGACCAGATCCACCAGGCCCTCGATTCGGCAGCAGCACCTGAAGTTCGCCGCTCTACGGCCGCCAGGCAGCGTTCGCCCCGCCGCCGCGTCGCCCGAAGCCCAGCCGGCTCGCGCACCTCCGAACCGACGCCGCCCGAGTGAGGGCGGGATGTCGCCGCGGCCTGGCGGCAGCACTGCCGCCAGCTCTGGACGGCCGGTTGATGAACACCCGGCGCGCGGCTTGTGAGGTTGAGGGCCAGCCACAAGCGCGCACGGCTTGGCGCACCACCCGGATCGCCTCGATCAACTCCGCAAACGGACGCTCCAAGGAGGCATCCAGGAGGCCTGATCCACGGCTGGCCAGGGCTGCAAGGGCCAAAAGGTGCCCTCAGGCTCACCGGTTGAGGGCATGCAGAGCTTCCTCACTCAGTGCGGCATCAAGCGGTGCAGCAGCACATTAGCTCGGCGAGCACCTTGGCCAGCACTTGCGCGCTACGCGCTGGATCGCGGGGCCTCAGGGCTGAGCGCGCGCCTTTCCGTGGCGGGACGGGGATTGAGGCGGCCGCTTGAGCAGCTCGATCGTCCAGTCCACACCTCATCCAGCGAACTCGTTTAGAGCCCCTTGGCCGCTTCGCCGAGGCCGTAGCTGGCCATAGCGCTGGGCGGTTGTCCTGGTTGACGCGGGCCAGGCGGCGAGGGATCCAGCGGTCGGCGAGGCGTAGCGCCGCAGGATCGGGGCGCCGAGGGAGGCGGGCGTTCGCCTCGCCCAGGTTCATCAGCGCGAAGCGGGTGGCGTTCCAGAGCTTGTTGGCCGAAGTTTGGCGCGCGCCTCCACCGTGGCGAACTGCCGGGCTGCGGTCGTAGTCGAGGCGGATGTCCTGCGGCGCCGGCCACTCGGCAACCAGGGCGAAGCGCAGGGCATCGGCGCCGTAGCGCTCGATCAGCGGCAGCGGTCGATGCCGTTGCCCGCCGATTTGCTCATCTTGCGGTTGTTCTCATCGCGCACCAGGCCGTGGGATCATCACATCGGCGAGGGCATCCACGCTTTCTCTTTCCGGTTCTCATCGCTGGCTTGGTGGCCGCCAGGGCCCCGGCCAGCATCGTCATCCGCGCACCCAGTAAAAAAGATGATGTCGAAGCCGGTCACCAGCACGCTGGTGGGATACCAGGGCCAGATCGGCGGCGCCCTCATCGGGCCACCGCAGGGTGGAGAAGCGGCCAGAGGGCCTCTGGAAACCAGGTGTCGAGCAGTCGGGGTCCTGCTTCCAAGTGGAAGCTTGCCGCCCCGCCGGCCGCGCTGGCCGCACCGGAACTTGCGCCCTCGGCCTTTGGGCGCGGGCTTCGGCCGCGTCGCGGGCCCACCACATAAGAGGTGGCGTCGCTGATCACACCGCGGTTTCACTCACCAGCGAACCAGGCGGGATGCGGTGCCGCCCACCAGAGCTGGCGGCTGATGCACCAGTCGCGGGATGTCAGTGAGCCAGTCGCGGTAGGACCTTCTGCCAAAAACGCTGCGGCAACGAAGCGGGCGCCTCCGCCCATCGAGGGCCTCGCGGCAGGGGCCGCCAGCGGCTCAGCCTTGTGCGGAAACCATGGGTGGAGAGCAGCGGCTCCACCGCGCACCTTGCGCGATCCGAAAACGGCCCACGCGGTGGCGATGGGGCCTCCACCTTTCACCAGGAAAGCCTGTCGGCTTCCATCTCCGCTACACACAGCCGGTGGCGCGCTCGAAGCAATCCAGCCCGGCGAAGCGGGCCCGCGCGGCGTTGCATGGTGCCGTCCTTGGGCCATCACCGGTGATGGACGCAGGCCGTGGCGGGCGCCGATGGCGAAGTCGTTTGGGCGTCGTGGCGGGGTGAACCTGACGCAGGCCGTGTTTGCCGATATGGCTGGATCCACGTGCTCATCGCCACGATCGGGGATCTCGCGGCCACCAAGCGCAGGGTGATCGTCGCCGACTAAAGGCCGCATAGCGCGCGGTCAGTGCGGGTGGCACGGCCACGCCTGGTTGTCGCCCAGCAGGGTTTCAGGGCGGAGTGGTGGCCACCACCAGGTGATCGAGGCCATCACGGCGGGCCCGTGCTGAAGCGGGTAGCGGGAAGTGCCAGAGCGTGGCCGTCGAGCTCCTTTCATTTCCACCCGAGAATCGCTCCCCAGCGCCGATCCCGAAGCCGGACACCAATTCACCAGGTAAAATTCGCCCCGATAGATCAGGCCCTGCTCGTGCAGGCGCACGAAGGCCTCCACACCCGCTTTGTTTCAGGCCGGATCGGAAGGGTGAAGCGCTCACGTTCCAGGTCCACCGAGTAAGCCCAGGCCGGCGCAGCTGACCCACGATCTGCCGCGCTGCCTGCCTCGCAGGCCCAGGCGACGCTCCAGGAAGGCATCGCGGCCGAGGTCGGCCTTGCTGCCGCCCTTTCCGCGTTGAATTCTGCTTTCCCTCCAGGATCGACTTGCACCGCAATCGAGGCGTGGTCAGTGCCGGGCAGGCAAAGGGCACGTTCTTCCCCTGCCAAACGCTGGAAGCGCACGATCGTGTTCGATCAGGCCACGTCTCGAAGCCGTGGCCCATGTTGCAGGCTGCCGGTCAATTCGGCGCGGGATCACCACGCTGAACGGCTCGCCGGGCGCGTTGGATCGGGGTGGAAGGCGGCCGGCGGCTTCCCAGGCCGCCTTGCCAGCGGGGCTCGTGCCGCCGGGCGGTAGGTTCTTGGGCCAGGCCTCGGTCACGCAGGGGTTGGGGAGATCAGCCATGCTCTCAAAGGGGGGCTCAGTAGCGTTGAAGCGGAAACCTGGCCTCAGCCCTAGCCACTGGAGCACTGCGGAACACAACAAGCCTGGAATTGATTCTTGTTGGTACGCCAGAATCGCTAGACAGCTTCATCTCCATCGCCTCCCGCCTCACCGCAGCAGGGCTTTGCCCTGCTACCGCTGGCGGGCAGAGCAGCACCAAACGGCACGTGGCTACCAAACCACAGATCTGGTTTTACACCTCAACCCAATACCATCACCCAGACCCCTGAGCCCGGATGGCGCGCGGCTCGCTATTCGCGTGGTGTTTCTGGGATACCGGAAACGTCGCTGATTTCCCTTCAACAGCACCGTTACCCAAGGAGGGCCCGATCAACAAGGGCTATGCCCGTGGTTCTGGGGCAATCACCGCAATACCGGTCCATGAGTATTCCAGGACCTGGTTGAATGAAGCCCGCCATGGATGGCATCCAGGTGGGATGATCACTTTTTTGGCCAATTACACCCGGCCGACTTTTATTCGAAACTTACGCCGCTCTACACCAAGCCAATTTTTTGCCAGCATCCAGCCCTTCCAGGTTGGCGCTTTTGCCCCCGGCGGCTGCAAACCAGCTTGACGGCAGTGCTACACAGCCCATACATTTCACAATGCGTCAAAAAACGGACTGATCGCTCGGGCCGTGGTGAGCTTGTTCAACCTAAAAAAAACACCCTCGGATATCAAAAAAACAGCCTGGGTTTTACACGGCGCTTCAATTTTAACGTTCCTTTGGCCCGGCTGAGGGCCACCCAGAGGCTCCCTGCAGGTGGCCAACCTTCTGAGGCCAAAAATCTCAAGGTGAAATCTCGAAAAACAAAATCTCAGAATTAAAAAAAACGCCGTCGAGGGTTTTCCACCCGCAAATATTGCAACGGCGCATCCGTTCGCCGGCCGTCATCGGTATGTCCCAACGGTCGTTCCCATCATTTCCCGATGCTTTGCGGCCCGCCCAGAAAAACTTGGACATCTTCGCCAACCTTCCCGCTTGAGGTCTCGAGCATTGACATCTGCAAAACAGCCCAAAGAAGCAGCCCATTTGGAACGCCGCCCTCTTCAGGCGTTCTGGCCCTCGGCCTGTTGGCGCCCACCGCCGGTGAGGGGCCCTCGCGGGCAAAAAAGCCGGCATGGAAAAGAATTGCGGGGGCCGCATCGCCAAAAGCGGGGCATGAATTGACTGCGCAGCCAAGCAAGCACCAGCTGGCGCCAGGGGAAGAAGCGAAGGTTTTCGGGTGATTCCCGAAAGAGTGGGTTGTTTTTTACGTTTTTTGCCAAGGCCCAACTTGCAAGAAGATTGTTGAGGGAAACGATTTCAAGAAAGGCCAAGGTGAACCAGTTGCCCAAGTGGCCCTTATCGGGGTTGAGGGCCAACCATTTTCCGATTAGGGGTCTCCAGGTTCGGGCCCGAAAAGGACTTGATCCCCCTCTTTTTTTTCTTTTTCCCCTTTTTTTTTTTTTTTTGTGT
>Ga0163217_1097844_pt1 | contig 11088 bp, 9 predicted proteins | sample SynspAceP_FD_185933 | JGI IMG/M metagenome (GOLD analysis project Ga0163217, IMG submission 185933) | Saline lake microbial communities from Ace Lake in Antarctica - Synechococcus sp. Ace-P (PacBio error correction) | ecosystem: Environmental > Aquatic > Non-marine Saline and Alkaline > Saline ... | reverse complement strand
GCCACATCAATATCGAAAGAGATTGAAAATTTTAATTCCCTTGTGGAGTTCCTTTTGAATTCCAAAACGGAATTGGTGTAGTGCAGTTTACCTATCAAAGTATAAATCAAAGCAGTAAAATTGCGGAGTGTACTTCAGGTAAGACTTACCTTTGATCATGGTATTATGAACTTGATTAAAGGCAACTCATTCATCAGCCGCTGATGCAAATGATTCGTACAATCTAAAACCATATTTTTGGCCATACTACAGCAAATGGGATTTAAAGATATTATCAAGTAATTAGAGGAACACGGAGACTTTGGGGAGTAACGATCTATTTCAGAGGGGGTTAATTTAATTAATCTTAATGTTAGCGAAAAACTAAAGTGAATAGTTTATTTTTAAGGATTGATTTTCACATTCTATAAACTAATCACTATTTCTATGAAAATTTTCAGCTCATTTATTTGTCTATTCCTTTTAGAATCTTTTTTGCCCAAAGCGTGAACCATCCCCGGCTAACCTGCTCTTAAAAGGGGAAAAATAAGGAGGCATATTGTTTCTTTATGATTCAATTTATTGATTTAGAAATCTTCTAATAGGTTCAAACACTTACAAATTATGCTCGCTTATGCATTAAGTGGAAACAAAGTTCTGCCTTCAAATACTTATTCATTGCCCTTGAATCAGATTCTTGGTACCAGCTTTAAATGAATCCTGATTGTTTACTATTTAATTATGATGATCGTTGGACAATTTTTGAATCCAATTTGATTTATTAAAAATTTCTGCAAACTTCAAAGTTCACCAATCAGAACTTACAAAAGATTATGGCGGATGAAAATCAAAGATCCAAGGCATCTCTATTACCACATTCAAATTAGCTGATAAGCAAAATGGAATGGATTACCTATAATTTAAAGCATTGTGGGAATTAAAACACCTTTAATGATGAAGAATCTAAACGATAGGAAATATCGATGAATTGGATTGGCCAAAACAGTCAGAGGTTGGGTAGTAGGTTGCATCTCAAACTGCATTTTTATTATTCAGGCATTTGCCAATTTGGGCAACTTCAAAAAAGTACTTGCAGCGATGAAAGAAAGTGCTAATATATAAGGAGCAAGCTGGTCTTCCTTGGCTTTATTAATTGACCGATTAGAAATGAGAAAGGATAGACCGCCAATTTATTGGTTTCACAAATATCAGAGACGGAAGAAGGAAAATATAAGTATTGAGATTTTAGAACCTGAATTATGTGCAACGACGCAAAGAAGTTGGTTTTATCTTCCGTTGGAGAATATGTTAAAAAAATTATGGGACATTTAATTGGATTGTGAAAGCAAAAAAGAAGAAGTAAAAACATTCCTTTTTTAACCTGGATTTAAATCATAATTAATTACAAAATGAGACCATTAGCTATTTTTCCTCCTTTTTTTTATACAGCAAAGTTTGGTTACTCCAATACCAACAAAATACTTATTGACTTAAAAAATTGGAAGGCAAAAACCATTTAAATTATTATAGCTACTCTCCTAATATTAAAGAAGATAAGTAGATTTAATAAGCCCAAATATTGTTTCCGGGGACCTTATATGGTAATTAATTACCATCGATTCTACAAAATATAAAAGCATTTTACTGAGAGAACAATCAGGAATTAATAAGTTAAAAAAGAAGGTTAATTCACGTTACCATTTTTCGCTAAAAAACAAAATTCCGATTAGAATATGAAGTTTTACAAAGTGAAGGTGATGTCGGGTTTGGGACAATATAATTCTATGTGCTTGGCACTTGAATCAAGCCAAATAGTCGATTCTTATCAATGATCAATTAATTACTGGATCTTCGAGAATTTTTAAAGACCACTCCTTTGAAGTAGAAACTCAAAACCAATCTTTTTATGGCTCTGAGTGGGTATAAATCCACAGTTAGATCCATAAATAAGAAGTCTACCTTTTCCAATAACTTTCTAGCCTTAATTGACAATCCAATTCTTTTTCTGTTTCCAGATACGGGACAGCGGTTTACAGTTGACCATGGCCACTTTCAATATTGATTGTATATTCTGAAACAGAGTAGTTACTGCTGAAAAAATTAATAACCTATACGCTAACTAAACTATGCCAAAGTTTCAAACGACTATATGGGTCATTTTTAGTTGATGATATACATTCATTTTGCTACTTCAAATTATGAGAATATGACTGAATGTTCAAGTTTCTTTTGGATTTGGGAATCTGCTTTAAGGAACATTTAAATTTCCATCTATTAACTACATTGAGTTGAACCAAAAGGACCATCTACAAACAGTTAATTGGATTGCATCTCATGAATTTTTCCCATACAATGGACACCTTTAACTATCGAAGTAAAGAAATAAGTGACTTTAATTTTGACAAACCCCGATGTTCGCAACACATTTGTTTTCGAAGGTTACCAGATTATGCGCATCAATTGTAGCACGAAGGTATGATTTACCTGTTGATTTGATTTCAAAAAGATCATATTCCTAACTCATTGACTATAATTCCAAAACGAAAATTGAGGTCCGTTAATTTGAAAGCAGTAAGGACATAATTAACAATTAGTATTTTTGACTGGTTAGGTAAAAATAATCAACTTTGGAAATTTCTATGAAAAGTAACTGATTGCATTCTGTTTAGATGAGACTTATGAATAGGAAAGTTAATGGGAAAATACCGACTAAAACAAACCTAATTAACGATTTGAGGATACTTTTTAATTGGGAAAACTCCATTCGAAGATGATCAGTTTTTTTAGGGTATTGGACAAAATTGACTTACTCCTGAAATTCAGTTATTTCTAAGTAAATTACGTTGAAGGAAGGAAAAACCCCGCCCATGTTAAGTATTTCCGATTTAATGGGTTGGGAAAAACTTTGGAGAAGGGCGATAAAGTCAAGCATGGTGAATTTAGGGTTTAAGATTGTGTAGAAACAAACAAAAATTGTATTTTAAAAAATCACGCAAATTAATTTAGGACTTAAAAGGGAGTACTTTAATCTCTGTAAATGAGTTGGAAGCTACTAGAGAAATTACAATATACCCTGTAAACTTATCTTTCCACCAACTAAAATTCAAGAAATTAGATTAAAATTTTGAGGGAATAAAGAAATAATTCTATTTTCAGGAACAGCATCGGAAACTAAAAGTTAAAAAATACTCATGACATTCTCAATAAAACCAATAGCCACAGGAAGAACAAATTCAATTTAGATCCAATTTTTATAATTATCAAGAGTTACGCACAAAAAAACCTCATTCCTTTACAGGGATTGAGGTTAGTTTTATAAATTCTCTTCTTAGCTAATCTTAATCGGGTTGTCTACTTTGGTTTTCCAATTAAAGCCAAAATCAATTACTTCATCATTTCCAGTAACTAATGAAAAACTTTAACCTTTTAAATAGAAGGCATTCAGATCATCAATGTCTTTCTTATGTCTATCGACAAATGAATTCTTTAATTTCAGGCTCGCTTTGCTGCTAATATTTTCTCTTTGGGATTCCTCCTACTTGGAACACTCTACCTCTTAAGTATCTCACCAGTCATTGCTAGGTTCTTCTTTTACTTTTTTCGTGTTGTAAATGCCGATGCCAAAAGCAAGTTCATCATAGAAATTACTGCCGATGGCGCCTACGTCTTTTGGAGTTGCTCCTTTCTGGGCACGTGTAAGTGAACATTCCAGTTTTTCGAATACTTCAGCGTTTCCAAGCAATGCTTTTGAATGAGCTTTAATATTCCAATGCCAATGTCGCTTGCTCTTCAATCACATTCTAAGTTTCCGGTCAAGGTAAATTTCCCCTTCCCCTTACTCAAACTTCCGTTTTATGAATTATACTTCTCTCCACCTACTGAAGTCCAGCCAATCCCGGTATAACACCTCCAATCGTTTCCTTGGTATTTATCTTAGAATGACCAGGTCCTTAAATGGATTTGTAAATCGGATACCGAAATCTTTGGATCGTATTCTTCTTCTAAAGCAATCGATTTAGCCGCTAAAGAACGATGCTTTGCAGGCTTTATTCCTAACCTCTTACTCCTGAACTCTCTTAGGTATTCTTCACATACTTTTTCAATTGATTTCTTTCGAGATCACCACATCCGTTTTCTTATCCCATGAGATTCTATAATCTGATTAAATGTTTTTTTTAGGCAATCTCATCTTTTCCCTCACGTAATAACATTGATTCAATGATTTCCATTCGATCTCGCAAAGCTGGTGATCGTACTTAACTGATTTGCTGTTCGCGATGAATAAGATTTTAGACAAGTCATAAATCCATTTCGATGAAAATTGTCATAGAAAGTGCTATCTGCTCGGGTCTAAACTTCCAACATCGTGATGAAAGGATCTCCATGATTGATCCAGTGCCTAGCTTATTTCTATCATCCAATCCAAATACAGGGATTAAGGATGTTTTGGTCTTTTTTCAAAACTCTGTAAAAATCACTTTCCCGGCATTGGCTCCGATATTATTGTTTTACGTGTCACTCTCAATTCGCTTCATCTCTCATTCCACCCAATGACATTGCGAATATTTTCTACCCAATGCTTCAGCCACTATTACCTAAAGAGTTTTTACCAACTCCAGGAGGTCCATATAACATTTAGAATATGGGATTTTCATTATTCGCTTTCAGTTTCAATACTGCTAAATGCCTCAATGATTCTTTTCTTCACTTCCTTTAATCCGAAGTGCTTCTCTATCCAATTTCCTTCTGTGCTTTCTTTAGTCAATTTATCTTTTGTATACTCCTCCCAAGGTAATCCAACAGTGTTTCACATAATTCACTTGAACGGAATACTCAGCAGAAGAAGGGATTCTTCGTGAAGTTTGCCCAACTCTTCTCAAACTTTCTTTAACTTCCTTCGTCCACTTCTTCTTTCAGCGCCTTTTTCTTGTATTCAGCTATTTCTTGCTCTTGCGGATTTCCGCCCATCTTCCTGACATTCATCTTCAATTGTTGGTGTAGAAATATTCTCTTTGCTGCTTATCAATGTTCCGTCTTCACCTTTTACTTTGAATGTCGTTTTTCAACTCCAACAATTGCAGGTCTTTCGACCAAATGGAGTCAACAACATCAATGAGCGCTCCTTGGTATCTTTCTCAGGAAGTATATGTGCTTTTGCGCCTGTTGCATTCATTTACCGCGATAATTGATCAAGAAGGATGGGCTCTCAATTTTTTTAATAGCAAATGAAGCTTCAGAGGCAAGTTTGGTGGGTGTCCAATAATTCGCAATGACATGTCTTTATTAGAATCAAATCAACGCACCGAGGATGATCGGTAGGTACATCTTCCACCTCATAAGCTTCAACTTTTGCCTATGATAAGGTTCTGTTAGCTGTCAAAATTCACATCTGAAATCGGTTTTTTACTTGAATGATCACCGTAGTGTTTTCCATCAGGCATGACGGACATTTTTCAAAATCTTGGCTACGTTACCTAACGTATTCATCTGATCAAAACTGGATCTTTCATTCTTATCATCCATTGCTGCCACGTACTCCAAATTGTTTTGTCGCCCTTATTGATCTTGAATCAATTACTTAACTGGATTTGTTCTTCCAACTGCTAATTGGAATCAACAACACCAGAAAAAGTTACCGTATTTTTAAGGGTCTATATTGGCGTTCTCAGGAGTTTCCTCAGAGTTCATAATTCTCTTCGTCTTCCGATGGTCATTCAAATGTATAAATTCGTGTCTATTTCATCTTACATTCCAGAAATGTTAAGTTGATCGGAATTAAAAGCTATTCTTTCATCTTATCTTCTCTTCGTTTTTTTAGTCAAATGGGCAGTGCGATTCTTTCATCGATGCCAATTTTAATTCAGGGGTGGCGGTTATTCAAGGGTTGCTGCCAATTTCAGCATCGGGCAATTCTTGTCAATTCATTAATCTCTATATTCAGCGGTCTGATTAAAATTGCTGTTAAAAATGGATTGATCTGTTTTCATCTAGGTTGATCCTCTTGCGCTCCATCAATTCTTTTGGGCCTTACTTCAAATTGCTTTTTCCAATCGGAAAGTTTCAAGCCTTCGCTTCCTCCCCAACTAAACTTGGATGTGTTTTCAAAGGAAGCCGCTGCCAAAACATTTGGCCAAACGGCCAACCACCAGTTCCGGTATTGAACATTGTATTGACCACTTTTAGAATGGTCCCCATGGCCAATCCACAAAACGGTAGGGCCTGTATCTCAATTGATCCGTAGATAGTCCCCAAACACTCCTGAACCATAGTTGTTTTTTCAATTCGATTTTTGTAATCTGCTCACTAAGTTGCACCATTCTCCAATACTGCACTTTTCCAAGAATCCTTATGACCTTTATTAGACTAGCCAAATATCACCGAATTATTTTACCTCTCCTTCCTCCTTGCAGTGCAGGCCCAATTGTAGTTGGGACCTAATCTGTAGTAGCACATTTTTAAGGTAAGCATGTTGTTTCATCGCAAAAGGTCCTCGAAACAATACTCCCCTCCATAATTTCAAGCGTCCTTTACTATATAAATCGGGGACCATGTTTAGTGTTCCAATTTGCTGCCCTCTACCCGTGCTCCTTCTTCTAGATATCAAATTACCGCATCACCTAACACTGTTATTTGATTGCCTCAATGGATTGACTTTTCTCGCGCCTCTAGTAATTTCCTGAAAGTTTGATTCAATACTGATCCATTATTTTTAAAAATCGACGACCAATGTTGGATGGAGATTCGCATTTCTGAAGAACTAATTTTATTCCTTCACTTCCTGAATGTTGTTGAAAATTATACTGTTGGTGACTTAAAGGCAATCACTTCGTCGTAAAACAATAAGGTATTTCATTGCCTCCATTCTCAATTTTCTTTGATTAAATCTGGATTAGGTAAAACCGACCGTTGGATATAGAGGTTTCGTTTCAGCAAAACGATGTTTTTTACTTATTTGATAAATAATCAGCTTGTTTTTAAAGGAAACAGTTTTTTTAGTCCTTTCCATTTTTTCAGCAATTGTATCAATTCCAATTCGATATGTTGCCGCCGGTCTTGTAAAGTAAACGCATTAAATCAGTTCGGTAATGATCGTCAATAAAATTTACATTCATCATTTTGTTGGTCTTTAAAGTTTTCAAAGTAGTGACAAATTGGAAGCGTATTATCCACGAAGAGTTTACTAAATTTGCGCATGTACAGAAAGATCAAGTCAAAGGCATTGTCGCCATTATACCTGTTTGGCCATATCGGAATTAGCTCTTTTTTATCTTTGGTGAGGAAAGTGATGTGGCACCAGATATGTGGCATAATTTGCATGTGCGATGTGGCTAGTATCTATGTATTTTATCCAATAAAAAAAATTGAAAAAAAAAGATTAGAATATGTTTGGAGATATGAATGGGGGAAGCTGAAAGAAAATGCAGCAACAACCGAAGAAATTAAAAAAGATTAGATACGATTCGTGTTAGAAGGCGAAGCTGAAAATGGCTTAGTTAAAGTAATTGCTACAGGCGAATTTAAAAGATCACTTCTATTTACCATTGGCAGACGGCTTAATGGCGGATGGGCGATAAAAGCAAATCGAAGATTTATGATGTGGGCCATTATAAGTTATCGAAAAAGCAGAAAAATTGTTTCCAATGCCGAAATGGCAGGGAGTTGCAAAAAGGAATGTTGCCACGGAATGGGAAGTAAAATCTATTGTGCAGTCTTAATTGAAGTCCTATACCATATTTGGGTAATCTCCATAGGTTGCTTTTGATTCAAACATCAGACAACGATTACCTGAAATCAATAGCAAATCGATTGAAACCCAATCGAGCCAGTTACACCGTAGGCATAATCGTTTTCTATAACGGGAAATTAATTTTTCACAACAGTTTCTTCCTGAACCGGGAGTTAAGTTATCTTCGTCTTTAGTGTTAATTGCACTCCTGTAATTCCAATTCGCATCAGGCACAAGGGTCGATGAAAATTCCAGCTGAATGGTCTTTTATTTTTTAGTTGAATCGATTAAAGAAACTACTTCCTAAGGCAGTTGTTTTTGCCCAACATTTCCATATCGTGGTTGCACTGCATTTTGGCAATTCTTCAATGAATCTTGAAACTGGCCGTATCTGGTTCTTAAATACGATACTGTCATATCCCCAATTCATAAAACTTAGGGAGCCGGTACTTACGAACGAAATTCCACGCTAAAAGTAGTCTGAGTTACCGTATTTAATTGCGCTACTATCTTCCTTCGAAGCTCCATTATAAATCCATACGTTAAAAAAAGCGTGAGTGTTATTTCGCCTTATTGCGGTCCTTTTTTAGGAATGAGTCAGGTCGTCCAAATTTCGATATTATTACCCATCAACTCTTTACATTCTGAGCAAATGTAGTAGAAATAAATAAAAACAACAGGCAAGGAAGGTAATTAATCGCATAGGTCGTAATTGGCGTTAGAAAACAAGACCACTATATTGATTAATTGATCTTCGAGTGGATACAGTACACAACCACTCAGGCAATGCTTATTCGTTCAATGATGCAAGCCTAAAGTTGGGGACGATGTTTTAGGTGTGATTCCAACAATAATAGAACTTAGAAACTTTGCTTGTGATCTATTTGGGAATGGAACAGCTTTCTTTCTTGTCCATCTGGCACAATGACCAATCAAATTGCTATTAAAGTGCATACCATAGCCCTGGAGAAGTGATTTGCAGCGACATTGCACACATATTATCGATATGAGGTTGGAGGAATCGGAATTAATCAGGGATTAATTCCACTCAGCTTATTGGATGGTGATCGGGGAAGAATTACGCGAAGATATTGCTCAAAATATAACCGGATGATGTCATGCCCCGCCACACACATGGTCTCCATAGAACACCTGCAATAAAGGTGGGTGGTAGCATTTACGATTTCGAATGAAATAAAAAGGATTGCCCGACTTTGTAGCAAATTCAACTCCCTTCATTTTAGATGCGGCAGATTTGTTCAATGCCTTAGTGAAACGCAAACAAACACCTTGCTGACTAACTGGCGGAACAATTCGACATCCTTTCTATTTGTTTTCAAAGGATTAGGAGGCGCTTCCTGTGGGCTTCTTTATTGAATAGGGTAAATCATTCTTCATCAAGGATCAAGAAAGAATCCGAAAAAATATTAGGTTGCGGGAATGGCGGACAAGGCGGCTTTTTAGCTATGCCGCAGGGCTTGTTTGCGCTCAAAATAATGTGAAACGATTGAAGGAAGAACACAAATTAGCGATAACTTAGCAGAAATTGTTAACAGTCACCACTAGTGACATGATTAAAAGTGAAACACAACATTGTATATTTGTTCATTCGATCAATTTTCTACAGTTGCATTTTTGAGCCAACTAAAAGATAATGGTACTTGCACGTGCAAATGGGCATAATTCAAATCGTTTCGTTACCATTTCAAACTTACCTAAAAATGTGCTCGAAGAAATTTGAAACAGCAATTTCAGAAAGTTTACGTAGAACAATGGTTGATAATCTACGAAATTTCGGGAGTGCAACAAAAGTACATTTTTTATAATTTTATTTAGTTTTTGTTCCTTCCAGTATATTTCTCAATTTATAAAAGAAACAAATGTCCTATAACAATATTGAGACTTACTAAGGTAAAGAATCAGACTATTTGCTGAATCACAATTGCAAAGACTCAATCAGAAAGATTGACTTCAACTTACCAGGTTGCTGATTTTATAGATAATGTGTTTTAAGGACACCACCGAAGCCACAGTATTGAGAAGCTTAGCAGCATTGTACGGGCATGGGGAGATGGCAAATCTGGTTATGTTTCTATTTTTACCTTGTTGATCAAGGAATCGGAACATTTTCGGCAGGAGCTTTCATTTTGCTCCAAATTCCAATTACTTTGAATCCTTGAAGAATATTATCAATTGCAATGGACGGTGGATGTAATGCTGTTGCATCTACATTTCGGAAGTATTAGCCTCTTGTTCAGAAATATTTTTTGCACATAAATCCCATTCATTGTAAAGTTAAATACAATGATTATTAACCTACCCCTGACGTATTCTCAAATTTCCTTTGGTTCGGTAGACGAGCGTTGGAACTTAGGTGCTACTGCTGTTTGGGAAGCAACTATTTATTTCGGGAATCTTGATTGACAGCAATTAGACCAAATCGTAGAAATTGCTCAAAGCATTTGAAATGAGCTCACGAATTGGGATATGGCGACAATATTATCGGTGCTACCTAAGAAACCGGGTTCAAAAAGACGGTGTAGGATTACCACCACTGCTGCTGACTAACAGCTCAAGCAAATCATTTTGGGCGTGCAACTATTCAAGCAGAAACTTATCAAGCAAAAATACCAACCACAATGAGCGGCTATAATGCCATTAATTTTGGTTTAAAACCACTTTTTAAAAAACGTTTTATTCTGAATTAACAACTGATCACCCAATTGATTTTAATGTCGTACCAGTAAGCTAATTGTTATATGGGACGAAATGGATTTAATTAATTCAGGTTGGTGCATCGCAGGAAGCTTCCAGATTTATCCAGAAGCTTGTAAACTTACCGCTGTAATCAACAAAAAAGCAAGGGTGGGACACGGGATTGATTTTTCGGAAGAAAAGCTTTTCAAAAAAAACCAAGTTAACGAAGGCATTCAATTATTGGAATGCCATCCAAGATGTTTACCTTGCGAAGGGAAATCCACAATAAGTTAAATATTGGGAGGAACCAGAAGAGGGCAAATGAAGTTGGTTCAAACGAAAATTTAAAAGAAGGGAATTTCTATACTCCGGACAGGAGGAAAAAAAGAATTACCTTTGAAGGGCCTTTGGTACCAGGTTGTCCCTAAATGCAAAGCTGTTAGTGCCCAATAACGGACCATATCGAGGGAATCAAAAGGGTAATGGTTGGAGGAAAGGAATGATGGGCTTACTTCATGGAACGTGCCGAGCTTCCGAGGAGTATTTTTTTTAAAATCTTCATTAATTTTTCCAATGATAGGGGAAAATTAACTTTGGGAGTTAAATTGCAGATTTATTGACCTTCAGGTGATCATTAAAGTTCACGATTACCAAAAATATACAGATCGTTTAAAGCGATATATATT
>Ga0163217_1039343_pt1 | contig 11088 bp, 15 predicted proteins | sample SynspAceP_FD_185933 | JGI IMG/M metagenome (GOLD analysis project Ga0163217, IMG submission 185933) | Saline lake microbial communities from Ace Lake in Antarctica - Synechococcus sp. Ace-P (PacBio error correction) | ecosystem: Environmental > Aquatic > Non-marine Saline and Alkaline > Saline ... | reverse complement strand
ACGATATCGCCATGCAAAACCGTACGATGAATGTAACCACGTGCGCATCGGCCCCGCCAGTTCGACACGGAATCGCACGTCTCTGCGGCGCTTAGAGGATTATGCTCATTTGACCCTAATTAGCCTTCCCCCCCGGCGCGATCTGCCTGGATCTAATCCGTGTTAGCTCTCGAAAGCACTACAGCTTTTCTACCCGTATGCCTGCGGTTATGCCTCCGTCCTCGGTGCCAGCCGCGATAATTATCTTGGTCCAAGGTTTCTGTTGCCGGGTATTGGAAGGATTACACCGCTTGTTACTGTTGTGCGCCGTCCGCTGGACCACGGGATTTGCTTCCGAAACCTTTTGCGCTAATACGCGATCTAGACATTGCCCTCACACTAGTGGCAGTACGACACCCCTCACACACGCAACAGGTCGCAGGCCGGTCTTCCCTGTGTCTTGTGAGGCCGACGGGTCGGCGCGGCTGACGCTCGGATGGCGCACGCTCACGTCTGGGTGCGGGACTTCCTTACAGCGTCAATATCCCCACTGCTACCCCGATGCGCTGTGGAAAACAACCGCGATACGCCGTGTCGTCTCCATTGGTGTGCGATTAAACGTTATGTCCTGCCAAAGGATCGACTGCCGCGGAATGCGTTCCACCCATACCAAGAATGGTCGGCCATCCATGCCCATGATACCGATGGGGGCATGGGCAACCCAGCATCAATTCTCGTTTTGCCGGACCCCGGTGACCTGCGCACGACCATGCACCGTCAATATCAGTGACCGCTTCAGCGGCCAGGTCGCCATTCCCGTTTTGACGGAAACCCAATGTGATGGAACACGGCTCTAGTTAATCAAGGCACGGCGGATCTCATTTGCTGAACCGCGGACTGGGTGGTAGAAGCGGGCGATTTATGTGTGTTACGAGCTTTTATGTCGCAGGCCTGTATCGCGACGGGCGATGAGCTTCGCTATCTGCATGTTAAGGATGAGTGAACCGCACATGCCGCTGTCGCTACATGACGACGCTGCCATGCGCAGAATCGCCGTTCAGCCGCTGACCGACTGCCGCTTCGCCCCCTCGGCAGAGGTGCTGGACGCCGGCTGGTTACACCGGACACGTTCATCAACCAGGGCTGTGCGGACGGCATTCACTGATCTGGCAGCGCTTGATTTCGGCCGGTAGGGGCGCGCGGGCATCAGCATTTTATTAACGCGCTAGGGCACGTAGCTTGCTTACCGGTTGGACCTGCTTGAAACCTACCCCGAAGGATCGCACGGCGTCTCCCCGTCGTCTGGTCAGCCGGTTTCTTGTCATGTTCGCACGGGACAAAGCGATTGCCCCGGCCACGCGCTGGCCTATTGTTACCGCGCCTCATTCAGGGCGTGAACTTTCGCCGGGACATGGCACGGCGTTTCTTACGCTTGGCAGAGCAGGGCTATTTCGCGGTTGTGAATCCGCATCGCACAAGCGCGAACCTTGACCGAAATCCCGCTGGACCCCCTTATGTTGATCAGGGGTAAACCCCGCGCCTCAAAAGGACCGCCACAGAACTGCGGCCAGCGATCAACAAGGACATTGATTATGAACGCCACGCCATCGGCACGCCGGAACACACTGCCGCAGGACCCCACATTACATGCCCGCGGATCGCGCAATTCCTGGGTGTTCAGCTGTTGCTGGCGGATGTTGTGTTCAATGTTCACCCCGCATCATTCATCGCGGCTGCGGCGGGCTTTGGCCTTCGGGTCGAACTCGCCTGACTTTTCCAGAACTGTGTACCTGATCCAATGTTCGATGTGTTTGCGGTGCGCGACGCTGTTGCAAAACGCTAGACGCTTCGCGGCGGTCGGAGCAGGGCTTGCCGATTGTTGCAAGGCACATCCTTGCGTTCATCCCCATCATTGATCCCGCTGGTGGGCAAACGTTCGAACGACTGGCTGCGTTCGTTTGGCGGCCGATGGTGATCGGGGCTGTTCCCACGCGTTTTTGGGCTGTTTATTGGCAAAGATCCGCTTTGCATTGCCGCGCTGTCACGAAGGCTGGTGGTCACATGTCGTCGCTTTAGTCAAGGTCGGCATTTCATACGCCGAGGTGGGGGCGGGCAATGGGCACCGGGCCTTGGCAGCTTGTGAACTGGTCAGCCGCGCTGTGTGATCTATTGTTACGCTGCGGGGTCAAGTTTTTCCACCCGCGGATGCTTGTCATTCCGCGTTTTGCTGATGATTGATCGTAGGCTACGTCTATGCATGGCGTCGAGGAGCTTCAGCTTTGGCGATAATCGACAGAGGTCATGCGTCCCGGTCCGCCGCACTTTGCACTGAATCCCAACCGCTGAAATACGGCGTTCGAATTATTCGGCGCAAGCGATCGTCGCTTATGTTGATGGCGTTCATTTCGGCGATTAACCCGTGGGCGACAGTCAGCGAGGCGCATCACCAAAGGCCGGGCGCGAGCGCAAAGCGACGGATAGCGAAATTCAGGGGCGCGACCTATGACCGACGCATGATCGGTCAGCTGTTGCGGCTCTTTGGTGCCTGCCCAAACAATCGTTCAGCCAGAACGTCGGCTGTCGCGATGACCGGGCGTAATGAGCGCCATGTCGTCACCATCGGCGCGTTGTTCCTTGATCTCTGTGATAATGGGCTCTCCCCAAAGGTGGGCGGCGTGATCGTTACATCCCATCGAAGGTGTTGGCCGCGGTCATCGGACTATGTATCGGCCTGGTCGTGCGGCGACCTGCGGCACATTGTCAGAATTTCTGGGATACTGGAAACGCCAAGCAATATGGTGATCTTCGCCCATCTCGAATCTGCGTCTGGCATGCGGCTGAGCTGGAAGCCGGGGGCGGAGCACACCTTGCCTGACACGGCCAAGATTCTGTTGACAGCGGACTGCGCTTCCGCCGCACTCTGATTGCATTGGTGAACTGCTTCTGCCCCGAGAGAACTGGCCGAGGAATCAAACCGAGAAGTCTCGGGACGGTTGTCAGCAGCTCCAAAGGCACCTGCCGCATACAACCAAGACACGTCAAACTAAGGACTACCCCCATGTACGATGATGGCCGCATTGGCGCTTGGATCGGATTTGCGTTCGCTGGGTGGCATGTTATCACCGCCAGTTGCGTGGGATAGGTCGTCGTTCTTACTATCATCGCGCTGGCATCTGGGCATTGCACGCGACCGCAACCTCAAAAACCGGCGGGCGCGACGGACGGGAGAGCTTGGAGGTCCACGGCGGCGCGGTTCTACTCACGGCCAAATATCTGGTGGCACCTGCGCAGATGGCCCGACGATCTGATCTGCGTTCGAAATGGAAAGCTCATTACGACCTTGGCTCTCTGGGCTTTAGCGTTGCTGATCCTGGTGCTACTACTCGGGCCGATTCTATCTTGATTGATCCAGTGTTGCAGAGCTGGGAACATGGCAGGCGGTGGGATTTCCCGGCTGTCGCTTGGCCTTTGGCTGGGCTGGTCTTCGAGTCCAAATTTGGCAAAAGCAAATTCAGCGACAAAACAAACACGCAGGCTGATTATCGGCTGTATGTGATCCTCGGGGATGGCGCCTTATTTCTTAACGTCAGTCTTTCCCGGACGCGCGCAGCCGCTTGCTAGCATCTGGGGGCCTTTCCCTTCGACGATTCATGTCGGCAAACGTGTTTTCATCTCATGCGGAAACCAGCGGGATCGTGGTGCCGACCTCAAGGCGGGGCGGGTTGCCCGGATTGCGAAATACCGGCCAGATCGCCAAACGCGCGAGCACGCATAATAACTATCTGACGGTTGCCGGTGATCTTGTCCTGATGCTCAGCACCACTACCCACTGGCATTTAGACGTCGGAAAATGAATGGGCCTGATCGCAGGCGCTGGTATCCTGTGGGGTCACAATCCGCCATACTTTTTACAGCTGCACGCGCAGTTTCAGGGCAAACCCCGGAAGTTGGACAATGGGCGGTCCATCGCGCTGTTGTTCGTCACGATCATGTTGGCTGCGACTCGGCCCATGTTCCCGCAGTGTCGAACCCGAATGAGGCCATGCGCCCTGCGCTGCGCTTTGCCAGCCGAAGGGTTCCGAGCCGGTGTGCATGACACGTGACGTGGCCGGTGCGCATGTGCACGCGCAGCAAACCGGCGTGGGAGGGCTGCATCTGGCCGCCGAAATCCGGTGCGGCTCTGAGACCGAACACCATATCGCACAAGCGCGCGAAAACAGATCTATTTGCAAAGACGGGCTGTGACAGAATTGCAGATGCCCCCTGCAAACCTGAGCATATGCAGGCCGAAGCGAACGCGCCGAGAGCTCGGCCTGGGATTCAAACGCGGCCACAACCAGGATTAACACCGCCGACAGGCGTAATCCGTCTCTATTCGACGGCTTTCAGAATCGCGCGCCTCTATGCCTACGGTCTAGCCCGCATTGGCGCATCCAAACCCCAACATAAGCGAAAATCCTCGGTTATCCGGAACTGACGACTCTGCGATTAAAACCTATCCGCCGCCGCGATGAGGTCGCATTGAAAACGCCCTGCCTCTGCGGTCAAGGAACTGCTTCGAGAAACGCCGATTGATGTGCGGTGACCCGCCAGATTACGGTTGATATGCACGGGGCAAAAACACTGATCGCGTCACGGACGACGGCTGCGGCAATAGCAAGCGGGACAAAGATTGAGCGCTGGCACAAGCAATGATAACAGGAACAAAAAAAAACAAGAAAAAAAAAAACCTCCAAGATAAAAAAAAATCGACGGAACGGAAGACCTGTTGAACCATCCACACCTTCGGCTTTCGCGGCCGAGGCGTTGCCATCAGCTGGGCGACTGGTCGCGAGCGCTTACATTTTGCAGCCGCGTGGACGGGCAAGACGGGCCAGAGATTCGGTCAACGGTAGGTGTGACTGCCCTCGTGCGCCCGCCGCGCTGAAACGGCACGGCACGTTGGTCACGCTGCGCGACCTGTTCTCTTGCCACCCCCTGCGCGTTTTGAAATTCCTGCGGGACCGACCGCGCCGAGGCGCAGGCGTATCTCGACATCATCAAGGCGGTGGCGATGTCGAACCTTTCTGCGTTTCACCTAGCGCGATGTGTCCGCGATGGTTCCGGGCCGCGAAGTGTTTCCGCCGCGGACGCAGAACAAAGGCGTATGTTCGCTGCGGCTGCATGGCCGGATCTGGCACAAGTGACTGGGCCGCGACGTTTGACGGAAAATGGCCTGGCCATTGATGGCGAATCTTGCGACGGTCATGCAGCCTGACCGGATATTGCCGCTTGCCCACTTTACTCGCGCGGCTCTGCGGTTGAGCAAATTTTTCGTTAATGGCCGCCCTGGTGCCGCGACAAGCTTTTGGTGGAGCGCGTTGCGCGGGGCTTATTTTGACCTGCTGAGCGCGACCCCATCCTGCTGACCGCGCTGTTTGTCGATTGTGACCCCAGCTCGGTCGACAGTGAACGTGTCCCCCCGCCAAATCCTAAGTGCGCTTTTCGCGACCCGTTTGTGCGCGTGGCGTTGATCGCTTTCATCGAACGCAAGAGTAATAGACGCGAAATGACGCATGGATCGGTCGCCCGCGGGCGGCACCGCGCCTAGACACACTGTGGCCGAATGCGAACCTTGGGGGGCGATGCGGACCCGAAGCAACCTGGCCGGGCGCGTTATTATCAGAATGGACCGCCCCTCTCTTGGTGCGTCGCACGACCGCCTATAGGCCCAAGCGCCGGGAAGCCGGGATTTGCCGAAAACCGCTGGCACGCTGGGGCCGTGTAGAGACAGCCGCGCAGTATGGGTTGCTGAGCCCCTGTTATGCACCAAAGCCAATGACGCGCGTACGCCGGCACCCGCCCCGACTTTTTCCTTTTGGGAACCGCATCGACGGCAGGTGCATGAGGAATTACATCATTCGCACAAAACGGCGCGTGTCATGGTGATGTTGACCAGCACGCGGCGGCTTCTATGTAACGCTCTTGATTCCTATTTGAAAAGCTGAAACGCCAGGATGGCGATAAAACGAGCTGTATTGTCGCCAGCGCAGCGCCTTGTTGATCCTCCGAAATCGTGGATCCTGTCGTGCCTCTGACTGTGCGCGCTTGCTTGAAGTTCGCGAATGAACTGGCGCGCTTTGGACTGTGGATTTGAACTTCTTGCTCGGTAGCGCTCGAATCGCCGTAGCGTGAAACGCCCGCGATCCTTTGGCACGGATAGGACGCCAAGGCGATGGTGCTGATATCCTCGATGATGGCGGACCAAAATGAGCAAAACACACTGCAGGCCGGGATCGAGGCGATCCTCATAGCTCCGTGTGGCCTGTCACGATCAATTCCGTCGGGACGCTGGATGCGCTGCGAGGATATGAACGCGCTGTTGCGCGAATGATGAGGCGACCCCTCCCATTCCGGCCAGGCAAACCAGGGCGCTCCCACCTATGTCCGAGATGAAGTTGACGATATTGAAACGTCTGTTCGGACGCACGATCCAGGTTTGGTGATGAATAACCCTATGCGCTGACCAGGTGGGGACCCCCTTGCGCTGCTTGTGATCGGTGGGGCGGTTGCGTGGTCTTTGTAGGTGCTGATCTGCTGGTGTAGGCTCTGTGCGGGCGTCGGGGCCGGTCGGGCGCGTGTTACGTCCCCGGTTGGCGCGGACAGATGCAAATCTTGGGGCATGCATTGCAATCAGCTTGGGCATTGGTGTATTCTTGAAGGCTCAGGAACATACTGCGCGGGCGGCTATGCCAGACCGTGCTCTGGAACGCAGGCCATGTCGCTAGCCATAGGATGTACAACAGCATGAGCTCGGATGGTCCATGTACAGCGCAGATGCAGACGGCATTTTGTGCCGATAACGCGGCCGATCCGCCTGTCGCTTGCAGAGATGCAGGAACGCTGAGTCGCGACGCTTTGCACGGGTTTCAAGGCAAGCAGGAGCAAACACCAGTCTGACCCATGGCTTTCAGGAGCGAGCTGGTCGGCGATCGAACAAGGGCAGTAATGATCACCAACTGTCCGGCGAATGACTGTCTATGCTAAGACATTCCTGCAGCTATAAGCAACCCCGTTGGCGGTCATTCCGGGTTTGATAATCCAGCTTGCGTGATATCGTTTCCAGCGCATGCCATAGCGACAGCTATACCATGCACAGTGCGACGGCTCTCGAACGGCAAACGCCGCGGATTGTATGATCCACCGCCGAATCCCGTGCCCCGGGCGATCAGCGAATCGACAAGCTATCCCGCTTGAGCCTACGAGGCGCTGCGCTGTGCCAAGGATGCCGATTACTAGAGGTCAAGGGATCGCTCCCGTGCGAATGCGTTGTCTGCGGTCCAAAGCCTACCAAGCGATCTCCACGGAAATAATTCATCGAAGGTGAAACATGCGATGGCGCGCTTGATGTTCTCCCTCCCGAGGCCGTGACTGTATGCGGAAACTCCACGCCAACATTTTCCCGAATTGGTGGCGTGAAGGCTTTGACGCGCGGGTTCTGGATTCGTTATCACCGACCACCTGCATGGCGGCGCTGAACACATTGACGTGCGATCCTGAAGGACGCGCGGATGCTCGGAACCCAGGCGGGGCCATTTCGCAAGTACGCTTCAAGATGTTGACACCGCGACGTAGAGCTTTGTGGAACGCGTGGGCAAGCTGAAACACCCATTTCGGGGCAGGAGCACCGTTGCCGACCTTGAAGGGTTGGCACTGCCGCCGAACGCGCGGGCAAACGTGCGCGCGGTCTTGATAATTTCGATTTCGAAGGAGTTGTCAGAGCAGTGATGTCGCGTATGTGTACCTTGTCGGCGCCTGACCAAACGCCCTGACGGGCTAACTAGCGATGCGATGGCACGGACAGGGGTGTATACAGAAAGTCCGTTTAGTTATGTGCGTTATTAACTTGCAACTCAATTGTACAGTCCGGCCGATGTATCAGCCCATAGCACAGATTTCCACAACCTGACTGACTGGAATTTCTCGCCTTATGACCATTTTGAAGCCATCGACCCGCCACAGAACACCCCTCTTGGGGCTGGCCAACCGAAGAATTGCCGTACATCGGCGCGGGTATTTCAACTGCATGGGGGCTGTGCGCATATGTTGGGCGGAACGACATCATGGTCACTTTTTTTCCATAGCTGCCCCCTTTGGGCGGTCATGCGCGCCTCAAGATGGCGGGCAGGAAGGCGATCAGCCTGGTGGCAGTACGGGCTTTATCGTGTTCAACTATTGCAATTACCCCACCTCGCCGCACTGTTCAAAGAACTGGACGTGCCCGTGGTTAATCCACAATGAGCTTTGGTGCCTCCATATGACGGCGGGCGGCTGATATGGCCTGATGATGGACGCTGGATATCGATCTTTGCGCAGCGGCGCAATGCACTGAACCCCAAATTTTCTGCGGACTGAGCTGACCGATTATCGTCGCGGTTCAACCACGACACGGCGACCGAAACTTTGCGCAGGATAGCGCGGCTGACCATCTGCGGGGCTTTTTGAGGACAAGCTGGGCGCGGCGTAATATTTCCGCCTAATATTACCTGACGCCGCTGTCCGGCCCGATCTGCGTCAACACCCGTGGACAAGCATCATGGATTTCACCAGCAATTCGATGGTCGACTTTCTTTGAAAACCACGCCTTGCTAAGCTCACACAGGCCAGCACGTGGTATAGACGGTCGACGGGTACAGAATACGTGAACCGTCTGGGGGCATCGCTGTCGCGACAAAGGGCGTCGACATCCGCCTTTGGGCATCCCTTGTCCAAGTCCGTCCGCGCGGACCCCAATTGGTGGTAGAGGTGAAAACAACGGCGCGGAAATGGGAAGCCTTGACGAGGTCGTGTTTGCCAGCCATTTGAGATGACTCATTGCACTGGCTGCCGACCCAGCACGCAGAGCGTGGCGGGCTTTTGGCGCGGTGAACAATACCAACCCAACGATGTGGTTGTGCTGCTTGCGGAATGATCCGTGATGCCCAAGCTGCGCAAAACGTTGGGACATCTTGTGATTTATGCTGAGGACAAGGGACAGCAAGGATCCGACCGGATCGGACCTGACATTATCTGGATCGAATTCGTTTGCCAACCTACCCGATGGACGATCGATTTTGTCACGCTCAAACACAAACGCCCGATCCGCGAGGAACTTGATCTATGACTCAGGTCACTTGCGCCATGCCAGTTCTATGATCTGGCGCTGTTGGTCAGCCCAAGAGCAGTTGTGCGCGGATTCAATTTGGCCACTATGAACACCTGGTTCTGCGGGCATGGATATGAAGCACGGCTTTTTCACGAAAGACGGGCTATCCACAAGACGCTGTCGATGTGGTCCAGTGGGATGCGTGCCAAGGCCAAGTGTCTCTGGCGCCGAATGACAGCGCGCGTGGATCATATCCGGGATTGGGCGTTAACTATCATGGCGGCAGGGGCGTTCTGAAAAAAGCTTTCTCTATCTATCGATTATGGGTGGTGCTGGATGCAGAGGCCGATCTGCGCAAACGCCCACGTTTATTCGGGCGCAACCGCGGCGCTGTTATGATCCTGGTGGGTTACCGCGGAGCCACGTGGCCCCAAACGTGCGGGGTCGTGCGTGGTACCCGCTTGGGTTGCGCGATGTTCTTGGCGCAGCTATAACGTCACCGGCCGTTTCGACGGACGATCGAGCTGATGGACACAAAAAGCAAAATTCAGAGGAATTTAAAAAATGGCTGGCTTACCCCGTTAGTTCTGGCTCTTTGCCTGCGCGCCACGACGCCTGGCGTGTCGCACGGCTCGATTAAGAAGGGTGCTCGAACAATTTGCGGACCCGCCCCCCACAGTTATCTGGTGTCACCATAGCGATGACCTTCGCCCGCATAGAGCCGATCCGATCACTCTGCACGCGACGAAAGATTTTTCATTGTCTGCCTTTCCAGCCGGTCGAAGGCGGATTACAGCTTTCTCGCTTGATATTCGCGAATGATCATTAATCGGGTTCCGGATCGACTATACCCGCACTGGCTGGGTTGTCGCACGCTAACCGGGTACGCGCACCCCCTTGCTGACGAACGTCGCAATTCGTGTGGTCTCGCTGCTGTGCTCGGCGTCGTCGGGGCGCGGCGTTGTGCTCGGGTAATCCACTGGCAGGGGCGCTAAAACTCTGGTGGAAGGGCGGCGGCTATACGCCCGCGCCCCGAACGTCCGGTGAAATGACGTCTCGAAGAACGTGATCCCGCTCGGCGCATGCAACTGCCGTGCCCTATAGCTGTGTTTGCCTCATGCTGGCGGCGGCGGGGCTGCGATTACATCCATTGCGCCAAAGTTCTTTGTTGATGATACGGGAATGTCCCTTGCGCGCATTGTGGGGGTCTCGGATTTTTGCTGTTTGGGCTGCGCCTGGCTTTGTTGTGGTCCAAGGACCGCGCTGGGGCGTCTTTGCGCATTATGCTTGCGCGACCAAGCGCGGAGGTGGCTGTCGCTCTGATAACAGCCCTTGAGGCAGGGTCGATGTTTGCGTCTGTTTGCGGTTCGCCGTTGCTGCCGCCGTCTGATTGGTTTGCGCTGACCCTGACGGCTGTTTCTGCGTTCAGGATTTCCTCACAATCTGTTTTTATGCACCAAAAAGTGGGTCGCCAAGGCGGCGCTCGATGCCCGCGGCGTGGAGCATCTGATGTATGGCACGCGTGGCGCCGAGACCGGGCGTTGCTGGGCGTCTGCGTCGCCTCAGTTTTGCTTCCTGTGATGCTTCGGAGGTGGTGGTCAGATGCATCCGTTTGCGGTGTCTATCGCCGTCGGCGTTGTTGCCGTGACTTGGCGCGGCGGGCGTTTTTGCCATTTGCGGGGCGGAGTGGCACAGCACAGGCGTTAGTGGGCCACCACGGGTAATTCGGCCCCCTTGGTTCCTTGTGCGATCGCCGTCGCGCGGCCGGGCGTGCTGGTGATCGCGCCTTTTCAAATGCCGGCCCTCCGTTGGCAGGTCACGTCGATCGTCTTCCTTGTTCTATGTCGACTAAGCGTGCTGCGCGCACCGGGTGGGAGGGGCCGCTTTCTGTTGGCTGCTTCTTCCTTCTACTGCTGCCGGTCGCTGGCCCCGTTGGGCAAAATAATGGCAGAGCGTTCGGCCCCCAAGCCCGTCTTGCTTTCTTG
>Ga0163217_1019432_pt1 | contig 11088 bp, 16 predicted proteins | sample SynspAceP_FD_185933 | JGI IMG/M metagenome (GOLD analysis project Ga0163217, IMG submission 185933) | Saline lake microbial communities from Ace Lake in Antarctica - Synechococcus sp. Ace-P (PacBio error correction) | ecosystem: Environmental > Aquatic > Non-marine Saline and Alkaline > Saline ... | reverse complement strand
CTGAGAAGAGATGCCTCCAAGCGCCGGCAGCGGGCGGGCACACTGAAATCAACCCCGCCGACCTGATCTCATTCAGGCTCGGGGTGTCGTCGCATTTGGCATGCTGCCTGAACCTCGAGAGGCAACCACTGGCTCACCGGTCAGGCGGCAAACCCTGCGTTGAAGCCTTGCTGGAGCAGTTTGGTGACGAGCTCAGGCGTTGAGCGAATCGGAGCTGCTGAAGCGCGGCTAGACAAGATTTCGGCGCGTCGGTCGCTTAACATTGAGGCGAGGCCACAGATTCTTCGCTAAGCACTTAATTACGGTAACGTGTGATTTCTGAAACTTGGCTGAAGGCCGTGGGTCTGAAGTGTGTTTTATGAAACGGTGATGGTTTAGCCTGCGGTCCTGATCACCGGTATATGCCTCAAGGGCATCGGTGCTGCACTGCAGCCAAACGACGTTTTTGCAGGTGCTGGCTGGATCTTTTGTCTTGCCCGTTCCAGCTCCGACTTGACGACCTGGCCTGAATCGCTGCGGATCCTGCGGTCGTCAAGTTGGGTCGTCTCGGCCGATCTCAGCGGCCTGAATCCATTCAGCGATTCCATCCAGGAATTTGCTTTCCTTTGGCATCACACCCAGGGTCGTGATCCAACAATGCAGGAGCCGCCTACACGGATCACTTGCCGAGATGACCCTCAAGATTGGCAATAGGTTGATCCAGCTCAATGCTCACCAGCGTGTTCAGGTTCTGTCAGTTCCGTTTTTGCCGGATTTTACGGCAATCCGAAAGATGGTTTGATCATCAAACCGTGAGTAGCCATGCAGGCCGCAAGGCCTTCCCGAGTGGGGCTTATGCACATACAAAAGGCTGACGCTCGAGCTTCAGCGATGCCTTCCGGAGGAGGAAACGTGGTTATGCGTTAGGGTCAGCACCCTGACGCTTGGTTTGCGAGTTGACACCCCTCTGGGGTTACGAATTACCGTCCATGGCTCCTTCGACACCCGTGCCCATGGCTGCAGCAGATCAGGCGGCTGAAGGCCTGCTGTTTATGGACTCAGCAACACCTTCTTCCCAAGTGGTCGAAAGATCTGACCCTTCATGCCGCCACTGGCGCGCCTCTAATTCTTCCCATGGACCTTCCACTCTCCCGACCAATCCCTTTTCCCTGGCCAAGACCCGGAGGGGGGACCTGCCCCCGTGAGCCTCGCATTCGCGAGCGCCTCCAAAACTCCGGAGGTTATCCTTTTCTTCGCAATGAACACATCGCGACCTCTCCCGATGGAGAGCGACAGCATGGAGGTTGAGGTGGCTGGCAAGAGTGCGGGAAATGCTGCGCAGCCGGTCTTGATATCGACAAGACCACAAACGGGAAGAAACGGCTGAACGGGTTGCCCGTATGTTACCTCCACGGGTATTCAATAGGGTCGCTTACACAAGCAAACAAGATGACAGTTTCCCGAATGTCAAACAAAAAAACTGAATTGATTTCACCGATCGGACCGAGCATCAGTATTCGTTCTGCTTGTTCCAACCACCTGGTACCCATCCTTGGGCAATTGCGGATGGAATTCAAACAGCGTGATGGGCTGATCCGTCTTTCAAGTTTGCGCGTAGTTGTTGATTGGCAGTGCTCAAGGCCACAACATCCAGGAAGAAGCTTTCATGATCTGGCTGATGAGATTGAACGTCTTTTGCATCACCGCAGGCTTAGCGATTTTGGTCAAGGCCAGCCACTACTGCATGAAGGGGTGGTGGTTGAAAGGGAACCCAAACCAGCGATGGTGAATTCCGTCGTTGTGGAGATTTCCGCCAGACCGTCTCAGCCAGATCTTCGAGTTGAGTTGCAGCCAACCAGGAAATCGATACTGACCACCTCGATTAGCGCAAGCTGACTCAGAACGAATTCAAGCCTTTCTTGGACGAGAGGCGATTTTGAAGGGGAAAGCGTTCTTGAATCGCTCCGCAAGACCTTGATTGCAATGAAGGCCTTTCTTTCAACAAGGGAAGGCTTTTATGTCTGACTACTCTTGGCACTCAGCGCAGAGGACGGCTTCTAGGGTTCAAAAACTGTTTTGAAATATAATATTTCAATCCGGTATTTGATTGAATAATGGACTTTTTGATTTTGACTATCATTTTGGGATTGACCCTATTGGATAAACTGGCTAGAGTCAATACACATTTACAATTAAAACTATCCCAAGGAAAGGCCAAAGAAGAGTTCAAAGTTTGAATTGCAGCCGGCCATTTAGGCCGGTTCCACCGTTAGGCTGAACAATCCACGGTCCCAGTTGTTTTTGACGCTCTGGCCCGCATGATGTCGTCTCCCGGATTGATCACCGAAAAACCATCAATTGCTGGTCTACAATCGGCCTTTGTGACCACATAAGTGCGTTTTCCTTCGGCGCCTTCGATAAAGCTGCCAACCTGCTGATTTCTGGCGCAGGCAGAACCAATAGGAACTCTTGATGTGGTGGCCGAAGTGAGGCGGTCAAGCACCAGCTTACCCAACCCAGCGCAAGAGGCCACTAAGCAGAACCTGCTTCACCGGTTTCAATCTGTTGATCTCGATTCCACCTCTATTCGCCTGGTCCGGCGCTGATGGCCTGCGCGCAGGATGTTGATCTTGCTGCTCGGGTCTGTGCTCAATCCACGGCACGCACTGGAAGGCTTCCGAATGACCAGCTGGGCAGCCGCATGGCAGATGCCTTGGGCGCTGGCGATAACAGGAACAACACAGGACCAAGCAGGGCCACGCGCTGGGGAACGAAAGACAGGGTCAGGCAGGCTGAGCGAACGGGCAGGGCGATGGATGTGGTTGGTCATTGGCATTCCTGGGCTCCATCGGCCAAAACACTGCCACTTCTGAGGACTCGCAATCAATCGGCCCGCCCCCTTGACGCTCTTTCACCAGCTGGATTACCGCGCGAGGTCCTTCGTTCCCCGGGGCAAGTCAGCGAATCGACGCATCGAGGCCATCGGGTGTTTTGGACCCGCGCTCAGAACGCAACACACCACGTTTCCGGCGAAATACCGCCCGCCAGCCACCAAGGGCACCCCAGGGCGGAAGCCTGCAACCATTCTTAGCGGGATCCGCCGGCCACTTGCCGCGAGCTGGCCGGCACCCAGGCATCGAGCGCACGCTTCGACCACCCCGCTGTAGGCGCACTGGTTGAGGTCACTGGGTTGGCGATGCGCAGGGCCTTCAGAAGGGGACAGCCCAGCAGGGGTGACGGTTCACGGCATTCGCTCCGGTGTCTCCTGGGCCATGCAGCTGAAAGCAGCGCTGGCCGCCCTGCTTGGGGCGGTAACGGATCAGTATCCCGTCATCCGGGTCTGCGCAACCACCAGCACCACCCGGCAGTGGGGGTTGGCACGCCCATGGCCCCAACAGGGCCGGGCGCTCCGCGGCGATTTCAACCAGCGGGGGGTACCGGCCAGCAATTCACTCCGGAGGCATCCACGCCGGAGCCGCCACCGCCGCCGCATGATTCGCGTCGGCGGCAGGCCAGATTTTCATTTCAACGGAGCAGCACGGTTGGATGGAGCGGAAGTGTTTCTAGGATCAGCCTTGCGTCTTCGGCTCTACCTGGGCGTTACGGGATTGATGCGTGGGGCGAAGGATGTTGCTGTGAGATTCGGGGCATTCCCCTGAGGATCAAACGTTGGTCGTGATTCTGGCCTGGCCACGTCAGCTGAGCAGCAGTTACCGGCGCACCGCTTTCGCGGCCAGGCCTCCGTTTTAGGGCTCTGGGCTGATGGCCTCTGTCACCGCCTGCTGTGTTTGTCTTCAGGTGCTGCTTGGCTCACGAACTGGGCATTTCCTTTGTGGCCATGGCTTATCGGCGTCAGGTCCGCGCATCACCCTGTTCCTGCTTGGCCGGGGTCGCACGGTGGAGCGGGATGCGCACGGCACCTGTCAGCCCTGAAGGTGGCGGCGCCGGTCCCCTTGTCAGGCCTGGTGCTGACCTTCAGGTCACTGCTTGCCGGCAGCCATTCGGTGTCCCATGCCTGGCCCTGAGCGGTGAGGGTGGTGCAGCAGCTCGGCCCGTTCCTCAACCTGTGCTGGGGCTGTTCAATCTCCTGAGCCCCATCGATTTGCCCTCGATGGCGGCTGTCGTCAAGGCCCTGGTTGGGCCAATTCCCGGCAGCCAGCGCCGTGGCATTCAAGGTGGCCCGCCGGCATCGGTCGTTTCCTGTCGTGATGGCGATCGCATGGGCACGCTATTCGTGCTGCGTGGCGGGCGAGCTTCGCGCTTTCTGGTTGATCCTGCTGGGCTGGTTCGGCTTGGGTTCGCGCAACCAACTCCAGCAGCTCTCGCTGGAGGAGGCGATGCGCGAACTCCAAAGTGGGAGACGCGCAGCCCGCGCTTTCGGTGCTGGATCTGATTGCTTCCCTGCGGGACTAGCCAAGCTGCGCTCAGCGACGTTCCTCCTGCCGCTTGCTGGGTTCTATCGCGGACCGGGGGCGATGCAGGGGTGATTGACGACAGGCCTGCAGTCGTTGCCCGTGCAGCGTGGGACGAGGCGAGCGCGTGGGTGATCATTCATTCAGCGTTTAGATAGCCTTTGCCCTCGAGTCACCAGGCGAACCGCTCTGGCAGCGCCTCAAACTTCGATGCCGACGGCGTCAACGTTTGCTTGCTGCTCAAGCAATGCCCGGGCTCGCACCTCGGGCACCATCGAGCGCCGGACTCTCCGACGCCGTGTTGAAGCGCCTGGGCTACGCCTGCCCGCCCACTGATCGAAGCGGCCGGCGGCAGGGGACTATCCCCTGGGGGCTGCCCTGAGGCCAGGTGGACGGAGCATGGCCAACGCCGCCCCAGCGGATCTCCAGCCCGAAACTCACTCACCAGCAGCGTTAAGCAGGCTCACGCTGGGCTGAGGCGGAAGCAGCTGCCGGCGCGACGGGCAATCGCCCGCGACTCCTGGGCTGCAAGGGCAAAATTCAAAGCCCGCAGGGGCTAATAGCCTTTCAGCGCGAAGCGGCGCAAGTGCTTCTGCCAGTGCGATCCCGCTGGAGCGGGCGGGATCGAGCTGGGTGGATCGAAGCGAAACTCTGCAAGCTGCGGACAAGTCGAGGCTGCACGCTGCCGTGCTGCAAAATGGCCCTGTCTCCAGAGAGCCGGGCATCTTGCAACGGCGTTCTCACCCCTGGGCGGCATCCACCAGATCGGGCCGCAGTGCGTTGCTGGAAACAACCAACTGCTGGCCTGCAAGGCTGACGGCCGCTTCCGAAGCGCAGGGGCGCCTGCCCAGCTCCTCCATGGCCTGTCGCAGGCAGTCAGTAGCGAGGCCGCTAGGCCCAAGCGGGCAGGCCGGGGGGCATGCGGCAGAGCAGGGCATAGGTTGAGACAGCCCCATGCAGCACCGCCGGCCGCCAGGGCCGCGCACGGATGGCGATCCGCCCCTGCTCCTTTGCAGCAGGCGCCAGCTGGCTCCACCCGGCGTGTGGAAGCCAACCGGACAGGGTTGGGCCGCGCCCAGTGTAAGGGCGCAAAACGGAGAACCTTCAGCCGGCCACGAGTTGATCGAGAAGCAACGTCGATGGCCCAATGCCAGTCGCCTGTCCAGTCAGCGGTGGAAATCCAACGCCAAGCGGACGTGGCAGGGGGAGGGGGATGGTGGATCCTGGAGCAATGGCCACCACGCTCTAGGCCAATCTGCGTTGGAGCTTCTGCCCCTGATTCCACGCTGGGGCTGTGGCGCGGCGGGTCTTCTCTGGCCTGCTGGCGTCGGCGGCCAGGCCTTGGTGTTCTTCCCCAATCCGCGTGGCTGCTGAGGCCTCAGCCCCCACCAGGCCTACTGGCCACCAGCACCCTGGCTGATTCGTTCCCACCACCCTTGGGGGGCACCGTCTCCCACTGCGGGCGGCCGGCTGCCGCTGCGCTCTGGCGCCTGCGTCGGACTCAGCGCTTTGTGGCCGGGGCTGATTTCAGCCGGCTGGGCGGCGCGTGCTGAGTGGCTGGCACCTGCTGGCCCGCAGCGTTGATGTATAGGCCTGCTGGCGCCTAGACGATCGACCGACGAGAAAGGGGGACTAGCCAAAAGCGAGGATCGCCCGGCGCGGTGGCCGGCCTGATTCGGAGTCGGGGCTGTCGGCGGCTTTGCGGCGGACTCCTGGGCCTGGGGGGGCACCTGTTGATGGTGCCGCTAGATGGTGCGGGGCTGCGCGTGCCGTTGCGCAGGCGATCGGCTCAGCACACCTGGCGGATGCTTCTGCTCCAGTTCGAGCAGCCTCGCTTCAGTTTCTGGCCAGTGTAACGGGTCAACCGGCGATGGCCCTGCTGCTGGAAGGTCTGCCGCGTTCTCTGCCCGTTGGTTCAGAGGCCCGGCTCGACCGGTCAGCGAGCGCAAACTCGCCCTTGGTCGCTGCGGCTTGATACCATGCTGCGGGGCCGCCGACCTCGGTCCGTCGCAGCCCTCATGCTGGCCTTGGCGAATTAGCGGCAGGGCATCCCAGAACGACGGATCGAGCTCAAAACCGCATTCGGCCGCCACCTGGCCCAGGCTCGCGACAACGAAGTCCGTTGCAGAGGCACTCCAGTGCATCGAGCAAGAGGACAGGCCGGTGGGTTGAATCACAGGCTCAAGCGATTCCAGGGGGCAAAGCGGCATGCCTTCGTTGCGGCTGAATCCATGGGAAGCAGCATCGCCACATGTCGGGCGAGCTGTGCCCGATGTACTGCGCTCCAGACCAGCGGCAGCCAGGGATGAGTGCATCGGCACGGAAGACTCCAGAGCGCAGCTCTGGCCCATTCAGAGAGCTCGCTAATGGGGATCTCCATTCAGGCCAGGGGCCCAGTCGCAAAATGGAGTTCCAGTTGCCGGCCTGCACTCCAGCAGCACAGACGTGGGCAGATCATTTGCCGTGCTTGACAGGGGGCTTAGATCAGCGGAGATTCTGGTCGCATCGGATCGTGATCGAAGTCGGGAGAGGAAGCCATCAGAGCTATGACAAACCCACTGGCCAAGGACGTGGCGGGGGGCGGGATCGGAGCTGAACAATGGTGGCGGACATTTGTTATTCGGTCGCCTTTGCCATGGTCAAACACTCAGTCAGGGCAGAAGTTGCTCATTCGCCCTTTGTGGTCGCAGCCCATGCCGGGCGTGCTGGCCATTCGGCACTCTAGCGTCAGCCTCTTACAACGCCTTGATCGGCCGTTGCCCTGCCAGTGGGGCTGGAGCTGCTAGAAGCAAAACGACTTACCGCATCGCGTCCATTGGCCTCCGCGCAGCGTCTTGTGCCCCCAGGGGCGGATCAAACCAGAGTTTTTGACGCGGAAACCGAGGATCAAAGACCGCGCGACGGTGGCAAAAGAGGTTGACGCCAGCCGGTGCCATCACAAGGCCGTTCAGCCGCGTCTCGCCTCCGCTCGGGTGGTTCCAATTTCCGTCGTGAGCGGCAGGAGCTGCTCTGCAGCGTGATTGGCCTCACGTCAAGCTGGCGGATCGGGCCTTGTTGCTGAGGCGTGAGTTGACCCACCTGGTTCCGGCGTATCAGCACACGCTCGACAGGGTTTCACCAAAAAAGCGAAGTCAGCGCCATCCTTGAGCTCGAACGGCACGGCTTGCGGCCGGGCAGACCCGTTTCGACCAAACTCTTTTTCCACCGAAGGACAGGAACGGGCTGATGCGCGAGCAGGGAGCAGTGGATTGTCAGACCGTTGCGCGTTTGTTGGAGTCCCCAGCAACCGGCCAAGCTCCAATCCAGTCTGATTCGAGCGGCCCAGACGCAATCTTCAGGGCTCAACCATTTCCTTTGTGGAATTTTCAGGGCCATGGCCCCTCTGAAAGACCACTCCCTGTTCGTTAGGTAAGGGCAACTTGAAGTGAAAGCGCCCGAATGGGTCAGATCCGTCCCCTTCTCCGGCACCGTGATGATCACCGGCTCCTCCTCGGAGTTGGTCCTACGCCACCAGGCCTGACTGATCGAGGTGGGCAGGGTGATGGCTGCCGCGATACGCCAAAGCGGGGGCGGCGGCCACGGAACTCGGCATGCCAGAGCGGCCGTACCATCTGCAGGTCGCCTGGTATCTCGAGAGCTGTGCGCGACTGGTTGAGCGTTCAAAAGCAGCGGTCTTGCCACTCGATGCCTTGGTCTGCAATCGCGGCGTCTATTTGCACGCTGACTCAAGGCACGCAGCGCTCCCCCCAGGCTATGAGCATGGTCGATGGCGACCAATCCACTTCGGCCATTTTCCTGCTGATCAGCTCCTGCTTGAGGAGTCAAGCGCTCAATCACCCGTCACGGCCGGGCTTGGTTTGTTTCTGGAAACGGTCACGGCCAACTCAAGGGCTGGGTGGCAAGACCCCATCCTGCACCGCCGGATCTCGGGAACCTCTTCCGGTTCCCAATCGCGGATTCAAAGCCCCGATCCGCCATGGCCAGCGGCAAGCCCTTCAAACTGGCAAGGCCTTACAAGGGGACAGCAAAAGCTCTGCACATGATTCACCACCCAGGAGTTGACCGTCTGTTGCATGGAAGCAGCGAATCCGTGTTACAGTCCTCTATTCCCGCTCGGGCCGACACACCACTATTCCGCACAGCTATCCGCTGTTCCAGAGATCTTTCCCTGGTTCCAAAGGGGAACGTCCACGGTGGCTACGTCAGCAGGAGCGCTTGCCGGGGAAGCGTTGTCGCCAGGTGGTGGCCAGATTCCCGGAACTTCGCCGTCTCCGGGGCACTGGAGCTGCGGTAACCGCCAAAAGCAGGCGCAAAAGTTTGTTCAGGAGCTCTCAGAAAAGGCAGCGACCGGCATCGCCAGCTTGACTGGGATTCTCGATGACAATTACGGGCTCGGTCTGGATGATTGGTTTCTGGTGATTAGTTCTGGGCTGGCTGGGTCTATTTTTGATGGCCACCTCCAGCCAGGCGCTCTTTGATTCACGCTTAATGCACTTATCCAGTTTTTCATTTCACCCTTCGTCGCTTGAGACCCTGATGCCCCGCGTTGCGCTGGATTCTTGGTCTGGTGGTTCCGCCGCCGGGCTGCTGCTGGGGGGAGCGCTGCTGATCCCTTCGGGCGATTGGCTCCAGGCGGCACGGTGAAGCAATGTTTCCTAACCAGGAGGTGGTCAACGGCACCGCCTTCAACCGACTGTTTCCCCGGCACCGGTGGCAGGCGAAAGCAGTTGGTGTTCAGCCAGGAAAAAGCGGGGGTTTCAGCGAGGCCGATTGAGGGCGCGGAGGCGAGTTATGGCTGCTGGCCATCTCCGACACACACCGACACCGGAAGGGCCCTGTGAGAGAAATATTCGGGGTCATTCGCAGAACGCAGTGGCCCGCTGGCCCCTGTGGAGCAAGGGCAAGCCAGGCCAGGCCGCTTCTGGTGGAGCCGGTCGCTTTCCAGGTTTGAAGGTATGATCGGCCAGGGCGACGGCTCTCGACTCCAGGCGCGCCATTGAGTGTCGAAAGCTTTCGATCTCACTGCCCTGGCCCGCCTCAGGCCCAGCCTCCGCCCGTCTCCTGCCCGTAAGGCCCCTGCCCACTCCTGCCGCGCGCAGCGGATTTGGATCCGCCCCCTGCCGACTGGCAGGTGTGGGCCGCACCGGTTCTCGGGTCTGGACCGTACTGCTCCGCGCCGTGATCTCCAGGTGCTGGCCCTCAGGTCTCAGCACCTGGTGCCAGGAGGCTGGACCAAACATCACCATGCTGACCAGCTGATCCGGACGTGAATTCGTGCACGGATCCCGCCCTGTGGTCTGCCCGGATACGCGCCCGCCGCCGCATCAGCTGAGCCGGGCCGCGCGATGTGGGCTATGGGACGTGCCTCAGCCTTATGACGCCGTCACCGTTCGCAGCACGCGGCGGAGGCTTGCGGGTGCTGGCCAATCTTGAGGCCGGCTTAGCCCCATTGCTCAAGCGTCTGCTGACGTGACGCCACCAGGCGACACTTCTGCAAGCTGTGGACCTGAGCCTGAAGGTGGGGCCCGAGTGCTGGCTTCACCCCCAGTGAACGGCTGGCCCGGCGACAGCTTCGGCGATTGTTCGGCGCGGCCTGGCCGACTACGCCGGGGGGCCCGGGTGCGGATTGGCGGCCTGAGGTCTTGCTTTGACGCGTTGGTACCGCTGGGTGACCAGGCTTGCAGAAGCTTGACAGCCTTGCTGGGGGCGGCCAACCGCAGGTCTGAACGCTGCCTTGCCTACCGCAGATGGCTGGCCTGATCGCGGCCGCAGACGACGACGCCCACTCAGCTTCCTGCGCCGTGGCGTTCCGATCAAATGGCTGGGCTGGGGCGGGGCGATTCCGTGGGCGAGCTGGGCCTCACCGCCAGGGAACCGTTGCAGGCAGTTGGAATCCACGCTCGGCCCCTGCAGGGCCGGCAATGGGAAATTCAGTTCGCGCTTTTTTTCTTGCATTGCGTTCACCCGACACTACGCCACACGGGGCGTCAGGCGGTGGCGCGGCCGCCTGGGTGGAGCGCGGCCCGCGCTGAGTCTGATCAGAGTGGATAGATCGATCCGTGGAACAGTCGAAAAGGGCCCAGGAAGATCAAAGATGGTCGCCGATCTATTGAGCGAATCGGCTCAGGCGGCTCAACATCGTGAGCATCTTCTGGGCAGGCTAGGGTGATTCCGCTTGCACGGCTTCCACTTTCGGGGGGGGGTTCCATTTCAAAAAAAATGATGCACTTGTGGGCTTCAAGGGCGGCTGATTTCGGATGGCATCGACGGTACTTGAAGTTGGGGGGCCATGGTACAGCAGACCGGTGCGTTCGTTGAACTTGTCGATCATATGATCGGTTTCTTCAGAGCGGTTGGCAATTACCACCGCAAGCGCCAACATTTGTTAGTTCTTCGGCTTTTTTGCACTTGGATACGCTTGCATCTGATTATCGGCTTTGTCATGGCGAAGGATTCGAATTCGGAAATCGTTCGGCCGTCCAACAAATTCAAGGCGTTAGTCGGCATGCTGGGGAGAACGGAAAGCCAGCAAAAAAAAAGCCCAACCACAGGGAACCACCGTCTTTCGCAAGGGCACATCGGAAAGATCGACACCAATTTCGGTTGGTCTTCCAGGCAGGTGGTGCCTTTCTTTTTTGAAGAAAGTTTTTTTTCAACGGGTTCTGGGGGGCGGTTTTTCCATTCCTTTCTTTTTCAA
>Ga0163217_1105912_pt1 | contig 11089 bp, 13 predicted proteins | sample SynspAceP_FD_185933 | JGI IMG/M metagenome (GOLD analysis project Ga0163217, IMG submission 185933) | Saline lake microbial communities from Ace Lake in Antarctica - Synechococcus sp. Ace-P (PacBio error correction) | ecosystem: Environmental > Aquatic > Non-marine Saline and Alkaline > Saline ... | reverse complement strand
GGGCTTTTCTGGGGTCATTTGCGGGGGCAGTCCGCGCGGTCCCGTTCACGCGGAGCAAGCATGGCGCGCGCACCGGACACAGGGCCGCAGGCGGGGTTTGCGCGGTGTGCAGATCGTGCGCAAGAGTCCATCACCGCCTGCGCGTAATCACCCGGGCCGCGATTAGCGGCGTCAGGGGGGTGGCGGCATCGATCGAAGCGGGGTTTGGCTGGCGGGACAGGGCGTATGGATTCATAGTAGCCGCGCCATGGACCCGTTCGACATTGCCATTCAACGACCGGTTTCCGCACGACAAAAGGCGGATCGCCGCAGATGCCCGCCGATGCTGTGTATGGCCCCGATCCCGGGAAGGCCAGCAAACCCGTCACGGGTGTCCGGAAAGAATGACCGCCGCCAATGAATCATTGCCACGACCGCACGGTCGCAATTTCCAGCAGGTTATGCGCGCACGCGCGTAATAGCAAGGCCCGCCCATTCCCCCCATGACATTCCGCCATCCTCGCAGCGGCCAGATTCCGCCACACTACGGCCAGGCGCGTTGTGAAACGGATGGAAATAGGCTTTCAGCGCGGCAGACGGTCGTTTGTTGCAGCATCACCTCGAGACAAGCCCATTATGCGATAGGGATGGGGGCGAAAGCCGGCCTTGCTGTGATCGGCGCGGACGCGCCACGGCAGTCGCGTGCATTGCGGTGCGTACCAGTCCAGGCAAGCTGGCGGGCAAAATTACCTATCGGCGCCTCGACAGTTCGGGCGTCACCGCCAAGCTTTATCCCCTTGACCGCTTATTGTTCTGGCATCGGCCCATATGGGCTATTAGAATAGGGCAAGATCATAAGGAGCAAGACAATGGCCGCAAGGCGGACCGAACCGCATATTTCAGGTTTTAACCCGCGCCGCGACCCTGCTTCAGGGCAAGATCCGCGGCGGGTAACACGCGGTTTTTAGCCGTTGGGCGCGGTCTCTGACCACTGCCCGAGATCGTGGCGAGGATATCGCCCGTATACACAAGGACTGTCGAGTGTCTTACGGCGCAGGGCCATGGGTGCGGACACTGTCAGTGCTGACCACAGGGCCGCAGCAGGCCCCGATTGCTCCGAGATGGCAAAAAGGAACGCTGCGCGAAAGGTAGAACGCGGTTTATGGCGTATAACGGCCAATTGGCGCGCATCGCATGCACCCAAAAACCGCGTCGACCCGGTATTTGCCGAAAGGACAGGCCGGAATTCAGCCATGCGCCTAAAGCGAAGGTCATGCCTGCCCCTGATTCCTTGATCTGCCCCGCAGCGCGGTGCTGTGCGAGGGTGTGGCGACGAAAATTGCGGCAGCGATTGAATCGCATGCCCGGAACGTTCTATCCAGACCGAAAACACAGGCAGCACACGACGGCTGCATTCCGACATTAGAAGAGAAGGTTAAAAAACAGCATATGAAACCGCAGAAACAGCCTGATCAGGGATTCCGCTTCTTTGCTCTCGCCGCTGGCGGCTGCGTCACTTGACACGTCCCTCGACCGGCGCAGGCAGTGGTCGACCCTTGCAATCGCAAAGGCACCAGACGGGCTGATGTCGAATACCTCGGGCATCGTGCGAAATTTGTGCTTGGCGCAGATGACGCGCGGTCACCACTGTTCGAATATTTGCCTCGTTCACCTGCCGCTCATTGCGCGACCTTTCATAACGGACCTCTCAAGCAGCTTCAAGCCAGTAGTGTTGATACTGCAGGTCCAAGTTCTCTACCGCCGATGTTCTAATTTCGGACCGTTTGGCCTGTGCTGCCATGGTCGCGCCCGCTGCGAGCCGTCCAAAAGTTCTTTCGGTATCGGCAGGACCTTCTGTATGCGCAGCAGTCCGAATGGATTGCAGGTGGTGGCGATCGGCTCTTGATCGCGGAAAACCCTGCGCCGGATCGGTCGGTTGGCCGGCTGCACAATACCCAGCTTGAGGGCCGTCCTTGCGATGAGCAACGCACAAGCCATGGTACAACATGGTATTCAGGGCCAAGCCGAAGCCGATGACGTCAACTCGACCCCGACCTGGATATTATCGACGGCAAAGTATTCGAACAGCCTAATGCAGACTGAAGACTATTTTGGACGAAAAAACGCGCGGATGATGGAACGCTCCCGGCCGGCCTGAGGTTATTTGAACTGGCGCGCATTCTGCCGGCCCCTGGGCCGGATCAGACGCTTGCCGATCTGGTGCCGAGGTCCATCAAGGGGGAAGCACGAAGGTGACGACACCCGCAAGGTGGGGCCGCGTTCATCGAACGGAAGGCGACAGGTCCGCGTCGTATTTCCATTCCTGCAATCGCGCAAGGGCCAAGCGTCACAGTGGATTTTCCACCTGAGGGGCAGGAAAAAATTCCGCGAGATGGTGCGCGGACGCCGGATATTTCCTGATCGAAGAATTTCCAAACTCGGCGGTCTGAAAAAAAACGGGGCTGGATCAATATGACAGCCTTTCGGCAATCAATCCGCCTTCATCTATTTATGCTCGATCACGGTTCGGCAAGGACGGGGCCAATATGCGCACCGCGCGGGGATAATGGACTATTATCATCCAAAGGCATGTCCGGCTGATGTCCGATCACCGGCTAACCCGCGGCCAAGCACAGCGCGTGGGCGTGGCGGTGACAGATCTGTCACGGGTCAATTCCGTGGCGGGTATCCCTTGCCCCGCACTTTACAGCGCAGCCGCACGGACGCGCAAGCGGTCGAGTATCGCCCTGATGATGTGGCCGTTTCCGGTCACGGCCAATCAGGCATGAATAACCTTGACCAACCGAACACCGCCGGGACGGCGGGAACTACCATCCAATCTCCACGCCCTATCAGGTGTTCGATTTTGTGGCCGGAACGCCACATTCATCATTCGCGACAGCAATTGGATGGCCAATAATCAGCGGCTGTGTCAGTTGATGGCGGCTGACTGGATGGCGCAGTATGCGAAATTCCTAGCGGCATGCCGGGACCGTGTGGCAAAACAGCCCGAGATGATCCGCGCTGCTCAGCGCGAGACAGCGAAAACGTTACCAGGCCGATCTGCTGGCTGGGCTGCCGAGGGCCAAAAGCGGCATTCCCGCCGGACCGATCAATGAGCATGGCCGAGTCTTTCGACAGACCCCGCCAGGTGATCGCGCGCGCATCGCAGATCAATCTGGAATGTAATCGCCGGCTGTTGGCGGTGTCGATTCCGGGTCTCGATTGCAAGCTTGCCTTGCACGCGCTGCCAGCCCCGCGTCGTGACAGGACAACAACGGCTGAGGTGCTAGCGGCAGAGTGGACGACCGAACGACACGAGCTGGCGAAGAATAAGCACGCCCCGGTTGCCCCTGTGGCGCAAAACCCAACTAATCGCGCCCCACTCTGCCGAGTTCAGCAAAGAATACAAATTTCGCTGATCCCGTACCAACAGGACCTGACCTTCAGCCCGCCGGGCTTGAGGAACAAACAGTAATTGGTGAAGTGCCAACCCTCCCGCGTTGGACAGGTTTGTTCCTCCTATGCTTATGAGCTGCGTGTCGGAAGTTGGCCGGCTGGCAAGCTGCGGTGTCACGCTGGACGGAGTCAAGAAACTTCGGATGCGGAACCAAAAAACGCTAATTCCTGTCCCACACAAGACCTGCCAAGCCACAGAAGATCCAGGTTGAGGTCGGCTTGACCTCACTTGCAGCGTATGGTCAATCCTGTCGTGAAACAAAACCCTTCGGGGAATAGACATCTGCCTTCGACACAAGGAAGACGGACCACTCGTCTATCGGACATTTGCTGCCTGAACGGCTGAGAACACCCCTGCGTGGACTCCCGGCGATCTCGACCATCGGAGCGGAACGGCCAAGGAGGAACGTCCGACTTTCGTGCGGACCCGCAGCTTAACAATGGCGAGTTGCTGCCACTTGTGTCCCATATCAGCCCCAAAGCGGCCACGTGCAAAAAACCTACGTCGCGCACAAAGCTGGCCACGTCACGCTGACCGGCACCTAAGGCCGCACGCTGCTTTGCCCTCGGGCCGTGAATTGCCTGCTGCGATGACCAGAACGAGCCGCTTGCTCCGTGCCGCAACGAGAGAGGTGTCGTCTCGGACCACGGAAGCCCTGCTGAGTGTGCCGAGGCGATCATCATATCACACCAGGTCGACGCCGTCATCCGGTTTGCCCGCCACCGCGCAACCTGTCGATAAGAACAACCCTGCACCCCGTGAACGTCCTGGAGCGGTTCTGTCAAAATTCGCCCTGGATGAGAAAGCCCCATTAGGCCGCTCCCGCCGGCACGTGGAGCGCATTTTGCCCCCAATCGCAGACCGCACGAATTGCCTCGAATCTGTCAGCAGCCACTGTCCAATGAAGGCCGCGGTCTCAAGTCCCGGCAGCTTGCGGTGCGGACCACACCCGGTTGCTGGACACCGCCTGCTCCAGGACGACGCCTCAGCCGCAAGCCAGACTTAAACCGCCGTCACGCTAACGCAGCCCAGACTCGGGATTGAATCCACGCACGTCTCTGTCAGGCGTCACCCCGAAGGAAGTGATCCACCTATCCCTAGCCCTACCTCAGCAGCGGAAAGCGGACGGCAGACGACACCGGCGTCTTCCAGCTCTCCAGGTAAGGGTGACAAGCTGCTGACACCGCGCAATTTTGGCTTCATTCTCCAGCCGGTTCATCGAGGTTTAGAGGTCAGGGCTGCGTATGATGCATTCCATACCGAAGCGCTTGCAGCGCGCATCAAGGTTAGCCCCAAGCCCCGCGCAGACGTGGCAAGAGACACTCTCTCGGGACGCGATGGCCGAACTGCGAGGCCGGACCCAAAGCGCCAGAAACAATCAGTGCCGACCTGTCAGTACCCATAAGCTCAGTGCGCGGTTATGCAGCGGCTCCAGGGCCGTCCGGTCGACATGTGTGATCCGCTATCGAATGGCCCCAGTCCGCCGCCAAAAAGCGGTCTGCGCCTAGTGCGGACCGATGGACAGTAAGAAGAACCAAAAGAATTGCGCGAGATGCACAGCTTGCCACCACCGAGAAGACGGCCGTGCGCCTTGCGTCCGCGCTTCCGCGCGGAACGGGTGATCCCAGCCCGTTCCCGTACCCGCCCTGAAATCTGGATCAAACCCCGATCTGCCTACGCTCCAAGGCGACGGCTTAAAGGTCTTGCTGCACGTCGTCCGGATAGTGGTGTCAGACGGTTGGTCGCAAACCAGATGACGCCGCCCTCTAGCCTACTGAAACGGAGGCAAGGCAATGTCCTCGTGCTCCGTCATGCACAAAGGCCTCCACCCCGGGAGCGCCATGCCCATCAGGCGCAATGACAGCACCCCCAGACGTGTCACGGTGCAGTTTCGTTCGACCATGGTTGCCCCGGCCCGCGCACCCACCTACGGCGCGCCCGCACCTAGACTGGATATCGGCCACTTCGTCTACACACTCAGCGAGGGCCTTTCAGTGCTCCGACGCACGCACCCTCCCTAGCTTCCGCAGAGCCAACCCGCGGGCAGGCTTGTCGCCTCCGCTAAATTCCAAGCCCCTCCAACTGGCCGGACGCCGGCGCTAAACAGCTCGCTCGGTGTCGGTCACGCCGGACGAGACCAGCATGGCGCGACTAGGTCTTGTTCAGCGGGGCGCTCTCGGACCCGGGCTCCGCCATACCACCGGTGCGACGCGACAACCTCGCCATTAGTCGAGTCCGAGCAATCTAAAAAGTCCCGACGTCTACTTTGGTCCCAGCCTCCCCCGCCGGGGGGCCGCCCCCCCCCGCCGACCGAGTAAGGTCGAGCATCCCGCGCACGCGACTGGCACGCCGTTTCCAGGCGTTGCAGGGGGCAGGATTCATAGACGTGCCGTCTTGCCGTTGTGCGAAACCCCGATCATCCCCAACAGGGTTTGTTCAAAGCGTATGGCACCAATGAATACCTGCAAGAATAGAAGATCAACGCCGCCTTCACCTTGGAAGTCCTTAGATAAGTGAGACGTAGCCAGGTCTTGGTGGACAGGAATACGTTTGGGTCGCATCCCGAAGGTTTGATCCCGTCCAGGGCGCCCCGTGAGCCACACTCGCCAGAGGCCCTATGCCGCAAGCCGCGGCAACGTTCCCGCGACACGCGAGCCGATAGCCCAGTTAGCCACCCCCAGAGAACAGAAGCCTGTCAGACCGCGGGCCTGCCCGGGAGGTTTGGCACCTCCTCACCACTTACTGTTTGTTCCCTCACGCCGCCTGAGAGGCAGATCCCCGCCTTGCGTCTACAAAGGATCACAAACTTTTTCAGACCTTTTGGGCTTGAACTGCCAAGTGGCGAGTGTTTTGCGCCCACAAGGCAGCTTTCTATCGCAGCCTGTCGCCCTTCCGCGCTCGATACTCGTACATGCCTATAAGTCCCGCTCTCATCGCCTCGAGGCGGTTAACGGAGCCGAGGTCTCAATAAGACGCGAGCCCGACTCTGTTGCATAGCGCACCCTCAAGCGTGTTGTCCTTCCAAGCGCGGGGCGGACGGTGCAAGGGCAAAAGCTCTGCATCCGAGAACCGCGATCAGGACCACGCACCCGCCCGGGCAGATTTGCCATTCCAATTCCTGTGCATGCCGCGCGCCGAATTACCTGCGGGTCTGCAAAAGGACCTCCGGAACGATGTATCCATTTATCGTACCTGCGGGCCGATGCCGCTGGCCTCGCAGCAGCCAGGCAGATCGGCCTATGGTATTACGTTTCGCTGTCTCGGCGTGTAAGCAGCGCCGATCATTCCGGTCCTGTTGGCCACAGCGCCGCAGTTTGCCGCAAGGATTTCGAGCATCTTGCGCCCATCCAGGTCCAGCCCATCAACTGACACAGCCGTGATATTGGCCTTCATTGCCTGTGCGGCGATGGATGATAGTGGCCAGTTCGGCACAATCGCACACCTGATAGGGCGTGGTGAGATTGGGATGGTAGTTCCCGTCCGTCCGCGGTGTTCGCGGGTGGTGTCAGGGAATTCATCGGCCTGATTGGCCGTGACCGGAACTCCGCCCACTCGCCATTCAAGGGCATTATCGAACCTGCTGGCGGCCGGGCGTGCGGTTGTATCGCTAGCGCTGGTTAAAGGCTGGCGAAGGCATACTCCAGCCACCGGAATAAGGACCTCCGGGATTCAAGTATTGTCGTGTCACACGGACCACCGCGCACCGACACCCGCTGTGGCGGACCGCAATTCGGACCAGCCCATGGCGCACCCCGTGATCGACATCAAGCCGGGGACATGCCCGTATCGACGATGGGCACCCGTATAACGCCTCCCATATCGCCCGCGCCGAGCGTGGCGCATTCTAGTGGCCCCCGTCTCGCCCCCGAGAACACGAATGATCGCAAAGCCAATAGATCCGAGGCCGGACGTTCATTTGCCGAGAAGGCTGTCTAATCAGCCCGTATGTTTTCAGAACCCCGATTTGAAATTCTCGATCAGGATATCGGACGTCGCGCAACCATCTCGCGGATTTTCCTGCCCCTCAGGTGACAGAAAATCCACGTGACCGCGGCCTTGCCGCGATTGCAGGAATGGAAAATACCGGACGCGGACCTGTTCGCTTCCCCGTCGATGAAACGCGGCGCCCACTGCGTGTCGTTCACCTTCGGGTTGCTTCACCTTGATGACCTCCGGCCACCCAGATCGGCAGAGGCGGTACGACCGCCCAGGGGCCGGCAGGAAGCGCGCCAGTTCAATTAACCTCAGGGCCGGGCAAGCGGAGCGTCCATCATCTCCGACCAGTTTATCGTTCCAAAAATGAGTCTTCAGCTCTGCATAGGACATGTTCGAATTAACTATCTTGCCGTCGATAATCAGTGTCGGGGGTCGAGTATGACGTCCATCGGCTTCGGCAATTGGCCTATACCATGTGACCATTGGCTTGTGCGTTCCCGCAGGTCATCGGCAGGATCAGGGCCTCAAGCGGGGTATGTCCAGCCCGGCCACCCGAGCGCGATTCCGGCCAGAGGTTTTCCGCGATCAGAGCCGGATCCCACCACCTGCCCAATCTTCGGACTCCTGCGGCATTACAGAACGTCTTGCGATTACCGAAGAACTTGACGGCTCGCAGCGCGCGACCATCGCAGCCCCACAGCCAAACCGGTCGAAATAGGACATCGGCGGGTAGCGATGAACTTGGAACCCTTGGGCCAGTATCGAAACATACTCGCCTTAGAGCGTTCTTGAAGAGGTCCGTTATTGAAAAGGTCGCGCAATGAGGGGGCAGTGAACGAGGCATATTCGACCAGTGTGGACCGGCGCGTCATTCAGCCGCCAAGCACCATTTCGACGATGGCCCGAGTATCTCGACATCTCAGCCGTCCTCTGCAATGCGATGCCAGAGGCATCAGACCATGCCTCCGGTCGAGGGAGGTGTCAGTGAACCAGCCGCGAGCGGCGAGAGCAAAGAGCGAAAATCCCGATCAGGGGCTGTTCTGCGGTTCATATCTGTTTACCTTTACTCTTCTAATGTCGGAACATGCAGCCGTTCAGTGTGCGCCTGTTTTCGTCTGGATAGAACGTTTCCGGGCAGCGAAATCAATCGCTGCGCGCAATTTTTCGTACGCCCACCACCCTCGGCCACAGGGCCACCGCCGCTGCGGGCATCACAGGACATTCAGGGGCAGGGCGATGACCTCTCGGCTTTAGCGCATTGGCTGAAATCGCCTGTCCATATCTGCAAAACCGGTCGACGCGGTTTGGGTGATGCGGATGCGCGGCGAATGGCGTTATAGCCATAAAACCGGCGTTCACCTTTTCGCGCAGGCGTTTCCTTTTTGCTCTCGGAGCAATTCGGGGCTTGCGCGCCTGTGGTCAGCACTGACCCAGTGTCGCCACCCATGCCCTAGCCGCCCGTGAAGACACCTCGGGACAGGTCTTGCGAATAACGGCGATATCCTCGGCCCTCAGATCTCGGGCCAGATGGGTTCAGAAGACCGCGCCACGGCAAAAACCGCGTGTTTCACCCGCCACGCCGATCTGGCCCTGAAGCAGAGTACGCGGCGCGGGTAAACTGATATGCGTTCGGTCGCCTTTGCGGCATGTCTTGCATTCCTTTTGATCTGCCCTATTTCTAATAAGCCATAGTGGGCGAATGCCCAGACAATAAGCGGGTTCAAGGGGATAAAGATTGCGTGGACGCTCGACTGTAGATTCGCCCGATTAGCGATTTGCCGCTTCGCCAGCTTGCTGGATGTACGACCGCAATTGCACGGCGACCTGCCAGTGGCGCGTCCCGCACCGATCACAGCAAGGCCGGGCTTCGCCCCGATACCCTATCGCATCATGGCTGTCGGGAGGTGGATAGCTGCAACCAAACGACCGTTTGCCGCCTTGGAAGGGCATTTCCATCGTTTCACAACGCCCCGCTGGCCGAGTGTGGGCGGATTCTTGGCCGCTTTGCCGAGATATGGCGATTTCATGGGGGAATGGGCGGGCCTTGGCTATTACGCGCCGTCTGCGCGCCCACTGCTGAAAATCGCCCGTTGCGGTTCGGCAGATCATGGCGCGTCTTTTCCGGACACCCGCTGACGGGTGCTGGGCCTTCCGGGGATCGGGCCTAACACAGCATCGCCATGCGGCGATTCGGCCCGTGTTGCAGTCGTGCTGGACCCTCTCGTGGGTGAATGGCCAGATCGGGAAATGTCGAACGGGTCATGGCCCGCGGACTACATTGACATCCATTACGCGCCCCTGCCCGTCAGGCCAAACCCGCCCTGTGATCGATGCCGCACCGCACCCTGCGACGCCCGCATATCGCTCTTGTGGTGATACGCAGCAGGCGCGGTGCATGAGACCTTTGCGCCACGTATCTATGCACACGCGGCCCAACCCCGCCTGCGGCCTGTGTTCCAGTGGCCGCGCGCCATGCCCTTTGCCCGCCATGTGAACAGGACCGCAAGCGGGACCTGCCCGCAAAGGACACCCAAGGAAAAAGGCCCAACCTCTGCGGTTTCCGGGATCGCCTATGTCGCGCGCCGCCAGACGGGGCCATTCTTGCTGGATCAGCGAGCACCGATCGCGGGACTTCTGGGCGGGGATTGCTGGGCTGGGCCCCGGCAGCGACTTGGGCCCGCGAGGTCATACGAACCGCAAGGTCACCGCCTGGTCACGCAGGACGGGGCAGGCGCTTACAGCCGAGGCGCGCCACACTTTCACGCATTTTCATTTGAGGCATTGCAAGATATATGTTCGCGGCGTTCTCGCTTGGGGACGTGCAAGGCACTGAGGATCGTGACAATTCCTTGATCCTGCCGCACCTTTAGGCCCTGCGAGTCTAGTTGGGAGGCCTACTGTTTTTTTGTGATGCGAAAGTATCTTGACCTTGCACAGACCCTGCTTTCGGGACAACCGATAATTGTGACAGAGTAAACCGTTTCGAGCCGCCCATGACCCCTGTGATCCTTGCAGGACAGGTTGCGCGGCATCAGCCGCGCTTTGCCCTTCTGGAGTGTCGCTGATCCTGATACTTGTGGCCTGGCTGGGGCGGTCAAGGGCGATGGACTGGATCCGCTTCCTTTAAATAACGTAAGAGTGCTCTCTCTTCAGCTTCTGAGACCACTTTTGCTGGGTCTTTAGCAAAGACATGGCCGGATCCGGGGATAGATGATAGCAAGGCTGACATGGTACCCGCGACCATCACGTGACTGTGCATGGGCCCTGGTGCAATTTCCTTGAGCCTTTGTTCGGGTTATCTGGTACGTGAACCCAGCGAGCATCTAGATCCATGTCTGGAAAGAAGTACGTTCTTTCGCAGTAGTGCAATTGCGAAGTGCCGCCGACAAGCGTGCCCGAAAGATCTTGATCACCCGGCACGCTGAGTTGGAAATCAAACTACACCGCACAAGCTAAAGCATCCGGAGAACTAGCGCAAAAGCACACAACCGAACGGCGCAGTACCCCCGTGTCGGATATAGCAAGGGCGGCTCATGCTGGCGGGGTGTGGCTTTGCGTCGTGGCCCCCGCAGCACCGCCAAGGGACGGCGCGGAACCCACGAGCTTCATGGCGGATTCTGTGCCGTGAGCTGCTTGCTGTGCGATTGTTCTCTATTCCACTCTCACGCTGATGCCGAGCATCTTGCTGTTTTGTACCGCCATCGTACACGTTTT